>Ga0080064_1001608_pt1 | contig 44263 bp, 29 predicted proteins | sample Subgrocontami54m_FD_69260 | JGI IMG/M metagenome (GOLD analysis project Ga0080064, IMG submission 69260) | Subsurface groundwater microbial communities from S. Glens Falls, New York, USA - GMW46 contaminated, 5.4 m (SPADES assembly) (version 2) ...
TATTGTGGTGCGGGCGTCCCGCCTGCACCGTGCAGCCGAGACGGCCGCACCACAAACTGAGACACTGCTACAATTCCCAAGAGGACCCGGCCACCCGGGGGAGATCGTCGAGAACCACGCCGAACGCTCAGCTGCCGCGCGGAACAAGGGAGCCGCCGGTTGCCAGGTCCGTTGCCAATGCAAACGCAGCGGTCGCTGTGTGCATAGGGTAGGGGGGGAGTGGGTGTAATGTAATCCATCGCCAAGCCGCCCGACACCCTCGGATAAGTTGATCACTTAACTCGGAGCGTGCTCGGAAGTCCAAGACCGGAAACCAGTTGTACCGAAAAGTCAAGTGATCACCTGGGCCGGTTTTAGGTGAGCACATGACTCGGCGTTGGATCGCAGGGGCCGAACACGATGAAAACACGCATTTACCGGATGCGACCAAAATAGTCTTGGCTCGGCAGATTCCAGTTCACGCCGCGCGGGCTGTTCCGCTATCCTGAACGGAAACCGCGATTTGGCCGTTGTGTTCCCCAATCGAGACCTGCACCATGGACCTTTTCACCTACCGCGACCGTGTCCTCCACTGCGAAGACCTGCCCGTCCCCGCACTGGCCAAGATGTACGGCACGCCGCTGTACGTCTACAGCCGCGGCACGCTGCTTCATCATCTGCGGCAAGTGCAGCAGGCGTTCATCGAAGTGGAGCCGCTGATTTGCTTCAGCATCAAGACGAACGGCAACCTGCACATCGCCCGCTTCATGGTCGAGCACGGGGCGGGTTGCGACGTGACCAGCGGCGGCGAGCTTTATCGCGCCCTGAAGGCCGGCTGTCCGAGCGGCAAGATCGTGTTCGCCGGCGTGGGCAAGACCGACGCCGAGATGCGCACGGCCCTGGACAACGACATCTTGCTGTTCAATGTCGAAAGCGAAGGCGAGCTGATGGCGCTGGCCGACGTGGCCAAGGCGAAAGGCAAGGTCGCCAACGTCGCTTTGCGCGTCAATCCCGACCTGCCGCCCAAGACGCACGCCAAAACCGATACCAGCGTCAAAGGCGTCAAGTTCGGGCTCGATATCGACACGGTCCTCGAATTTGCCCAGAAGGTCGTAGGCCATCCACACGTCAAAGTGGTCGGTCTCCACATGCATCTTGGCTCACCGATTCTCTCGGCAGAACCGTACCGCCAAGGTGTCGAAAAAGGTCTGATTCTTATCGACAAGCTCCGGGGGCAAGGACATACAATTGATTGTTGGAATATGGGCGGCGGATTCGGCATCCACTACCGCAAGCAAGAAGCGTTGCCGGCCAGCGCGTTCGCCGAGGTGATTGTGCCCGGCATCAAGAAATCGGGCTGCAAGCTGATCCTGGAACCGGGGCGGTTCATCGTCGGCAACGCGGGCATCCTGGTCAGTCGCGTGATTTACACGAAGGACTCGGGCGGCAAGCATTTTGTGATTCAGGACGCCGCCATGAACGACCTGATTCGCCCGACGCTGTACGATGCGTTCCACCGCGTCTGGCCCGTGGCGCCGGCTGCGAACGTGCCCGCCCCGCCGGAGGATTTCGAGGCCGACATCCCCGGCACGCGGCAGTGCGACGTGGTCGGCCCGGTGTGCGAGTCGGGCGATTTCCTGGCGAAGAACCGCGCCTTGCCGCCGGTGCAGCGCGGCGATTTGCTGGCGACGTTCAGCGCCGGCGCCTATGGCATGGCGATGGCGTCGAACTACAACGGCCGGCCCCGCGCCGCGGAAGTGCTGGTGGACGGCAGCCAGGCGAAGCTAATCCGCCGCCGCGAAACGTACGAGGATTTGGTGCGACCGGAAGTCGAAGTGTGAACGATTAGGGCGAGCCGGGCGGCGTTAGCCGCCGGGTGCCGGGATTACCCGGCGGCTGACGCCGCCCGGCTCGCCATTCTTCTGGAGATACTCCCTTGTCCCTTCCACGCATCCTTGTTGCTGCCTTGTGCGCGGCGCTCGCCGCTGCCAACACCCTTGCTGCTCAAGACGAAAAACCCGCGGAGGAAAAAGACAAGGAAGCCACGCGCCGGCTTCTCGCCAAGGCCGAGGACGAATACCGCAGCTACTTCAAGCGGCCCGAGAAGACCTTCGAGTTCTGGGCAGCCGTCAAGTTCGAGCTGGACGTCGGCAAGTTCGATCTGGCGGCGCTGCACATCAAGTTGCTGCTCGAAAAACAGCCGGCCGCTGACGTCGATGCCGATCTCGCCAAGATCGAGAACGCCGAGGGCATGGGCTCGTTTCTCAAGCTGCGGGCGATCCGGAAATGGAGCGACTACAAGCCGTTTCAGACGGAAGCCCAGAAGAGCGTGGCAACGCTGCTCGACCGCACCACGGCCGCCGTCGATAAGACGCTGAGCGATCCGAAACGCTTCGAGAAATTCATTCCGCTGCTCGACGCCCAGACCGAGGAAGAGCGCTCCTTCGCCTTTGTGCAGATCAATCGGGCGCGCGAACGGGCGGCGTCGTACCTGGTCGATGCCTTGCGCGTCAACGTCGGCAAACCGCTGCACCGCCGGATCGTCGAGGCGATGATTCGCTTCGACGCCGAGATGGTGCCGGCCTGGCTGGAAGCGCTCAAAGCGAAGGACGCCGACGACGCCAAGGACACCGACACGCGTCTGACCCTGCTCGGCATCATCGAGAAGCGCGGCGACCAGCGCGCGGCGCCGTACCTGTGGCATCTGTCCACGGCCCGCATCTATCCGCCGCAAGTCAACGCCCGCGCCAAAATGCTGCTGGCGCAATTGACGAACTTCGAGCCGAGCACGCTGCCGCCGGCGAAGATCGCGCTGGCCGAGCTGGCCGAGCGCTACTACCAGCACAAGGTGAAGTTCCCCGCGGGCAAGGCGAGCCGCGTCTGGCCATGGGACGGGGCGAAGCTGGCGGTCAAGCCGGTCGAGTTGACGCCGCGGCAGGCGGAGGAGTTTTACGGCCTGCGTTATGCCCGCGAGGCCCTGGAACTTGATCCGACCTTCTTGCCCGCGCAGCAGGTGTTCGTGAGTCTGACCTTGAACCACACGTACGGCAACAACATCGACGCCATGTTGCTGAGGCCGATGCCCGCTTCGCTGCAACAGCTCTTGGGCAGCATCGACGGCGACTTGCTGCTGCGTGTTTTGGAGCGCGGCCTGGACGACGGCGCCATCCCGGTCATCCTGTGGGCGAGCACCGCTCTGGGTGAGCGCGGCGAAGTTCGGGCCGCGCGCGCCGCCGTCAGCGGCGCGCCGCAGGGCGTCACACGGGCTTTGTATTACCCCGATCGCCGCGTGCAGTATGCAGCGGTCAAGGCGCTGTTGCGCATGCCGGCCTCCAGCGTGCCGGTCGCGTCCGCGCGCGTCGTCGATGTCTTGCGCCGCTTCATCGCCGCGGCGCCGAGCGGCAAGGCCCTCGTCCTGCATGCGCCTGCCGATCAAGCCGCCGAGGTGCGGCGCGGCTTCAAGGAGAGCGAGCTGGAGCCGGTGCTGGCCAAGAGTCTCAAGGAAGCCATTGAGAAACTCGGCTCGTTGACGGACATCGACGTCGTCTTTTTGCACGGCAGCGCTGCCAAGGAGCTGCCGTTCACCATCGCCCAAATCCGTGGCGACGCCGACCACGGCAACCTCCCGATCTTCCTCCTCGCCCCGAAGGACGCCGAGGTCACGCTGGAGAAGATGGCCGCCCGCTATCGCCATGTGAAGATGGTGCCCGAAGCGCTGTTGCTGATGGGCGAGGACTTGAAGAATCAGATTGACGACGCGCTGATCGAGGCGGCCGGCGCCAAGCTGTCGGCGGCCGAACGCAAGGAATTCGCCAAGGTCGGCATCGATTGGCTGTGGCGCATGGCCCGCAACGAGATCCAAGGCTACGACGTGCGGCCCGCGCAAGACGCCGTGATCGCGGCGCTGCGTGCGCCGGAGACGGCCACCGAGGCGCTGGAAATCCTCAGCCGCCTGCCCGGCATCGAACCGCAAGCGCGCCTGGCCGACGTGGCGATGGACGCGGGCCAGGACAAGCTGCGCATCCCGGCGGCGATGGAGCTGAACCGCCATCTGCAGAAGTACGGCTTGATGCTCAACCGCGTCCAAGTCACCCAGCTCAAGCAAACCTACCAGGCCGCCGGCGATCCGCAGCTCAAGGCGCAGCTCGCGATCACGCTGGGCGCGTTCGGCCCATCCGCGAACCTGACGGGCAGCCGCTTGATCCAGTTCCGCGCCGACCCGCCCGCCCCGTTGATGCCGCCAGAGAAGAAGGGGAATTAGGGAACCAGCCCGCAGCGCAAGCAAGGGCGATTCGCTGCGATCCCTTGCTTGCGCTGCGGGCTGGTGCTTGCCGCTTCTGAGAAGATCTCTTGTCCTTCTCAAATTGCCATCGCCGCGCCGTTTCCCTTGCCCGACCGGCATTCTGCGAATTCTCGTTACAACCCGCATCGCCGGCAAACTTTTCCTGCATTAACATCCGGAACTTGCCGATAACACGAGCATCTCTCGCGCTGCGCCGCCGTTGCCCGCGCGTTGCGTCAACTGCGAGATTCACGGTTCCAGCGGGGTGAAAGATGTTGCATTGGCGTGCCAAGCTGTTGGGACTGGGGCTCTTGCTCTGCCTGGCGGCAGGCTGTAAGCAGCCGATGTTCATTGCGGAAAAGGATCTGCAAAGGCTGGGCGACATGCTGCCCGCCAACCTCGAAAAAGACCCCATGACCACCATCCGCCCGACGCTGGATTCGGTGCCGACGCCTCCAAATGTCGACAACCCCGACCGTCCGCCTCGCTATATCTCGCTCGAAGAAATGATCGCCATCAGCCTGGAAAACGGCAGCCCGAACAGCATCCGCGCCGGCGAAGGTCTCGCGGACGACCGCCTGGCGTCGTTTCCCGTCGGAACGGCCTCTGCCTCTGAAACAGTTCGCGTGTTGGCGCTCAACCCGGCCATTGCCTACACTGCGATTGAAAACCAACTCGCCAGATATGACGCACAGTGGACCACCACCATTACCTCCAACTCAACCGACAGCGTGGCGCAAGGCTTGCAGTCGTTTCAGAACGGGCAATCCGCTGCCTTCGCCACCGGGTTCTTCAAGGCCTTGCCCAGCGGCGGCGTGGCCAACCTCGGCTTTCAGACCGATTATCGTCTGCTGTCCAGCCCACCCACCGGCAGCTTCGGCGTGCTGAATCCGTCCTACACGACCAAGCTCGTGTTGGGAATCGAACAGCCGCTCTGGAAAGACTACGGGGTTGACATTAACCAGCTCTTGCAGCGCCATCCACAAACGTCGCTGCTGAACAATCCAGGCATTCGCCAATTCGACGTACACCAGAACAGCCTCAACCCATTTAGTTTTGGGCAATCAGGTTCCACGAATGGGCCTGAAGGCGTGTTGATCTCTCGTATTCGTTATGGCCAGCATAAGGCCGAGTTCGAGCGCCAGATGCACTTGCTGGTGCTCAATGTCGAAGTCGCCTACTGGAATCTGTACCGCGCGTACGGCAAGCTGCACAGCGCCACCGAAGTATTCCGCATCGCCCACCGCGTGTGGATGGCGGCGCATGCTCGTTTCATCGCGGGCAACATGCCGCCCTCGGAGTATTACCGAGTCCTCGAGCTCGTGCATGAAACTCGCGCCCAACGGCAGACGGCGCTGTCCGACGTCCTGGAAAAGGAGCGCAACTTGCGTCGGCTGGCGGGCATGCCGATCGAAGACGGCTCGCGCCTCGTGCTGATCACGGCGCCGAACAAGGCGCAGTACCTGCCGAACTTCGAGGCGGCGGTCAAGGACGCCATGGTCTATCGGCCCGAGCTGGCGCTGGTCCGCGAGCAACTGCGCAGCGCGCATTTGGTACTGTTGCGCGAAAAGAATTCGGTCAAGCCGGATATCCGCGCTATCGCCCAGTATTTTCCGACCGGTTTCGGCACGCGGCTGGACGGCAATGGATCGTTCAAAGACGGTATCGGCATCGAACGTCCCAACAACGCCTTTCGGTCGCTGGCTAGCGATCATTTCAATGATTGGACCATTGGATTGGTGGCCAACGTGCCTTTGGGTTACCGCGCCGAATTAGCCAACATCCGCGCAGCTCGCTTGATCCTGGCACAAAGCTATTACCTGGTCAAGGACCAGGAGGAACGCGCCAAGAGTTACGTGACCCAGCAGTGGCAAGCGTTGTCCACCGCGTATTCGTTGATCGAGATGCGCGCCGGCCAGCGCGACGCCAGCCAGAAGGGCGCCGTCGCCCTGATCCGCGCCGTCGAAATCGGCAAGGAAAAGTACGACATCAACCTGCTCGATGTCATCCGCCGCCTCGGCACCTCGATGGATTCCGAGTACGACGCCATCTTCGAATACAACAACGCCCTGGCCCGCTTCTATTGGAGCACGGGAACCACCCTCCACCATAACAACATCTACTTGTCGGAAGGCCCGCTGCCGGCCTGTGCCCAGGTCCGCGCCGTCGAGCACGAAAAGGAACGCACCAAGGCCCGCGTCCTGCGCGAACGGCCGCGACCGCTCGATCAACCCGGCTGGTTCGATCACGTTCACGGCGACGGCCCCGGCGAGCTGAACCTGCGCGAGCCGGCGCCGGCGGAGATGCCGCGCAAGCTCGAGCCGACGCCCGGCCTGCCGGCGCCGCAGACGACGCCCGAAAAGCTGCCGACGCCCAGCAAGCTGCCCGCGGCCTTGGCGCCGGAGTCGGTAGCGCCGCCAGCGCAGTCCGTCGAGTTCCGCCGCGAGCCGATGAGCAATGCGAGCAAGACCGTGCCTCTGCCCGCGCCGCCGTCCCCGCTCAAATCGGCGCCCGTGGCCAACCCGGTGCCGCCCGCCGCGCTGCCCGGCGTTCCGGCCCGTCCTATCGCGCCGCCGCCCGCCGTCGACCTGCCGCCGCTGCCGAGCGACTTTGTCGTGCCGGAACTTCCGCGCGTCCGGTGATGGTTTCGACGTGATTTTGTCGGCTTTCGTTCAGCCCCCCAATGTGCTGAATGAAATCGCCCTTGGAAAAAGTTGGCAACCATCGATCCCAAAAGCAGTTATGGCGAGGGCCTACATTTCATTCAAGACAATGGGTGTGTGCTGAACGTAAATGAATGAAATGTGCAACGCGGCGTGCCAACTCGAATCACACCGATCAACTTACTTCTTCTTGCGCTCCGGCGGAATCCCGGTGGTTTGCGTCAAATCCAGAAAGCCCCCTTGCGGGTCAGCGACGAAGCGAAATGATTGCATGAAGCGGCTGACCTGATCCGGGCCCAGCTTTTCCTTGTCGCCGCACACGCAGATTTGGAAGACGTGCTCCTTGTAAACCAGCCAGCGCTCGACGGCGACGTCTTTCTTGTCGTTTTTGTACAGCGTCAATTCGAGGACCGGCGTCTTTGGAATCCCCTCGAACTCGCATTCCCTTGGTTTGGTGACGTACGCGTCTTTGAATTCGGCGGCGATCGTGTCGAGCCGATCCTTGACGGGCGTGGCCAGTTCGTCCTTTTTGAGGCGGTGGAAGGTGATTTCGTACTCGAAGCCGTTGAGTTCGGAGGTCGTTTCGTAGTAAATGATGTCGTCGTCGCGCTGCATGCGTTCATCGGGCCGGGCGGGAAATTGGACCGTGTAACCGCCCTTGGCCGACTTGAATTCCTTCCAGTCCGCGACTTTGCGCTTCACGGGCGCGGCGACGACTGGGACGGCGGACACGGGCGCGTCGCCCTTGACCAGTTGGGTGGGTTGCTTGTCGCCGTCGTTCTTGCCGCCGCTCGCCTTCTCTTGGCCCTTCGCGTTCTTGCCTTCTTTGCGCGATTCGTTTTTCAGTTTGGTCTGGGCCGCGACGACCTTCGTGTCCGCCTTGGTGTCGCCGCCCTTTTTGGTTTTGTTCTTCTGGGCAACCGGCGTTTCCGCCGCCAGCAGGAAGTAAATGCACAATGCCCCACCCGCGCCGGCCAAAACCACGAAGCCGATGATGGCCGTCCACAGGACGACACGCCGCGAATCGGGCTTGGCATGCGACTTCGCGGAGGAGGGCGACGGTTTTGCGTTGGACCTGAGCGCCTCGTACTTCGTTGATCCCGACCCGGAAGCCGCCGCGGGAGTGCTGAATTCGAATTCGAGCGAACCGGAGTCTGCCGACGAGCCGGCCTCCGACGTCGCTGCCACGAATGGCTTGTGGCAATGGGGGCAGGTGACGCGCTTGCCGTTGGGAATCGGCTTTTTGCTGCTGAGAACGGACGTGCACGCGGGGCACAGGATTTTGAAATCCGCCATGCCCTAACCCTCCCCGGAGAGACGAGAAATGTTGCGGGTCATCATATCGTATGGCCGACGCAGGATGCCAAACAAATCTGCGCGTTTTTTCGCGGACTTGGGACGATGATGGGGGCGCGAATCTGTTCGCGCTAAACGTAAACAAGGGCGCTGGCTCTGGTTGGAAATCCTTCTAGAACAACCTCATTGCGCACCCTTGGAGACCGCCATGAAGCTTGGGAAATCGACCCGCGAGGCCTTTGGCCTGGCCCTGGCGCAACTCGGCGCCGCCGATCCGGCGCTTGTCGTCGTCGACGGCGATGTACACAACTCGACGCGCACCGAGCATTTCGCCAAGAAGTTTCCGGATCGTTTCTTCAACGTCGGCATCGCCGAATCGAACATGGTCGGCGTCGCGGCCGGGCTGGCGTCGTCCGGAAAGCACGCGTGGTGCGCCAGTTTCGCGGTCTTTGTCATGTGCAACGCTTACGATCAGCTGCGCATGTCGGTGGCGTTTCCGTGCCTCGATGTGAAGGTGGTCGGCACGCATGTCGGCATCAGCATCGGCGAAGACGGGCCGTCGCAGATGGGGATCGAGGACGTCGGCCTGGCGTGTTCGCTGCCGAACTTCACCGTCGTCGTGCCGGCCGATGAGCCGTCCACATTCAAGGCGGTCGAGGCGCTCGGCAAGCTGCGGACGCCGGCCTATCTTCGCGCCGGCCGGCCGAACGTGCCGGTCGTTTACGAAAACGGTTGCGACTTCAGGCTCGGCAAGGCGATTCAGCTTCGTGACGGCAAGGATCTGACGATCATCGCCAACGGCCTGATGTTGGCGCCGGCGCTGGAGGCGGCTCAATCATTGGCGGGGCAGGGGATTCAAGCGCGGGTGCTCGACATGCACACGGTCAAGCCGATCGACGATGCCGCCATTCTTGCCGCGGCGCGCGCGACGGGCCGCATCGTCGTCGCGGAGGAACATCTGTTGCACGGCGGGCTGGGCAGCGTCGTCGCCATGTCGGTCGTGCGCCAGCATCCGGTGCCGATGCGTTTCGTCGGCATCAACGACACCTTCGCCGAATCGGGCAAGCCGGAAGAGTTGCTGGTGAAGTACGGGCTGACCGCAGCGAACATCGTCAAGGCATCGCGGGAATTGATTTGAAAATCGCTTGCGGCTTAGCGCTCGGGTCGCGGATTCGCGGACCATGTCCCACTTCGGACGGAGTGTGCGCTAAACGTAAACAGGTTCAGTTCGTTTTCAGTGTCAATTCAAAGTGATCCATGTCCGTGAATGCGTCGGTCTGCGGATCAAATGCTCGGCGTGTTCCCTGCAGTCGGTTGCCATCGATGACGTATTCGCCGTACGACCAGAGTCCGGACTGCGTCGCGCTGCCGGCGCAGATCACGGGGAAAGGGGCCAACGCCGGCTGTTCAAACCAGTAAAAGCTGTGGCGATGCCCGTGCAGCCAAAGGCAGACGCCGCCGGCCGCCGCCACGTCGATGGTTGCACGCAGATCGTTGAGGCCATGGGCGATGCCTTCGCGCCGGCCGTCGGCGATGCAGACCGGGTAGTGCGTGACCAGGATGCGCGGGCCTGCTGGCAGTTGTTGCAGAAGCCGGCGCAACCGGTCGAGCTGGTCGCGGCCGGTGCGGCCTGAAGCGTCCCAGAACCAGCGGTTGCCTTTGCACGAATTGACAGCGATCAGCCAGACGTCGCCGACGCGTTGGGCGAAAGGATAGACCGTGCCGTCGAGCCGTTCGCCTTGTTGCCACGGGGCGAAACATCTTTCAAATGCACCGGAAGCAGCGGCGGCCGGCGTGCAGTAGTCGTGATTGCCCGGCACCGCCAGACCCCGCAAATGATCGACATGCAGCAACTGTGCGGTGTGGCGAAACTCGGCTTCGAAGCCCAGGGCGGACGCGTCGCCGGAGAAGATCACGCGGTCGTAGTTGCGCTCGGTCAATTCGGCGGCGAGTCGGCCCAGCACGTGGTCGGCCTGGGCAAAGCGTTTCCCCCGGCCAAAGGCGTTCAGGTTCAGCCACGAGAACGCGCGCTTGCTGAGCCAGTCGCGCCCGCGCCAATCGAGACGGGCCGTCGTCAGGTGCGGGTCGCTAAAGTGGGCGAGGCGGATTGGCATGATGGTTTTGACCCCCAGGAATCGCTGCGCTCATCCTGGGGCTTGCTGGGCATGGACCGTGGCGGCGGGATTTGTACAATTCCTTCGCTTCATTCCCGCTGGCCTCATCCTATGGAAGGACTTGCCGCGATGCCCAAGGTGACCGTCGTCAATCAGAAAAAGGACATCGAAGTGAGTGCCGGCGCCAACCTGCGCGAAGAGTTGCGCAAGCAGGGCGTCGAGGTCTATCCCGGCATGGCCCGCTACGTCAACTGCTTCGGCCACGGGCAGTGCGGGACTTGCAAGATCCTCGTCACGAATGGGATGGACAACCTCAGTTCCAAGGGCATGATGGAAAAGTTCACGCTGTTCCGCATGCTGTCGGCGATCGGCCATGAGAATGAAATGCGCCTGTCGTGCCAGTGCAGCGTCAACGGCGATTGCAGCGTCGAGGTGCAACCGGAAATGAACCTCAGCGGCGAGACGTTCTGGCAGAAGCCGTATCCGAACAAGTGACTTGTTTACGTTTAGCGGGTTCTCCGCCAAACTTGTGGAATCGGCTGGTCTTTGTGGGGCAGACATTCTTGTCTGCCTGCGTATTCAGCGGCTTCAGTGGCAGACAGGAATGTCTGCCCCACAAGAATGGCGCAGCACCGTTCAGCGCAAACTCGGCCCCGCGATGGGACCGGATCCCGTTGCCGGGATATTGGTCGCGCTAACCTGCATTTCTCACCAATAGTGATGAGCTGCGCGGTGTCGGAGGGCGGGTTTTCTAACCCGCCATGGCCAGACGGGTTAGAAAAGATGAGCTGCGCGGTGTCGGAGGGCGGGTTTTCTAACCCGCCATGGCCAGACGGGTTAGAAAACCCGCCATGGCCAGACGGGTTAGAAAACCCGTCCTCCGGTGGTGAGAAATGCGGGCTAAACGGCAAGCCAGCCGCTCACCGCCAGTGCACGCTCCACGGCCTGCCTTCGCAGGTCTTTTCCCAACGAATTTGGCCGTTGCGATCGAGTTCCGCGACTTTCTTCGTGGACATGCTGGCGACCAGGGTGTGGCCGTTGGGCATGCGGCTGGCGCGGAAGACGCCCTGGTAAGTCGCTTGCCAATGGCTTTTGCCCTGGGCGTCGATTTCGTTGATTTGGTGATTGTTCATGGTGGCGACAAGGTAGCGGCCCGACGACAGCACCTCGACGCCGCACCAGCCACCATTGGCGCCGAGATTGATGATGGGCGAGAGTTTGCCGGTCTGCGCGTCGAGTTCTCCAATCGTTCCCTGGGAGCTTATGCACACAACCTTACCGTTCTTGGTCTTGTGGGCGCCGAATATGAAGGCGCCTTTGCCGAGGTCATGGTTGTAGACGGTCTTGCCTTGTGAGTCCACTTCCATGACGCTGTGATACGACGCGATGAACGTGTTGCGGTTGGGCAGACGCTGACAGACGATCGGATTGTCCTGCACGCGGCATTCCCACTTGACGGCGCCGTCCTTGTCGCGCTCGCTGACACGATTCGCGGAGCTTTCGGCGACCAACACATTGCCGCTGGGCAAATGGTGCGCGTCCATGGCGCCAAGAAAGCCAGTGACTTTCCAGCGTGGCGAACCCGTGCGGGCGGTTTCCCAGACCTGGCCTCCGGGCATGCCGTTCGCGGAGTCGTACTCGCAGATCGTGACCAGACCGAGGAAGGCATCGCCAACGCCGACGCGGGTCAGGTCGAGCGTGCTGGCATTGGCGAGCCACCATTGTTCCCAGGCGCGGACCGCTTTCGCGCGCACCGCGGCTGACGCATCGCTCACGGTGATGTTGGGGGCCTGCTCGCCCGCCAGCCGTTGCAGCCGATCTTCCACCTGAGCAACTTGCTGGCCCGGCATCTCCGCCAGTAGCGCGATCAAGCGCGGCACGCCGGCGGGATCCTTGGCGGCGAGCAATCCTTCGGCAGCGCGGAAGCGAACCGTCGGCGCCACATCGTCGAGCAGCTTGCGCAGCGCTGGAACGTGATCCTTGGTCCCGACCCGGCCCAGCACCAGCGCCGCCGCCGCACGCCGGGCCGCCAACGGATCGGCGAGGGCGGCCGGCAACAGCGGATCGATTGCCGTTGTCCGGGTTGACAAGACCGTGAGCGCGTTTACAACCTCCTCTTCCACCGTGTCATCGTCGGCGAACGGAACGTAGCCGAGCAGCACGCGGATCATCGCGCCGGGCGTCTGCTCTTTTGCTGGCGATGCCGCGAGCCGATGCACCACGGCGATGGGCAGTGTCGGACCCGGACCGCTGCGGATTTCCTCGCTGCACAGCCGGGCCCGGCGCACGACCTCGGCGTCGGGCGCTGTTTCGGCCGGCTTGAGAAACGCCAGCGCCGGAGTCCCTTCCTTGACGAGCAACCGCGAGGCCTCGTTGCGCACGCTGAATTTGCGATCGCCCAGATCGACGATGAGACGTTGCAGGCGTTTTTGATCATCGTCGCTGAGCGTGCGTTTTTGCAAAAAGGCGAGCAGGGCGGCGTCGTCCGCCTGACCGAAGTGTTTTTTGAGCACCTCTTCATCGTGGGCGGCGGCATCGCGAATGAGTTGCGGCCAGCGTTTGCCGACCAGGCCCAGCGCCGCCCGCTGCCGTACTTGCGGATCGGTATCGCCGAGCAACTTGCGAATCGCGGCGCGCTGGTGGACGTCGGCGCGCTGCCCAAGGACATACGCCGCCGCGCCGCGCAACGGCGGATACGGATCGCCGAGCGCGGTCACTAGCCGGGCATCCACTTTGCCGGTGCGAATCGTGAGCTGGGCCAGCGCCGCGACGACCTCGGCTTCGACCCAATCATCGGGGGCGGTCGGCAAATATGCGAGCAGCGTTTCCACGGCGCCGGGCGCTTGTCGATGCGCCAACAGCCGGACGGCGGCGACCGGAACCTCGGGCCCCATGCCTTCGATGGTTTTGATCAGGATTTCGGCCCGGCGCACGACTTCGACCGAGCTGGTCTTGAGAGCCGTTTGCAAATAGGGCACCGCGACCGGGCCGCGCAAGATGAGTTGTTTGTCGGCCTGCTCGCGGTCTTTGTAGGAGCTGTTGCCGAGCTGCTCGACGAGCTTCTTGAGTTGTACGGCGTCATCGACTTGGTGCGAGCGCAGGCGCAGGAATTCGATCAAATCGGCATTGGCCGTGGACAGCTTGGCGGCGAGCAACACTTGCTCGTCGAGCGTCGCGGTCGGCTGGCCCATCCCTGGCAAGGTGAGAAGGATCGATCCGATCGATCCCGCGAGGACGGCGGACCAGCGCATGCACAACTCCGAGGGCGTCATTTCAGGATAGTCCGTTTGCTCCCAAGAACCTAACAAAAAGCGGCTGCTCCGCCATTCTTGTGGGGCAGACATTCCTGTCTGCCACTGAAGCCGCTGAATACGCAGGCAGACAAGAATGTCTGCCCCACAAAGACCAGCCGATTCCACAAGTTTGGCGGAGAACCCAAAAAGCGGCTGCTCCGCGGCTAAATTCGAACTGGTCAAGGTTGTTGCAAGGTTGCCAAAAGTTGGGTAGTGGGTCAGTTTGCTGTGTTGTGGTGCGGGCGTCTCGCCTGCATCGGTGCAGGCGAGACGCCCGCACCACAAACTGACCCACTACCAAAAGTTGGTCCGCCGCGGCGGACCAAACAGTGGCCGGCTTGACCCGGCCAAGGTCGTTGGCAAGGTTGCCAAAGGGTGGCAAGGTTGCCAAAAGGTGGCCACCTTGCGTTTTTTAAGGTTGCCAAAAAGTGGCAACGTTGCCAACCCCTGGCACACGTGCAGTTGGCGAACCCTGTTCTAATAATTGTCGCAATTCATTACCACTGATTAGGTTACATTTATGAAAGACGGTTCACAAACTCAAAGAAGTTGGCGCAACCGTGCGCAGGGAGCATCGCGGCAGCGGCGCGTTGGCAGACACAAGATCGGTAAATTGCCCTTGCTATGGCAAGTTGGATAATTTAAGATGATTTGCTCGCATTCAGCTCTTTCTTTACCCCTTGGTACGGCGGCCGGGGACTTGTTCCCAAGGAGGCTTTCGGCGACACGGAGCGTTATCCGGCACAAAGGCTTACGGGCATGCGCAGAGTGGTCGTCACCGGCCTGGGCGTGGTGGCCCCCAATGGCATTGGTAAGGATGCGTTCTGGTCCGCGTGTTTGAACGGCACGAGCGGCGTCGGTCCGATTCGCACTTTTGATGCGTCGAACCACCCCGTCAAGATCGCCGCCGAGGTTCCCGATTTCGACCTCGCCCCCTTCGTTCCCGCCAGCCAACGCAAGACCATGAAAATCATGAGCCGGGCCATGCGCTTCGCCGTGGCCGCGGCTGGACTGGGCCTGCGCGATTCGGGGCTCGACACCAACCGCGAGAATCCGGAGCGCGTCGGCGTCGTCATGGGCACCGGCTTGGTCCCCGTCGATTTGCCGGAACTTTCGCCGGCGCTGTACAACTCCTGCGACGAAAACGGACAGCTTCAAACCACGCGCCTGGGTCAGCACGGTTCGGAAGTCCTGTGCCCGCTTTGGATCCTCAAATACCTGCCGAACATGGTGGCTGCCCACATTTCAATGGCCCTCAACGCTCAGGGGCCCAACAGCACCATCACGACCGCGTGCGCCGCCGGCACTCAGGCGGTCGGCGAGGCCTTTCGTCTCATCGCCCGTGACGATGCCGACATCGTCATCTCCGGCGGTGCCGATAGTCGCATCGATCCGTTGATGTTGCTCGCTTACAACGCCCTGGGCGCCCTCAGCTCCTCGAAGCGGGCGCCCGCCCAAGTTTCGCGGCCCTTCGATGGCGGCCGCGACGGCTTCGTCCTGGGTGAAGGCGCCGGCGTTCTCGTCCTCGAAGAACTGGAACACGCCAAAAAGCGCGGCGCGACGATTTATGCCGAGGTACTCGGCCTGGGCAGCAGCTTCGACGCCTACGCCGTCACCAAGCCCGACCCCGAGGCCAAAGGGGCCGCCCGCGCCATCCGCGAAGCGCTGCGCGAAGCCCGTGTCGATCCCAAGGACGTCGATTATATCAACGCCCACGGCACCAGCACCCGCCTCAACGACGCCATGGAGACCGTGGCTGTCAAACGCGTCTTCGGCGAAGGCGCCAAGGCGCTGCCGCTCTCGTCCATCAAATCCATGGTCGGCCATCTGATCGGCGCCGCCGGCGCGGTCGAAGCCGTCGCCCTGGCCCTGACGATGCACACCAACGCCTTGCCGCCGACCATCAACCAGACGCAGCCTGATCCGCAGTGCGACCTCGACTACGTCCCCAACACCGCCCGCGAAATGCCGGCCCGCATCGCCGTCTCGACCAGCTTCGGCTTCGGCGGCCAGAACGCGGCGCTGGTGATGAAGCAGTTCAAGGGATAGAGAATAGCAAACGCAGATTTCGCGGATGATCGCAGAATGGCGCCGTCCGATGGCCGTCTCTGCGTTAATCCGCGTAATCTGCGTTTAATTTTCTCTGTTCTTGCTTACTTTCGAAGTCGGTCGATCAAATACGCCGCCGAGTTCTTGTACTCGGGATGCGTGCGGCCCGGATAAACCAGGATCACTTCGACGCCGACCGCTTTCAGTTTTTCTTCGAGCTTCAGGCCCATCACGGCCGAGTGCGTCGGGTCGGTCTGTTTTTCGCCGAGTACCGGCGGCACCTTTTGGCCCGCGTAGTTCATGAAGATCGGCGGATCGTCCTTAGTCACGTGCTCGATCGGCGAATACTCCTTCAGCCATTGCAGCACTTTGTCGCGGTTCGCATGAAAGTCGTCGAATTTGGCGAAGCCGAAGGCGTGCCCGCCGTAAATGTAATTCGGGATCCACTCGCGCAGCTCCTTGGGATCGAGCGAGGTCTGCGCGCCATCGACGGCGGCGCAATAGAGACGTGTCGATTCGCGCGCAATCGGATCGATGCTCTTGGGATCGGCGAAGTCGTCGTGGAAGGCGAGCCAGAGCGACGAGCAGGCGCCCGCCGAGCCGCCGGTGGCGCCGACGCGTTTTTTATTGAGGTTCCACTCGGCCGACTTGGAGCGAATGAGTTGCAGCGCCCGGGCGGCATCTTCGAGCGGCGCTTTCACGGGCGGCTCGATTTTCAACGCGACGGCTTGTTTGACGTAGCGATAGTTGATGGCGGCGACGGAAATGCCGGCGTCGAGAAAATCCTGGATGTCCGTGCCGCGCATGCCGGATTTGTCGCCTGCCTGCCAGCTGCCGCCGTGAATGTACACGACCAGCGGCGTCGGCTTGTCGGATTTCGCTTGCCAGAAATCAAGCACCTGGCGCTCGTGGGTGCCGTAGGCAAGTTTGGCGACCGTCGGCGTTGGCTGTTTCGGCGCCGGCTTCTTCTCTTTTTTCTCCTGAGCGGCAAGCGGGGCCCGGCATAAGCACATGATCATTGCGGCGCAAAGCAGTAATCGAAGCATGACTGATTCTCCTGTCAAAAACGCGGCCACGGTAAGGGCCTTTCCGAATAAGGAAACAGGACCCTTGGAATTTAGTGCTATGTCACACGTCGAATGATGGATCACAAGAGCCGCGCACGAAGTAAGCGGCTGCGAGTGGGCCGCTTACTTCGTGCGCGGCTCTTACTTCTGGCGACTCATCAATTCATGCGTGACAGAGCACTAGGGGCCCTGTCCCCCTATTCGGATAGGCGCTAGGGAACCTGTGCAGATATTGAACCACAGTGAAGCAGCGACACAGCGAAAAAAATCAAGAAAACTGCGTCCGCGGCGAAGGTTGACGGGCGCCGGGGTGGCGGCATTGTCCGGGAGTTGGCCGAGCGCCGCATTTCAGGGCACCCCCGGGGGGGGTGAAATGAAACGCGGCGCACTGCTGGGGATGCCAGGATTCGCCGTAAAATGGACCAGGCGGCACGCCGTCGCGTCGGTTTGCATGAGGGGAGGATAGGGAAGTCGATGTTTAGCAACCTCTTGAAGAAAGTGATGGATGCCATGGCTGGTTCCAGTTCCGCTCCTGTCGTGGCCGGTTCGTTTGCCGGCCGCTGGTTTACCACCTTCGGCCCAATGGAATTGCAGCAACAGGACGACCGTGTTCAGGGCGGTTACCGCTTCAACGGCATCCCCTGCACCATTCAGGGGCGGCTGGAACAGGGCCGATTTGTATTCCAGTACCAAGAGCCGGGCGTGCGCGGCGAAGGCTGGTTCGCACTGGTGCGCCCGGGGCGATTCGAAGGCCTTTGGCGACCCGACGGCGAAGAACGTTGGCAGCCGTGGATCGGCGAACGCGATTTCGAGGGCATTTGGGACAGCACGTTCGGACTGCTCAAGCTGATTCAAGACGGCGAGCGCGTTTTCGGTTTTTACGAAGGCCTGGGCAGCTCGACGATCGAAGGCCGAGCTGTCGATGGGAAGATGGAGTTTCTCTACCGCGAACCGCAGGCTGCCGGGCAGGGGCGCTTTGCGTTGGCCGGCGACGGCATGACGTTCGAGGGCCAATGGATGCAAGACGGCGCCAACGCCTGGCAGCCATGGAAGGGTCGCCGCCTCGTGCAGGCGCCGGGGCAAATCTGGCTCGTGGTCATCGAGGCGCACTGGCAGACGCATTTGCTCGACAAGGAATACTCGTTCGGCAACATGCTCAGGGAGTTTTTCGCGCGCGTCCCCGGCGTGCAATTCAGCCATCGCTTTTTCAGCAACGAGGCGGGGCTGCGCCAGTGGTGCCGCGATTTGATGTACGTGCCCAATCCGGTCGTGGTGGTCATCGCCTCGCACGGCACGGCGGCCGGGCTCGCCGTCCACGGACAGACGATCAACCCGCAGGCGCTTTCGGAAAGTCTGCGACATGCCGACAATGTGAAGCTCTTGCACTTTTCCGCGTGCCTGACGATGCAAGAAGGCCCGCTGGTGCAGGAACTGCGCGGCAAGGTGCGTTTTCCGGTTTCCGGCTACACCACTTCGGTGGATTGGGCGGCCAGTGCAATCGCGGAATTCACCTTTCTGGACATGGTCCTGGCGCGCGGCCTGTCCCCCGCCGACGCCGCCGCTCAATTGCCGCGGCTGTTGAGCTTCGCGGGCGATCAGGGCTTCAGCGGCTCGGCATATCCCGCGGCGGGCTTTCGGATGATGATGCCGGAAGGATGATGTCCAAGAAGAAAGTGAACCGCGGAGACTTGTCCCTGGTTCGACGGCCGTTATTGTTCCGCCGCCACCGGCGGCCGCGCCGGCTGGCGACGATGGTCCGGGTCCCACAGGCGGAAGCCGAGATCCGTGCCTGGATCGAACGGCCCGACGCCGTTGATGTTGCCCCCGTTGTCTTCTCGGTCGGGGCCCACCGAGTACACGGTCACACCGTCCTTGCGCCGGAAGAGACGCAGCGGTTGGCCGTCGCATGGATCATTCGGCGCCGAGTCGAGCAACTTTTCTTTCACCAGTTCCGCCAATGATTTGGGCCAGCGCTCGTGGATGAGGCGAAAGCGTTCGCAGGCCAAACCGGCCTCGGTCGCAGCCAGAATTGCCTGACTGCGAAGGTGCACTCTGCAACTCATCGTCAAATCCGGCGGCCAAACTTGGTGTCGGTATTTCCGGCCAAACCTTCTGTCGGGTGACAGAGCCGCCCGCACTACGATACTCGGCAAATCACGCACTTCAGGTAGTTCGTCTCCGGACACGTCGCCGACACCGGATGATCCGGCGATGGCCCGCGCGTTTCCAGAATCTGAATGGTCCGCTTCGTCTCCGCGGCAATCTGGGCGAGCAGTTCGTGCAACATTTCGCGCGTGATCAAGCCGGTGCAGCAGCAGACAACGAGGATGCCGTCCGCATTCATCAGCCGAATCGCCTGGGATTGCAGCCTTCGATAGCCGCGCATGGCTTCCTCGACGGCCGGGCCGGCTCGGGCAAATTTGGGCGGATCGAGCACAATCAGGCCAAAGCGCTCATGGGCGGCCACCAGTTGATCGAGCCGGTCGAAGACATCGCTTTTTTCGAACGTAATGTTATCGAGGCCGTTGACCTGGGCGTTGGCGCGGGCCAGCGTCAAAGCGGGTTCGGAAACATCGACGCCGAGGACCGACGTCGCCCCCGCCTTGGCCGCGTGCAGGCCGAAGCCGCCGGTGTAGCAGAAGGCGTCCAGCATGCGTCGGCCCCTGGCCAATCGGGCCACCAGCTGGCGATTGTCGCGCTGATCGAGATAGAAGCCGGTCTTCTGCCCCTCGGTCAGGTTCACTTGCAGCCGAATGTCGCCCTCTTGAATCAGGATCGGCTCGCTCGGGACATTGCCGCGCATCAGTCCGTCCTGAAGTTGCAAGCCTTCCAAGAGACCGATGCCCTTCTCCGTACGCAGGTAAATGCCCTCCGGCCGTAATAGATCGACGAGCATATCGGCGATCAACTCGCGGCGTTGGGCCAGGGCAAGGCTGGTGAATTGCAGGCACAACCAGCGATCGTACAGGTCGGCCGTCATCCCCGACAGACTGTCGGCCTCGCTGAAGACCAACCGGCACGCCGCACCGGGCTGAATCAAACCGAGAATGTCGCGGCGCAAATGTACAGCATCGGCGAGCCGCTGGCGTATGAGCGCTTCGTCCAGCGCCGTTTCCAAATCCCAAGTGTACAAGCGGACGCGAATCTTGCTGTGGCTGTTGAAAAACCCGCGCGCCACGAAGTTGCCTGCATGCGAAATGAGATCGACAACCGCCCCATCCGCCGGCTCGCCTTCGACGCGCTCGATGGCACCCGCATAGACCCACGGATGCAGCCCGAAAAACGGCCGGGCACGACGAGCTTTCAAGATAACGCGTGGCAAAGTCATGAAGTGTATCGTATTGTACCGCGCCACCGTGGGCTTGACGCGCAGCCGAAGACCCGTTTAGCGCACGAGTGATCCGGCGTGCGCTAAACGGGCCAGCGGCGCCTGGCAAGGTCAAGCCCGCAGCCGTTCCAAGTCTTCCCAAAATCGCGGATACGTCTTTGCCACGCACCCCGGATTCTTGATGATGATCCCCGGCACCTTCAGCCCAATCAGCGCCATGCTCATCGCCATGCGGTGGTCGTTGTACGTTTCAATCTCGGCACCATGCAACGGCCGCGGATGAATCGTCAGTCCATCGGCAAACTCGTCCACCCCCGCCCCGACGCGGCGCAATTCGGTCGCCAATGCCGCGAGCCGATCGGTTTCCTTGTGGCGAATGTGGGCGACATTGCGAATCGTCGTCGGCCCCTCGGCGAAGCAAGCGACGGCGCCGAGGGTCATGACGGTGTCGCTGATGTCGTTCATGTCGACGTCGATGCCGTGGAGGGGGGCGCCCTGTACGGTAATGCCTGACTGGCCACGAACAACTTGGCCGCCCATGTCCTCGAGGATTTCGACAAAGCGCACGTCGCCTTGAATGCTCTTTGTCGTAATGCCTTCAACGCGCATTTCGCCGCCAGTGATTGCAGCGGCGGCCCAGAAATAGCTTGCGGCGGACGCGTCCGGTTCGACGTGGTACGGTGCGGCGATTCCAAAACTCGCCATCGATTCACATGCGGCAAAAATGAATAGCCCATTGTCCTCTCGCCAAGTGGCACCCCAGGCATGCATCATCGCTTTCGTCATCTCGACATACGGGTGAGATACTAATGGTCCCTCCAGCCTCAACATCCATGTCATGTCGCGATGGAAGAGAGGAACGAACGGACCAATCATAAGCAGCGCGCTGACAAACTGACTGCTGATATCACCACGGATGGTTGCCCCAGGCTCCGTCCATTGGTCTCCCGCCTCAATCACTACTGGAGGACAGCCATTGTTTGCTTCGCTATAAGCTCTGATCCCCGCGCAGTTCAACGCGGCAAGAAGATCGTGCATTGGTCGCTCCCGCATCCTTGCCACCCCGTCGAGTCGGTATCGGCCCTGGCCTAACGCACATAACGCAGTGAGAAATCGCATAGACGTGCCAGAGTTGCCGACAAACAGGTCGGCAGTGGATGCGGGCACCGGGCGATTTGATCCATGAGGGTTGAATTGCACGTCGGGCCACCGTACATCGACGTGGAAGCCCAGTTTCCCTAGCGCCTGCGCCATTAGTTCCGTGTCTTCACTTCGCAATGCTCCGGTCAGGTCGAACCGCTGATACCAACTTTGTAAGGCACCAAGCACCAGTGCCCGGTTCGTGATGCTCTTCGATCCCGGCACGCGGATCGTGGCATGCGGCGGGGCGGTCAGCGGCTTGATTTCGAGGCTTTCCATTTCAATGATTGTAACTTGTCAATAATCCTGGGTTCAGTCTTGGTCGGCAATGATAAAGAAATCGTAAGAATCTTCCGCTCCCCGCACACACGCGTTGTTGGCGCAAACGTCTTTAATGATTGCCGCAACCAATTACTCGACAACGGGTTAGAATAATGAGAAACGTTTGCGCCAAACTCATTCAAGTTGGCGCAAACGTGCGCATCGGCGGATGTCCCTTGCTATCGTCAGTACGTCACCCGTACCAAAAACAACCCCGTCGCCGGCGCCGTCGGCCCCGCCTGCGTGCGATCTTCCGCGTTCAGAATCGCCGCGACCTGATTCTCCGGCCAATAGCCGCGGCCGACGTTGATCAGCGTACCGGCGATCGCTCGCACCATATTGTACAGGAACCCGTCGGCCTCCACATCGATCCAGAGGTAGTCGCCGAAGCGATTGACGGCGAGATGCGTGACGGTGCGCACGCTCGACACGCGGTTGGGCCAATCGGTCTCGAAGCTGTGAAAGTCGTGCCGGCCCTTGAGCGGTTCCGCCGCCCGCGCCATCGCTCGATCATCCAAGCGGCGCTTGTGATGACACGCATAACGCCGCATGAACGGGCTTTGCACGGGCCCGTCGTGGATCACATAGCGATACAGCTTGCGAATCGCGTCGTGGTTGGCGTCGAAGGATTGCGGCATATCCTCGGCTTCCAACACCGCGACATCGTCCGGCAAATGGGCATTGATCGCCGCGACGAGTTTCGATTCCCGCAGTTTCGTTTGGCTGTGGAAGTTCGCGACTTGGCCGAGCGCGTGCACGCCGGCATCGGTGCGGCCGCTGGCGTTGACGCGGATGCGTTCTTCGCCGGTCAGTTTGGCGATGGCAGCTTCGAGCGTTTCCTGCACCGTGCGTTTGCCGGGCTGCGTTTGCCAGCCGAAGAAGTCGGTGCCGTCATAGCTGAGGGTGAGTGTGAGGTTGCGCATAGTCGCAGGGGGCAGTTCATAACCAGAAATTTGCCGCCACGATCGCTCCGGCTCCGCCGCCCACAATCAAGACAGTGAGTACCAGCTTTTCCCAGCATTTCAGCCCTTCGCGCATCGGCTTGATGCCGGCCTGGAAACGAGCCTCGTCACCGGGCAGCCACGGCGTCGGCGCTTGCACCAGCGAATGGTCCACCCACGGATGTTTCCTCGGCACAGCGACAGTGGCCGTCCGCGCCGGCACGGGCTTGGCGAGCGGCGGCCTCGACACCGGCTTGGCCAACGGCGGGGTGGCCGGCTTTGCGGCAACCGGCGCCGCAGGCTGCTGCTTGGCTTTGGGCGTCGGAATGCGCACGATCTTGGCGCACTGCGGACACCTATATTTGCGGCCCGCGAACTCCTCCTTGGCCTGCATCTGCTTGCCGCACGCACAACGAAATTGAATCGCCACGACTCCGTCTCCACATCAAGATCCGCAATGGGAATGTTGATTGTAAGGCATTGCCGCCGTTTTCGCGAGAGGGAATTTGCCGCGGCTTTGATTTGACTTCGGGCTGCCGTCCGGATTTACTATCGTTGGCTCGCCGTTTCGCGTTCGCTGGATCATGCGAGCGCGAAACGGTAAACGAACCCGCGAAAGGCTCACTATGAAATCCTGCATCGCTATCGCATCGTTGATCTTCTTCGCAGTGCCGGTTCTCCGCGCCGACGACCGCTGGGTCGTTTACGAAGGCACCGCCGGGCCAGGCAAAGGCAAGCACATCGTCCTCGTCGCCGGCGATCACGAATATCGCTCCGAGGAAACACTGCCGCAGCTCGGCAAGATTCTCGCCAAACATCACGGCTTCAAGTGCACCGTCCTGTTCACGCAGGACGTCACGGACGGCACGATCAACCCGAACATCGACCATATTCCCGGCTTGAAGAACCTCGCCACAGCCGACCTGGCGATCCTCTTTCTGCGCTTTCGCAACTTGCCCGACGCGCAGATGAAGCACCTGGCCGACTACATCGAATCGGGCAAACCGATCATCGGCTTGCGCACCTCCACGCACGCGTTCAACCTGCGCAAAGACAGCCCCTTCTTCGCCAAATACCAGTGGAACAACAAGGAAGGCGGCTTTGGCTTCGGCAAGAAGGTGCTGGGCGAAACCTGGGTCAGCCATCACGGCGCCCATGGCTCGCAGGCGACGCGCGGCATCATCGCCAAGGGCCAGGCCGATCATCCGATCGTCCGCGGCATCAAGGACGGCGACATCTTCGGCCCCAGCGACGTCTACGGCGTGAATCTGCCGCTGCCGGGCGACAGCTTGCCGCTGGTGCTCGGCCAGGTCGTCGCGGGCATGAAGCCGACCGATCCGCCGCTCGAAGGCAAGAAAAACGACCCAATGATGCCGATTGCCTGGACGCGCACGTACAAAGGCGAAGCGGGCAAGACGGCGCGCGTGTTCACGACGACGATGGGCGCCTCGCAGGATTTGACTTCCGAAGGATTGCGCCGGCTGCTTGTCAATGCCAGCTATTGGGGCCTGGGCATGGAGGATCGCATTTCCGAGCGGTCGAGCGTGGCCATCGTCGGCGACTACAACCCGCGGCCGTTTCGCAACGACGGGTTCCAAAAAGGCGTGCGCCCTACCGACCTGCAAATGAAGTGATCTGGAGTGCGGCGGCATGTTGCCGCTCTCCTTTGGACTGCGGCGCTTTTCCGCCGCTTTCTTTTTTCGCATTTCAGTCAGAAAAAAGAAAGAAAGCGGCGTCAAAGCGCCGCAGTCCAAAAATGACGTGCGTCGCGCCGGATAGCCGTTACAATGTTCGCATCGCCAAACGAAACCAATCGACACCATGACATAAGGAACTCTCCCATGCGCACTGGAATCATCATCGCCGGCCTCGTCGCGTGCGGCGGGCTGTTCGCACTCTTTCAAACCAGCGCTGCCGACCAACCGGTCCGCAAGCAATTCGGCCTGGAAAAACGCGTGCCGTGGACGACGTCGAAGGTGATCGGCTCGCCGGAGCCGCCGCCGCCGTATAAGACGGAACGCGCCTTCCCGAAGCTCAAATTCGAAGAGCCGCTCGATCTGACCTACGGCCCCGGCACCAACCGCATGTTCGTCGCCGAACGCTACGGCAAGATTTTTTCCTTCGTCAACAAGAAGGATGTGGACAAGGCCGACCTCGCCCTGGAAATCAAGCCCGGCACCGATTCCAAGGGGATGCCGATGAAGCGGACGATTTACGCATTCACGTGCCATCCCAAGTTCGCGGACAACGGCTTCATCTACGTGACCTGGATTCCGGACGGCGAAAAAGAAGGCAACCCGAAGGGCTCACGCGTGTCGCGCTTCACCGTCACGGGCGAGCCGCCGATCGCCGATCTCGCATCGGAGAAGATCATCTTCGAATGGCCCAACGGCGGGCACAACGGCGGCTGCCTCAAGTTCGGCCCCGACGGCATGCTCTACATCGTCACCGGCGACGGCTCCGGCATCGGCGACGAATTCAACATCGGCCAGGACCTCAGCAGCATCCACGCAAGAATGTTGCGCATCGACGTCGATCATCCAGCCAAAGGCAAGGGCTACAGCGTTCCGAAGGACAACCCGTTCGTGAACATGAAGGGCGCCCGGCCCGAAATCTACGCTTACGGCCTGCGGCAACTATGGCGCTACAGCTTCGACCGCAAGACCGGAGATTTGTGGGGCGGCGAGGTCGGTCAAGATTTGTGGGAGATGATCTACAAAGTCGAAAAGGGCGGCAACTACGGCTGGTCAGTGATGGAAGGCACCCACGATTTTCGGCCCGAACGCAAGAAGGGGCCGACGCCGATTTTGAAGCCAGTGGTTGAACACTCGCATACCGATTTTCGTTCGATAACCGGCGGATTCGTGTATCACGGCAAGCGGTTGCCGGAACTCCGCGGTGCCTACATTTACGGTGATTTTGATACCGGGCGTGTGTGGAAGTTCGACCATTCGCTTTTTCTGGGTGGTAATGTCGAGAGTATTGCCGGTGCAACGGTTAAGATTGCCAACCACCGCGAAATCGCCCGCACCACCTACCGCATCGTGAGCTGGGGCGAAGACGCCGACGGCGAAATCTACTTCTGCGACTTCACCGGCGGCGGGCTGCATCAGCTCGTCAAGGCGCCTCCGGTCGTGCAGACGACGACATTCCCCAAGAAACTCAGCGAAACCGGCATCTTCGCGTCGGTGAAGGACCACAAAGTCGCGCCGGGCATCATCCCCTATTCGGTCAACGCCCAGCTCTGGGGCGATCACGCCGTCAAGGATCGCTTCATTGCGATCCCCGGCGATGGCCAGATCGGCTTCGATGAGATCACCTATCCGCAACCGTCGCCCGGCTCCACTCCCGGCTGGCGCTTCCCCGATGGCACCGTCCTCGTCAAGACCTTCAGCATGGATATGGAGCGCGGCAATCCCAAGAGCCGTAAACGCCTGGAGACACGATTGCTGCACTTCCAGCAATTCCCCGGCACGCAGGAGTACGGCGACCAATACTGGCGCGGCTACACCTACGTGTGGAACGATGAGCAAACCGACGCGGTGCTGCTTGACGAGAAGGGCGCCGACTTGCCTCTCAAAATCAAAGTCGGCGACCAGATGGTGGAGCAGAACTACCGCATCCCCAGCCGGGCCGAATGCACGCTATGCCACACCAATGCGCACAAATTCGCGCTGGGCGTGGCGACGATGCAGATGAATCGCGACCACGACTACGGCGGAGTTATCGCGAACCAGCTCGCCACGCTGGAGCACATCGGCATCTTCTCGCAGCCGTTGCCCAAGCCGCCCGCCGAACTGCCGAAACTCGCGGATTACGACGACGCATCGCTCCCTGTCGAGACCCGTGCGCGTTCGTATCTGCACTCCAATTGCGCCCACTGCCACATCAAATGGGGAGGCGGCAACGCGGAGTTCAAGCTGCTGGCGACGTTGCCGCTCAAAGAGATGGGCATCGCGAATGTGCCGCCCGCGCACGGCAGCTTCAAGATCGACGGCGCCAAGATCCTCGTCCCCGGCCATCCGGAGCAGTCGATCCTCTTGCACCGCATGAACATGACCGGCCTGGGCCGCATGCCGCACATCGGCTCGCGCGTGGTGCATGAATCGGCGGTGAAGCTGGTGAGTGAGTGGATCAAGGGGATTCCGACGAAGTGATGCGGAAGGAGTGCATGACACCCGTTTGGGGTAGGGACGAGAATGACATTCGTAACGCAGGTACTGCTTCCGAAGTGCAATAATTGGGGGCAGAGATTCCGGGCGGACGCTTACCGACCCTTTCATGCTCGAATGAGACAGCGATACCGCGCTTGGACACGCAAAGGAGAAGCTGAAGGAACCTGGCTAAGTCCGTCGGGAATCCTGTATTGCGACCAGCATTGGGTATATGAGATCGGTCATTCGCATCCTGACATTCGATTCTGGCAAGCTGAGAAAGAGCGACTCAAGATAGAATTCGATCAAGAAGAAATCTGGATTATGCAGTTCGAGGGGCGTCGGATATGATCACGATGGAAGAGTTTTGGAGACGCAACAATGCCGACTAGCTTTCCATCTGCCCTCATTACCGATCAAGGCACGAAAGTGCACTTTCGGCTCAAAGGGCGCTTTTATGAGCTAAGCTACGACGAGCTTCGCCGCGCCCTGGCTTTGCCGAATGGCCCACCAGGCTTGGGGATTACGATTGAGGGAGATCGCTTGCGTTTTGAGTTCGCTGACGACGACACAACGATTGAGTTGACATCTCGACAATTGCAAAATCGGCTGCACAAACGGCTCGCGAAAGCCTAGCCCAGCGCCGCCTTAATCCCCGTTAACAGCATCTGGATCGCGATCGCAACCAAGATCATCCCCATCAGGCGCTCCAGCGCGATCACGCCTTTCTGACCAAGCCAGCGGCTCAGCCGGCCCGCCGTCAGCAGAATGACGCTCGACACCGCCCAGGCGCCGACGAGCGCTGCGAGCCATTCCAGCAAACGATCCGGTTCGCGGCTCGTGATCACCAACAAGGTCGCCAGCGCCGATGGACCGGCGACGTACGGGATCGCCAACGGAACTACGAACGGCTCACCCGGCGTCTCTTCGCGCATTGAGCTTTCCGGCGTCGGAAAAATCATCCGCACCGAAATCAGGAATAGAATAACGCCGCCCGACAGTGTCAGCGCCGGCTCGGAAATGCCCAGGACGTTGAGCAGATTGCGGCCCAGGAACAGAAAGACGACAAGGATCGCCAGCGCGATCAGCAATTCGCGCAGAACGATGCGCGTTCGCCGGGCCGGCTCGACGTTGCGCAGCGCCGAGATGAAAAAGGGAATGTTGCCGAGCGGGTCCATCACGAGAAACAACAGCACGGCGGCGGAGACGATGGTCATGCAGAGCATCCTATGAACGCACCGTAGGATAGAACTCCGGTTCTGTCCGTTTGCGATCCGGACTGGAACAATGTCCTTTCCGACGATTTGGAGATTAACGATGAAGATGGCATTTCATTGCGTGACCATTCTGTTCGTTGTCGGCGCGAGCGGCTGCGGTAGCGCCACATCAACTCCGGCGCCGGCAAAGTCGCCCACTGTGTTGACGGTAACATCGCTGAACCCTGACGGCGCCGTCGCCGCCGAGCCAGTCGCGCTGCAAGCGACGAAAGCTCCTGCCGACAGCAAGAAAGTCGCCCTTCTCCGCGCTCCCAACGGCGGCATTCAACCGCAGGCCGTCATGGACAACGGCGTGCTGCACCTCATCTACTACAAGGGCGATCCCAAGCACGGCGACGTGTTCTACGTGAAATCCAAAGACGACGGCAAGACGTTCACCAAGTCGCTGCGTGTGAACAGCCATCCCGGCAGCGTCGTCGCCATGGGCAATGTGCGCGGAGCACATCTGGCCATCGGCGCCGGCGGCCGCGCCCATGTCGCCTGGATGGGCTCGATGAAAGCAGAGCCGAAAGTGCTTGGCAAGGAAGCACCGATGTTGTATGCGCGCCTCAATGATGCCGGCGACGCCTTCGAGCCGCAGCGCAACCTGATCCAAGCAGCGGTCGGGCTCGACGGCGGCGGCTCGATCGCGGCCGACGGCAAGGACGTCTATGTCGCCTGGCATGCGCCGACGCCGGGGACCAAGGGCGAGGAGAATCGCCGCGTTTGGTTGACGGCCTCGGCGGATGAAGGCAAATCCTTCGGCAAGGAAACGCCGATCTCGCCGGCTGATGCAGGCTCGTGCGGCTGTTGCGGCATGCGCGTCTTCAGCGCCGCACCCGGTCAAGCGTTCGCCTTGTTTCGCGGCGCCAGGGATACCGTGCAACGCCCGATGTTTTTGCTCTCTGGCGATGCAGCGTCCGGTGTGTTTCGCTCCGTCAAGCTCGCCGAATGGGAAACCGGCACCTGCCCAATGAGCACGATGGCGTTCGCTGCCGCCGGCGCGGAAACGCTGGCCGCATGGGAAACGGAAGGGCAGACTTTCTTCGCGCGCGTCAAGGATGGGACGCCCTCCACACCGGTCGCGTCGCCGGGCAAATCGAACCGGCAACGCCATCCCACCGTGGCGACGAATGGACGCGACGTGTTGCTCGCCTGGACCGAAGGCATGGCCTGGAACAAAGGCGGCAGCCTCGCCTGGCAAGTCTACGACGCCGCCGATCAACCGGCGAAGAACGCCAAAACTGCCGACTACGGCCGGGCCGACGGCGTGCCGGTGTGGAGCTTGATCACGGCGGTGACGGCGACGGATGGGCGGTTCGTCATTATCTATTGAGGTTCAAAAGCGCAGATAGAATCGATCGAACATGCCGTCGTACAAGAAGCGGCAATGAGCAAGCACATCGCGGCCGATGAGGACTTGGAAGTCGAAATTGTTGAGCGCCAGTTCAATGACCGCGAGATCACGCACAATGAGATGGTGCCGTGCATTCCCGGACGGGTGCAGTATGGTCAAATCGACATCGTGTTTGACGCCAAATGCGAGACCGACCTGTTGGGAGGGGATGTTGACAAGTGCCATGCCTTGATAATCGAGTTGCAGGGCTTGGCAAACGGCTTCGTCGACGCAGGTTCTTTCCGCGCCGGTGTCAAGCAAAGCACGGCAGCGGAAAGTGGACGGCACGGGCCGCAGAGCGTGTCGGATCCCCTGCACTTTCGTGGAGCACAATCCGATCTCTGTCTCCACCAAAGCACCCGCGGGCGTCAGATCGTCCTTCAGGGTTGGCATAGCGACTTAAGAATGGGCATAAGGCGTGCATATCGCTCGGGATCGCGCCGATCGATTTTCATCACGAAAATCGGGTCGTGACCGAATTTCTCGCGTCCAGACCGGGTTGCATCTGACTCGTCTTCCCAAAGTCCGAGAATCTCAGCGCCTTTGATCAGCGCGTACTGGTCCGCATGCCCCTCGGCCAGGAGGCGCGGCAATTCGCGCAGGTACGTTTCGATTTCCTTTTCGTAGATGCGCCAGTGCTTTGCCGCGCTCGCGGTGATCCTGAAGCCATCGGCGATGATCTCGCCGTTTGCAGTCGTGATCATGGCAAATTCTCCGTCGGGTTGTCGTGACTCATTATAGCCGTGAGGCCCGCATGACGCGAGCGCATTTGAGGGGTGGCGAACGACGCCCGCGCCGCTTACAATCGGGCTGTAGCCACCACGAGCGATTCGCGTCGAGATTCCAAGGAACCATCCGATGACAAGAGTTGTCGCTTTCGCTCTCATCTGTTATTTTCCGTTGACCGCAGCCGCCCAAACCAAACTCCCCGACGCCCCCATCCCCCCACGCGAAGCCCCGCTGCGCATGACCGTGCCCGACGGCTTCAAAGTCACTCTCTTCGCCGGCGAGCCCGATGTCGTCCAGCCCATCGCGTTCACATTTGACGATCGCGGCCGGCTCTGGGTCGTTGAGGGCATGTCGTATCCGAAGTGGAACAAAGACGAAGCCACTGAAAAAGGCGAAAATGGCCGCGTCTTGGACAAGCGCAAAGGCAAGGACCGCGTCCTCATCTTCGAAGACACCGACGGCGACGGCCAATTCGACAAGCGCACCGTCTTCGCCGACAACCTCACCAACCTCTCCGGCATCGAGTACGGCTTCGGCGGCATCTGGCTGTGCTCGATCCCGAACCTGATCTACATCCCGATCAAGCCCGGCACGGACCAACCCGCGGGGCCGCCCCAGATCAAGCTCGACGGGTGGAGCCTCGACTCGGGGCACAACGCGTTCAACAGCCTCAAGTGGGGCCCCGACGGCTGGCTCTACGGCTGCAACGGCATCCTCGCCACGAGCAAGGTCGGCGCCCCCGGCACACCCGACAAGGACCGCACGCCGATGAACTGCGGCGTGTGGCGCTACCATCCGACCAAGAAGAAGTTCGAAGTCTTCGCCACCGGCACCACCAACCCGTGGGGCCTGGACTGGGACGAGTACGGCGAAATGTTCATCACCAACTGCGTGATCGACCACGTCTGGCACGTCGTCCCCGGCGGCCACTACGAACGCATGTACGGCCAAGACTTCAACCCGCACCTCTACAAGTTGATGCCGTCGATCGCCGACCACAAGCACTGGGCCGGCGGCAGTTGGACCGAATCGCGCGGCGGCAAAGGGGCCCACAGCGACGCCGGCGGCGGGCATGCGCATGTGGGGTGCATGATTTATCAGGGCAACAGTTGGCCGAAAGCGTACTACGGTGGGTTGTTCACATGCAACTTGCATGGGAATCGCGTCAATCACGATTTGCTTGAACCTAAGGGTTCCAGCTATGTGGCACGCCATGGCAAGGACTTCCTCTTCGCCAACGATCCGTGGTTCCGTGGCATCGCCATCGACTATGGTCGCGATGGCAGCGTGTACGTAAGCGATTGGTGCGACACCGGCGAATGTCATAACTATCAGGTAGCTCACACAACAAGCGGGCGGATTTACAAAATCACTTATGGCAAACCGGATCAGTGGAACGACGATCTTGCCAAAGCTGACAACAGCCGACTGATCAAATTGCTTCTAAAGCTCGACTCCAATGAATGGACGGTGCGGCATTCGGCTCGCCTGCTCCAAGAGCGTGCCGCGGCCGGAAAACTCACGGAACAAGACCGACGCTCGCTCTTCATCAATCCCAAGCTACCCGCACTTCGGCAAATGTGGATTTCCCACATTATCGGCAATACTCCGAAATATGAGACGCTGCCTCAAGAGACCTTCAGGGAGAGCTTCCGTGCTTGGGCGGTTCGATTGACCTTGGAAGACGTGCCACCCGTAACTGCCGGCCGAGAAGAGATCTCAGCATTCGTCGACGAGCTTCTTGGCGCGGCAGATGATCCGTCGCGGCTCGTACGCTTGCATCTTGCGGGGGGCTTGCAGCGCTTACCCGTGGAGGCGAGATGGAGGATATTAGACAAATTGTTGCAGCACACAGGGGACGCTGAGGATCCCTATATTCCGCTGATGATCTGGTACGCCGTGGAGCCGATGATCGCTGTCAAGCCAACAGAGCCGTGGCTGCGTTGGCTGAGATTCCCCATGCTCCGCGAATTCGCCGCAAGGCGGCTGACGAGCCTGCCGGGAGGCATGGACACGGTTATGAAAGAGATGGATTTCAACGATTACCTATCGAAGTTCATTGTGCAGCAAGGACTTCACGCTCATCCTCACTTCCTGCAACGCGATGCATTGCGAGGCGTCTTGACAGGGCTGCAAGGACAGCGAAGCGTACCCATGCCGAAGCAATGGCGCGACGTCTATCCACAGTTGATCCAAAGTCCACTTCCTGAGGTTCGTGACAAGGCTATGGCCCTTGCCGTCCTTTTTGGCGACGAACGAGCACTCACTTCGCTTCATAGTATCGCTGCGGATGCCAAAGCGCCTTTTGCGCAACGTCAGTCTGCATTGCAAATGCTCACATTCAAACAGCCACCGACTTTGTTGGCGCTTCTACAGGATTTGCTTAACGATCCCGGTCTGCGCGCCTCCGCCATCCAAGCCCTCGCCGCCTACGCCGACCCCAAAACGCCATCCCTCATCCTCCAGCGTTACGCCAAACTCACCGCCGACGAAAAATCCGACGCCGTCCACACACTCGCCTCGCGGCCGGCCTACGCCCTTGCCCTGCTCGACGCCGTCGCCGCCAAAACGGTCGCGCGCACTGACCTCAACGCCTTCACCGTCCGGCAGTTGCTGGCGCTAAACGATAAACAGGTCACCGCTCGCGTCAATGAAGTCTGGGGCACGCTCAGGCCGGCGTCGCAGGAGAAGGCGGCGCTGATGGTGAAGTACAAGTCGCTGCTGACGGCCGATACGCTCAAGCAGGCCAATCTCGCGAGCGGCCGTCTCCTGTACACCAAGCAATGCGCCGCGTGTCACAAGCTGTTCGGCGAGGGGGGCAATATCGGGCCGGAGCTGACCGGGTCGCAGCGGGCGAACCTCGATTACGTGCTGGAGAACATGCTCGACCCCAGCGCCGTCGTGCCGCGCGAATACCAGGTCAGCATCATCACCACCAACAGCGGCCGCACGCTGACCGGCATCGTCAAGGAAGAAACCGAGCGGGCGCTGACGGTGCAGACGCAGAACGAAGTGGTCATCGTGCCCAAGGATGAGATCGACCTTCGCCGGCAGTCGAACCTGTCGATGATGCCGGAGGGGATGCTGGATCGGCTGACGTCCGACGAGGTGCGCGATTTGGTGGGGTATTTGGCGAGTCCGAACCCGCTGCGATAGGGAATAATCATGATGGACACACCATGTCCGTTTCATTCATTTGCGTTCAGCACACACCCAAAGTCTCGAATGAAACGTTTTTCAAGCCATAAGGCAAAGCACAACAAGCGGTTACGGAAACAGCTTTCATTCAGCCTTTAGGGGGTATGAATGAAACGGTCCATTTTGATCCCATGATCGACGTCCAGCAAGTCATTGGCAGCAGCCGACGCTTTTTTGAGCTGCATCAACTCGCCGACTGGGCCGAGGCGCTGCCGGCGACGGCGGCCTTGCCCGAATTCGATTCTACCGCGCTGGAACAGGCCACCAAGCTTGGCTTCAGCGTCGCCTTCGCTTTCCCGCCTCTGCCCTTGCAGATGGCGACGTTCGATCGCCTTGTCGAAGAAACCGCCCGCAAGCCGGCGGCGGTGCCGGACAACCAGCAGTACCGCGAGCCGTTTCTCGCCGACGATTGGTCGAGGACGCCCAATGGCAAAGTGTTGCAGCGAACGGACGACCTCGGCGGCCGCGAGTGGGGCGCATACCTATTTCTCTTCTCGCCCAACCCGATTCAGAAATGCTGGGGCCTGACCGGCAAGCAAATCCGCGCGCAGTTCGAGGCGAAGGATTGGCATGGGCTGACCGTTCCCGAATATCTCGTGCTGCAGCGCTGCTTCTGCGAGCAGTACGGCGATCATCGCTTTTTCGAAAAACCGGAAGATGAATCCGGCACGCACGCGCTGTGGCTGATCGATTCGATGGACGACAAGAATTGCACGGTGGCGCTGGGAAACAACCGCGGCATCAACATCCAGGCGGCGAGCATCAACAATCGCGATCGCAAGCGGGCGGCGCTTGCGGGGATGGTCATCCTCTTGCAATGATCGCTTGCCGTTTCGCGCTCGCAGAGAACCGTCGCTCGCGGAAGGTTCACTGCGAGCGCGAAACGGCAAGCCAGGCGCGTTAGTGGGGCGGCGCATTCACCCCGGCAGTCGGCGGCGACACCGGCAGCGATTGCCGCTGCGTCATCGTGAGTTGGTTGTCGCTGCGCAGGGCCACCACGGCCGGCGGCGAGAACAGCGGCAGGCCCTTGTCCGGCACGTAGCGCACCTGCAACTGCACCTTGTCGATCTCCGGCTTGTAGGTGCTCCACGGCAAGAACAGCGTGTAGCCCCAGCCGATCATGTCTTTGCGCAAGAGCTTTTTGAGCGTGACCTTGTCGATTTCCCAGCGCTCCAGAAGCTGCGGCTTGCCCTTGGAATCCAGTTTGGCCAGATCGCAAAGCTCGATCACGGCGGCGCCGTCGCCGACCAGCGGATAACCGACTTCCGAGCCGAACAAGTAGAGTCGGCCGGCCAGCCCGAGGAGCGGCGCGCCGTTGTTGGCCACGTCCGGGGTCTCCATGATGCGGCCTTCCCAGGCGGCGTGGACTTGATGGACAGAGCCGCCGGCAGCAGGAGCGGGCGGCGGCGCTTCCTTGCCGCGCACAGCAACAGGAACCGGATCGCGGGGACGCACGAAGTGTTCCGTGGTCTCGCAACCAGCGGCCAGGCACGCCAGCAGAACGAGTGGGGCGAATCGGGACATCCGTGTCCAGAGAGTCATCGCTGCACCTCCCGCGGGGGCATCGGGTTTACCGGCTGCGGATTGGGATAGGTCGGCAGAAAGACGGGTGGATTGGGCTGGGCCGGAATGGCCGGCGGCACAAGGTCATTGCTGTTGCGGATCAGCACGCGCTGGGCCAGGTTGCCCTCCGGCGCTGGCGCGGACGCGGCCGCCGTAGGTGCGACCGGGACCGCTGTCGGCGCCGCCACATGCACCGGCGGCAAAGGCGCGGGCGCTTGCGAAATCGCGTGCGGCACCACGCCCGGCGTCAGCATGCTCGCCGGCGGCACCCCCCCGGCCCCCCCTTGCGAAGGGGGGGATGGGGGGGTGGCCTTCGGCGCCGGGCCTTGTTCCAGCACCGGCGTGTTGCTGTCGATGATCGTCGTCACCGGCAGGCAACCCGCCGCGGCGTCCAGGAACCCGTGGCCGTGAACCTTCAGCACGTCGCCCACGACCCAGTCCATGCGGCGCGCTTCCTCGGCCAGCACGCGTTCGGCCTCGGCCTTGCCGTAGACGACGTGCGGCGTGAGGATGACGAGCAATTCGGTCTTGGTCTTGTTCTGCGACCGATAGCGGAAGGCGGCGCCGAGCCACGGCAGGTCGCCCAGCCACGGAATCTTGTTCTCGACCTTGGTGTCCTTGGTCGAGATCATACCGCCCAGGGCGATGGTTTCGCCGTCGTAGGAGCTGATCGTCGTCTCGATCTGCTGGATATTGATCGCTGTGGCAAGCTGGCCGTTGCCCAGGTTCACCGGCGGCGTCACGATCGACGATACCTCCGGGATGACGCGCATCACCACGCGGCCATCGGGCATGATCTTGGGCGTCACTTCCAGCTTAACGCCCACGACTTCACGATCGATGTTTTGCTGGATGATCCCCGTCGCCGTGACGTTGCTGCTGCCAATAAACGGATACTTCTGACCGATGTTGATCTTGGCGGTCTGGCCGTCGAGCGTCATGAGCTGCGGCCGGCTGAGCACATCGATGCGGCTTTGCACGCGCAGGGCGCGGATCAAGAGGTTGAACGAATCGCTGGCGGCGGAGAAGACGAAGCCGCCGATGTTGTTGGTGGGCGAAAGGCGGCCGACGCCGAGGTTGCCCAGGCCCTGATAGCCGATTTGCGTCGGCGTAATGGGGAGGTTGCTGCCGGCCGGCACCAAGCCATTGTTGAAGTTGAAGCCGGGCACCTGCCGCTGCGGCAAGCCGGAGACATTGACGGTCGCCCCGCCCGGGATCACGCTGCGCTGGAACAAGATCGGGCTTTGCAGGCCGATCTCGACGCCGAATTCATTGGAATCGGTCAGATCGACCTCGGCGATCAGCACCTGCACGACGACCTGCGGCAAAGGCGCGTCGAGTTGGGCTACCATCTTCATCACTTCGTCGAAGTACTGAGGCGTGGCGCTGATGAGCAGCGAGTTGGTGATCGGCTCGGAAGTGATGACCACTTCGCGCTGCTCGATCTGGAACGGCGTCAACTGAGTGCTGCTGGTGCCGATGGTGTAGATCTTGGTGTAGTAATCGGTCAGGGCCGTGGCGATGTCGGCAGCCTGGGCGTTGCGCAGCCGATAGGTTTCCTGGCGGCGCTGCGGGACCTTGGCGTCATCGAGCCGATTGATGATGGTGCCGATGATGTCCAGGTCATACGGGCTGCCGGCGACGATGAGGCTGTTGGTGCGGTCGTCGATGGTGACGCGCACGTCGATGATCGGGGCGCCTTCGGGCGTCTGGTTGCCGAGCATGAGCTGGATCGGCCGCTGCTGACCGCCGGTGGCGGCGTTGGCTCCGGCCGGGAAACCGCCGCCGGGCGTGCCCGGCCCGCCCGTGGTCCGTGCTCCCGTGGCGGCGGCGCCGAGGAAGAGCTGCTGGAGCGAACTGGCGAGCTGGGCGGCGTCGGCCTTCTTGAGCGTGAAGATATTGATGGTGGCCCGGGCCGCGGGCACGATGTCCAGCTCTTTCACCAGGGCGTAGATGAGCTGCATCGTTTTTTCCGGGGCGGTGACGATCAGGGCGTTGGTGCGCGGATCGGACACGATGCGGATGTCGTCGAGGATGCCGGTCACGATCGGCTTGCCGTCCTTGGTCTGCTGGCTGACGAAGCTGACCGAGCTGACCTTGTTCTGGCGGATCTGCGTGGCAAGCCCGCCCTGCCCGGTCTGGGTTTGCTGGCCGCCCAACCCGCCCAGCTGCTGCCCGCCCAGGCCGCCTAATGGTTGTTGACCGCCCAGCTGCCCGCCCGTCCCGGTCGTCGGCACGAAACCGTCGCTGATGGCCAGAGAGATCGTGGTCGCCAGATCGGCGGCCACGGCGTTGCGCAGCGTGATCACGCGCAAATCGCTGACCGCGCTGGAGACGGTGTTGTCGATCAGGTCGATGAGGTCGCGAATTTCGGCCAAATCGGTCGGCGCGGCCTGCACGTACACCAGATTGGAGTAATCGTCGTAGGTGACCCGGATTTGATTGGCGGCGTGGGCCTCGTTGTAGCGATCGGTGTAGAAGGTCTGAACCTGGCTGGCGACCCGCGCGGCGGACGCGCGCTTCAGGGGGAAGGCGACACCCCTGCCCGAGGCGGACAGCGGCACGTCGAGGCGCTCGATTTCGCGCAAGATGTCCTTGGTGCGCGCCCTGGTCGCGGCCAAGAGAATGGAGTTCTGGCGCGGCAGTGGAATCATCACCACCGAGCCGGCGGCGGCGACCTGGGCCTGCTGCGTGGTCTGCTGCTGTTGCTGCTGGCCGAACTGACCGAACTGACCGCCGAAGGGCTGTTGCTGCTGCTGGCCGGTGCGCGGCGCCGCCGATTGCGTCGTCGAATTGACGCCGATGTTGACGCGCGCGAATAGCTGGTTGAGGATGTTGACGACGCTGGTGGCATCGGCGTGCTTGAGCGGCACCGTGAGGAAGTCGATGTCCGCGGCGGCGCCGAAATCCTGAATCAATTTCAAGATGCGCAGGGCCGCATCCATATCGGCCTGGTTATAGGCGCGCAAGACGATGACGCCCAGGTCGGGCAACGGCTCGGCGACGACGTTCAGCCGCGGCCCGGAAATGCCATCGGTCTTGGGATCCTTGGGCATGCCGTCTTTGGCGCCCGGGCCCTTGCCTGGGGGCTGCGCTGGTTCCTGGTAGATGACGGATTGCAGGAGCGGACGATAGGGAACGCCTACGCCGGCCAGGGCGGGTTGGACCCCGTCGGCGACGCCGGCGTCTGCTGCCGCTGCCGGATCGTAAAGAGCAGGTTGTTGGCGGTCATCCATGACCGATTGTTCGAAAAAATCCGGCCCTCGGCTCTGGGCGCCGCCGCCTTTGCGGCCGCCGCCTTTACCACCGCCGCCGCCGCCGAAGCCACCTTTGGGGCCACCGCCGCCGAAGCCGCCGCCGCCGGGGAGGATGCCGGCGCCGGGCGTCATGCCGCCGCCGAAGCCGCCGGGCCGGATGCCGCCGCCGCCGAAGCCGCCGCCAAAGCCGGCGCCGCCGAAGGGATTGCCGCCGCCGAAGCCGCCGCCAAAGCCTCCCGTGCCGGTGCCGCCGAAGCCGGTGAAGCCGGACGGACGGGCAGGCGTGCGGCCCTGGATGGCGTCGAGCGCTTCCTGGACCAGGGCCGGATTGATGCCGGAAACGGGCACGACCTTGACGATCAGCTTGCTGTCCATCGAGGCGATGTCGAGCTGCCAGGTCAGATTGACGATGTCGTCGTACATCGATTTGGGGCAGGCGAGAATGAGGCTGTTGGTCTTGTCCTCGACGCCGACCGAGAGCATGACGCCGCGCGAGTTGCCGTTGGCGTCGATGTTCATGCGTTGGTTGGAGCCGCCGCCGCCGCCGAACGGGTTAAACCCGCCGCCACCGCCGCCACCGAAGCGGCTGTTGTTGTTCATGCTCTCGCGGTAGACCTCGCGGATGACCCCGGCCACATCGACCGCGTTGGCATAGACCATCAGATTCACAAACTCCTTGCCGTCGGCCTTGACGACCTCGCCGTCCTTCTTCATCGGCACGAAGCGGCCGTCCTTGTCCTTCCTATAGATGCTGGTGTCGTTTTTGATTTCGACCGAGTAGGCGTCGAGCAGGTAGGTGAGGCTGCCGTCCTTGTCGCGCTGATAGAGTCCGGGGCGGACGATGTAGGTGCGGATGACCGCGTTGGAATCGGATTCGCCGGAGTCAATCTTGTCGACTAAGATCCTGCGGATGGTGAGCATGTCGAGGGGCTTGGCGCGGATGAGCAGGGCGTTGGTGCCGGTGTCGGCGACGACGCGGATGCGTTCTTCGCGGGCTGCGCCGCCGCCCATCATCGCGCCGAGCAGGCCGCCCGGGCCGCCGCCGGGAAAGGCGAACGGAAGGCCGCCGCCCTGCTGGCCTGGGCGAGCGCCGCCCTGCTTGGGACCGTTGAACGCTTCGTCGAGAATGCGGGCCGCCTCGCTGGCGTTGGCGTTCTTGAGCCGGATGTACTCGAAGTCGCCTTCGCCGGGGTTCGACGCCGTCATCAAACGAACCAGTTCCTGAATCAACGCCAGGACTTCCTGATCTTCGCTCGAAACGATCAGCTTGTTGCCGAAGGCGGTGATCGTGACGGGAGCGCCTTTCTTGCCCTGCGTTTTCTTTTCTTCTTTCTTGGGAGGTTGAGCTTCCTGGAAGCTGATTTCCTGCTCGCGCGGTTCGAGGCTCTTGCGTTCGGGCGTCTTGGGTTCGGGCGTGGAGCCGGGCGAAATGACCTTCACGTCGGTGCCGGGCCGCATGTCTTTGATCAGCCGCTGCAGCGCCTCGGCCAAGGTGACGGCGCTGCCTTGTTGCAGCGAGATGATGCGGACGTTGCCGTCCACCGCCGCGTCGGACGTGATCGCCTTCAAGGCAATCTTGACTTCGTTGACTTGCTCGGTCGAGCCTTTGACGAGCACCGAATTGCTGTTCGGCTCGAAGCTGATGTAGGGCGCGCCGGTTTTCGAATCGCCGAACATGGCCGTGAGGATGAGCGAGACCTTTTCCGCTTCGAGGGCCGCGACCGGGATCTTTTCGGTGGCGCCCCCAGGCGGCCGTACGCCCTGCAGCTGGCGGGCGATCTCGATCTGTTCCTCAGGCGACGCATGCACCATCAGCCGCGTGTTGCCGAGCGGCAGGATGCGGAGGTTGCTGGCCCCCTTGTGAATTTCGAGCAGAGTCTTGGCCATCTCAACGGCGTTCCCCGCAGGCACCTCGTAGGTTTGCAAGCTCGGCTGACCGATGATGAGCGCCTGCGTGCCGATGTCGAGCTTGGCGAGGACGCCCTTGGCCAGGGCGATCTTGTCGGCGGGGCCGTTGATGTAGACGGTGTTGGTGCGCTCATCGGAAGCGATGGTGTATTTGCGCGAGCGTTCTTTCAGGACCGGCTGGGGCCGGCCGCCAAAGGCGCCGAACGCGCCGGCAGGCCCGCCGAAGCCGCTTAGGTCGCGGCCGTCGCCACGGTCGCGACCGCCCGGCCCAGCGCCCATCGGTGTCGCGCCCGGCTGCACGGTGGTGATCACGGTTTCATTCGGATTGCCCAGGATGCCGCGCAAGGTGGCCTCGGCATCGCGCGCCCGGACATAGATGCACTTGTGGGAATGAGTCTCGACGCCTTCTTCGGATTTTTCGATGCCTTCCAGCATTTTGATCAAGCGCCGCAGGGTGCCGACGTTGTCCTGCAGCACGAGCTGATTGGCGCGCGCCAGCACCACGACTTCGCCGAAATTCCCCAGGAGCTTCTTGGCTTCCGGGGCGATTTCCTCCGCGATGAGCGACTTCAATGGATAAACCACCTGCACGATCTCGGAGTTGCCGTACTTGGCCAATTCTTCGATGGGGACCTGCGGCACCAACTCGACGGGGATCTTCTCGTCAGCCGCCACGAGCGCGATCGCCGCGGGCCGGCGGATGAGCACAAATTTCTTGGCGATCAGGTTTTCGTTGACCATGTCGAAAATCTCCGCCATGGTGCGTTGCTTGGGTTGCAAGCCGGTGCGCGGCTCGACGAAGGTGAAGGTGCCCGAGGGCGCCGTATTGTCGGAGATGAACGGCAAGCCGGTGTTATCGCTAAGCCATTCGATGACGCCGGCCCACGGCTTGTTGCGCATCTCGAAGAGGTAGGTCTTCTCCTTGCTCTTGGGCGCGGTCGCTTCCTTGGCCGGCTCTTTGGCGGGTTGGGCCTTGGTCTCGTGCTGCGCGAGCACCGAGCGCGCGGCGCCGGCGAGCAGCAGGCCGGTCAACAGTGCGAACGTCCAGCGGCGGTCTTGCATGGCATCACCCTTGACCAACGAACCGCGTGCAAACTCGGCTCATTGCGGAACTAGAGGCAATTTCAGGCGGCGTCATAGGCCAAGCACCCTGAAAATAATAGAGCGAATTGATTAAAAATCATTGTCGCAGACCCCCAACAGCAAAGCCAGGCAATTTGGCGAATCTTTGGCCGAGGTCCGCTTGTCATATCGAGTTCTGGCATGACCGGCGCAACCAAGCGCCGGAACGCCAGCATGGCGTGGCCGGGGCTGCGTCATTCGAAGCCCCGGCGCCCCGCGCCGGGGCTTCGAAGACTTAGCCCCGGCCACGCAGCCCGCCTAATTCTTCGTCCTTGTCTTCGTCTTGCCGCCGCCCTTGGTTGGGCCCTTCTTCGGATCCTGTTTCGTTTGCTCTTGGGCGAAGTTTTCGTCGTAAAGCTCCGACAGCCCCAGCGTTTCCAATTCGTCGTCCGGCAAGGCCCTGCGCATGGCGTCGGCCAAACTGGTGCCGATGTGCATGGCGTAGATGAACTCGCCTACCTGGAAATAGACCTCGCGCTGTTCGACCTTCAGCACTTTGCCCTTCAACAGCTTGAGATCCCTGTTTTCGTTCCAGACCACGAAATACTCGAAGCCCGGTTTCTTAGGACGCAATTTCGTGTCACGCTCACGCACGACATAGTTGCGCAAGTAGGCTTCTTTCTCCGACGACACGATATGATCCAGCTTGATATATTGCCGCACGTCGAATTCGAAGTCGGGCGGAACGGCCGGCGGTTGCTCCGGCACGAGGCCGACGAACAGGTTGCGGTACTTGATGTCGTCGTATGTGCGCTTGGCCGTTTCTTCCTTGGCGACTTCGGTCCGGATCGAATCTTGGGCGGCGAACCACGGCCCCAGCGCCAAGCCCACCGCCAGACCCACCGGCGCCCGCCGCAGAGCCGAGGCGGTTTCGACCATGAGCAGGCGCGTGTCGGCCGCGGCCAGTAAGGGGTTGGCGGCGCCCGCTTTGTTGACGATCAAGGTTTCGATGGTCATTTGAATAACGAGCTTGCCGGCGTCCTTGCCCGACGTTTCCGGCGGGGCCAGCGACAGAGTCTTGACGCGGTGCGCGATCGGGGCGTTCTTGAGCGCGGTCAGCATCTTGACCACGCCGCCGATGTCGCCGTGGGCGCGGACCACGAATTCCAGCGGCAGGTGCGCGGCCTTTTTTCCCTGGGCGGCCGGCATCTTCAGCTTGCCCGGCGGCGGGCCGATCACCGAGTCCACGATCAACCCGCTGCCGCGCAGCACCGGCATCAAGAACTTGGAATACTCGGCCGCGGCCTGGTCCGGATTCGTGGACAGGCTGAGCACTTTGTATTTCTCCAGCCGCTTCTGCTCGGTCTGCAAATCGGCGATCAGTTGGACTTTCTTGGTCACTTCTTCATCGAGATCCTTGATGGTTCGGTTGGCTTCCTGGTAGGGCGTCCAGAACCATTGCAAGAAAACGAAGGCCCCGATCATGACGCCGGCGACGCCGATCAGCGTGAACATCAGATTGCGTTCGCGGAGGGTCATGGGGCGCCTCCCTTGTCCGGATCAACGGTTTCGGCGCCGGGATTGGTGTCGGGCGTTTCTTCGCCGACGGCGCTGGGATCAGCGCCCGCGCCTCGGACCCGCGGCGGCACGATCAAGCGCGTGGCGGCGTAGCGGGCCGCCGGCTGCTTGGCGACATCCACTTTGATCTGGAAATCCTGGTCGCCGCGGGCGCCGACGATCGTGCGTTGCGGCGTGGCCCGCAGATGCTTGTCGGCGTTGAGCAAGTCGATCAATTGCGCCACGAGCTGGTCCTGGTCGATCTTGGCGACGCCCGTGAAGGTGATTTGCGCGATATACGGGTCTTTGCCGGTTCGCTTGATCTGTTGGGCGGTAAGTTCTTTGACGCGGAAGCCGAGCTGATGCGGAAAGCGTGCGGCCAGGTCGTACAATTCATCGAGCCAGGGAACCGTGGTGTCTTCCCATTCCTTAAGGGCTTCCACGTCGAGGCGTTCCTGGCCGAGCTTGCGATAGGCGGAATCCTTCTCGTTCTTCAGATCGGTCTTCGTGGCGATCTCGGCCCGAAGATTGGCGAGCACCCGGTTGCCAACGACGCCGCCCACGACCACAAGCACCAAAGCGGCGACGGCGGCGACGATCTTGAACTGCCGACTGGAGCTGACGGCGACGCGCGGCTTTTTGGGGGACACGAAATTGATCGGCAACGATTCGGTCCGCGCCCACTGATGGGCCGCACCGATGGCCGCGGACAGGCCACCGCGCTCGGCTTCGCGCGCGGCTTCGTATTTCGTGAGCACTTCCAAGCGCTGCACCGGCACGCCGGCGCTTTCGCGCAACTTTTGTTCCAGGTCCACGTCGAACTTGCCGGTCAGCAGCAGGGCTGTCGGCGCGGGCACGCCGGCGCTGGAGCCGAACAAACTGAGACTGCGCTTGACGTCGCCTGCCAAAGCGGCGCCGACCGCCAGCGACCGCGCGAACAACATGCGGCCCTGGTGCACGATCGCCAACTCGGCCCACTTGCCGCCGACGGCGACGACCGCGCTCGTCTCCCCGGCCGGGGCCTGGCCTTCGCTTTGGGCCCGCGCCACCGCGCCGACCAGCGCCTGCGGCCGCGCCGTCAGCGCCAAGAGCCGCACGCCCAGGCCGCGCGCCAGCGCTTGCCAGCCAAGCATGGCGCTCTTACGAAGGGCGACGGCCAAGGCCTGGCGCTCGCCCGGCTGACCCGGCGGCGACAGCGGCGCGTAATCGATGACCACGTCATCGGGTAGGTCGCTCAATTCCTTGGCGGCCTGGAAGCGAACCAGGGCCGGTTCTTCGGACGCGGGCACCGCGGGATAACGCAGCTCTTTGACGACCACGCGTTCGCGGCCGACGCACGCCACCACCGGGGCCGGGGCGATGCCCGCCGCCTTGAGCGCGTCGCGCAGCTTGCGGCCCAGCGCTTCGCCGTTGGCGGCCGTCAGCTCGTCGCCGAGCTGCCAGGCCAGCGTTTTTTCGACGGCGACGCCCTTGCGCGACGTGCCGACGGCGACGATCTGCAATTGATGGTGGTCCCAGTCGATTGCCAACAAACGAGCCAAGGTCCAACTCCTCGGAGTGAAGGGTTGCTGCCGGGGGTTGATTTCTTACTCCCCTCTCCCCTTGGGGGAGAGGGGTTGGGGGTGAGGGGTTCTTACGCGTGACCCGTGGTCCGCTGAGGACCGGATGCGCCGCTGCCCGGCGCGGGGGCCCGCTCGCCGTGGTGTCGTG
>Ga0080064_1001609_pt1 | contig 44242 bp, 34 predicted proteins | sample Subgrocontami54m_FD_69260 | JGI IMG/M metagenome (GOLD analysis project Ga0080064, IMG submission 69260) | Subsurface groundwater microbial communities from S. Glens Falls, New York, USA - GMW46 contaminated, 5.4 m (SPADES assembly) (version 2) ...
ACGTCGGGAACCGCTCGCAGATCTGCTTGTAGAAGTCGCCGATCTTCGGGACCGACATGCCGTCGTAGTACGGCAGGCCCAGCAGGACGCCCTCGCCACCGGCCTCCTGGACGAACTTGATCTTCTGGGCCGTCTCGCGCGGATTGGCGGAGGTCACACCCAGCATGAGGGGCACGCGCTTGTCCGTGGCCTCGATCGCGGCGCGGACGAGAGTCTTGAACTCGTCGAAGAAGAGGTTGTAGCACTGGCCGAAGCTGCCGGTCGTGGCAATCAGGCCGATGCCATCCTTGATGATCTTGTCGACACCTTCCTGCAGGTTCTGGACGTTGATCGTCTCAGTTGCCAGCAGGCTGCTCGCGTCATCGGTCGCAAACGACGGCATCATGCCGCAAACACCCTTGAGATCGGTCCAGCTATATGACATCTAGAACTCCTCCACAGGATCCAATTGGTGTGCGCGAATGGTGTGTGCGAAGATCTCCTTGCGCCGCGACTCCGCGGGTCGGTCTGCCACCTCCCTCCGAGAAACCTCGGCTAGACGCTCGCGAGCTCGCGCTGAAGGTCCATCTCCGCCAGGGCGATCGCCTGCCGCAGCGTATGGAAGATCCGTCGTGATGCGCGAGCTCCCTGCATGACCTGGTTATAGGCCGTTTCGTCCGTAATGTAACGCGCCATCACGCCCCAGACCAAATTGGAATGGTCGGTGTCCGCGGTGAGATGCGCACGCGCCTCGACTGGCAGGTCCTCGACGCGATCGGTCTGCAGGCGCTTCATTAGCTCTTCGGCGTCCACCTGGCTGCCGGTCTTCCCTTTGAGCACGGTCGGATCGTTCGCGCGCTCTAGGATGTGGGAGGCTGCTAGCGCCTCGAGCCACGGACTGTGGGCGGCGATGTACAGCCACGCCCAGCAGGCGGTCTCGACGCCCGGGAGGGGCTGCACCTCCTGGCCGTAATCGATGAGCGCGACGTGGGACATCCCGATGCGAGGATCCTCGATCAGCTCGTCCTGCTCGTGCTCCCAGATCGCTTGCTTCACGTCGATCGGCGACCGGGCCTGGACGTACGCCCAGCAGTCGCGCCGATTTGGAACGAAGAAGCGATTCATCTGGGCGCGCCGAAAGCTGTGTCCCTCAGGGGTCCAGATCCGGGTGTAGCCCTCGTAGACATCCCAGCCGGCTGACTCGTTGCACAGGCTATCGAGGTCTTCATCGCACTTTTCCGCCCAGTTCATCAGGACTCCTTTTCCTTCATTTCCCTGTATCTGCTCAGGCACGACATGTGATCAGGTTCAACGCATCGCCTGCCATTCATGAAGGTTGGGATAGTACCCAGTACCCGCTGTCGAACCAACGGGGCCGCGCAGCCGCGCTGAATGGGCGATGACCGAATAGTTGTAGTACAGCGGCAGCCCGGGCAGGTCGTCGCTGATGTTCTTGTAGGCCAGGGTCATCAGGTGATTGCGTTCGTTCACCTCAAGGGCCTGGGTCCACAGATCGACGAGCCGATCATTCTCGGCATTCACCCAGCCCAGTTTGTTGTTCCCGCGCCACTGGTTTTCGGGCGTTGCATTGTTGGCGCTGTGGAACTTGTCCGGGCTCAACAGGTAGTTGCTTCGCCATGAAGGATAGGTGGCCTTGAGCTCGTTGTCACGCTGCATCTGGAGCGCGGGGACCAGCCTAAGCTGGAGCCCGACAAACTCACTCGTCCAATAGGGGTGGCTTCCGAGGGCCTGGGGGTCAACGGCGGCCTTTTCTGCCGCCGAGGCGAGAATGTGCCGGGGGAGCGGACCGAGCGTTCGAAATCCGGGACTCGCCGCGTTCTGAAAGATCTTGCTCCATCGGATGACGACGGTGTCTGGCGCTGGGGCCACGACCTCCTCGATCGCCTGGTACTCGACCTGCTCGGCGAAGGGAAGTCCGTATTGGATCTTCGCGGCGGAAACCTGATAGCCGAACACGACGTCGGCCGACGTAAACGGCACACCGTCATGCCAGGTGAGGCCTGGCTTTATGCGGTAGGTGGTCTCCATCCGCCCGTCCGTAAACACCTTCCAGGTGTCGCTGTTTAGCTCCGGGACACTCGTGAGGAGCGCGTAGGGCACGTACTGGTTGAGGCCAACGAGCGATGAATTGAACATGGCGATGACAAAGTTCGCCCGGCCGGCAAGGGAGTCGGTCAGGTCCACCGGCTCGGTTCGCAGGAGGACCTTGAGGGAGCGATTCCCCTGGGGGGACGTGGCCTGCGCATCCGTTGCCGCGCCGCGGGGCGCTCCCGCGCTGCAGGCGGTCGCCAGCAGCGAGATGAACACGCTGACCACGATATGCCGACCGGATACCCGCGCCAAGGGATTCTCCCTTCCTGTTCCGCCCACGCCGCTCTTCGGCTCCCGCCCGCCGCTGTACGCCGAATCAGGATTCAGAGTAGATCGCGCATAAGGACCCGTCAAGTACAACCGTGGGCCCCGGCGGCATCCGAACAGCAGGAGCTCGCGGAACAGCAGGAGTCTCGATGAAAGGCGAGCCGCTCGCGTCGGCTCAATCTAACGAGCCGAGACCGTACACTCAGGGATACCGGCAGGAGACGGGGTGGGAGAATGCCTCGCTACTCCCTCTCCATATCCCCCATTTGACACAGGAGCTCAAGAGAATGCTTGCAAAGGAAGACAACGATCTGCTCACCCAGACCGGACGAGGCACGCCGATGGGCGAGCTGATGCGACGCTACTGGATTCCCGTCCTGCTCGCCGCGGAGCTTCCCGAGCGCGATGGTGCGCCGGTCCAGGTCCGCGTGATGGGGGAGGAGCTGGTCGCCTTCCGTGACACGAACGGCCGCGTCGGACTTCTGGACGAGCACTGCCACCATCGGGGCACATCGCTCTTCTATGGTAGGAATGAAGAATGTGGCCTCCGCTGCGTCTACCACGGCTGGAAGTACGACGTCGAGGGCAACGTCCTCGACACACCCGCTGAGCCGGCCGGCAGCACGTTCAAGGACCGGATGCGGACGAATGCCTATCACACCCACGAGGCGGGCGGCCTGATCTGGGCGTACATGGGCCCGGCGGAGAAGCAGCCGCTTTTCCCGGCCTACGAATTCGCGGATATGGACCCAGATTCGCTAGTCGTCACCAAGAGCCACCAGGACTGCAACTATCTGCAGGGCGTGGAAGGCGAGTGCGACACGACGCATCTCCAGTTCCTGCACTGGCAGTTCGAGGCGGGCGGCGACATGCGGGACTACTATCGCAACCCGATGCGCGAGTACATTTGCGAGGAGGCCGACTTCGGCATGCGCCTCGTCGCGCTCCGCGACGCAGGACCCGACAAGACCTACGTGCGGGTCTCCAGCATCGTCCTCCCCACGCTGTGCTGGATCCCGGCTGGCGGCGTGGGAAGCGTCCACATCTACATCCCGGCGGAAGACGATGGGCACTCATGGCGCATCAACCTGGACCTCGCCGCGATCCGGGCGCCGCGGAACGCGGACAAGGTTCCGTTCGTGGACGAAAACTTCCGCAAGACCCGCAACATCACCAACCACTACCTGCAGGACCGGGAAGAGCAGCGCACCGAGAACTTTCTCGGCATGGGGCCGACCTTTCCGATCCACGACTCCTGCGCGACCGAGACGATGGGCCAGGTCTTCGATCGCAGCAAGGAGCATCTAGCGGCAAGCGATCGGGCGGTGATTGCGATGCGGAATTACCTGCTGCGCACGGTGCGTGACTTCCAGAACGGCGGGGAGCCACCGAACGTCATGATGGACCAGGCCGAGAACCACTACGGCCACATCGACACGTTTTCTCGCGTGATCGAGGGCTCGGATTGGCGAGGCGTGTTCCCCCACCTGACGATCAAGCGCGAGCCAGGTCTGGTTGGCGCCGGCTCAGCCCGCCAGCCGCGGTAAGAACATAAAGCGACGCCCACCGAATTGATTCGGTGGGCGCCCTTTGGGTCTATCGACAATCTTGGGCGAGCGGGCAGCCTGGCAGACGTTCAGGCCGTTACGCTTGCGGGAAATCGACTACCAGCGGCTGTTGCGGTCGCCGCCGCCACCGGAATAGGAGCGACCCTGCTGAACGGCGAAGCAATCCGAGCAGTAAACGGGTCGGTCCAGCCTGGGCTGGAAGGGGACCTGGGTCTCCTTGCCGCACTGCGAGCAGGTTGCCGGGAACATCTCGCGCTCCCGCCGCTCGTAACCGCCGCCGTAGCCGCCACCGGCGCTCGATTGGCTCCGCTTGCGCTCCGCGCGGCACTCGGGGCACCGGCTCGGCTCATTCGTGAACCCCCGACTGGCGAAGAACTCCTGCTCTCCAGTCGTGAAAATGAACGCCTGGCCGCAATCGCGGCAGTTTAGGGTCTTATCGTTGTACATGCGCTGACTCCTTGGGTCAGAAATTGCGGGGACTGAGTCAGCGCTGCACCTCGGTAAGGGGGAGAACAGGGGACGTCTGTAAACTCCTGTGCCGGGCCCGGGGCGGGGTGACGAGGCCAAATCAATTCCACTAGGGTAATTCTACCCGAAAGGCCCGCCCGAACCTCCAACTTTAAGCACACCGGGGCGCCTCGCGTCGCACTCAGATAGGCGTCGAGTGGCCGCTACGTACCACTTACTCTATGCTTCAGGCGAAAGCCGCCGGTCCGCTGTCGCCATGGAGTGGATCCCACCGGCGAAGCCTTGACCGGCCGAACAAGACCGATCTGCAGGACACGAAAGGCAGGTAACAATTGGCCAAGTTGGTGCTGGGCTTCGGATCATCCCATGGGCCCACGATCGCCACGCAGCCCACGGAATGGGATCGTATGGCCGAACGCGACAAGAAGGACCCCCGGTATAGCTACATGGAACTGCTCAGCCAGGCCGATCCGCGGCTTGTCGACGAGGTCACGCCGGAGAAGAAGGCGATCCGCTTCGCCGCCACCCAGGACGGCATCGCGAACCTCAAGAGCGTCGTCGCTGAGGCGGCACCAGACGTGGTGGTGGTCATCAGCAACCCGCACGGTGTGCTGCCCGACGACATGATGCCCGCGTTTGGCGTGTTCCGCGGCGAAACCCTTTTCGAACGAGGCGAGCGCCAGGCGGAGACCAGCGACGCGCGGATGGACGCCTATCGAGGACCGGCGGTGACGTTCAGAACCCGACCGCCTCGTGCGGCGCGCGAATACCAGGCGATGCCGGAGCTTGCGGAGCATTTGATCGATTCGTTGATCGCCGAGGACTTCGACGTTGCCTCGACGCTCGAGCTTCGCAAGGAGCACGGCCTCGACGAGGCGTTTCAGGTCTACTACGAGCTGTACGACCCGGACGCGAAGCTCCCGATGGTGCCGTTCTTCCTTAGTCGCTACCTGCCGAGTCAGGCGACCCCGCGCCGGTGCTACGCCCTCGGCGGCGCGCTGCGTCGCGCCATCGAGTCATGGGGTTCTGACAAGCGCGTCGCCCTCATGGCCTCTGGCGGCCTCAGTCACCAGATCGTTGACGAAGACTTCGACCATCTCGTGATCGATGCGTTAGTGGAGAACGATGCCGACGTGCTCGGCTCGCTGGACCGCATGCGGCTGAATCGCGGCCCGGGCACGCCTGAGATCTTGAACTGGATTACCGTCGCCGGCGCAATGGACCCGGTTGGCATGACGCTCGTCGACTACGTGCCCTGCTACCGGTCGCCCGCCGGCACCGGCCACGGCGTAACCTTCGGCTACTGGAAAAACTAACGAGCTTGAGAGGACATGCCGAGTGAGGGAATACCGCACCGTCTCTGCCGATAGCCACCTCGAAGTTCCCGTCGATAAATGGACCCATCGCGTGCCGGAACGATTCCGCGATCGGGCACCCCGGCGCATCAAAATGCCGCACGGGGGCGATGGTTTCATGGTCGAGGGACACCTCTCCTTCGGCGGTACCGGCCATTACGCCGGCCATACCCCGGAGGATTTTCACCCCCTCGCCCTGGACTTTGATGAGGCTGCTGGCTCCGGCGATCCCCAACAGCGGCTGCGCGAGCAGGACCAGGACGGCATCGACGCCGAGATCATGTACCCGGGTGGCGGCGGCGGCCAGTCACTGAAGAACATTCGCGACCGCGAGAGCTACCTGAGGATCCTGCGTGCGTACAACGACTGGCTGGCCGAAGAATATTGCTCTGTGGCGCCGGACCGGCTCCTCGGCGTCGGCCTGCTCCCAAATGTTGGCGCGGACGCCGACATTGCTGAGCTGGAGCACTGCGCGAAGATCGGCCTCAAGGCCGTCGTGATGTACTCCTTTCCCAATGGTGGCGGGAATCCCCTGCCCGACGACGATAAGTTCTGGGACGCGGCCGTCGACATCCCCGTTGGTCTCACGGTCCACACGTCGATGAGCCGGGGACCGGGGCAGCGCGGCGAGCGCATGCTGAAGTATCCCAAGAACCCGGAGGGGGATCAGCGGCCGCCGGTTGACCTGGTCGACCGGATGGCTCGCTACGGCACCCGCCACTGCGGCGCGCTCGAAGCCGTGCAGATGGTAATGGACGGCGTTTTCGATCGGCATCCGAAGCTGAAGATCTACTGGGCCGAGAACAACATCGGCTGGATTCCGATCTATCTCGAACAGATGGACATGAACTACGAGGTCAACCACCACTGGGCGGAGCGCCTCATGGGTTTGAAGCCCCTGAACCGGAAGCCCAGCGAGTACATCCGCGAGCACGCCCACTGGGGCTTCTTCGACGACCCGATCGGCGTGAAGCTGCGAAACGAGGTCGGCGTCGACCACATCATGTGGGGCAGCGACTTCCCGCACGAGGTCAGCCGTTGGCCCCACTCATTGGAAGTGCTGGACGAGCAGCTCGCCGCGGGGGGCGTGACGGCAGATGAAAAGCGCAAAATGCTCGCGCAGAACGCCATCGACTTCTTCCACCTCGACGGCAAGGCGGTTTAGCGCTCCGGTCGTGGCGCGATGCGTGTCCCGTGGGACCCCGCCAAGCGCTGGCGGGCCTGATCTTGGTTGTGGCACCATAGGGCAGGTGACCGAACTGATGTTCCATACGGAAGGTGGTCGCTCTGAGCGTCGAAGAAATCATGACTGCCGATAAATTGCGGGCTAGCCTACTCCGGGAGCAGATCAGCATGCCGTTCGGGGCCACAGGGCCCTCGTCATCAGCCGCCAGCTACGAACCGGCGGCCGTCGGTTCATCGGCGAACGGGGCGATTCGAGTTTCTTGGGATGGCATGCGAAACCTCACGCTACCGGTCGCCTATTCAACGGACTTGGGTGCGCTAATCGTCGAAGACTGTCTCACCACCCTTACCCAATTGCCAGATGAGACTTTGGATCTCGTCGTCACCTCGCCTCCCTATGACGGCCAGCCGAAGTACGGCAATGGAGAGCGGTACGGCCGGGACTGGTATGAGGGATTCTTCCTCAAAGTCACCGCCGAGATACTCAGAACCCTGAAGCCCCACGGTAGCTTCATCCTCAACTACCGCTCGAAGCGCCAGGGTAGTGAGCGGGGGACGTTGCAATACGAGCTCGTCTTCCGCCTGCGGGAGCAAGGATTTCTATTCTGTGAGGATTTCGTCTGGGGTAAGCCATCTCCGCCGCCGGGACGCTTCAATCGCTTCCTCAAGGATGCAGTCGAGTATTGTTTCCAATTTGCCAAGAGCCCTGCATGGCAGTTTTTCCCCGAGCACTGCCTCACCCCGGCACGCTGGGATGCCAAAGATCGCGAGAGGCGCAAGAAGCTGCCCCACAACTACGTTAGGGTGAACGAGCCGTCGGGTCAGGGCCGCAAGCGAGTGCAGGCAGGCCCGGACATGGTTCGGCCATCGACGCTGCTGTTGCTGGAGCCGGAGTTCAGTCCAAACCCGAGCCAGCACCCTGCAAGATTCCCGATTCAGTTGCCGACGTTTTTCATCAAACTGCTCACCGAGCCCGGGCAGGTCGTCTTTGACCCATTTGCTGGCACCGGAACAACGGCGGTTGCGGCTGAACTGCTGCAGCGCCGTTGGCTCGTGACAGAGACAGACGAGAGATTCGCGAAGGTTCTCCCTCAACGGATAGCGAGCGGAGTTGACAAACTGACGGACATATGCCGACCGCCAGCGACCTAGCCGAGGCCGTCGCTGCCGCCCCAGCCTGGAACGCGCGTGTCGCTATCATCCGCACGGTGCCCGAGACCTTCGGCCTCGCTCAACATGCCGCTGTCTACGCAGCGATCGCGAGACGCTTCTATGTTCCAACTCTCCAACCCGATTACGATTACATGCATTGGAGAGACGAGTACGAGCTAGCGCCGCTGATCGCTGCATATGACCACGTGTTCGACGGAACTGGTGGCTTTACTCGGGTCTCACGCGAAGAGATCGCCGCGCTCCTTATGGAGCATCCCAGTACGCTCCGCGTTTTTCGACTACTGCTAGGCTTTACTGGCGCTGAATTTGCTGAAACCTGCAAATTACTCGCCGAACAGCTTGGCGTGAAGTCCGTGAGCAAAGGGCGCGTGGCCTCGTTCGAGGAAGGCCGGCCGCTAGCGCCTGCCGAGGCGCAAACTTGCGCGGCCGTAGTCGACCTGATCATGAATCGCGATCCTGATCTTTTCCCTCCGACGCCCGAAGGGAGTGCGCTTCGTCGCAAGATTGAGAAACCCGACACAGCAGACGGCTGGCAGACCGTGCAGCAGTACGCAAGTAGCGGTGTCCCGCTCGCCGTCTTTTTACATCAACGCGCATATGGTGGTTCATTCCGCCAGCTGCAGGATGCGACCAGCACAGAACGTGGTGACATGGTTGAGGACCCAGTAGAGACATTATTCCTTGACGAGCACGTCCCATTTGTTCGCACTGGAGCAAGCAATCAAGCAGCGATTGAAGAGCGGTGGGGACTCACCGTGAAGCCAGCCCCTGACTTCGTGCTGTTCGACAATAGATCCGACACCCTCCGAGCAATCCTCGAATGCAAGGGCGCGAATGATGGGGGAACGGCGCGGGATAAGGCTGCTCGCTTTCACACACTCCGGGCTGAGGGGCAGCGACTTGGCGGCATTCCAGTGTTCGCTGTACTCGCTGGAATCGGCTGGCGACGAACCAGGGACGCTCTCGGCCCGGTAGTCCGCGACACAGATGGCCGCGTGTTTACACTCGCGACGCTAGCTGAGATGATGGAGACCGAGCCATTGCCCGGGCTCCGGGGGCTCGTGCCCTCTGAGCCAGAATAGGATTTTTGTGATTCGCGCGAGTTTCGGCGCAGCAAATGGCTATTCTTGTGTATGGCGCCGTAGGGAAGAGAGTGAATCCCAAGTATGCGCCTCGCTCTTGAATGGCCGACGATAGGGATGCGACCAACGCGTGGAGGAAGACCCGTGAAGCTATTCCGAAAAATCAGCATGCTGATCTGTGCGATGGCGGTGCTTCTCGCCGGTTGCGCAAGCGGTGGCTCGAACCCACGCCAGGCCGGGTCCGACCAGAGCCAGCCGGCGCGGTCGTCGGCGCCCAAGCGCGTCACCGCGGCGATCCGCGGCGAGCCCAAGGTCCTCAGCAACATGATCAGTCGCGCTGGCGCCGGCCGCGTCTATGGCGTGAACGAGATCGAGATGATCATCCACACCGGACTCAGCATTGCCGACGACCAGGGCGAGCAGCAGCCGATGCTCGCGGAGTCGGTGCCGAGCGTGGAGAACGGTCTGTGGAAGGTGCTGCCTGACGGCCGAATGGAGACCATCTGGAAGATCCGCCAGAACGCGAAATGGCAAGACGGCACGCCGCTCACCGCGGAGGATCTGGTGTTCACAGCGCAAGTGATCCGCGAGCTTCCCGAGTTCCATGAGGTGGCCTTCACTTCGATTGACTCGGTTACGGCGCCTGACCCACGCACCGTTGTCGTGAGCTGGAGTAAGCCGTTCATCTGGGCGAACACGATGTTTTCAGGCACGCGCGGGGTGCCGCAGCCCAAGCACCTGCTCGAAAAATCTTTCCAGGAGGACAAGGCCGCGTACACCCAGCTCCCGTTCTGGAGCGACGCGTACGTCGGCGCGGGCGCCTACAAGATCCGAGACTTCGTCCGCGGCAGCCACATGGTCGTCATGGCGTTCGATGGTTTCGTGCTGGGAAAGCCCAAGATCGACGAAATCGAGATCAAATTCCTGCCGGATGCGAACTCGGTCGCCGCCAATATTCTCTCGGGCCTTATCGACCTCACCCTGGTTGGTCAGGGCACTCTGTCCATCGAGCAGGCGCTCCAGGTCCGGGACCAATGGCGCGACGGGACGCTGACACCGGTGCTGGCAGGATCGGTCGGGGCGTTCCCCCAGTTCATCAATCCGAGCCCGGCCATCATCGCCGAGCCGCAATTCAGACGTGCTCTCCTCATGTCCATCGACCGGCAGCTCATGATCGACACGCTGCAATCCGGGCTTTCGGAGATTGCCCACACCAACTTCACACCCCAAAACGCCGAATACAAGGACATTCAAGGCTATCTGGTGCGATACGATTACGATCCGCGCCGCTCGATGCAGATGATCGAGGAGTTGGGATACGCCAGGGCCCCAGACGGCTTTTTCCGCGATGGCGCAGGCCAGCGTCTGAACGTCGAGCTGCGCTCCACTCCCGGCCGGGAGGTGAACGAGAGCGTAACCCTATCGATGGCCGAGCACTGGCAGCGGATCGGGGTTGGCGTCGATACCGTCATCATGCCCCTGCAGCGCAACCAGGATCGCGAGTACCGGTCCACTCGGCCCGGCTTCGAGGTCGTGGGCCAGCCAGATGACCTCATCCGCTTCCACAGCGCCGAAATCCCCACCGCGGAGGGCAGGTACATCGGCGACAACCGCACCCGCTACTCGAATCCGGAGCTGGACGCGCTGGTGGACCGCTACTACGTCACGATCCCCCGCGCCGAACGGGTGCAAGTGCTCGGCCAGATCTTGAACCACGTCACGGATCGCGTCGTCCTGCTCAGCCTCTTTTACGAGGCCGGGCCGATCATGGCAGCGAACCGCATGCAGAACATCACCAGCGTTCCGACGTGGAACGTTTACGCCTGGGACGTCCGTTGACCGCGATGTAGCGCTGGGCAATGGTCTGTACCGCCGAGTGGCGCCAGAATTTGACTGGCGAGGTGTGGGGTTGATCGATGGATTCCTGAATCGCCGCGATGCAGGGCGGCACGTGGCGGAGCGCCTGAAGGCCTTGCGGGCGTGGCCCGACGCAGTTGTTCTGGGACTTCCGCGCGGGGGCGTCCCCGTCGCCTACGAGGTCGCGGTTGCGCTCGAAGCGCCGCTTGACGTCTTCATGGTGCGAAAGCTCGGCGTACCCGGGCACGAAGAGCTTGCCATGGGGGCGATCGCGAGCGGCGGCATCCGGGTCCTGAACGAGGATGTCGTGGCGGCTGCCGGCATCTCGCCCGAGGAGATCGATGTTATCGCCGCTCGTGAGGCGGACGAGCTGCGTCGGCGCGAGCACCTGTATCGTGGTGACCGCCCCCCTACTCGGATCACGGGGCGATCCATCATCGTCGTGGACGACGGCCTTGCAACTGGGGCGTCGATGCGTGCGGCCATCGCCGCGCTTCGCCAGCATGGACCTGCCCGACTCACGATTGGCGTCCCCGTCGCCGCCTACCAGGCGTGCATCGAATTCGCCTCGGTCGTCGACGACGTGGTCTGCGTGCTTACGCCTGATCCGTTCACCGCCGTGGGGAACTGGTATCGGGACTTCGGTGAGACCAGCGACCACGAGGTGCGCACCCTTCTCGCCCAGGCGGCCGCCCGCCCCAACCGCCGCGTCGCCTGAATTCCTCGTCCCCATCGAATATGCTCATTCGGCGCTGGAGCGGCACGTTTCGGCGCTGGTTTGGCAGCCTCTGGCAGTTTTCGGGCGCGAGAATTGCACTTGGAAGCGGCCAGCATGCCGAATGGGAACGGAGGGCGCGGATGGACCGGTTCACCTGGAGCGTCGTGGGGGGCGTCCTGCTCCTGGCGGCCGTTGCGTTCGCGATGGTAGCCGTCAATCGCGTGCCAGACAGGCCGCCGGATCTCAGCACCCCCGATGGCACCGTGCGGGCATACATCGCCGCGATCCAGGATCGACGCCCCGAAGACGCGTGGCGCCTGCTCGAGAGCTCCAACGCGATCGAGTCGCCGGGCGGGCCGTACGGCACGCGCATGACCGAGGCCGACTTCCAGCGGCAGGTCAACAGCATGTCGCGACCGAGCAACCGCCGCATTCGCGTCCTGCCTCACCGCCAGACTGGCGATACGGCAACAGTGGACGTCGAGATCGTCTCCACCTCAGACGCGCCGTTCCTGTTTGACGGCGGCTCCTCATCCCGCCGCGTCACCTTCAGTCTGCACCAGGGAGGTGGCGAGTGGCGGATCACAGCCGCCCCGTCGGTCTGGGAGATCGGGTAAGCCGATGGACGTCGTGCGGCGCGTCTACCTGTACGTCATCGCGGCGGCGAGCCTCGGCATGCTCGTCGTCGGTCTCTGCAACCTTGGCGCATCGCTGGTCGACCTGGCAAGCGGCTCGGCGGTTGAGCGCTCTGTCCGCGAAAGCGTCGCGACGGCTGGCGCGCTCATCCTGGTCGGATTGCCGATCTGGGCCTTCCATTGGACGATCGCCAACCGGGCCGCCCGCTCGAACTCGGCTGATCGCGGGTCGGCCCTTCGTCGGCTGTATCTGTACGGCACGGCCGGCGCGCTCCTGATCGCGTTCGCGACGCTCGGGAGCCTGGTCCTCGAGCAGCTTCTCAACGCGCTTGCCCGCACTGAGGCCCGCTGGGACGGAATCGCGACGCTCCGGCATCTCTGGCAGGCGGGTGTCGCTGCGGCATTTTGGGGCTACCAGCTCCGGTGCGCAGCGACTGATCGCGCAGAAGCGGGCGAGACCGGGGCCTCGGCAACCTTGCGACGTTGGTACGCGTACCTTGTCCAGTTCGCCGCGCTCCTCACTCTGCTGTTCGCGTCGCGCGAGCTGCTCCGAAGCATCGCGCTCTACCTGATCGACCGCGACCAATTCGTCCGAGAGGCCACCACGCTGGCCACGATTGCGCGCCTGCTCATCGCCCTCGTCATCTGGGTGATTCACCAGCGCTGGACGGCCGGGGGAAAAGTGGGCGCCGACGATCGGCCCTCGACGTTGCGCGCGGTGTACGGGTTCGTCGTTCTCGGTCTCAGCGTCTGCCTGACCCTCGTCGATACGAGCCAGGTGCTGTATTACGCACTCGCGCGAGCTCTCGGCGTAGCGCGACCGGGCGGGATCGAGGGCGACATCACCCGGGCGCTTGTGAACCCGGCGACCACGATCGTCGTCTTCGGCATTGCCTGGGCGCTCATGCGCCACCGACTGGCCCGGGACGCCGCGGAGGCCACCGCGGGCGGGCTCGCTCCTGAGCAGACCCGGCAGGTTGGCGTGCGGCGCCTCTACACGCATCTCGTCTCGCTGGTCGCGCTCGGGACCCTGGCCGCGGGCCTGACGGGAGTGCTATGGACGGTTAGCGATCGATTGCTCGACGTGCAGGCTGCCACGCCGGACGCGTGGCGCGACCAGATCAGCCTTTCCATCACCTTGATCGTCGTGGGCCTCGTCGCCTGGCTCGGCCACTGGCGCCCGGCCGGTGCTCCTGACGAGCGGCTTGCATTGAGTCGCCGGCTCTATTTATTCGCGGCGCTGCTCGCCGCCGTCCTGGGGCTGCTGGGATCGGGCGCCACGCTGGTCTACACCCTGCTCGGGCAGCTCATCGCGGTTCCGGGCGCATCGACCGCGACGATGGGCCGCGCCTTGGCGGCGAACCTCATCGCGGCGGGGATTGGCGCGTACCACTGGCGCGTGCTCCATGAAGACCTTGCCGTCCGACGCGCCCAGACCGATGCAGAGGAAGGGCTCGATCGAGCCCAGCCGACCGCCGAGTCGCTCATCGTCGAGATCGTCGGGGCGAGCGAGGCGGAGGTGCGGCTTGCCCTCGCGCAGCTCCCCGAGGACGCCTCGTACTCACTGCGGGCTCTTGATCTCACGGCCGGCGCGGACTAGACTGGGCCAGCCGTTATATAAAGGAGTTCGCCGATGTCCTGGCGAGCGACCGCGCCCCTGGCCCTCATGCTTGCACTTCTCGTGTCCGGCTGCACAGGCCAACGCGCACCTGGCACCACGCCGAGCTCGGGCGAGCCGCCGCGCCAGGCCACGCCGAAGCGGCTCGTCGTCGGGGTTTACGGGGATCTTCCGAGCTTCCGCAGCCAGACCAACACGACCTCACCGGGCGTCGTCGACACGGAGGCCCTCGTAAACGCCGGCCTTGCGATGGCGGACTCGGGCGGCAACCTGCACCCCCAGCTCGCGGAGGCGGTGCCGACGGTCGAGAATGGTCTCTGGAAGCTGCTGCCGGATGGCCAGATGGAGACGACCTGGAAGATTCGTCCGAATGCCCGCTGGCACGACGGGACCCCATTCACCGCGGCGGACGTTCAATTCAGCATTCTCGACGTCGGCATGGACCGCGAACTCCCGGTCTTTTTCCACATCGCATATGACTCCATCGCCGGTATTGACGCCCCGGACCCCCAGACGGTCCTCATTCGCTGGAAGCGCGTCTTTGTCGACGCGGACAGAATTCTGTCCACCATCGGCACGACGCATCCGACGCCGCTGCCAAAACACATCCTCGCCCGGTACACCGACGACAAGGCGAGCTTCCTCGAGCTTCCCTACTGGGGCAGCGAGTTCGTCGGTCTTGGCCCCTACAAGGTGAAGGAGTTCAACGTCGGCTCGAGCGTCATTCTGGAGGGGAATGACGCCTACGTTGGCGGCCGACCAAAGATCGACCAGATCGAGGTCCGCTTCATCCAGGACGTCAACGCCATCATGGCGAACGTTTTGAGCGGCAACGTGGAGCTGACCCTCGGCCGCGGCATCTCACTCGAGCAAGGCCTGCAGCTCCGCCAGCAATGGACCGGGGGAACGCTTCAGATCGAGCCGAATAGCTGGCTTGCCATCTTCCCTCAATTCGTCAATCCGAGTCCGCCTGCGAGCGCCGACGTACGGTTCCGCCGCGCGATGCTCCATGCCACCGACCGCCAGGCAATGGTGGACACGATCATGCACGGCGAATCCTCGGTCGCCCATGCATTTCTGAGCCCGAACGAGCGCGAATACAAGCAGGTCGAAAGCTCCATCATCAAGTACGAGTACGATCCGCGCCGTGCGGTGCAGCTCCTCGAGGAGCTCGGCAACGTCCGGGGCCCGGACGGAATGATGCGCATGGCGGACGGCAAGCCGCTCGCGATTCAGTTCCAGACCACCGCGCAGGAAACCCACCAGGCCGCCCTGTTCAGCATGGGCGACTATCTGAAGCAGGTTGGCGTCGAGATTAATCCCGAGATCCTGGCGCCGCAGCGGGTTCGGGACCGGGAGTACCGCTCGACACGGACGGGCTTCGAGCTCGCCCGTAATCCGAACGGGGTGAGCTCGTTCCTGCCGCGCAACCACGGCTCGCAGACGGGACTGCCCGAGAACAACTTCCGCCGCTATACCAACAAGTCGCGCTATATGAATCCAGAATTCGACGCGCTGATCGACCGCTACTTCGAGACGGTACCGCTCACCGAGCGCACCGCGGTCCTGGGTCAGATCCTTCGCCACATGACCGAGAACCTGAACGCGTTTGGGCTCGTCTACGAGACCGCGGTCATCGCGGTGAGCAATCGGCTCAGCGGGGTCACGATGGCTAAGACCGACGTGTCGAACAGCACGTGGCAATCCCAACTGTGGGATCTCAAATAGATCTACTGTAGCGAAATTGCTGTGAGCCAGAGTACCATGGGGCCACAGAGCCCGCGCGACCAAAACCCTGGTGTGGACTGGGACCAGCAAGGCATAGGGAGAGGCCCCGATGGCGATCGCGACCAGCAATGAAGTCTTGATTTCAGCTGATTCTCACGTTTCCGAGGACCCGAATCTGTGGGTCGAACGGCTGCCGGCGAAGTTCAAGGACGCCGCTCCGAAGTTCCCGGATCGGCGGCAAAACGCGGGCAACGCTCGATTCGCGGAGAAGACGGGCGGCTACGATCCAAGCGAGCGACTCAAGGAGATGGCCCAGGACGGCGTGAGCGCCGAGGTCCTGTACCCGACGCTCGGCCTGCGCCTCTTTGGTCTGGACGACCCGGAGCTCCAGGAAGCCTGCTTCCGCGTCTATAACGACTGGCTGCTCGAGTACTGCTCGGTCGCCCTCGACCGCCTGCTCGGCGTCTCCTGCATCGCGGCGTACGATGCCGACAAGGCGGTCGCCGAGATGGAGCGGACGCGTAAGGCCGGCATGGTAAGCGCCATGATCTGGCAGGCGCCGCACCCGGACCTGCCGCTGCACTCCGATCACTACAACAAGATCTGGGCCGCGTCCCAGGATCTCGACATGCCGATCAGCCTGCACATCCTCACCGGTTTCAACTACAGCAAGGCCGGCCTTGGCCCGCAGGCTGGGCGCTCGGGTGTCGAGCACTACCGAGGCAGCGTCAACCTGAAGACGATCGACGCGATGAACGCCTTCTTCGACCTGATCTTCTACGGCGTGCTGGACCGCTATCCGAAGCTACGGCTGGTCAACGTCGAGAATGAGATCGGTTGGATCCCGTTCTTCCTACAGCAGTGGGACTACTACTACCGCCGCTTCAAGGACAGCAACCCGCCGCCGATCAGCGAGACGCCGAGCTTCTACTTCGATCGCCAGATCTATGTGACCTTCTTCGACGACCACGTCGGCGGTCAGAACCTCACCTGGTGGGGCCAGGACAACGCGATGTGGTCCAACGACTACCCGCACCCGAATTCGACCTGGCCGAACTCCCGCGAAGTGATCGCGCGGGACCTCAACCACCTCCCCCAGGACATCCGCAAGAAGCTGCTCTGCGACAACGTCGCTCGCCTCTTCAATCTACGGGTGCCAGTACCCGTCGCCTAACTCAATAGCGTCGGAGACATAAGGGGGCGGGAGCCAGATGGCTCCCGCCCTTCTGCTTCAGTGTCAGCTCATATGACCGGCCCCGACTATCCCCACGAACACCGGGGAGCCCCGGCGGCCGGGGTCCGCCCGTAGGGGTCGGGCCGGCCCGAACCGCGTGCCCACGATGTTGGGCGCCTCTTCGACCTCGGGCGGCACCGGTCGCCGGGCGGGCGAGGCAAGCCTCGCCCCTACGCGGGGGGTGTGGGGGCCCGCGAGCTCAGCTCATGTGCGCGCCCGCCCCGAGGTTAGCTCGCGGCGCTTGCGAGGGTGTCCCTGCCTCGGACGTACGCGCCCATGTTCTGTTCCGCGTTACGGTTGACGAGGTTGCGCCGATACATCCCGTGGCGAAGGCTGCGGACCTCGTGCTCGATGGTCGCGACGGTCTCGCCGCTCTCGGGGTCAACGATGCTCTCGAAGCGAAGCTGGTGGTTGCGCGGCTCCTCGGTGATCAGGCCGTGCTCGTTGAGAAATGCGTAGGGGCCGGAGAAGTTCGCCACGTACACCGCCACGTGGTAGTGGTCGTCCGGCGGGCGCTCGCCCGGCTGCTCGCGGAAGATCAATTCCTGGCGCTCGCCGATGTGGACCCGGGCGAACTGGCCCCCTGCGTCCTCGTCGACGTCCGCGGATGCGCCCATCACCCGCTCGTAGAAGCGGGCGATACCCGGCGCGGCGTTCGGTTTGACGTTCACCTCGACGTACGGGATGCCCAGTGTCATCGCGCCGAAGCGCTCCTCGGGCTCGTAGGCGTGGAACTCGTTGCCCCAGGGGCACGTCACCTTGACGTAATCGCCCGCCGATCCGAAGCCGAACCTCGTTCCTTCGAGCGCACCGGCCACAGCATCAAGGCGCTCCTGCAGCGCGGCGAGGTTCGGCACGACGATGCCAACGTGGCCATCTAGCACCTGCGCGGCGCGCGTGGGCAGATGGAACTGATTCTCTCCAACATTGACCCACATGTTGTTGAGCCCCACCGTCATGTAGGGATCGCGGGTGAAGCCCATGCCAACAATGTAGAAGGCGATCGCCTTGGGCTGGTCCGGCTGGCAGAAGTTCACGTGCTCCAGGTGGATGATGTTGCCGATGTCTTCTTCGTGGTAACCATTGGGCTGCGCCATTGGTGCGCCTCCGATCTCACATTTCTGACCATTATCGTATGGCGCACAATCCGGAGTGTCCACCAGCGATCTAGGCCTTGCAGGAAAGCCTATTTGGAGACGTTCCAGAGAGATGAGCGTTCCAGGCTTTCGCGGTCGAAGAGGTTGGGAACCAGCACGCTGCGGGGGACGGTCGTACTCCCAGCGAAGATGGAGTCCGAGATCTGCTGCCGGTCCATCGCGTAGTAAGTAGTAAAGGGCCTGCCGGAATGGGACGTTGGCAATGATGGCGGGATTTGGATTGACGAGCTGCGTCACGATGCGATGGCAGGTACGAGCGGGGCGACGGTCCCGAGCATATGCACTTCCTCCACCCCCGTAAACGGCAAAACCGGGCCAGAAACGCGGGCATTTGACGTTTGACTTCCATCATTGACCCGAGTACGCTCGGGCCTTCGAGGGGCGGGAGGTGCGCAGATGGTGACGGCGGAAGAGAATGAATTCCTGACGCGTATCGGCCCGGGAACGCCCATGGGCGAGCTCATGCGGCGCTACTGGCACCCGGTCGCCGTGGCGAAGGAATTGACGGACGAGAACCCCACCAGGTTCGTGCGGGTGCTCGGCGAGGATCTGGTCCTCTTCAAGGACAAGAGCGGCAATGTGGGTCTCGTTCAGGACCATTGCGCCCACCGAGGCGCCTCGCTGCTGTACGGCCGAGTGGAGGAGCGCGGGATCGCCTGCGCCTATCACGGCTGGCTCTACGACACGAAAGGCGACTGCCTGGAATGCCCGGCGGAGCCAGCGGGGAGCAAGTTCCACCTCACCGTCAAGGCGCGAGCCTATCCCGTGCAGCGCTTCCTTGGCTTTTACTGGGCGTATCTCGGCCCACTTCCCGCGCCGATCATTCCGCCCTATGACATCTGGCAGCGCCGCGACGGCTATCACGGGGTCATCATCTACCCGTTGGTCGATTGCAACTGGCTGCAATCGATGGAGAACGCCGTCGACCCGTCGCACCTCCACATCCTCCATCAGGGCGGGGCGGCGATGGCCGGTGCGATGCCGGGTACGACCCGCGGGCGCATCGACACGATCGATATGGATAGCTTCGACTTCAGAGAGATTCCGTTTGGCATTCTGAAGTCTCGGCCCTACAAGAATGGGCCGCTCGATCGCCATCCCCTGATGTTCCCGAACAACTGCCGCGTCGGGAACTCCACGCAGTTCCGCGTCCCGATCGACGACACGCACACGTGGCACGTGTACATCATCTTCGAGCCGACGCCCGACGGGAGGATCGTGGATCAAGGCGAGGACGAGATCCCGGTCGAGTACATGGAGCCCTTCAAGTTCCCGCCGGATGGGCTCCATCCGAACGCTCGCTACCTCAACCATCAGACGCTGGCGCAGGACCACATGACGTGGGAGACTCAGGGTCTGATCTACGACCGAAGCGGCGAACGGCTCCCCCCCGCCGATCGCGGCCTCCACCTCTCCCGTGAACTGCTCATGCGCGAGGCACGGAAGGTCCAGAACGGCCTCGAGCCGATCGGCATCTTCCAGGCGGGGACGCCCACGATCGATACGTACTTTGCCGAGTCGATGGACCGAGACACGGGCGGCCGCTGGAAGCGCAAGGACGAGGATCGCCGCGACCTGGTGGGCATTGGCGCCGCCCCGATTGGCGAGCCTGCGCGAGGATCGGGCGGCAAGGCGCCATCCGCACCTTGATGTGACCGGCGATTGACATGAGGAGGGCCGACGGGTGCTAACCAAGGAACAGAACAAGCGCTTCACGGAGGTTGGCCGGGGCAAGCCGATGGGCGAGCTCATGCGTCGATACTGGCTACCCCTCGCCACCGTGGCCCAGATGCACCAGCATCCGACCCGCGCCGTGACGCTGCTCGGCGAGCATCTCGTCGCATACCGCGACCGCTCTGGCAACTACGGACTCATCCAAGAGTTCTGTCCGCACCGGAACACGAACCTCCTCTGGGGGATTCCCGAGGCCGAGGGGCTGCGCTGCCCGTACCACGGCTGGATGTTCGACAACCAGGGAAACTGCCTGGAGCAGCCAGCCGAAGCGCCGGGATCCATGTTCAAGGACCGCATCAAGATCCAGTCGTACCCCGTCGAGGAGCTGGGTGGCATGCTGTTCGCCTGGCTGGGGCCCGAGCCCCGACCGATGGTGCCCCGCTGGGAGAACCTCGTGAAGGACGGCGTTCGCTCCATTGGCTGGGCCGTCCTGCCGTGCAACTGGCTGCAGATCATGGAGAACTCGTTGGACCCGGTCCACACCGAGCACCTCCATCGGTATTTCACGAACTACGTGTTGGAGCGACTCGAGCAGGATGATCCAACGGCTACGAGCTACTGGCGGTCCCGCGCCAACGTCCGGAAGCACGCGAAGATCGGGTTCGACGTCTTCGAGCACGGGATCGTGAAGCGGCGCCTGCTCGAGGGGTACGACGAGAGCAACGCGATGTGGTCGATCGGGCATTGCGTCGTGTTCCCGTTCATGCTCCAGTTGGCGCAGATCCGCATCCCGATGGATGACACCCACACCATGTACTGGTGGTACAACGTGCGCCGCAAGAAGGACGGGCAGCCGGACCAGGCGCCCCAGGACATCCCGATCTATCAGGTGCCGGTTCCCGGCCTCGACGCGGAGAGGATGCCGGTATGGGAGCTCGTGGACAACAACAGCGGCCAGGATAACTACGCGTGGACGTCGCAGGGCCCGATCACGCCTCGTTGGACGGAGCACCTGGGCGAATCGGACCAGGGGATCATCCTGTACCGCCGGCTCCTCAACGAGCAGATGAAGATCGTTGCCGCGGGTGGCGACCCGATGAATACGTTCCGCGACCCCGCGACCAACATCTCGATCCACATCCAGACCGAGTCGGATGACCCGACGTTCGAGCGGTCCGGTGGACTTACCGGCGAGAACCTGCTTTACGGCAACCGGACCGGCAACGTCAGCACCGGATCCTCGGGGAAATACGACCCCCTGAACCATCAGGTGGCCCGGGAGTCGGGCTACGCGGTACCGGACCGCGTCGCCGACGCGCAGAAGCGGGTCGTCTCGTTCGGACAGATCCACCCGCGGGAGTGAGAAGCCGATCGGCGATGCGCGCATTCCCCGCAATGCTCGTGGCGACTGTGCTCCTGGCGGCCTGCGCCCCCGCGAGGGAAGCGTCTCGGAGCCGGACGGCCGCCCCAGCGCCTGCTGCCGCTGCGCCCAAGCGGATCACCGCCGGCGTGATGGGTAACCCACACACCGTCTACTATTTTCTCGGCACCAGCTCGGTCATTCCAGGGGTTGACGCGCTCCAGGAGCTCGTCGGCGCGAATCTCGCCATCGCAGATCCGTTCGAGGCGCTCCAACCGCAGCTCGCGGAGACGGTTCCCTCGCTGGCAAACGGCCTGTGGCAGGTCTCTCCTGATGGCCGGATGGAGACGACCTGGAAGCTCCGGCGCGACGCGACGTGGCACGACGGCGTGCCCTTCACCGCGCAGGACGTCGTCTTCACGGACCAGCTCTCACGGGATCGCGAGCTGCCGCAATTCCGGCAGCCGGCCACCCAGAACCTGGTGGAGTCCGTCGAAGCTCCTGATCCACACACCGTCGTCGTGAAGTGGCGGGCGCCCTATTTCGAGGCCGACCAGCCGTTCGGCGTTCCGCTCCCCGCGCACCTGCTGCAAGAGGCGGCCGCGACGAACAAGGCGGAGTTCATCAACCTCGACTACTGGTCCAAGGACTTCGTCGGCACCGGGCCGTATCGCGTCCGTGAGTTCGAGCGCGGCAGCCACATCGTCCTCGAGGCGTTTGCTGGCTACGTGCTGGGCCGGCCGAAGATCGGCACCATCGAGGTGCGCTTCATCCCGGACCCGAACACCCTGCTCACCAACGTCTTCGCGGGCGAGGTCGAGCTGACGCTGGGCCGCGCGTTCTCGCCGGATCAGGCCCTCGACGCCCGAACCCGTTGGAACGACGGCAAGATCGAATTCGGCGCGTCCTACATCCACCGCGTCATGCCGCAGCTCGCCAACCCAAATCCACCGGTCCTGGCCGAGCTCCCCTTCCGGCAGGCGCTGTTTTACGCGATGGACCGGCAGGAGATGGCGGACACGATCTTCGCGGGGATGACGTCGGTGCCGCGAAGCGTGCTCATCCCGAATCAGCCCCAGTACCGCGAGCTTGAAGCCGGTGTTCCGCAGTACGCCTTCGACCCGCGGCGGGCAGCCCAGCTCATCGAGTCCCTGGGGTACGCAAAAGGCGCCGACGGCCTCTATGCTCTCGCGGGCCAGCGACTCCCCAACGTGGAGCTGCGTGCCACGGGAGGCGATGACAGCCGATTGAAGGTGTTCTATGCCATTGCGGACCAGTGGCAGCGGGCGGGGGTTGGCGTCGATATCCTCGTCCTGACGCAGGCGCAGAACCAGGACCGGGAGTTCCGCGCGAAGCGACCGGCGATGGTCCTGACGGGTGGGGTCGCCAACCTCGGTCAGCTCTCGAGCTTCATCAGCACGGAGGCGCCAACCGCCGAGAACAACTACCTCGGCACGAACTTTGGAAGCTGGGCCAACCCACGTTACGACGAGCTCTACGCCCGCTATCTTGTGACGTTGCCGCGGCCCGAGCGCAATCAGGTCCTCGCCGAGATGCTGCGAGTTCTGGCCGCCGAGGTCCCGATCTACCCGATCCTCTACCAGGTGGATGCGACGGCGATCGGCAACCGGCTCAGCGGCGTCTCGCCATATGCCTTTGGTCCCAAGGCCTGGAACTCGCACCTGTGGGACGTCACTCGGTAGAGGGCACCCCAACAAGCTGTCATCTTGACCGCACAGCGTTGTTGTCCTGACCGAAGATTCGCTTGGGTGCGGCCGGCAGCGGGACGGGCCGGCCGCGCCTGGCTGCATCCGACGGTCATCAGCACGAGAACGCCAGGGGCCAGCCGTTTCCAGAATCCACGTGCGCTCACGTCGGCCCCCGAAGTATCTCGTCCGCGCGCTATTCGGCCGCGAGCGTGAATGGCGTGCCGGCTTTGTTCGCCAACGCCCAGCGGTAGGCCCACTCGGCGGTCGCGACGGCCCAGATATTGAGCCGACCCACGTCGAAGAGGACGGTGTCCGCGGGGCCGCGCCGGACCGTCGCCTCCTTCGTGATGACCGCGCCCAGTCCGGTGACGACGTCCGTCGGCGCGAGGGCGGCGCTCGCCCGGGAGACGTACGGCTCGCGGTCACGCACTCCTTCCGGATTGGGTGCCACAAATCGCTGAACGCTCGCCGCGTCCGCCGGGAGCTGGTTCGGACCGCCGATCGTCACAATGAGCGCACCCCGTTTCACCCATCCCAGCTCGAACACCGGTTGCCGACTGTTGTTCGCGATGCCGACCACGTCCGCACCCTCGACGGCTTCGCGGGGCGTCGCGACCGCGGTGACGTCGATTCCCAGCCATTGCGCCATATCACGCGCGAACGCGTCGCGATGCTCTGGCGTTGGGCTGAAGACGTGAGCCCGCTCGATAGATGGGACCGAGCAATTGATCGCCTGGAGCTGAGCCCGCGCCTGCTTGCTCGAGCCCAGGATGCCGACGGTTCGCGCACCGATCGGTGCCAGGTAGCGACAACCGACGCCCGCCGACGCCCCGACGCGAATCGGGCTCAGGAGCCAGTAGTCCACCAGCGCGAGAAGCTGCCGCGTGGAGCTGTCGAGCACCGCGACGAAGCGCGAGTTCGGTCGCTCCGGGCCGCCGCGCTCCTCCGCGAACATCTGGAATCCAGTGACCAGTCCGTCATCCGCCGCCATGTGGATCTGGAGCAGGTTCGCGTTCTCAGCCCCCTGAGCCTGATCGGCCAGGTTGTGCTCGCGCACCTTGCCGTGGTGGAAGTCCAGCGTCGCCCGCTCCAGCGCGGCGATGGCGCCGTTCATCGAGCTTGGATCGGAGACCAGGGGGCGCAGGTCGCGCTGGCTGATCGCGAGAACGTGCGTCGACATCGCTACTTCCTTTTCATTGGCCCTGGTCACCGGGCCGCTCCGGCAGCGGCGGGTCATCCAGGTCAGCCGATCAATCTGGGTACGGCACCTGGTGCTGCAGCATGACCTCGTGTCGCTCGCGCCCCGATTGCTCGATGCCCAGCAGCACCTCCACAGTCGCCATCCCCCAGCGTCCATCGCAGGGTAGCGCTCGGCCGTGGACGATGGCGTCGTAGAACGAGTTGAGCCGGAAATCGCGGCCGTCCTCCTTCGTCACCATCGGGATCTCCCATTGCTTCTCGTCGCCATGGACGATGAGCCCCCCTGGCGAGAGCTTGACGTCGGCATGGTCGTAGCTTACGACCAGCGGGCCGTCGAGGATCCAACCCGCGCCGCCATCGGCCTGCTCCATCGCCCCGGGGGCGGTCGGCGCCCCACACCGGCGCTCGCCACCGTAGCGCTCGCTTCGGGCAGCGTCGGTTTCCCATTCCACGTCGTAGCCGTGGGCCGCCAGCTCGCGACGCGCCCGCGCGTAGGAGGCCGGGTTCTTGAGCTACCCGGGCGTAAAACCGTGAACGAGCTCCTTCGTGCTGTAGTGGTCGTAGCCGCTGTACACGCAGGTGCCCGTTGCGCCGCTCTCGAACTCAAAGAATGCAGAGTGCGCACCCGGTACGTGCCGGGTGGCATCCCATACCTGGGCCGACCCGCGGACGCTGCGAACCATCCCGAGCCCGATCGTGCGCAACAGGTCGAGTTGGTGGCCTCCCTGGCGCCAGAGGATGCCCCCGCCCCATTCGGGCGTGAGCTCCTCCGGGGTGCGCGGGCTGTAGATCCAGGACTGGTAGCGCCAGTGGTGCAACATGCGCAGCGCGCCGAACTGCCCACTCTTCGTAAATTCGCGGAGCGCCTGGATACGCGGCTCGAAGCTGTGCTTCACGTTCACCCCGAGCAGGACGCCGTTACGGTCAGCAGCGTCACACATCGCCGCGGCCTCCTCCAGCGAGACCGCCATGGGCTTCTCGACGAGCGCGTGCTTGCCTGACGAGAGCACCATCTCGGCATGCTCGCGGTGAAAGCGGTTGGGTGTGCCGATGTAGACCAGGTCGACGTTCTTGGTCGCGCAGAGCGCCTTCGCCGTCGGACACGCCTCAGCATCGGGAAAGTCTCGCGCGAACCGGCCGAGAATCTCCTCATCCACGTCCGCCGCGGCCGCGATGGAGAAACGCGGATTCTCGGCGAACTTCCCGATCATGCCGGCCGCCGCGCCGCCGAGGCCAATGATGCCCACCCGGATCACCGGGTCACTCCCACCTGACGCCCGCATATCGACTGCCCCCCACATTAGTACCGGGTGCCGCCGGTGAAGCTCTGCGCGAGCAGCTTCCGCGCATCCTTGATTGGGTCGCCGCCGAAGCGCTTCTCGAACGCCTCGTGGACGCGCCGCTCCCATTCGGTCTGCTCGCCGAGCGGAAGGCGTACGGGGCGGCCGTCGAGCCGCGCCGACTCGTTGATCGCGATGCTCATCTCCTGGTCGAGCCGGGCACGCTCGAGTCCGTAGAAGTTGGTGTCGGGCTTGCTCTCGACCGCCCGGTGAATGCTCGACAACTCCGCACCGATGGCGATGGCGTCCAGCGGCCCATAGGGGCCGGCGTAGCCGAGGTCCTGACCCGCAAACGGATTGACGTATTCGACAGGCGGCGTCGTCTCGTAGAAGTAGCGGGCGGGCGCGTCCTTCACGCCGCCGGCCCCCGCCTCGATGCGGAGAGGATAGACGACCTGGACGCCATGCTCGATGCGGTGCAGGGCGCTCGCGCCCCTGCCCGCCACGATGAATCCCTCGGTTCCTTCGATTGAAGTGAAGGCCGGGTGGCCGCGCCGCAACGGAGTAAGCCAGCTCGAAACGTACGTGCAAGATCCCAGCGCGCCGTTCTTGAACGACAGTGTCGCCTGGGTCCAGAGCTCGCTCGAGGACGCCGCGGTACCCTCGGCAAGCTTGAACTCACGGCTGATGCCGCGGACTTCGTCGAGCTCACCGCCGGTGTAGAAGCGCATGAGGCTCATCTGGTGGTAGCTGCCCTGCTGGCCGATCGACTCGTAGTGCGTCGACACGCGCAGGACGCGGCCGATGAGACCCGCGTCGATCGCCGCGCGGTTGAGCTGCGCGGGCGGCTGACGCCACATGTTCTCGCCCACTTCGACGTGCACGCCGGCCTTCGCGGCAACCTCCTGGATGACGTCCATCATTGCCCGGGTGGTGGCGAGCGGCGTTTCGATCAGCATGTTGACGCCGTGCTCGGCGGCGGCCATCGCCATCAGGTGGTGGCTCTCGGGCGGCGTCACGATGTCCACGACGTCAAGTTTTTCGCGGGCGAAGAACTCGGCGACGTTGGAGTAGGCCTTGACGTCGGCTCGTTCCGCGGCTGCCTGGGCGTTCTTTTCGTCGACGTCGCAAACCGCCACGAGCTCGTACCGATCCGCGAGGCCCGCGATCGTCGCAAGGTGGGTCTGGCCGCGGCGCCCGACACCGAGTAACCCGAGCCGTAGCCGCTGTTCCGCCATCGTCCCGCCTCCCGCCGCTCGTTTTCGTTCGAGTGCAGATGCTATGCCGCGGGAGGCGACCTGTCCAATGCCCGGCTATCGGACGAACTCGGTGAGCGAGAGGATGTTGCCGTCCGGATCCCTGAACCAGGCGACCATGTTGCCGTCCGGCGAGGTCCAGACGCTGTTGTCGTCCTGCTCGAGTCCAGGGATGCGAAGGAATGCGACTCCCCGCGCTCGCAGCTCACCGACCGACTTCGCGATGTCGTCGACCTCCCACCCGAGGATCGTGTATTCGGCGGGGATGAGCTTCCCGACCGTCGTGACGCGCAATGTCGTTCCCCCGACGTCGAAGGCGAGCGCAAACGAGTCGGCGTTCGTCAGCCGCAGGCCAAGCACTCCCTCGTAGAAGGCGCGCGCTCGAACGGCGTCCGTCGTGGGGGCGAAGACGATGATCTTCGAGCCCGGCAGCGCGCGAGGTTCCACCGTATGCCTCCAATCCAGATGACCGAGCACATCGGCCGGTTAGGCGATGGCCGGCTTTTCGCGGTCCTTGTCCAGGTCCTTGACGAAGAAGAGCAGCCCCATGCCAACAAGGTACGAGATGCTCAACCGGGACACGGCGACGCCGAAGCCGGCGTGGTCCATCAGCAGGCCGGTAATCAGGAGCCAGAGCGGCTGGGCGAAGAACCCGAGGAGGAAGTACAGGCTGAATGCCGCGTCGCGGTCCGCGTCCGATACGGTGTCGCCGACGACCGCCTGCGTCAGCGTGCCGCGTGAGGACGTGACCGAGCTATAGATGAAGAACGTCACGAACAACATAGCCTGGCCGAGAAGGACGTTCTCGCCCGGCGCAACCCATGCCACGCAGAGCGTCGCCACCGCGGACAGCGCCAGCGATGCCTGCAACACGCCAACTCGGCTCAAGCGGTCTGAGAGCCGCCCGAAAATGATCGGGCCGATGATTTGACCCAGGTTGATCGCCGTAATGAGAATACCCACGACCAGTGCACCGTACCCAAAGTCGTTCATCAGGTGCGGCGCGAAATAGGTCTGATTCACCCCGCCCTCAGCCCCCGCCGCCCCAACCATGAAGACGAGAGCGATGAGCATCATGTTGCGGTTCTTCAGCACCCGCTTGTAGCTGCTGAAGCCCTGAGCCAACCGCGACTTGCCGCTGCCGATCCGATTCGGCGCGCCATAGTCCTTGAACATGAAATAGACAACACCCATGATGACGCTCAAAAACGCGACGACGTAGAAGATCTCGCGCCAGCCCATGATGAGCAACATTGCTGTCGCGAGCGGGGTCGCGATCAACGACCCGACGTTCGAGGCGCTCGTATTGAGCGCCATGACCTGCGCTCGCTTCCTCGGGAAATAACTCGACAGAATGCTGTACCCCACGGGGTGCTGGGCACTCGAGCCAAGGGCGCCCACCGAGCGGGCGACGACCAGCATTGGGAAACCGGTGGCGGCGCCGCTCAAGAACGTGCCGATGGCGATGCCGAAGTTGCCGTACCCGAGGATCTTGCAGCGCGAGACAAACGGGGTGAGGAACCCGTAGGCCCCCTGGCTCAGGCTGCCGATCACGGAGCGGATCGCCGAGAGCACCCCGATCATGGCGTAGGTCATGCCGAGGTCTTGCATGATGAACGGGTACAGCATCGTCAGCATCTGGTTCTGGAAATGATTGCAGGCGTGGGAGACGTTGCTGAGATGCAGCATCATCTTCTTTTCGCGGTCGGTCGGCCCCTCCTCCTCATCGCCCATGGCGGAGGCTTCTTCCGGAAGAGTCAGATCTGGCGGCGCCACGGCATTCTCGGCCGGCGTGGCCACGGCGGCGTCCATCGCGCCGGCCGAGACGGACGCCATCAGCGGTGCTCGGCTCGCGTCAGGGGAGCTGACTGGGACGGAAGGCCCGTCTGCAATCGCAGGGCGGCGCGGTCGAATCAGGGTTGTCAAGGCATGAAGCAACGCCATGCGCATCCTTCCGCACGGACCGGGTTCCGCGCTTCCAAGGGCTCAGGCCCATCGGCTGTCGCGCACAGCGATGCCCTGGCATAAGGCCGTTCGCGGCGGCGAAGCTGCCCGCGTCGTCCGGTGTGCAGGAGGCGCACCTCGCGTGACGACGCCAGAGTAGGCGGGATCGTCAGCCACCCTGAGCGCCAGCTCACCCAACGGGAAGCCCGGCGCTGCTGTCAGGCGTAGGGTACTCCGACCGCAAGAGCGGTGCAAGCTAATCCTTGCAAAGCGGGTGCACGCCAAGTAGCATCGCTATCGCCCCAAGATTCCGACCGGCGCATAAACGGGCGCAAATCCGCGACTGACCGTCCGCGAGGCTGGCACCGGCCCGCCGGCTTCGGTTTAATGGAGTACGCAAGCAAGCGATCTTCTGGGAGAGAATGATGGCCGAGAATGGCAACGCGCGAGCCTGGGGGCGGAGCAACGAGCCTACCCCCTACGCAACCTGGCAGAAATCTGAGGGGATCCCGATCCACACCGGATCCTACGTGAGCGACCTGAAGACTGTGGCGGTTGCGCCCTGGGCGCGAGTCGGGCAGAAGGGCGCCTTCGTCAACCTGGCGGATCAGGAAGAGGACGACGGCCGCGTCATCGAGATCGCGCCCGGCGGCCAGACGACCGTCCAGCACCACCTCTTCGAGGCGACGACGTTCGTCGTCGATGGGCGGGGCGCGACAAGCTTCTGGCAGGAGGACGGCCAGGCGAAGCAGACCGTCGAATGGCAGCGTGGCAGCCTCTTCGCGCCGCCGCTCAACTGCTACTACCAGCATTTCAATCTCGACGGTCAGCAGCCGGCGCGGCTGTTCAGCGTCACCAACGCGCCCAACGTCATCAATCTGTTCTGCGACCCGGACTTCGTCTTCAACGTCGTTTACCCGTTCACGAACCGCTATGACACCCGGGCGGATTATTTCACCGACCCGGGCAAGAGCATCGGCAAGCGCGACTGGCAGACCAACTTCGTGCCGGACACGCGCGGCTTCAAGCTCATCGAGTGGCTGGAGCGTGGCGCCGGCGGAACGACGATCAACTTCCGCCTCGGCAACAACACAATGATGGCTGCCCACATCAGCGAGTTTCCGACGGGCACGTATAAGAAGGCCCACCGCCACGGCGTTGGTGCTCACGTCATCATCCTGGGCGGCGAGGGGTACTCGCTTCTCTGGTTCCCCGGCGACAAGGAGCGAACGAAAGTGGATTGGCAGGATGGTGCGGTGCTTTCTCCGAAGGCCGGCGAATACCACCAGCACTTCAACACCGGCCCAACCCCGGCCCGCTACCTCGCCTTGCGCTTCGGCGTTCCCGGCGTGGTATCCGGCCGGAGCGACCGCAACGCTGAGTGGAGCACCGAAGCCGAGCTGAACGGAATCGACTACGAGCTCGAGGATCCGGCGATCTTTGAGCTCTACAGCGAGGAGTGTAAGCGGCACGGAGCCGAGGTCAGGCTTCCCAAGCCGGCATACGCTACCCGCTAACTCAGAACGACCAAGCCCGCGAAGGATCTCCCGGCCCGCGAACCATGCGAGGCCGGGAGATCCTTCGCTGCGTTTGTCCGAGCGGGCAGGCTAGCCGCAATCTCGCGCCGGCGCTAGCGCGAGCTGACGCGTTGGTGGGTCACGCCGCGTACCAGAGCGGGCGTTCTTCGCGTGCGCCGGCTGCGCCACGGCCCTGCGGAGAAAGCGCGACCGGCCCCGGCTCGTCTGCCGGGTGGGCACCGGCGACGTACCCGCGGTTGTGCCATCGGCGCAGTGGGTCCAGAAGGCGGTCCCGCTGCCAGCCGTAACGTGATGGGGGCATGCCATCCATGGACACGATATCCAGACGAAGCACATCGGTGTATTGACAGCGGTGCGGGTCTGACGCCGGGCCATTCACCAGCCAGGCGAAGAGACTCTTCAGCCGCCGCCGCAAGCCGCCCTCGTTCCTCGCGGAGATCTTTACGTTCCGGATTGGGTTCTCGTTATGCACACTTGTCCTCCGAGTTCACGATGGGCCGCGTTCCGGCCCTGGGGTATGTGGAGCGATCGCTCGAACAAAAGTGTAGGCGGCCCATCATGCGCAGTGGCCCGTCGACGGGCTAGTCCCGACGTGGTCAATCGGGTGATCTCTGGGGTAGCCAAACGGCTAGTGGGCGTGAGCACGAGGATTGGAAGAGGGTGTCCCCAAAGCCTTCGATTGCGTGGGCTCGAGGTAGCCGTTCTGCACCGCATAGCTGGTGAGCTGAAACCGGTTCGACAGCGCGAGCTTTCGCTGGATCTTCGCCAGGTGGGCCTTCACTGTGTGCTCGGTGATGATCAGCTCGGCGGCGATCTCGCGGTTGGTACAACCACGGGCGACGAGCCGAAGCACCTCTCGCTCGCGCTCGGAGAGCTCGCGCGTGTGCCTCGTCCGAGGTGATGCGGCGCCGAGCGTCCGCATGACCTCTTCCATTGAAGATTGCGGAACCACGAGCTCTCCCTCATGGACCCGGTCAATGGTCCGCGCCACGGCATCGGCATCGCAGTCTTTCTCGAGATAGCCCCGAGCGCCGGCTTGCAGTGCCTGGTCTGGCGCGACTGCTCCGGCGTGCGCCAGGACCACGACTGCGCCGCCCTGGAGCTGCTCGACGAGGTCGGATACCAGCTTCGTCCCCCCTCCGGGCACGTCTGGGTCGACGACAACCACATTCGGCTGAAGCGAGTGGACTTCCGCGAGTGCATCCCCGCCTGTTCCGACCTCGCCGACGACGTGGAGCCAGCGCCGCCGGTTCAGCACGGTTGCCAGACAGGACCTCGGCAGTGCGGGCGTGTCGACGAGCAACACCCGGACGGACTGGGGCATGGGCCTTGCTCCACTGGGTGGGCGCGGGGGTGGGTCGCGGGGGTGGATCGCGACCTCCGCCGCTGCCCCAGGGCTAGGGCGGCGAGGTCTGCGCGAGGTCATGAGGCTCGCATAAGGTGACATTCGGGTCAAGACCTGTAACTCGAAGCCGGTTTACCATTCGGAGCACCTAACCGGCCATGTCGCTGGGCTCCGAGGACGTTAGTGACACACGGTTGAGACTCACCTGCCGCCTTTGCATAACTATTGTGTCAATTCTGTAACAGGTCGCAACAATGCCAACAATGACACAATTGGTCCTCAGGTCGGCCGTTAGACTAATGCAACTATCGGCCCTCTTCATGCACCGCGGAGGATATGTATGGCCATCGCTGCACCAGTACTCAACCCGGTCGCACAACGGCAACTTCTCGCCGCGCTCCGCGCGGTCCGTAAGGGAGACTTCACGGTCCGGCTCCCGCTTGACCAGGATGGCATCGCCGGCGAGATCGCCGAGGCCTTCAATGACTTGGTCGAGCTGAACCAGCGCACCGCGAGGGAACTGAACCGAATCTCCCGGGTTGTTGGTCGCGACGGTCGCATCGGGCAACGTGCATCGCTCGGCGAAGTCAGTGGCGCCTGGGCGGGCTACGTTGAGCACGTCAACCTGCTCATCAACGACCTCACCACGCCAACCGTCGAGGTGGGCCGCGTGCTCGGCGCCGTCGCTCGAGGCGATCTATCGCAGCGGATGGCGCTCGATATCGACGGTCGGCCGCTGAAGGGCGAGTTCCTCCGCTCGTCCAAGATCGTAAACACGATGGTCGACCAGCTCAATTCGTTCGCCTCCGAGGTAACGCGCGTCGCGCGCGAGGTTGGCTCCGAAGGCAAGCTGGGTGGCCAGGCCAACGTGCCTGGCGTCGCCGGGACCTGGAAGGATCTCACAGACTCCGTTAATTCCATGGCGGGCAACCTGACGGCGCAGGTGCGCAATATCGCCGAGGTGACCACCGCTGTCGCCAACGGCGACCTCTCGAAGAAGATCACGGTCGACGTCCGCGGCGAGATCCTCGAGCTCAAAGACACGATCAACACGATGGTGGATCAGCTCAACTCGTTCGCATCCGAAGTGACGCGTGTCGCCCGCGAAGTCGGGTCTGAGGGTAAGCTCGGCGGACAGGCCGAGGTCCGCGGTGTCGGCGGCACCTGGAAAGACCTGACTGACTCCGTGAACATGATGGCCGGTAACCTGACCAGCCAGGTCAGGAACATCGCGACGGTCACCACGGCCGTCGCGAACGGCGACCTCTCGAAGAAGATCACGGTCGACGTCCGCGGCGAGATCCTCGAGCTCAAAGACACGATCAACACGATGGTCGACCAGCTCAACTCGTTCGCTTCGGAAGTAACGCGCGTCGCGCGTGAGGTGGGATCTGAGGGTAAGCTCGGCGGGCAGGCCAACGTGCCAGGCGTCGCCGGCACCTGGAAGGACCTTACCGACTCCGTCAACATGATGGCCGGTAACCTGACGGCCCAGGTCAGGAACATCGCTGAGGTCACGACCGCCGTCGCGAACGGTGACCTGTCGAAGAAGATCACCGTCGACGTGCGCGGTGAGATCCTCGAGCTGAAGAACACCATCAATACCATGGTGGATCAGCTCAACGCGTTCGCGTCGGAGGTCACGCGCGTTGCGCGCGAGGTCGGTTCCGAGGGCAAGCTGGGCGGCCAGGCTGACGTCCGCGGCGTCGGCGGCACCTGGAAAGACCTCACCGACTCCGTGAACATGATGGCGGGCAACCTCACGGCCCAGGTCCGGAACATCGCCGAGGTTACGACCGCCGTCGCGAACGGCGACCTGTCGAAGAAGATCACCGTCGACGTGCGCGGCGAGATCCTCGAGCTGAAGAACACCATCAACACGATGGTGGACCAGCTCAACTCCTTCGCATCTGAGGTTACCCGCGTCGCCCGTGAAGTCGGCTCCGAGGGCAAGCTCGGTGGCCAGGCCGACGTTCGCGGTGTCGGCGGGACCTGGAAGGACCTGACCGACTCGGTCAACACGATGGCGGGGAACCTCACAGCCCAGGTCCGCAACATCGCGGACGTGACGACCGCCGTGGCGAACGGCGACCTCTCGAAGAAGATCACGGTCGACGTCCGCGGTGAGATCCTGGAGCTGAAAGACACCATCAACACGATGGTGGACCAGCTCAACGCCTTCGCCTCGGAGGTCACCCGTGTGGCCCGCGAGGTGGGATCCGAGGGCAAGCTCGGCGGTCAGGCTGAGGTCCGCGGCGTCGGTGGCACGTGGAAAGACCTCACGGACTCCGTCAACATGATGGCCGGCAACCTGACGGCGCAGGTGCGAAACATCGCGGAGGTCACGACCGCCGTGGCGAACGGCGACCTCTCGAAGAAGATCACGGTCGACGTCCGCGGTGAGATCCTGGAGCTGAAAGACACGATCAATACGATGGTTGACCAGCTCAACGCGTTCGCGTCCGAGGTGACCCGCGTTGCGCGCGAGGTCGGCTCCGAAGGCAAGCTCGGCGGTCAAGCGGACGTCCGCGGCGTCGGCGGCACCTGGAAAGACCTCACCGACTCCGTGAACATGATGGCGGGCAACCTCACCAGCCAGGTCCGCAACATCGCGGAGGTCACGACGGCCGTGGCGAACGGCGACCTGTCGAAGAAGATCACGGTCGACGTCCGCGGCGAGATTCTCGAACTGAAGAACACCATCAACACGATGGTGGATCAGCTCAACTCCTTCGCCTCGGAGGTCACCCGTGTGGCCCGCGAGGTGGGATCCGAGGGCAAGCTTGGCGGCCAGGCCGACGTGCGCGGAGTCGCTGGCACGTGGAAGGACCTGACCGACTCGGTCAACACGATGGCGGGAAATCTTACGGCTCAGGTCCGCAACATCGCGGACGTGACGACCGCCGTGGCGAACGGCGACCTGTCGAAGAAGATCACGGTCGACGTCCGCGGCGAGATCCTGGAGCTGAAGAACACGATCAACACGATGGTCGACCAGCTCAACTCCTTCGCTTCGGAAGTCACGCGCGTTGCCCGCGAGGTGGGCTCGGAGGGCAAACTCGGTGGCCAGGCTGAGGTCCGCGGCGTCGCGGGCACCTGGAAGGACCTCACGGACTCGGTGAATATGATGGCCGGTAACCTGACCGCGCAGGTCCGGAACATCGCGGAGGTCACGACCGCCGTGGCGAACGGCGACCTGTCGAAGAAGATCACGGTCGACGTCCGCGGTGAGATCCTGGAGCTGAAAGACACCATCAACACAATGGTGGACCAGCTCAACGCGTTCGCCTGGGAGGTAACGCGCGTCGCGCGCGAGGTCGGCACCGAAGGGCGCCTGGGTGGTCAGGCCAACGTGCCTGGCGTCGCGGGCACCTGGAAGGACCTGACCGACTCCGTCAACATGATGGCCGGTAACCTCACGAGCCAGGTCCGTAACATCGCGACCGTCACCACGGCGGTCGCGAACGGGGACCTCTCGAAGAAGATCACGGTCGACGTCCGGGGCGAGATCCTCGAGCTGAAAGACACCATCAATACGATGGTGGACCAGCTCAACTCATTCGCTTCCGAGGTCACCCGCGTCGCGCGTGAGGTCGGCTCCGAAGGCAAGCTCGGCGGCCAGGCGCAGGTGCGCAGCGTTGCCGGGACCTGGAAGGACCTCACCGACTCGGTCAACACCATGGCAGGCAACCTCACCGAGCAGGTCCGCGGAATCGCCCGCGTGGTTACGGCCGTCGCGAACGGCGACCTGAACCGTAAGTTGACGTTCGAGGCGAAGGGCGAGATCGCCGAGCTGGCCGAGACGATCAACAACATGACGGACACGCTGTCGACCTTCGCCGATCAGGTGACCACCGTCGCACGCGAAGTTGGTTCAGAGGGCAAGCTCGGCGGCCAGGCGAACGTGCCAGGAGCCGCGGGCACGTGGCGCGACCTCACGGACAACGTGAACCAGCTCGCCGCGACCCTTACTACGCAGCTTCGGGCGATTGGGGAGGTGGCCACCGCCGTGACCTCAGGCGACCTGTCCCGCTCGATCGACGTCGAGACGCAGGGAGAGGTTGCCCAGCTCAAGGACAACATCAACGAGATGATCCGCAACCTGCGCGATACGACGCAGAAGAACACCGCGCAAGATTGGCTGAACACCAACCTCGCCCGCTTCAGCGGTCTGCTCCAGGGGCAGCGCGACCTGCAGACTGTCGGTCGCCTGATTCTCTCGGAGCTTGCGCCGTTGATCGGCGCCCAGCACGGGGTCTTCTACGTTACGGAGCAGACCGACGGCGGACCGATGCTCAAACTGCTCGCCAGCTACGCATTCCGCGACCAGGACGCCCGGCCGGCCCAGTTCCGCTTCGGCGAGGGACTTATCGGCCAGGCGGCGCTCGAGAGCCGGCGCATCCTGATCACGGATGTGCCCGGCGACTACATCAAGATCAACTCGGCACTCGGGGAGGCGCCGCCGATCAACATCGTTGTGCTCCCCGCCCTGTTCGAGGGTGAGACTCGCGCCGTGATCGAGCTCGCCTCGTTCGAGCCGTTTAGCGAAACCCAGCTCACCTTCCTCGATCAGCTCACCGAGTCGATCGGCATCGTGCTGAACACGCTCGCGGCGAACCTCCGCACCGAGGAGCTGCTCAAGCAGTCCCAGGCGCTTACGACCGAGCTGCAGCAGACCAATCTCGAACTCGAGGAGAAGGCCCGCCTGCTCTCGGAGCAAAACGAGGAGGTGGAACGCCGCCGCCGCGAGGTCGAGGAGGCGCGCCACGCGCTCGAGCAGAAGGCCGAGCAGCTCGCGCTAACGTCGAAGTACAAGTCGCAGTTCCTCGCGAACATGTCGCATGAGCTGCGGACGCCACTGAACAGCCTCTTGATCCTCTCGCAGCAGCTCGCGGAGAACCCTGAGGGTAACCTCACGGGCAAGCAGGTCGAGTTCGCGAGCACGATCCGTTCCGCGGGCGACGACCTGCTCGCGCTCATCAACGATATCCTCGACCTCTCCAAGATCGAGTCGGGCACGACGGCGATCGACGTCGGTCAGGTGCGGTTCCGCGACATCGTCGACGACGTGGAGCGCACGTTCCGCCAGGTCGCGGTGCAGCGTGGGCTCGACTTCGTCATCGATATGGATCCGAACATCCCGCGGACGATGCGGACGGATGCCGCGCGCCTGCAGCAGGTGCTCAAGAACCTGCTGTCGAACGCCTTCAAGTTCACCGACCAAGGGCGAGTCAGCCTGAAGATCAACCGTGTGGAGCGCGGTTGGGGCCACGACCATGAGGGCTTGAACCGGGCCCGCGCGGTCATCGCCTATTCCGTAACCGACACGGGGATCGGAATCCCGCCCGACAAGCAGTCCATCATCTTCGAGGCGTTCCAGCAGGCGGACATGGACACGAGCCGTCGGTTCGGCGGCACCGGCCTGGGCCTCTCGATCAGCCGCGAGATCGCGTTCCTGCTCGGCGGTGAAATCGGCTTGATCTCGAGCCCGGGCGTCGGGAGCACGTTCACGCTCTACCTGCCGCTCTCCTACGAGCCCGCCGCTGGTGCTGGCCGGCCCGGCACGCCGATAGTCACTATCGAAGAACCCGAGGACAGCGAGCTGGACAGGGCGCCGGCGCCCCGTCCGCAGCCGGCAGCGGTCGCAATGGAAGCCGCCGCCTCGCGTGCCGCGCTCTTCTCCGTGGAGCAAGGCGGTCTCGAATCCGCCGACGACGATCAGCCCGAGGTCGACGACGACCGAGGTGCGATCGAGACCGGCGACCGGATCCTGCTCATCATCGAAGACGACATGAATTTCGCACGCGTGCTGCTCAGTGCGGCGCGCGAGCGAGGCTTCAAGGGCCTAATTGCGCTGAACGGGAAGACCGGCCTCGCGATGGCGCGGCGTTACCGGCCAGATGGCATCACGCTCGACATGGTGCTCCCGGAGCTGGACGGCTGGAAGGTCCTCGATCTTCTCAAGCACGATGCGAGCACCCGCCACATTCCCGTCCACGTCATTTCTGCCGCGGAGCACCACAAGAGGGCGCTCGAGATCGGCGCGATCGCCCAGCTCCAGAAACCGGTGAATAAGGAATCGCTGAACGCCGCCTTCGATACGCTCGTGGGCTTCGTCGATCGTCGTCTCCGCAGCCTGCTCGTCGTCGAAGACAACGATATCCAGCGCAATGCCATCATCGAGCTCGTCGGCGACGACGACGTCTCGGTCGTCGGAGCGCGGACGGGGGCCGAGGCACTCACCGCCCTGAAGGACGGCGTGTTCGACTGCGTGGTGCTGGACCTCGGCCTGCCGGACATGTCCGGCTTCGAGCTGATCAAGCGTATCAAGGACGAAGTGGACCACACCGTCCCGATCGTGGTCTACACGGGCAAGGAGCTCTCGCGGAACGAAGAGGGGCAGCTCCGCAAGCTGGCTGAGACGATCATCATCAAGGATGCGAAGTCGCCCGAGCGGCTTCTGGACGAGACTGCGCTCTTCCTCCATCGAGTCGAGGCGAATCTGCCAGAGGCGAAGCGGCGGATGCTCCGCGAGGTGCACCGCACCGATCCCGTGCTCCAGGGGAAAAAGGTGCTGATCGTCGACGACGACATGCGCAACATCTTTGCCCTGACAAGCGCGCTCGAACGGTACATGATGGACATCTCGTACGCGGAGAACGGCAAAGACGGGATCGAGGCGCTGCAGGCGAGCCCGGACGTGGACATCGTGCTGATGGATATCATGATGCCCGAGATGGACGGGTTCGAGACGACGCAACATATCCGAGCCATCGACAAGTTTGCGAGCCTGCCGATCATTGCGCTGACAGCCAAGGCGATGAAGGGCGACCGCGAGAAGTGCATCGAGGCCGGTGCCTCGGACTACATCACGAAGCCCGTCGACGTCGATCAACTCCTCTCGCTGCTGCGCGTCTGGCTTTATCGCTAGTCCCCCTGGAATGCGAGTCTCTCGGAGGCCGATCGGTTGAACCCGACAATAAGTAATGATCGTCTCGAGGATCCAGAGGTCGACCTTCTGGAGATCCTCCTCCACGACTACGGCTTCGACTACCGAATGTCGTCCGTGGACTGGCTACGCCAGAAGATCTCCGATCGCGTTGCGTCCGAGCAACTTCAAACGGTAAAGGGGCTCAGGGAGAAGATCTTCCACGACGAGGGTTGCCGCCAGCGGCTCCTCCGAAGCCTGACGCTCGACGCTAGCGCGATGTTTTACGAGCCCGCCTTCTACAAGGCCTTCCGCGCGGGCGTCGTGCCGTTGCTCCGAACCTACCCGTTTGTACGGATCTGGCACGTTGGCTGCTCGACCGGCCAGGAGGTCTACTCCATGGCGATCTTACTCGAGGAGGAGGGCATCTACGATCGATGTCGGCTTTATGCCACTGACATCGACGAGACCGCCCTCAAGCAGTCGCGGGACGCAGTCTTTCCCCTGGCAGCTATGCAGGAGTACACGGCAAATTACGTGCGGGCCGGCGGGATTGCCGCGTTCTCGGAGTACTACACGGCGAGCTACGACAACGCGATCTTCCGGCCGTCACTGAAGCGCAACCTCGTCGTCGCCCAGCACAACCTCGCATCGGACGGACCGTTCAACGAGTTCCAGGCGATCATTTGCCGGGGTGTGCTGCCAACCCTGGGTCCAGGTATCCAGACCCGGGCGCATGATCTCTTCCGCCAGAGCCTCGTGCGGCTGGGATTCCTTTGTCTTGGGGAAACGGAAGCGCTGGGCAACAATGGCGGTCGATCCGCGTACGAGCCATTCTCCACTGGCGGGATCTATCGGAGGATCTACTGATGGCGGCCGACCTCCATCTGTTCACAGACAGCGGGAGCGCGATCATGGGCCAGGATCTGGTCACCACACCGCCGATGCCAGTGAAGATCCTCTTGGTGGACGATGAGCCGAAAAACCTGACCGCGCTGGAGACGGTGCTCGCCGCAAACGATCGGACGTTGGTTCGAGCTGGTTCTGGGCAGGAAGCGCTCCGGCAGGTCCTGCAGGATGACTTTGCCGTTGTGCTGCTAGATGTCCACATGCCCACCATGGACGGGTTCGAGACGGCGGAGCTGATTCGCGGCCGAGAGCGCTCTCGCGAGACGCCAATTATCTTCCTGACTGCCGCGATCAGCGGCGACGTCTCCGTCGCGCGCGGTTACTCGCTGGGCGCCGTGGACTACATCATCAAGCCGTTTGATCTCGACGTGCTCCGCTCGAAAGTGAACGTGTTCATCGAGCTCTTCCGAAAGACGGATCAGGTCAGGCGGCAGGCCGACGCGCTCGCCGAGACGACCGCCTTCCTACACAGTGTCCTGGAAGGCGCAACCGCCTACGCGATCATGGCCCTCGACCTTGACGGCGGCATCCTGGCCTGGAACGAGGGTGCCCGCCGCATCTTCGGCTACCGCGATGAAGAAGTCGTCGGACGCGCGAATATCGCGCTCTTGCACTGCGACGAAGATGTCGCGGAAGGATACGTGAACGATCTGCTCGAAGCCGCGCGGAGCGAGGGACGCTCAGTGAGCGAGCGCGACGGTCGGCGTAAAGGTGGACAGCGCTTCACGGCGAGTCTTTCGATCGAGCAGCGCATCGGGGCTGACGGTCATCAGGTCGGATTCGTGTGTATCGCCCAGGACGTTACCCTCGTAAAGGAGACGGAGCAACAGCGGGCTCGGCTGATCCAGGAGCGCGTGGCCCGCGCTGAAGCCGAGCGGGCGCGGGACCACCTGCGCCAGGTCCTCGACGTCATGCCAGAGGGCATAATGCTCGCCGATGCGCACGGAAGCATCGAGCTCTGCAACGCGGCGGCGATCGCGATCATCGGCAGGGCGCCGCCTAGGGAGGACGCGTGGGCCTACCGCACGATGCGGCGCTTTCATCTGGACGGTGCCGAGTGCACGTTCGACGAGCTTCCGCTGGTTCGAGCCGTGCAGGGTGGCGAGGTTGTGCTGGGCGAACAGTACTGGATTCGCGGGCCAGACAGAGAGGAACTCGTGCCGGTCCTCATGAACAGCGCGCCGCTTCGCGACGTGGACGGGATGATCATCGGCGGCGTCATGGCGTTTCAGGACATCACCCCGATCAAAGAGCTCGAGCGGCAGAAGGACGCCTTCCTGGCAGCGGCTTCGCATGACTTGAAGAACCCCCTGGCGATCGTCAAAGCCCAGGCCCAACTTTTGATGCGCCGCGCGGCGCGAATGGATGTTCCCGAGACGGCACCGCTGGTTGATGGCCTCCGCGGAATCGACTTTGCGACTCGGCGGCTCACCGGGATGGTGAACGAGCTGCTCGACGTCGCGCGGATGCAGATGGGTCGTCCGATCGAGCTCGATCCTCGGCCAACGGATCTCGCGGCGCTGGTACGCGAGGTGGCGTCGGATCTGCAGAAGTCCACGAATCGGCATCAGATCAAGGTCCACTGCGATGAGCCGATCCTACCGGGGACATGGGACGGCGACCGCATCGAGCGGGTTCTGGTCAACCTGGTGTCGAACGCGATCAAGTACACGCCCGCGGGCGGCCCGATCGACATCACGGTCCGGCGCGAGTCGTGCAATGGCGCGGATTGGGCGGTGCTACAGGTGAAAGACAGCGGAATTGGCGTACCCACCGACGAGCAGCACAACATCTTCGAACGATTCTTCCGCGGGAGTAACGTCGCCGGCCGCATCGAGGGGGCCGGCATCGGCCTCTCTGGTGTCCGCCAGATCGTCGAACAGCACGGCGGGACTGTCGCCGTGGAAAGCGTCGAGGGGCACGGGAGCATCTTCACGGTGCGCTTCCCCTGGACCGTGCCTGGAGCCCTCGCGTGACGCAATCACCAAGTAATGCACAGAACGACCTCGCCGTCGGTGGCGCGATCCTCATCGTCGAGGATGAGCCCGAGCTTTGCGCCGTCGTGCGCTTCATTCTGGAGGATGAAGGCTATGCGGTTGTGACGGCATCCGACGGTCAGGAGGCACTGGACCGCGTGGCCGAGGCACGGCCATGCCTGATCCTGCTCGATATGGGGCTGCCCGTCTTGAACGGCGAGGAAGTGGCGGCCGGCGTCAAGGAAATTCTTGCCGACCCCCCGCCGATCCTCGTCATGAGCGCCGCGGGCAACGTCGCCGAACGCGCCCGGCGCATCGGCGCGGCGAGCTTCATCGCCAAGCCATTCGATCTCGATGATCTCGCAGCCGCCGTCCGCGAGGTCCTCGCCGGGAAGTCCGTCCCCTTTTAGCCCGAGCGCCCACATGCGTTAATCTTCGTAATGCGCCATCACCCACCCAGGAGTAATCTCTCGGAGGCGGCCCGCTGCTCGCGGAGGGCGCACTCGCTAGGCAAAACCCAGAATCGGAGGGATATGATGGTCGTTGGAACCGCGTCACTGCTTTCGCAGGAGACCCTGGAGCGATTCGCGGAGCGTGCTCCGATTTACGACCGCGAGAATCGCTTCTTTACCGAGGATTTCGAGGAGCTACGCCAGAGCGGCTATCTCCTTTCGGCAGTGCCGGAGAAGTTTGGTGGCCGTGGCCTCACGCTGGCCCAGTTGGCGCAGGAGCAGCGCCGACTTGCCTACTACGCCGCGCCTACGGCGCTCGCGGTCAACATGCACTTCTATTGGACGGGCGTCTTTGCTGACTTGTGGCGGGCAGGAGACACGTCCGTCGAGCCATTCCTGCAGGAGGCGGGCGCTGGCGAGATCTTTGCCGCGGGCCACGCGGAGTCTGGCAATGACCTGCCGGTCCTGCTCTCGACCACGAAGGCGGAACGAGTGGATGGCGGCTACCGGATCACGGGACGCAAATCTTTTGGCAGCCTCACTCCGGTCTGGACCCGACTCGGCCTACATGCGATGGACACGAGCGATCCGAGCGCGCCCAAAATCGTCCACGCGTTCATGCCGCGGGGAACCGCCGGCTCCGAGATCGTCGAAACGTGGGATGTGATGGGAATGCGAGCGACCCGTAGCGACGACACGATCCTCAATGGTGTCTTCATTCCCGATCACTACGTCGGCCGCGTCGTTCCCGCCGGCGGGGCTGGAATCGACCACTTCGTGCTCGGTCTATTCGCCTGGGCGCTGCTGGGATTTGCCAACGTCTACTACGGCCTGGCAAGCCGGATGGCTGACCTAGTCATCGAAAACGTCAAGACGCGCAAGTCCATCGCCCTGACGCGCTCGATGGCCTACCACCCTGAAGTGCAGCACGGAATCGCACAGATGATGATCGACCTCGAAGGGATCGGCCCGCACATCGACCGGATCGCTGAGGATTGGTCGAACCACGTCGACCATGGAGCGGCATGGGGGCTCAAGATCGTCGCGGCGAAGTACCACGCGGTCGAGGCCGGGTGGCGCGTGGTCGACCAGGCGATGGAGCTGGCCGGCGGATTCGGCATCTTTAAGGCTGGCCCCTTCGAACGGCTGTGGCGAGACGCACGGCTCGGGCGCATCCACCCCTCGAGCAGCATGCTTACGACGGAGTTGGTCGCCAAGACCGCGCTCGGTATCGATCCAGACGAACAGCCGCGCTGGGGATAGCACGGCAATGGACGCGGTGCGCATTCAGCAACAGGTTGCGGCCATTGCCACGGAGTGGGCAGCGGACCGGAATAAACGGCAGCGGCGCCGAGAGCTCGTCGCCGAGGATTTCGACCGGCTGCGGGAGGCGGGCTTTCTCCTGACCGGCGTGCCGGTCGAGCTGGGCGGACTCTGGGAGAGCACCGCGGAATCGACCCGGGCGATCTGCGAGGTGCTCCGCGTTCTCGCTGGTGGCGACTCGTCCGTCGCGCTCGTGAGCGCGATGCACCCGGCGGTGCTCTCATTCTGGTTGGCGTCGCCCGAGGCGCCGGCCGCTTTCGCCGAGCCCTGGCGCGCCCAGCGATCGCAGGTTTTCGAGAGCGCGCGTGAAGGCGCCTGGTGGGGCACGATCACCTCCGAGCCCGGCAGCGGCGGCGACGTGGCGAATACTCGCACCGTGGCTAGGCGCCCGGATGGCGTGGGTTACTCGCTGACGGGCCAGAAGCATTTCGGCAGCGGGTCCGGCATCACCAGCTACATGCTGACGAGCGGGCTGGCGGAAGGTGATGCCGAGCCGGAATGGTTCTTTCTCGACGTGCGTGATGTCCCGTGGGATGGCTCGAAGGGCATGAAGCTCATCGCGCCGTGGGACGGCCACGGCATGACCGCGACCCAGAGCCATGCCTTCCAGTTCGAGGACTTCCCGGCCTCGCGGTTTGCCTGGTCCGGAGCCTGGCGTGCCATCACCGAAGCGAACGGCACGTTCATCGGCTGCGCGTTCACCGCCGTCATCGTCGGCATCGTGCAGACGGCGTTGGAAGCTGCGCGCCGCCAGGTGCAACCGCGCGCGGACTCGCTCCGCGAGTACGAGCGGCTCGAATGGGCCCGTGCGGACCTGGAGGGCTGGCTCATCAATCAGGCCTACGAGGGGATGCTCCGGGCCGTCGAGCACGAGCCTCGTCCTGGCTCGAGCGTCCTCCGTGGCAAGATCGCGATCGCGGAGCTCGCGGAGTCAGTCCTCTCGCGCATCTGCAAGGTCATCGGCGGGGGTGTTTACGCGCGACAGTCGCCCTTCGGCTTCTGGTACGAGGACGTCCGCGCGCTCGGCTTCCTGCGGCCCCCATGGGGACTTGCCTTCGACCGCTTGATTACAGACGCGCTGACGCCAGCCTAACCGGGTCCTGCGGCGCTAAGAGCCTGTAGACAAATAAGCCTTCCGATTGTAATGCGCGTGTGAGACAAGGCGAGGGATTGTGACGGGTAATTGTCGTGCGTCGTGAGATGGTAAGCGCA
>Ga0080064_1001612_pt1 | contig 44216 bp, 42 predicted proteins | sample Subgrocontami54m_FD_69260 | JGI IMG/M metagenome (GOLD analysis project Ga0080064, IMG submission 69260) | Subsurface groundwater microbial communities from S. Glens Falls, New York, USA - GMW46 contaminated, 5.4 m (SPADES assembly) (version 2) ...
GGTGGAGAGATTCTGGTCGGTCATCAAGCGGCTGTCGACATAGAGAATATCGCCGTTGGCGTTTAACGCGAATGTGCTGACGGCGGAGATCTCGCCGTTACGGTTAACCGTGACGGAAAGCTCCGGATTCTGATCGGCGTTAAGGAAGGTCCTTGAGGTAATCTCGGCGGCATTATAAAGGAGTGCGAAGTCCGCGATCTGATCCGCCCCGTTTAAGGTAACTAAAGAGGCCCAGGTCTTCCGGTCCATCGCGGGGGTGGAGAGATTCTGGTCGGTCATCAAGCGGCTGTCGACATAGAGAATATCGCCGTTGGCGTTTAACGCGAATGTGCTGACGGCGGAGATCTCGCCGTTACGGTTAACCGTGACGGAAAGCACCGGATTCTGGGCTTCGGTGCCGTCTAGGAATGTGCGGCTTACGAGGAGCGCGGCGTCAAAGAGCGCGCGGGCCTGGGTTTCGTTTTGATTGCTAAACGCCGTGAGCTGTACGCCGGGAGCAACCGGATCGGCATCGAGCAACCGGTGGCTGTCGACGACCGTGATGCTGCCCTGGCCGTCCACCGTAAAGGTAGAGATGGCGCTGATCTTATTATTCTTATCGATCGAGATGGAAAGCACCGGCGTCTGGGCTTCGGTGCCGTCCAGGAATGTGCGGCTGATAATTCTTTGACTGTCGTATAATGGAACACTTGGTGCAGGAACGTTTGCTGCATTAAGGGATTGGATAACTTGTAGTGTGTGAATCAAACTGTCGAATACCAGCGTGGTCTGTAGGATTGTAAAGGCATCGATGAAATCAAGAATTCCGAAAGAGTTGACATGAAACTGGGATACGCCGTTAATGACGCCATTAGTGTCAAGGGAAAGTTGGAGGAATGGATTGCTGTCCGCGTCGAAATAGGTAACGGTGCTTGGGTAACCGACCCCAGTCAGGGCTGCGGCTAATTCGGCTTCGGTTAAATGACTTTGCAAATTAGCCACAAGCGTAATGTTCGTCGGATCCAAGTCGTATCGATCGGTACGGGCTATGAGGTGGCTGCCGGTTTCATACGAATATGTGATTAACTCGGACGCCTCATCGTTGCCGGAAGCTAAGTGAGTATAGGAAATGGTGTAAAGAACCTCATCTTCGCCGAACTCATTGCCATAGGTGTAAATCGTACCCAGATTCGGATCTTGGCTCGAAGAAAAGCGGTAATAATTTTCTGAAATTTTATGCTTGTCCGGCGCATCGGAACTCCATACAGTAACTTTCTTGATGAAATCAAGCGTGGGCGTATGCTTTCCAGTCCTCGGATCAATTTGTGAAGCATGAGTTAGCGCATAGTCATATTCGCTCACTTGCCCTGTATGTTCATCAACCACCTTGAAAACATAGGCCGTTCTGTAAACCATCAAACTGTAATGCACGGTGCGATTAAGAATAGCTCCCACTGCCACGGGATTCCACACATCAACCCGTGCTTCACTATCCAAAGTAGCCGTTGTGTTGTATTCTTTTACATAACGCAAATCATCCGCGCTGCCATCCCCATCTAAATCTTCATAAGTAAAATCGCTACGAGAAATAATTTTTCCATTATCACCAAAGGTAAGAGCGAAACTTTGCCGCCCCGTAGATTCATAGATAGTCTCGTTTACCAAAATTGCCTGAGGGGCGGGCGCTAAAGCAAACGGGTCATCGTTTTCATAAACAGCGACACGGTCCAAATCGTTCGTGATAACCCCGATCGTTTCGCCGGGGTCATCGTCATAGTAAAATCTGCTCACACGCCCCAACCGGTCTACCTGACGGTCCACCACCGGATCAATCGGATTCACGCCATCAGAAGTTATGGTAATTCCCTGCGAATCTGAGCGGTAATAAACAAACACACCGTCACCCTGCTCAACATGATCCACTACTGCTGGAGCAGTTTGTTCGTACACATAAATATCTTCGCGCCCTCGCGCGGAATTGATGCGATCAATCACGAAAACATCGCCTTGTGCTACGGTAATCAACCGCAAAATAACCACGACCCCATCGGCCAATTCCAGACGCGCTGTCCCATTGCCCGTCGTAAGCGACACAGCGGGCGCGCTCGAAAGCGAATCATCAACTGTCAATTCGCCGGTTGCCATGTTTTGAAGAATATTCACACCATTGGCAAGAATAGTTTTTCTGAATATCACCCCACCCACATCAATGTATTCCACATAATAGGTAAGCGCCCGCTCCTGCTGTTGAATGTAATCGGTTCCGTCAATCAGAATCCGCACAACTTTCCCTGTTACTGGATCGGTGACGTATTGGAACTCTCGCAAAAGTACGGGAACTTCAAAATTAGTATCGTACACTCGCCTAATCAATCCGTTTTCGTATTCCGTTCGAATTCCTCTCGCATCGATATAGACGGTCAACTGATTCAGCGCATTGAAAATTTTCCGGACTCCATCCTTAATAATTTCCGTTTGAATCAAATTATCTTCGGCGTCGAACAACCGAATGAGCGTTTGATTGTTTTCAAAATCCTGAGTCGTCACCATGGTTTGGAAATCATTACCGGTGCCGGAATACCGATAGGAGTGTTCGGCAAGAAGGGTTTGGTCTGCAGCTCGAATTTCTCGGATGCGTTTAATCGTCCCGTCGTCGAAATATTCGAATTCTTGCAGCACACCATCCGGCAGAAGCGCCGAAATCAGCCGATTGATAGCATCGTAAGTACGAACTACCCCTTCTGGATCAGTTATACGGGTTTGCGCAATGCGACCCTGCGTATCAAAATCATAATTATAAGTAGCGACCCCGCCGTCCGGATCAATTACGTTCTGGACAAGACCTAAATCTGCAAAAAAACTTGTGACGGTGCCGTCAATATCGGTTATAGAAAGCAAACGACCGGCGTCGTCAAAGGAAAGAATGGGCCCCGTAGCGTCGTCAAGATTTAATGCCAATTGTGTTTGCGAAAGGACATCTCCGGTTTCGTTGAGGGTTTGAAGGGCTCGCCCTGATACAGCACCTGTAACCGGGTCGTACGTTGTTACACGCTGTACATTCGTTGAAATTTTCTGGTATTCGTTATCGCCGATTACCGTGTTGGGTGCAACGACCGGATCCACGGAATAATCTTTGATTCTAAAATGGTCCGGCCCCAATTCAATTTGCAGAAAATCCCGGGTAAGCGAGCCGTTTTGAATGTCGAATTCCTGAAACCGAACGCCGTCCGGAACCTTAAATTCCCGCCGATGGCTAATTAACCGATCGGTATTCACCGGATCGTATTCAAGCACCTCGGTGAACGATTCGTTAACGATTTGATGAATATATCGCCCATCTTCGGTAAAACCGCGGAATTCTAACAATGGATCGAGCTCATCTAAAATGCCATTGGCACCCAAACTAAATTTCTGTCTCCTTACTTCAGATCCGGTTTCATTTACGGTCACAATTTCCGCGATATTAGAAGCAGCATCATAGTTAAATGTACTCTCCTCAAATCCACTGCCGACGGCTTTAAATTCACGCGATATTCTGATCCGCCCAATCTCTATTCCATCCCATTCAAATTCATGCCAATCTCCGGTAACATCGTCGATCACGCGAACTCGATTTTGTAATTCATCAAATTCATACCGCTCTGTCCGCGTAAAGGTGCCGGTCGCAGGATTGTAGGTGCCGGTTTCCTGTAAGAGACCGATATTTTCCCCGTCATAGGCAAACCGGCGGTAGACCGGACTCGCCGGATCGGTGACGTCAATCACGTTTACGAATCCGTTTTGGATGTCGTACTGATAGGTCTCTATGCGGGTAAAGGTGCCGGTCGCAGGATTGTAGGTGCCGGTTTCCTGGACTTTCCCAAAATTAGTTCCATCCCACTCGATTTGCCGATAGGTTGGGTGAGCAGGATCGGTGTAGTCGATGAAATAAACTGTACCTTGGGGCGCCTCGTAGCTAACAATTTGTTTTCGAACGTAGGAAGTGAAATTTATGCCATCGTAGGTCCCACTTTCTAATAGGCGTCCGAGCGTGTTCGTGATGGAATCGTATTCAAAAACATCAACCGTTTTATCGCCTTTGTGGAAAATGTGGACTTTTCCATCGGCCGTGTAATCGTACGTTTCTTTAGCGGTGTAGGTTGAGAAACTTGAGGGCGCAAAGATTTCCGCATTAAACGTTCCGTGTTCGAGCAGCTTACCAAATTCATTATTCGCGTAATTAAATACGTCTACGTCGCCGTTACGATTGAAAATTGAAACGCGGCCCGGTGCGGAGTAATCAAAAAGTTTATTCGCCTGATAAGAAGAAAAACCGAGCACCGGATCATACGTGCCGGTTTCCAATAAAACTCCGACTTCGTTGGTTGCACCGCTAAACTGATATATTTGAACACTCCCATTTAGTTCAAACACTCGAACCCGGTCAGGAACTGAATAATCGTATGTGGTTTCCTTTATAAAAAGATTGCTTTGTATCTTCCCTTCCTCAAGAAGAGCGCCAAACGCATTCGCCTGAGAATCATATTCAAATTTTTGATACGTGCCGCTATCTAACCTTTTAATGATCACTGCGCCGGGAGCAGAATAATCGTATTCGGATTTAACTACGCGAACGCCCCCGGTCGGATTCGACGTATCGAATGTCCCGGAAGAAAGAATCTTTCCGGTTTGTCTCGTAGCATTGTTGTATTCGTAGGTGGCAAATATGCCGGAATTTACGTAAAGAAGTGTGATAACGCCCGGCACAGAAAAATCATAAAGAAGGTTTTGATCTTCCTGCGTTTCATCGAGAGCGCCGGTTTGAATCGGTGATTCGCCGATTTGATCAAGGGCCGGATTGTACGAATAGACCGTAAAAGTCTGGGTAGTAAGATTTTTAACTTTTACTTGCTGGTTGGGGAGATCGTACTCAAATCGTAAATCATGAAATACTCCGGGAGATACCAACCGATGCTCTTCGAGCCGGCGGGAGAGAAGATTATCCGGCGTTAACGCAACCACGATAAACTGACCGCTGGCTTCGTCCGCAATGGTGACTCGCAGATTCGTAGTATCGTATGTGAATTTCCAGACAATCATTTGCTCGGGCGTTGCTTGATTGTTGTCAGAATCTTCGAGATGATGATACTCAACGATCTCGGGAGCAGGCATGGGGGCAGGATCGAATTTTAGAACAATGTATTCTCCCGTCGCCATGCGTATCAGCTTAAAGGTCGTGACATTTCCGACAACGGTAACTTCCCTTGTAACGCCGCCGATGATGAACGGATCAAATTGACTTAATTCCAGTTTTCCGAGATTGCCCGCTGCAGGAAGAAACGTGGGTATAATTTGTCCGTTTGCTCCATGGAACCAACCTGATTCTTTTATCTCACCAAAAGGATTGCCGGTGGCAATGTCATATCCAAAACGTAAATAAACTCCTTCCAGCTTGTCGATGACAATGGCATAGCGATTCGTATCGTCGTATTGGATCCCGACATAAACGCGGGAACCCGGCGTAGCGGGATCATGATCGTCATCGTAAACAATATCGCGCTCGAGCAACCGTCCGCGTTCCAGATTTTGTTGGAGTTCGGAAATTTGATATTGCGATTGGTCCTCAGTATAAAATTCAACAATCCACTGATGCTCGTAGTCGTAGGCGGTCTTTACAACCAACGATCCGTCCGCTTTGACATAACCCGAAGATAAAATGGCGCCGAGCGATTCGTCCGTCTCTTTTTTATACGTTTGAAATTGATCTTGCCTGGTAAGCTCCGTACTTTTTTGCACCACCGTAGCAAGGCCCTGCGTATCATCGTAAAAATATTGAAATTGCCTATTTCCATCTGCGTTATTCGTCGTAAAACTCAGAAGCCGGTACTCGTTCTCCGGTTTGTCCACTTTGTAGGAAGAACCATCCTGATACCGAAATGTTCTGGTTCCGTCCTGATGAGATTCTTCAACGGGCACTTCTCCTACGGGCGGCTGCTGCAATACCCATCCTTCCAGAAATTCTGCGAATGTTTCTACTTCTGGGGGTAATACAAACTTTTCTAGGGGTTGTTCAGCCGCGGGATTGATTACGGCCTGGCGATCTTCAGGCTGGGCAAGAATAGTATCCTGGACTTGATACCGGATTCGCTCGAGTTGCGTACGTAAGAGTTCTTTGAAATGATTAATAAACTCTTCTGATTTATCTTCTCGTAATTTATTATTAAATATATCTTGAGGAGGAGGTAGCGATCCCTCCAATGTCACCGGTGTTGAAGCGCTAATGGAAATTGCGGGCTGGAAAGCAAGGGCCACATCAAGCTGGGTGAAGAAAAAAGCTATCATCACCACAAGCGATATGGCGCGCAAAACGGGTTTTTTGCTATCTTGCTGGATATAGGTCATTTACGGGTAAACCTCGGAATAACTTTAGAATGCAACTTATTATATGCCCATAATAAGTATTTCAAATTAATGAAATAACTGTAAAAAACAAAGGCTAGAACAGTAGAACCATCTGCTACTGTCCTAGCCCTCTTCCAAATTATTTTGGACAAATGCTGGGCAATGCTAATTTTGTTCAGACTCTGTCCAAAAAAATAAAACACGTAGGGGGGCATCCTAGTGTTCCTCTAAGTTTTAGATACTATACATTAAGTTAATCTTAAAAAAGGCTTTCTTTAAATAAGTATAGCTGGTCATACTACAGCTGTCAAATTCATAAAGAAAAATATTTTTTTTGTAAACATATATAAACAAATAGCTTACACTTATTAAAGCATTTTAAATAAGTATTACAAAAAGAAGCATGCTAACTTCGAGATCATTAAAAGTATTCTTCTATTTTGATTTAGCGAACGAGGATTCTGTCTAAATAAGGTCTTTCGGCGGGTTATTCAAAAAAACTATTCTCCACAAATCAACTTTCCAAGCAAGCCCTGCTCATCCAATCGCCTAACTTCAGCATAACCACCGATGGCTTTGTCGTTCACAAATACCTGAGGTGCAGTTTCTTGACCCGATTTTTTTGCTATTTTTTCTCTGAGCGAATCGTTGTCCGTCAAATCAACTTCTTCGAATGCAATCCCCCTTTTCTTCAACAGTTCTTTAACGCGATAACAATACGGGCAGTAATTCAAAGTATAAACGACAACTCTGGCAGGCATTCAATTAACCGATGTGTCGTTCAGAGATCCGTCGAATTCCATAAAATCCATACGGCAATCTCCGCTTTCAATTTTATTTCTCCATTCTCCGTCCGGCCTAAATTTTTTTAAGAAATCGATCATCGAACGATCGTCTTTGCCAAAATCTCTTTTATACCAAAGAAAAATTTTTGAGACACTCAGCTTTTTATCAGAACAATCAAAATCGTTTAAATTCCGGTTCGATAGCCAAGTTTGCATTTGCTCGTTCAATTGGTTATCAAGACGATCGGCGCTGAAACCATCTATCTTTATCGGAGGCGCGCTTTTGCTTCCCCCCGAAAGCGTTGCGTGAGTCCTTGCATCTCCATATTGCCTTATCATGGTTTCGATTTCATTCAATGCAAAATTTTTTCCGGCAAGACGGCAATCTTTTCGGGTAAAAAACTTGGGTATGCCTTGAACACTATCAACGGGATAATGTTTCAAAATTATGTGAATAACAAATGCATTGTAAGCATTGATAAGAAAAGTCAATGTAGAAGCATCCTTGCTTTCTAAATCAACCGGAGCTGCATCAAAAAATTCGACCAATCGCTCGAGCTTATCTAAATCTTCCGGCTTATTTTTCCATTCTTTATAATTTATAAATGAGCGGTCATTAACATACCGCAGTAACAGTTCATTCCATATTTTTCCAGAATCTAACGATGTCGTCGCTTCTTCAGAAACGCTCTCCGTACACGCGAATAAAACGACCAGGCAAACGCAGCATAATGCTTTAAAGCGCATATTCCCAAGCATGATAAGAACTTCGGACAAGCGGGCCGGATTCCACATGTCTAAATCCCAGTTGAAGAGCCGCCGCTTTCAACTCGTCAAATTTCTGGGGATGAATATATCGGCTAACAACCTTTTGCTCTGAACTCGGCTGAAGATATTGTCCAAGCGTAAGAATGTCACAATTTACATAGCGTAAATCCTGAAAAACGGCCAACAACTCATCGGGTTTCTCGCCCAAACCTAACATTAATCCTGTTTTAGTGGGCAGTTCCGGTCGTATTTCTTTAGACCATTTTAATATACTAAGAGTCCATTCGTAGCGACCGCCTCCTCGCACTTCGGAATAAAGACGCGGTACCGTTTCGGTATTATGATTCAAAATATCAATGGGGCTTTCCAATATGGATTTCAAACTTTCAATTTTTCCACGAAAATCAGGAATGAGAACTTCAACGCTCGTCTGGGGCAAAAGACACTTTATAGCTTTTACCGTTTTAGCGAAATGCGCCGCGCCACCATCGGCCAAATCATCCCGGTCCACCGACGTCAATACGACATGCCTCAGACCGAGTTTAAAAACGGCCTCTGCAAGATGCTCCGGCTCATTTTCATCTACAGCGTTCGGGCGGCCTTTTGAAACGGCACAGTACTTACAACCGCGTGTGCACGTATCGCCCAGAAGCATAAATGCCGCAGTTCTATGCCCAAAGCAATCGCCAATATTGGGGCATTTTGCTTCTTCGCAGACCGTATGGAGATTAAGCGATCTGAGAATCGATTTCGTTTCTAGGTAAGCCTGGTTTCCGGGGCGCTCAACTTTCAACCAACCCGGTAAACGCTTGCGGCTCGATATCTGTTCTTCTGCAATCATCATTTCACCTAGTTAGCCAAGTTTTTTCTGTTTTACGGCGCGTCGCTTTATTTGCGCCCCGGAAAACGCACCTACCAAATGTGGAATCAAAAACGGAAATACCGATATATCCATTCCTAAAATGCGCTTGAAATAGGCGTACGGAATCCAAACAGCGATCGCCAAATAAAGAATGACTCCGCCTACATAATAATTCCGCGGTTGATCTTTCGTTTTAAATAATTTAACGACTCGCCAGATCAGAAGAAAAGGCAAGCCAAAAACGACCCAATACGCCAAAACCATGAGAATTTTATGTGCCATAAGTTTACCTACTATGCAACAGCCTCTAGACTTGACGATTCATTATCTAAAGGCAGGGGTTGAAATGTCTCTATTAATTCACGTATTTCCTTATTTTCCGTACATCGCTGAATCCGATCCCGGAACCGCACAACCCCGGGTTCGCCGGAAAAATACCAAACGCCTACACGCCGCATTTTTAAAATAGCCCTTTCGCCTTCCCAAATAAGCATATACTCAAAATGCTTGAGCAGCGCCTTACGTTTCTCCTCGAACGTAGGCGGATCCGGCAATGGTTTATTTTCGATAACTGCGTTTATTAATTTATAAATCCAAGGATTTCCTAAAGCGCCTCGGCCAACCATGATTCCATCACAAGAACTTTTCGCGAGCAACGTCCGTGCGCTTTTTTCATTAACGACATCGCCGTTTCCAAACACCGGAATGCTCAGTGCTTTCTTAACCCTGCCTATGGCATCGTAATTGGCCTGACCGGAATAACCCTGGCTACGCGTACGCCCATGAACAGCCACGGAAGAAAATCCTGCGCGTTCGGCGCTTTGAGCTACCTCTATCGCTTCTTTGCCGCTCGAATCGTTATATCCAAGCCGGAGTTTCACCGAGAGAGGAATTTTTTTAACGGCCTTCGCCATTTTTTGAAAAATCCGAGCGGCCAGATCCGGATCTCGAAGAAGCGCCGAGCCGGCGCATTGCCCGGTGACTTTTTTAACTGGGCAGCCAATATTTACATCGACTAGATCGTAACCCATGCCTTCCACGATCTGCGCAGCTTCGGCCATGCGATCGGGATCCGATCCAACCAATTGCAATCCGAGCGGCCGGTCTTCGGGAACGGTTTTCATCATATCCAGCGTTTGCCGGGTTTGGCGCACGAGCGCTTCGGCTGAAATCATTTCCGGATAGGCCATTTCCATTCCGTATTCACGCGCGATCAATCTAAAAGCCAGGTCGGTACAACCCGCCATGGGCGATTGAAAGACGGAGGATTTTAAATTCAAATGTTTAAGTTTTAGCATAGCTATTATTCTGGAGCGGGCGAAGGGAATCGAACCCTCGTCTCAAGCTTGGGAAGCCCAATTACTTTAATTTTATGACACTCACAAGAAATTTTATTTTCTGACTTGAGTTCTGAGCTATCCATTCTGAACAAGATCAGCAAAACGGAGCAACTCCAACACGTTTGATTCAGGTAATTTCTCTCCTGCCTCTACGGAATCCAGGTCTTTTTTACCTCATGGAGATCCCAGGACGTTCCGCTTTCCCATTTCTTGGATTGTTTCGGAAACAAGATGCACCTTCGCCCATGCCTTTTGTTTTTCATCCAGCGCATCGCCGAGCCCGTGCAACACATTGCGGGCGGTATAGGTCTTTCTAACAAAAACCATCGCTGTTTTTAAATACGCAGCAAGGTCTTTACCCGTGCGCTCCACAACAAGGGCATCTTTTATCGGGAATCCCGTTTTCAAAAAATACCAGCAGTCATACAGATCTCTCGCAACCGCATTCTTCCGGTCCGTAAGAGCAACCAATTTATTGGTCAGTACCGTTGCCTCATCAGCGATGGCAATCGGCACCCCAAGAAACCAAACCGGTTTATAAACGTTATATTGCCATACACGCCTGTTCAGTTCTATTTTGATGTTGGGATACCCTTTCCCGTAATCAAAAAGGCAAAAAAGCGTGTTTTGCTTGTCACGCAATTCCCTTGCCCGGCCATGCCGGGAGATGATCTCACGAAACATGTCTACATCGCCGGCGCTGAATTCCCGCAGCATGTCAAAATCAAGATCGAATGAGAACCTCGGAAGGTTATAAAAAAAATAAGCGCAGCTGCCCCCCTTGAATGCAATCTTCTCAGGAAAGGCTTTCGTCAGCTCGGTCAGCAAAAGCGACAAATACCGTTTATGCACATTGGAGTCAAAAAGACGGCTCATAGAAGCCCCTTCACTTTTTTCTGCACCGTTTTCGGATACATAAGACTCAATTTCGCAAGGTATGTTTTGTTCACTTTGCCTGTATCATCAATGTCCGGCAAGTATCCAAAATAAAAACTGTCCAGGATCGCACGCTCCGGCAGTGCTATGGCCACACCCTCCCTTGTCACGACGCCTTCGGCATTGAAGAACAACTCCTTTTTCATCGCAACAGAGGTATAGAGTGTACCCCCCACTTCCTTTCGATGATCGCGCAGGGCAACAGAGCCAATCTCCTCACGTGCTTGAAAATTGATCCCCGCATAAAAAAGTGCGGTTTGAAAGGACACATACGAGGGTGACACGATCCTGTTGGCCAGTTCGTACCGATTGTAGCGGTCATTCAGAGCATAATAACCCGTAGCTAAACGCACAATGAGACCTTTCTCCACCATGCGTACAGCGCTTATCTTGGCATTTAAAGTGTTTACCCGCCATAGCATACGCAGGTCCAGAGGCGTGAATACCGTTCGGCCGGATTCCATTAGCACTTTTAAACGGTCTGAGTTATTCATATTCCACTTACAAGTATACACTTTTGTATACTTACATGTTTAATTATTGATTTCAACCTGTCAAGTCAGACCAACAACAGCGTCCACAGGGGCCGGCATGGATACATTCCGTATTACCACCGCTGGCTATCCATTGTAATTAAAATTTCTTCTACTGACATGTCCGTTCGTCTTTATGATTTCTGGCTAAGGCCGTACTACGATTCAATACTCTAGCAAGCGAACCAGCGAACAAATCTGCAAGCTGTAAATAAATACTCGCGCTGGAATCTTCCGCCTCAACAGCTTGAACCTCAGCCTCGCCAGAAAAATGATCATCATCCATCAAGTGTATCAAAAGGTGGCAGCAAATTTTTCTCACAATTTTTCTCATTTTGGAAAGTCTAAAAAGAAAGGCTAATTCTGTACTTCTCGACTATAACCTACACTTCTAGTTGAGATTACTGGAGTTGCGGAATAAATCTTGTACTGCTTCTAAAGCTGGAGCGGGCGAAGGGAATCGAACCCTCGTCTCAAGCTTGGGAAGCTTGGGTAATGCCATTATACGACGCCCGCACGAAGTTTCGATTTTCATAACCCTTTTGAAGAAAATAAGATGCCTTTTCTAAGATTCGATAGCTTTTTTGGTCAGAAAAAGGCCAATGACAACCAATGCGAAGTTGGGAAGCCAGAGAGCGATTTCGGGAGGAAGAATACCATTGTTAGCCACGGTGCCGACCCAAACATACAGACAGTAGTAAATGATCACAACCGACATGGAAATGCCAAAACTCCAGATAAGTTCTCCGCGCCTGACCAGAATGGCTGTAGGAAGTCCCACCAGCACAAAAACGAACGGGGCTAGCGAAAAAGAAAGTTTTCGCTGGAGCTCGGTACGATCTCTCAGCCGGTCTTCCTCTTTTTCATAAATCCCTTGTTGAAGCTGCCCCAAAAGTTCGTCAAATTTAAATTCGCGCGGCTTTTTTTGCACCTTGGAAGCCGACTCGATGGAAATGGGAGGGATAGAATAGGTTTCAAAATCAAGTTTGTAGAGTTCGCCTTTTTCCGGCTCGTCAATCGTACCGTTAAAAAGTTTTACGATTAATTCGCCTCCGTCGGGTGAAATAACGATCTCCCCTCGCTCGGCAATAATGGTTCTCGTCGGCTGCCCTTCCTGAGGTTGGTAAACGATAACCTGATCCAACCTGTTTCCGTCTACACCCTTCACGTGAAAAATATACCCTTTGAAATCTTTGATAAATTGATTGGGTTCAAAAATGGAAGACGGATTTTTGAACAAGATTTTTTTAATGAGCTTTCGTTTAGCGAAGCTGGCTTCGCTTACCACCTGATCGTTAAATACAACGGCGAACACGCTAAGGATGAACGCGACCAAAAGAACGGGAATCATGATGGTAAGCGGATTGATGCCCACGGCTTTCATCGCCCTTAGTTCATTATTCTGCGAAAAACTCCCAAGCGCCAAAACAACGGCCGCCAGCGCGCTTGTGGGAAGCGTAAAGCTGAATACTTCCGGAATCGAAAGCCCCAAAATTTTAAGCATGTCAAAAAGACCGATCCCTTTATTGAGAACGGTGTCCACCATTTTCACAATAGTTCCGGTGAGAAAAATAAATGTGAACAGGCTCAGCGTCATCAGAAACGGAGCATACATTTCACGGAGCGTGTAACGTCTCAAAATATTCATAGAAAGCCTTTTGTCACCCCCGCGTAGGCAGGGGTCTAAATGCCAGCAGGGCTCCCCGGGCTTTGCCCGGGGGGAATGCCAGACGCCGAGCAGGGACCGAAAGAGTCCCAGCGAGGCCAGTTTTTCCAAGGTGCCCCGGGCTTTGCCCGGGGGGAAACCACTTGGATTCCCGCTTTCGCGCCGCTTGGCTAAGCGCCGGTCGGGCGCTTGGTGCTGCGGTGCTGCGCGGTCGGCGCAGCGGGAATGACACGCTGATTAGGGAATGTTGGAGATTTGTTTAAACTGTTTAAGCCGTTCTTCGATTTCTTGTAGCGAGAGCGTCTTTAGCCGATCCAATCCGAATTCCTCTACCGTGAACGAAGCCATAATCGAGCCGCACGTCGCCGCCCGGCAAAGCGTTGGGAAATCAATTCTATTTTGTTTTACCAGATATCCGATAAAAGCTCCGCCGAACGTATCTCCGGCACCGGTCGGATCAAACACCTCTTCCAACGGATAGGCCGGCAGCACAAAAAAGCGTTCACCGTGAAAGAGCATTACACCGTGCTCGCCTTTTTTAATGACGACGATCCCGGGGCCTTCCGCCTGGATTTTTCTCGCCGCCCGGATCAAACTGGATTCCTTGGTTAGTAAACGAGCTTCCCCGTCGTTTACGACCAGCAAATCGATTCGCGCTAAAACTTTGCTGAGCGCCTGCCGCGACCCTTGAATCCAGAAATTCATCGTGTCGGCTGCGACTAATTTTATTCGGGGACGCTCAAGCTGATCCAATAATTCTAACTGAACGTGGGGATCGACGTTGGCTAAAAATAAATATTCGGGGGTTTTCTGACCGTTCCAGCGCGGATGCAAATCTTTTAAAACGTTGATTTGAGTTTCAAGTGTCTCAGCCACATTTAAATCGGCGCCGTAGCGTCCGCGCCACCTGAATGTCTTTCCGGGGCGAACTTCCACATGACTCATATCGATACCGCGAGCTTCAAGTAGCTGCCTGTATTCCTTCGGAAAATCCTCGCCTACAATTGAGACGATACTCGGCGGATGAAAGAAACTCGCTGCGTAAGCGGCATAGCTGGCCGAACCGCCAAAAACCGAATCCTTTTTTCCAAAAGGCGTTTCAAGCGCATCTATAGCCATCGTTCCGACAATCACTAAATTTGAATCCATTACTTACTCCTTAGATTCTTCGCCCCTACCGGGGCTCAGAATGACATCATTGTGTCATCCTGAGCAAAGCGAAGGATCTCTTCTTTTAACTTTTTTGCGGCTTCATAAACATCGGAAGCACCAAAAACGGCGCGCACGACCGCAACGCGATCCGCCCCCGCTTTGATCACACTCGGAATCCGGCTCGCGTCAATTCCTCCGATAGCCACAGTTGGAATGCGAACGACATTCTTGACCTCTTTAATTAATTGAAGACCCACCGCTCCATAGCGCAGCTTAGTCGGGGTAGAAAAAATAGGGCCTATTCCAATGTAATCCGCGCCTTCTTTTTCTGCAGCAATAGCTTGCTCGACACTATGAGTAGATTTTCCGATGAGAAGATGTTTTTTGCCAAAAATTTTTCTCGCTGCTGAAATGGGCCTATCGTCCTGCCCTAAATGAACCCCATCCGCTCCTACAGCAAGCGCAATTTCAGGATCGTCATTGACGATAAATAAAACACCTTCTTCGGCCGTAACGTCCCGTATGGCTTTCCCGGTTTCAATTAAAATGTCCCGATCAAGCGTTTTAGACCGGAGCTGAATAATATCCGCCCCGCCACGACATGCCTCTTTAATACGCGTTAATTCGTCTTCGGACCAACGCTTAAAATCCGTGATGGCGTAAAGTCTCGAAGCTATAAATTTCTTTTTTTTTCTTTTTAGAATATCCACGACATCCGTTAGAAACATAAATTATTTCTTAAGCTTCTTAATGGTTGCTGTCGTTGACCGGCCCTTTAACAGAGTCGCGCGGTTGACTTTTCCGCCCCAGGATAAAACTTCTTTGGCGCCCGCAATTTGCGCGGTTTTCCAATCGGAGCCTTTAACAAGCACGTCGGGCTTCACTAGCTTGATCAAATCAAGCGGCGTTTCTTCGCTAAAAACCGATACAAAATCAACGCTGGCCAAGGCCGAAAGAACGCAAGCCCGATCGTTTTCAGTATTCACCGGACGCCCCTTACCTTTAATTCGCCGCACGGAACGGTCGCTGTTTAATCCGACGACAAGGCAGTCGCCCAAACGCTTCGCACGCTCGAGGTAATAAACATGGCCAGAGTGAAGAATATCAAAACAGCCGTTCGTGAAAACGATGCGCTTTTTGCGTTTCTTAAGTTGACGAACGAGCCGAACGAGTTGACTACGAGTCTTGATCTTATCTTTGATCACGAGGAGAAGGTGGATTCCACCACATCACACAAGGCATGAAGAGCTGTAATATGAGCTTCTTGGATATGCGAAGTATCGTCGGAAGGAGCGCGAAAAACAAGAGGAACCATCGGAGCCAGCTTCCCGCCATTGCGTCCCGTGAAAGAAGCTACGGTAAGGCCGAGCTCGAGTGCGAGCTCGGTGGCGCGAATGACATTGGGCGAATTTCCGCTTGTAGAAAGCCCTATCAAAACATCGCCCGGCCGGCCGAGGCTTTCCACTTGGCGTGAGAAAATTTGTTCGTAGCCATAGTCGTTTCCGACGGCCGTTAAAATGGACGTGTCGGTTGTAAGCGCAATGGATGCCAAGCTGCGACGTTCTCTTTTAAATCGGCCGACAAATTCGGCGGCAATATGCTGTGCCTGAGATGCGCTACCGCCGTTTCCGCATAAAAGAACTTTTCCACCGTTCTTAAGCGAATCCACTATTTTCACGGCAAGCTTTTCCAGCATCTCCAAATTCTCTGCCGAGGAAGAGGCCGCTAACGTCTCGGCGCCCAGCTGAATCGCCTGCCTAAGCATATTTTTATAATCTGATTTTACTATCATAGGCCACTCGCTTTTAGAAATTTAACGCGCGTGCGTTGAGTTTATCCAAAAAATACTTTCGCCAGGTCGTAAAACCAATCCGGCACTCTCTTTAATTCTTTCACTGCATCTTCCAGTTTTGCAGGAACAATATCGTTTCCGCGAAGACTGACCATATAACCAAATTTTCCTTCCTTTATATATTCCACGGCGCTTACTCCAAAACGCGTGCCAAGCACACGGTCGAAAGCGGTGGGTGTACCTCCCCGCTGTAAATGTCCGAGCACGGTGCAGCGCGTTTCAAATCCGGTTTTCTCTTCGAGAACCTTAGCTAAACGCTCGCCTACGCCGCCTAATCGAACATGCCCAAAAGAATCCAATTCTTTGGTTTGGGTCACATCTTCTCCCAAAAGCTGAAATCCTTCCGAAACGGCGATAATGCTAAATGTTGTTCCCCGCGAAGCGCGTCGCTTAACAATAGCGCAAATCTCATCAACGCTCATTGGTTTTTCAGGAATTAAAATCACATCGGCACCGCCCGCAATGCCGGCCTCGAGAGCAATCCAACCGGCATGCCGGCCCATGAGTTCAACGACCATGATCCGGTCATGGCTTTCAGCGGTCGTATGCAAACGATCGATAGCTTCGGTAGCAATATTAATGGCGGTATCAAAGCCAAATGTGTAATCCGTGCAGGAAAGGTCGTTGTCGATCGTTTTAGGAACGCCAACGATATTCTTTATCCCGTCCTTATGGAGCTTGGAGGCAACACCGAGCGTATCTTCTCCCCCAACGGCAATAAGAGCTTTCAAATGATGTTCGGCAAATACTTTTTTTATTTTTTCAATATTGGCTGAGGCCTGCGCCTTGTCCTTGTAGGGATTGGTTCTGGAGGTGCCCAAAATCGTGCCGCCTTTTGGAAGAATACCGCTCACTGAATTTCGATCGAGCATGCGATAGTCGTTTTCAAGGATCCCTTTCCATCCGTATCTAAAACCAATCACACGCCAACTTTCGCGCTCTGCTCTTCTTACGACCGCTCGAATTACCGGATTAAGACCTGGGCAATCGCCACCACCCGTTAAAATACCAATCGTTTCCGCGCCTTCCCCCATTCTAATCTTTCTCGGCCTTAGTGACCGTTTCTGGTTCTTGGGATACTACTCGCATGACATCGACAATAACTTCCACTTCGCTTTCTTCGCCGAGCAGTCGCGAAAGCACCCCGTGCAGTTCTTCCTGCAATGTTTTTACGAAACTCGCTACATCAATACCCATCCAGAGAACGATTTTTATTTTTGCTTCAACATGCTGCCCGTCAATGGAGATCTTCATTTTTTGCTGCTTTATGACGGTATATTTTTTCATCGCTTTGCGAAGCGTTTCCTGCATAGCTTCCATAGCTACGCGCACTTGGCCGTTGTTGTTCTCATAGACAACCGCGCTACCGTCCGTAGACTTAATAAGCGTTTTAGCGAAAGCTAAGCCCAGAACATTCATAAGAAGCCCGAACGCTCCCAACTGAAAAAGTTTCCATGGACTGTAATACACGTTTCGAACGGTCGAAACGAGATCGTCGATGGTAACGAGATGTAGCGAAACTATTGTTAACAAACTCCCCAGCGTAAGGAGAACAAATACGGAACATAAGTTTACGACAAACGTAGCGACTTTCAATGCATCAACATTCCGGGTTATGCGAAAGGTTAATCTTTTTCAACCGCGTTCTTAGGTTTTAACACAACATCCACAAACTTCGTACTCACCCTTCCCCGCTGGAAAAGCGGGCGGTTCAGAATGCGCATATGAAGTCCGGCGGTGGTTTTAATGGGACCGATCTGAAATTCACCGAGCACACGCTGCATCACGCGTATGGCTTCTTTCCGATCCTGCCCCCAACAAATGATTTTAGCGATCATGGAATCGTAATAAGGCGGCACTTCGTACCCGGTATAAATATGGGAATCCACACGAACTCCGGGTCCGCCTGGAAATATCAGTTTATCGATTCTACCGGGGCTGGGTCTGAAATTTTCGTCGGGATCTTCGGCGTTAATGCGGCATTCGATGGCAGCGCCCCGCACTTTTACGTCATCTTGGCTGATGGATAATTTCTCTCCCGCCGCTATGCGTATTTGCCATTTTACAATATCGATACCCGTTGTCATTTCGGTCACGGGATGTTCGACCTGAAGGCGCGTATTCATTTCCATAAAATAAAAATTATCGTTTTCATCTACTAAAAATTCGATTGTCCCCGCATTAACGTATTCAACAGCCTTGGCAATCTTAACCGCGGTATCGCAAATTTTCTTGCGCACTTTATCGGGTAGGCTGGGGGAAGGGGCTTCTTCGAGTAATTTTTGATGCCGTCTTTGAATCGAACAATCCCGCTCGCCTAAATGAATAACGTGCCCGTGCTCGTCCGCCATGATTTGCACTTCGATATGCCGCGGCTCCTTAATGTAGCGTTCGATATAAACACCTCGATCACCAAACGCGCTTTGCGCTTCCGCCTGTGCGGTGTGCAGAGAGCTGCTGAGCGAACTTTCGTTGTGAGCGACGCGCATGCCTTTACCGCCGCCACCTGCTCTTGCTTTTACAATAACCGGATAGCCTATTTTTTTGGCTACTTTAAAAGCCTCGTCTTGATCTTGAATCACCGATTCGCTACCGGGAATGATGGGCGTTCCGTGTTTTCGCATGGTGTCGCGCGCAAGCGATTTATCTCCCATCAGACGGATCACTTCGGCCGGCGGGCCTATAAATTTAATCTGGCAGGATTCACAAATCTCGGCAAAGTGAGCATTTTCCGCCAGAAAACCGTAACCCGGATGGATCGCTTCAACGTCGGCGATTTCGGCGGCGCTGATGATACTTGGAATATTCAGATAACTTTCGGATGAAGGCGGTTCGCCTATGCAGATGGCTTCGTCAGCCAGTTGGACGTGAAGCGAATTACGATCGGCTTTGGAGAAAACCGCTACGGTTTGAATGCCCATTTCCCGGCATGCACGTATGACACGAACGGCAACTTCGCCGCGATTGGCTATAAGAATGCGACTGAACATTAGAGGCTAGGATCTCTTGATATGAAAAAGGGGCTGATCGTACTCTACGGCGTGCCCATTTTTGACGAGAATTTCGGTTATGGTCCCGGCTACTTCCGCCTTAATCTCATTCATCAGTTTCATGGCCTCAATGATGCACAAGGCGTCTTCTTCCTTAACTACCTTACCTACCGAAACAAACGGCTCAGCATCGGGCGTGGACGCAGAATAGAAGGTCCCAACCATCGGTGAGCGGACAATAAATTCATTGGCAGCCGCAACCGGCAGGACGGGTGATTTGGTCTCTTCTTTAGTAAGAGCGTGTTGAGCGATAGAACCCATGACCGGAATCGGCTTTGCAATTTCATGCGAAACAACGCCCGAGATTTGCTTCTTAAGTTTTACTTTGACATTATCTTTCTCAATCTCGATCTCGGAGAGTCCGTTCTCATTCATCAAGCCGATCATTTCCTTAAGTTCTTTGAGATTCATATTTTCTCCGACACGTAAAGCTCAAAGCGCTCCGGCCTTGAATTTTAGACGCGTAAGTTGTGGCAAAGACGGAAGTTAGAAGATAAATTCTACTTATTTGAGTAAACTTCGTCAATCTCTCATTACACTTAAATAGGACGATTAGTCCTCTAACAAATCAAGAACGGCTTCGAGCGCCAGTAAATAACTGTTTTTTCCAAAACCTGAAATTTGACCGCGGCATGCGGGCGCTGTTAGCGAATGTCTTCTGAATTCTTCCCGGGCATAAATATTGGACAAATGCACTTCAACGGCAGGCGTTTTTATCGCCTGAAGCGCGTCCCTGATCGCAACGCTCGTGTGTGTGTAAGCGGCCGGATTAATGATAATGGCGGAATATTTCTTGCCCACCTTTCCGATGAGATCAACGATCTCCCCTTCATGATTGGATTGCACCGCTTCGAGCGATAGCTTCAATTCTTTCGCTCTTGCCTTAAGAGCTGTATTAATCTCCTCGATCGTTACATTCCCGTAGACATCCGGTTCGCGCTTGCCTAATAAATTCAGATTGGGTCCATGAATGACAAGTATTTTTTTCATAGCCACTGTTTCAATCCTTTGATTATTTAGCTTTTTCTGCTTCGCTAATAAGCATTACAGGAATACCGCTACGTATCGGATATTTTCGGCCACAAGATACGCAGACAATCTTGTCGCTTTCTTCCCGGACATTTCCCCGGCAAGCCGGACATGCAAGTATTTCGATAAGGTTGGTGTTAATCATGATGTCTTCGCATCTCCCATCGCACCCAATTTCTGCCCTCCGCCGCCCATGACATAAATAATCCCACCGCAAAGTGAGGCGGCTAAAAATACAAGGTAAAAAGCAACCGAGAGTGCCAGAGCTCCCTCGCTTGAAATGTATTCGCCTAAAAAGAACACGTAAGCCCCTTCCCTAATACCCAAGCCATTTATGGAAGGCGCATTTTGTACCACTCCGATAATCGGCAAAAGAAGCATTAAGATTCCAAGGGAAACGTCTAAACCCATTCCGCGCGCGAGAAGCCAATTCATATATATTAAAGACAAGTGAGATAGCGCCGACAACCCCACAGCGAAAAGCATTAGAAAAGGATGCGCCCGATATCCGTTCACGCAATCATAAAGCCTATTTAATCGACTTCTCCAAACTTCCGACGGCAGCCGGTTGACGATCCAGTGATAAGGCTTTGAAATCTGCCTGCTTGTAAAAAAAAGAATAAGGCCAATCGCTACAGCGACCATAACATAAACGGAATGAAATACCGCCGCATTATTCAGCTGATTTCGGTAAATCCATAATCCAATCGCTGACCATGCGATGAGCGTGATGTAACCGACAGCCCGGTCCGTAAAAATAGCCGTGTACGGTTCCATCGTTTTTTTGCTTTGCTTCCCTGCATAATAGGCCTTTACGACATCTCCTCCCAATGCCGACGGGAGGAAATTGTTAAAAAAAAGCGCAATCATGGACAGGAAAAACAGGTTTTTAAATTTGATGTGAACTTCTTGCGCGCTCAAGATCTCTTTAAGTCGCGCCGTTACCAAAAACTGTGTAAGCAAGATAAGCAAAAATGAGATGACAATTATTCCAAAATTAATATTCCGCAGCATGGAGTAAATTTGACCCCAACGGCCGCGAAACGTGGACCATAAGAAAAAAATAGCGGCTGCACTGATACCAAGCCGGAGAATAAAGAAAATATTTTTACGCATGAGTGATGGGGAAGATTTTGAGCTGGCGGTCAAGAAGGACAAAGGCTCACTTCTTATTCTTTTCAGGTCCAGCCGCCCTGGCGCGTCCGCATTCAACGAATTTCATTTGAAGATCGTAGAGAAGACTTTCTAAAATACGCGCTTCCTGTTTTGATAAATTACCCTTTGTTTTTTGTTTTAGCATAATAAGTAGATTGATCGTTGCCTGAGCACCCATGAGATCTTGAGTACGCACGCCCGAGCCAGGATCTTCTACCTCGCCAAGCTGAATGAGAACTTGCATACCAAGCGAGCTAATTAAGGCGATAAAAGGTGAGGTTCGCGGATCTTCATGCCCTTCCTCGCGCGTTCCTTGATCGCGTGCTTCTTCATGTTCTTGTCCGTCTGACTTAGGTTTGGTGCCTTCCGGCTTGGATGTTTCTTTGGAAACTTCGTTTTTCCAGCTCTCATCGACTTTTTTCTCAGTAAAGCGAACGTCTTTTCCTATATCCATGGCAACCACCCATATAGAGTTCTATAAAAATTTTAGAGTAAACGTATTAAATCTTACTGATTTCTCGGATGAGTGAAAAGCTTTAAATAAAAAAGAGGTCCTTGGCGAATGTGGGGAATTAACGATGCCAAGAACCTCTTATGGGGTGAGTAGAGACCCGAGAGCCTCTAACTTTAAAAGTATTATAGCAGGATAGTGTTCGGTGTCAAGTGACTACTTAAGCTAATACAACTAAATAACTTACAAAAATACCATATTTCCCCTGAGATAAACGTTAGTAAACCGGCGAAAAAAAATTAAAAATCATATCCCAGCTTTGCACCTTCTTGCTCTAGGATCACAAAACTATCGTTGTTATCTTCAGCGTAGGTTTTAGTATGAAGCGTCTTACCCAATAAATGATCCGCTCCATCTAAAACATTAAATATGGGCCCTGTAACCGCTTCCCCGCTACCTAGCAAGGGCTCATAGAAAGCAGAATGCACCTTTTGCTCCTCAAATATTCCTATGTGCTGTTCGTAGACCGTTCCACTTCTCTCTTCTTTATTTTCAGCATTAGCAACAAGACCTGCACTGAACACGATTCCAAATATAAGAAATAATACATAAGCAGTTTTAAGTGTTTTCATAGTTAAGTCTTCTCCTCTGCGACTAATCTAAGATTAGCCTATGAGCAGTTAAATTCCAAATTAGAGGGTAAAAAAAGAGAAAAAATGTGCGGAAGGAAAGATTATAAGAATACTTTTATACGGGAAAGCTTTGATAGGACGAAAGAGCGGAGGAGGTTTGTTCTTGAGTAACACGAACAACTTCATCAACGGTCGTTAAGCCTTGGACTACTTTTCCCCAACCGTCTTCACGAAGAGATTTCATTCCCTCTTTTGTAGCTTGCCGGCGGATATCGGTACTCGATGACCTGGCTAAACATAGTTCACGCACCTTATCCGACATAAGAAGCACTTCGTGAATAGCGGTACGGCCGCTGTAACCTGTGTGCCCGCATTTCTCACACCCAGCCCCTCTGTACGTAATAGCTTTGGATAATTCCACACCGGTAAGATTACCCAAAAGCATTCCACGCCCAACCGGCGCCTTTTCTTTGCAATGAGAGCAGATTAATCGTACGAGCCGCTGAGCGATGATGCATTCGACACTGGAAACAACCAAAAACGGCTCGACGCCCATATCTAAAAGACGCGCGATACCGCCCGGCGCATCGTTCGTATGAAGCGTAGAAAACACCAAATGTCCTGTGAGAGCGACGCGAATGGTAATCTCCGCCGTCTCCGTATCGCGAACCTCGCCCACCATCATGATATCGGGATCGTGCCGGAGCATGGAACGCAGCCCGGAAGAAAACGTGAGGCCGATTTTCGGTTGCACCTGAATCTGGGTAATATCTTTCATTTGATATTCTATGGGGTCTTCGATCGTAATGATTTTCCTTTGGTGATCGTTAATTTTATTAAGACAAGCATAAAGCGTGGTTGTTTTTCCGCTGCCGGTCGGACCGGTAAGAAAAATAATGCCGTGCGGTTTTTTAAGCACCGATTCGAGCATACTTAGGTTTCCTTGCGAAAAACCTATTTTTTCCAATCCGTAAAATATGTTTGTGGTCAGCAGACGAATATTCACCGATTCACCGTAGGGGGTCGGCAAAATGGACACGCGTAAATCCAGCTCGTTTACCTTGGCGCGAATCTTAAACCGGCCGTCCTGGGGAAGACGATGTTCGGCAATGTTGAGGTTGGCCATAATTTTAATTCGGGAAACGATGCTGGATTGAAATTGCTTAAGATTCGGCGGAATTTTGGCATCGTATAAAATACCGTCGATACGGTAGCGCACTTTAATTTCATCTTCAAAAGGCTCAATATGAATATCCGTGGCGCGCGATTCGCTCGCCTCCAGAAGGATTTGATTCACGAAACGAATCATGGAAGCATCCTTCGAACGATCTTCTACATCCAAGGCTTCCATGGTTTGATTCATGCCTGAATTTCCGGAAGAGCCGCTTGTGCGCGCTGTTTCTTCTGTTGCTACCTGCTCAAGGGCGCTCGCCCCTATTCCATAATGCTTTTTGATGGCTTCGAGAATACCGGCTTCGTCGGAAATAGCGAGTTTTACTTCGCAGTTCAGTAGCGTCCTGAGATCGTCGACCGTGCCCATCTCAAGAGGATCGGAAACGCAAATGGTCAGCACATTTCTTTCAAGCCGTATCGGAATAAGCCGGTAGTGAGTGGCAAATTTAGCGGGAACTTTTTTAATGGCCGCTTCCTGAATATCGCAATTTTTAAGATCCACGTATTGAACGCTCAGCTGATCGGCCAACACCCGGAGAAGGTCCGCTTCGCGGAGATAGCCTAATTTGACAAGCGCTCTACCCAAATACCCGCCTGTTCGAGCTTGGACCTGAAGTCCTTCTTGAACCTGTTCGGATGTTATAAGTCCGCGTTTGACAAGTTCGGCTCCGATACGGTATTCCTTTTTCCTAACCACTTTTTCTTTCTCCTAGATCTTTAATTTTCTCAAGCCTTTCTTGATGAACCTTTTCATATCCAAAGCTTGTCGGCCGGTAATAATGCCCCTTCTTTTGAATATAGGTTTGAACCACATAATGGTCGGGGTCCGAATGCGGGTAAACATACCCCTGCCCACGGCCCATCTTTTCGGCTCCCGAGTAACTCGCGTCTCTTAAATGTTCGGGAACTTCTTCGACTTTTTTCTCTTTTACATCGCCGAGCGCTTCTTCAAACGCAATATAGGAAGCGTTGCTTTTAGGAGCCAGCGCTAGATAAGTAACGGCTTGGGCTAAAATAATCTGAGCTTCCGGCATACCGACAAACTCGATCGCGTTCAGCATACTTGAAGCTAAAATCAAGGCCTGCGGGTCCGCGTTTCCGATATCTTCAGAAGCCAGAATGACTAATCGGCGCGCAATAAATCTTGGATCTTCGCCCGCATATATCATTTTCGCCAACCAATATACGGCGGCATCAACATCGCTGCCCCGTATGCTTTTAATAAAGGCGCTGGCGGTATCGTAATGATAATCGCCGTCATGATCGTAATGCACCAATTTTCTCTGAGTCGACTGCTCGCTTACTTCTTTCGTAAAATGAATCACGTCTTTTTTGTCGACCGGCGTTGTTAATACGCCAACCTCTAGAGCCGTAAGCGCACGCCTGGCATCTCCGCACGATTGGCGAACAATATGCTCAAGAGCGCCTTCATCAAAATCGATTTTGGTTTTACCAAAACCGTTTTCGGCGTCTGAGGCGGCCCGGTAAAGAATTTCTAAAAGTTCCGCTTCGGTTAGAGGATTTAATTCGAAAATCACCGATCGGCTGAGAAGCGGGCCGTTCAGCGCAAAGGAAGGATTTTGCGTCGTCGCTCCTATGAGAATAATATTTCCGCGTTCAACTTCGGGAATTAAAACATCTTGCTGTGCTTTATTAAAGCGATGAATTTCGTCGATAAATAATGTGGCCTTGGAGCTATTGATTCGCTTATTTTTTTTGGCTTCTTCTATGATTTTTCGTAGTTCGGCCACGTTGGACGAAACGGCATTTACTTCCTTGAAAAGAGTTTTGGTGGTTTTTGAAATAATAAAGGCAAGTGTGGTTTTTCCGCTTCCGGGCGGGCCGTAAAGAACAAGAGAGCTTATTCGATCCGCTTGTATCGTCCGTTCAAGCAATTTTCCCTTATCAAGAAGATGCCTCTGGCCGATAAATTGCTCAAGCGTCTGGGGACGCATCCGGTGGGCTAGTGGTGCGGTACGGTCTGTCGCGGTGCGGTCCGTCGTTTCTGACTCATTCTGAAAAGAAAATAGCTCCAAAATATAACTCCAAACTTTACTCCGTTTACAAAAATCCCCGCGGTACCGTGTTTGACATCGTACTAGAACCTCTTAGTTCTAGGTGGGCGCCCCGGGAATGCTTTTTACTTCCCCTCGAGGGGCTTGTAAGCCACATTCCGTTCAAGCTCCCGTCTATTTGATATCGGTTCTTAAATGAATATCAAATCACAAGTACAGCAGGGACTGCTATATCTTACGACAAAATAATCAAACTGACCTTTCAATTTTAAGTATATTCGGCGCTTAGGGTAAAAGCAAGATGGTGAGATCCTCGCTTTGTTATAACTTGTTTTGGAAAATAGGGTTTTGAACTGGGTGAGTTTGAAGATTAAGATTTATCGGACGGATCTTTTTAAAATTGCTTTAATTTGTAACTCAAAATGCGTTCTGTAACCCCAAGCTTATTGGCCGTCTTGCGTTTATTGTTTCCGCATTCTTTAAGCGCTTTTTCAATCATAGATTTCTCTAATTCCGCCACAGCTTGCGGAAGATTGCCACTTTCGCCGGTACCGTTGAAAGATAGTGACGTGGTTTCCTCTTCATGATCAAACGGACTGAGTTTATGTTGAAGATACGTTGGGAAATGGATTTTTTCAAGCTGCGTGCCTTCGCATAAAACAACCGCTCGCTCTACCGTGTGTTCCAATTCGCGAACATTGCCCGGCCAAGAATAACCGATGGCATAATCCCACGCCTCCTGCGATAAGCCGCCAATCTGCTTATGATGCTCGGCACATGATCTTTTTAAAAATCGTTCGACCAGCAAGGGAATATCTTCCTTCCGCTCTCTAAGCGGGGGGAGAAAAATGGGAATCACATTCAAGCGGAAATACAAATCGTCCCTAAAGCGTTTTTCACGGACTTCTTTTTCTAGATCCCTATTCGTCGCCGTAATCAAACGGACATCGACTTGAATGGTTTCGTTTCCGCCCACTCGCTCAAATTCTCTTTCTTGAAGAACTCTCAGTAACTTGACCTGAATCGTCGGAGAGAGATCGCCGATCTCATCGAGAAAAAGCGTCCCCTGATGCGCCATTTCAAAACGCCCGAGTCTTCGGGCCACTGCTCCCGTAAAGGAACCCTTTTCGTGGCCAAAAAGCTCACTTTCCAAAAGCGATTCCGGAAGCGCGGCGCAGGATACTTTAATAAACGGCTTATCTGCACGCGGGGAGCCGTAATGAACGGCATGCGCGATCAGCTCTTTTCCCGTACCGCTTTCGCCTCTGAGCATCACCGTGGCTCGTGTCGGAGCGACCAACTGAATCGATGAATATACATTCATCATGGCTTTACTCTCGCCCACGATATTTTCGGGCTTATATATTTTTTTGAGTTCGGACCTGAGGCGGATATTTTCATCCTGAAGCTTATTGTTCTGAAGCTCGATGGATTGTACTACGCCTGCGGCGTCGGCGATCGTGGATGCCACAATAGTAAGCACGCGGACATCATCTTCAAGAGGCCTTTGATCAGAAAAAAGCCGGTCGACGCTAAGCGCACCGATAGTTTTATTTTCCAACTTGATGGGAACGCAAATAAACGAGATATTCTGCCGCTTAAGATCGCGGGAACCGGTACGATTTAGAAATAAAGGCTCATCATTTACATTTCGTACGGCGATAGGCTCGCCCGTAGCCACCACCTTACCGGTAATGCCTTCGCCTAGCTTATAACGGCCGCGCCGGACTTCCTCTTCGGAAAGCCCGCGGCTCAACCGAATGATCACATCTTGCGTCTGAGGTCTGAACAAAGTAAGCGTGCCGCGCTCCATGCCTAATTTCGAGTGCAAAGCTTCAAGCACCGTTTCGAGCTTTTTCTCAAGATCAAGAGTGGAATTCATCGCCTTAGAAATTTCGTAAAGCGCCGTAAGCTCCTCAAGCTCGGATTTCAACCCTTGAATATTTGCTTCTTCTTTTTTTCGTTCGACCACTAAGACACCTTTTTATGTAAATCGTTAAGGCTTTTCCCAGAAACAGAAACGATAGCCAGCTTATGTTGATTGGCTATTTGAATCGCATCCTTGCCATCAAAAAAAATGGTGCGCCCTGCTTCGATGGCAATCGCGCTTATTCCGGATGCAACAGCGCTGTTTATCGTTTCGAGACCTACGGCAGGAACATCGAAACGCATATCCTGTTTAGGCCGGGCCACTTTTACGACCACGGCGCCTTTTTCGGCAAGACGCCCCCCTCTTCGTATGGTTTCGTCGGTACCGTCAATCGATTCGACAGCTACCACACAGCGTTCTTTTACTACGACGGTCTGTCCGATATCAAGCCCTGCGACTTGCTTTGCCATTTGAAAACCAAACGCGATATCTTCCCATTCTTTTTTAGTAGGCTGACGCTTAGTCAAAACGCCTTCCTCGGGAAGCGCATTATTGAGATAGGTCGTTGAGTCAATCACGCGAATACCTTTTTGTTCAAGATAATCGGCGATGGCCGAAAGAAGCGATTCATCTTTCCAATTCTTCAGATGAGACAGCACTTTTACCATTTCAAAATCCGGCCGCACATTGCCTGAAAAAAGCTGAGGCTTACTCACGTTACCGGCCATAATAGCTTCGTTCACGGTCTCGTGCTGAAAAAATTTTGCCAGCTTTCCAAGTTCGCCGAGCTTCACCCAAAGTACTTTGTTGGAAACTTGATCGATATTGGATGGAGCTTCCCCGCTGAGTGCCGCCGTATAGACTTCGCACCCGGAGGCGCGCGCTTCTTCGGCAACCAAATAAGGAAAGGTTCCCCGGCCTGCAATTAAGCCAAGTCTTTGCATAAGAACCTATTTACAGATACCACGCTCAGAAGATTTTAGAAAGGTTACTACATCGATAATGGCAGGATCTTGTTTCAACTCTATTTCGATTTTCTTGGTGGCATTGGAAAGTGAAAGTTTGGATCTAAAAATAATTTTAAACGCCCGTTTTAATTCGAGTCTTTCTTCTTTTGAAATACCGCTGCGCTCAAGACCGACGGAATTAAGACCAAACGCTTTGGCCGGATGTCCATCGACCATAACGAACGGCGGAATATCCTGCACGACCTTAGAGCATCCCCCAACAATCGCTAATTTTCCTATACGCACAAATTGGTGGACAGCGCTAAGGCCGCCTACAATAGCGCAATCTTCAACTGTAACATAGCCGGCGAGTGTCGCTACATTGGCGAGAACAGCGAAGTTTTTTACCACGCAATCATGCGCCACATGGGAATAGGCCATAAATAAATTATCGTTACCGATAACCGTGCTGGAGCCGTCGTTTGTCCCCGGATTGATGGTAACGTATTCGCGGATATTATTCCGATCGCCTATCTTAAGGTACGTCTTGCCGCCTTTATATTTTTTATCTTGAGTAATACTCCCAATGACAGCGCCTGTAAAAATAGCATTATCTTTTCCTATGCTCGTATAGCCGTCGATCACGGCGTGAGCGCCTATTTTTGTTCCCGAATCAATGCGCACATGCTCACCGATAATACTGTACGGGCCCACCTCGACGCCGTCCGCCAATTGCGTATTGGGATGGACGATGGCTGTCCGGTGAATCTGTGTTTGGGCAAAACCGATACTCATAATTTTGAAATTCCCCCGCTAGCTTCGGAATCCTTAACAAACGCAAACTTGACTTCCGCTTCGCACACCATTTCTCCGTTTACTTTGGCAACGCCGCGGCATTGACCAATTCTAGACTTCATTTTAATTATTTCTATTTCCATTCTAAGCTCGGATCCCGGCAGTACTGGTTTTCTAAACTTAGCGCTGTCGATGCTCATGAAATAAGCTATTTTTCCGCGGTACTCATTCTGGCAAAGCATCGCCACCGCTCCTACTTGCGCCATCGCTTCAATAATGATCACTCCGGGCATAACGGGATGACCCGGAAAATGACCCTCGAAAAAATAATCCTTCATCGTCACATTTTTAATTCCAACGGCACGTTTTCCGGGCTCCAGCTCAACAATACGATCCACCCACAAAAACGGGTAACGATGCGGAATGATTTTCTGAATTTCCGTCACATCCAATTCATGCGAGAAACCGTTACCCATACGAGCTTCCTTGCTCGGATGGACCACCTTGGAATGAACCATGCGCGAATTAACAGTTTGCGTCGGACGGAACGGAATAAGGCGTTTCACCAACTCCACATTTTGACTGTGCCCCGTTTTTACGGCAACCACATGCGCTTTAATCGGATAGCCGATTAAATAAAGATCGCCGATGATATCAAGCACCTTGTGCCGCGCAGGCTCATCGCTAAACCGTAAAGTGGCTTCAATCGGTTTACCTTTATCAAAAACAAGTGTGTTTTTATAACTGGCACCTTGACCGTACCCCTGCGCCAGTAACGCATCGGCTTCTTGCTTCAAACAAAAGGTTCGCGCCGGCGCGATTTCGCTGGCGAACGTTTCCGGTGTGATCGGAAAAGAAATCCACTGGTCTTTAATATCCGTTCCATTATAACTGAGCGTATAAGAGACGCGAAACTCATCGGAAGGAAGGATGGCGGCAACAAAACCCCCGTCATCTTGAATATATACGGGCTCCGTAGGAGCTACATAAAGCCTGTCGGCATCTTGTTTTTGAAGCCCCGCCCTAAGCACGGCATCTACATATTCTTTGGCACTTCCGTCGAGGGCCGGCAATTCATCTCCGTATACTTCGACAAGCGCATTATCCACACCAAGACCGTGAAAAACAGCCATCAAATGTTCTATGGTGGTAATTTGACTCGATCCATAACCGAGAGTGGTCTGCCGGCCGCGAAGTACAGATTGGCCCACAAACTCAAAGCGCGCCGGAACAGCTTCGGTATTTTCGCAGTCAACTCGCTTAAAGCGGATGCCAAAATTAGGTTCGGCGGGTTTGAGAGCCAGCCGGACAGCTTTGCCCAGGTGAATACCGAGACCTTCAAAAAGCAGTTCGCGCTTAAGCGTTTGCTGCTTCATTAAGCCGTAGCCTGGTGTTCATAACGCCTGTTTAATTCACGCAGCACAGGCTTGGTCAAATCGTATTGATCCTTCTTAAAAATCAAAGAGCGGCTCGTAAAGATCATGTCGTACTTGTTTGCATCGGCATAGTCCTGAACCACTTTTTCAATATCGTCAAACACCTCTTTAAGCAAATCATTACGCCGGGCGGTCAATTCTTCCCGGGCTTTGTTATCAAACTCTTCGATCTTTTGGAATTGCTTCTCCAATTCCTTTTTCTTCTCTTCCTTGGCAACTTCAGAAAGCAGCTCTAAAGAATCCTGAGTCTTACGAATCTCTTCGGCGAGCCCCGATCGCTCATCTTGTTTACCCTTGCTTAACTTTTCCATCTCCTTGTCGTATCGCTCAACCTTGGTATACGCTTCAAACAAAGCGCCTAAATCAACATAACCCACCTTATCTCCGACGGCCGTCTGTGTTGATTTCTTACCGCACGAAATCGTACTCACAGCCAAAACCGTAATGAAAAAAATGGGGATGAAACGTTTCATAATATCCTCCTCTAGAATCCTCGGCTTAAACTAAATTCAAATTTTCCGTTTTTATTCTTATCGTCTCTGTTGGCAACGGGGAAACCGTAATAAAGAGCTACCGGCCCGATAGGCGTATTAATTTTCACACCGGGACCGACGCTTACGGCAAGATCACCAAAATCCATATCGAACGTGGCCTCATTTACATGGCCAATATCCGTAAAAAGTGCTCCGTGGAAGTTTTCAATAATGGGAAACGTATATTCCAAACTCGTCAGAATAATGGTGCTGCCGCCGACGGCATCCCCGGCTTCGATCGGACCCACGCGCCTGGCGTCAAATCCGCGAACGCTTCCCAAACCGCCGGCGTAATAACGTTCAAATACAGGAACCTGATCGGAATTGCTAAACGGGCTAATGGTTCCCACGCGACTTGACCATTCAAAGTGATGGCGGCCAAACATAAAATATTTTGTAAAACCGGCGTTCACTTTAAATAAATCCTGATCACCGCCTAAAAAGGAGCCCACCAACTCGGTGCCGAGACTCGTAAGACTACCGTACGTTGGCTTTCGAATGCTATCTCGGGTATCCCGCGAAATAGACCACCGCATACGGCTTAGCAAATTGCTGGTGCCCGAGGCCAAAACATCGGCGGCGGCGTCGGGTGAGATATCTTGCAACTTTACATTCTCGAGCGTGTAACCGATTCCCGATCGAATGGTTTCCGTAAAACGTTTGCCGAAGTCCACGGAAAATCCAAGACGCTTTTCTTCAAAATCCGTATTGAGCCGCTGGGTAGTCCGGCTAAAAAGCCCGAGGCTAAACGAATACGGTTTGTTAAAAAGGTACGGCTCGACAAACGTTAAATCGATATCCTGCCGGACCGAGCCTAAGCGGCCGCGCACCGAAAATAATTGCCCTGCTCCCGTAAATGTCGGAAAATTTAAAAGATCGAAGTTACGCTGCGATATTTCAGCAAATCCGAGAAACGTCTCAACCGAGCTTATGCCTGCACCGAACGAAAGTTCGCCGGTGCGTTTTTCCTTAATGTGGAATATGACGTTACGCCTGTTGGGCGCTGAGCCGTCCTCCGTTGTAAATGTGACTTCTTCAAAATAATCGAGATCTTTCAGCCTGGTTAACGACTTTTCAAGTTTTTTGCCGTCGAAACGTTCGCCGGGATATATCAAAACTTCCCGGCGAATCACCAAATCCTTTGTCTTGGTATTGCCGCGAATTTTAATTTGCTCTACAAAGAACAAATCGCCTTCGGTAATGCGATACGTAATGTCAATTTTGCCCGATGCGGGATCGTCCTTCACATCCGGCTGGACATCGGCGTTCATATACCCGCGTTCGTAGTAATAACGCCGGATCGCTTCCATATCTTCCGCCAGCCGGCGCGGGCTGTACATCAAGCCCGGCAACGTTTCAAGTTCCTGCCAAATTTCAGATTCGGGAAATAGAATATTTCCCTCGATATCAATTTTACCGACGAGGTACTGATGGCCTTCTTCTATAACGATCTCGACGGCTATGCTTTTGGCTTCGTGATCGTACGTGAATTTGGGATCGATTTTAACGTCCAAAAATCCCTGGTCTTGATAAAACTCACGTACGCGATCCAGATCGGCTCTGAATTTTTCTTCCTGATACGTACCGCGCCTCAAAAATCCGGCTTTTTTAGTTTTAAAGAGCTTTCGAATTTTCCTCGGCTTAAACGAATGTACGCCTGTTAACGTAAATTGCCGGATTTTATATACCGCCCCTTCGTCGATAATAATGTAGAGAATCGCTTCTTTAGTCTCTCCATTAATATCTGAATCCGACCGGATATCGATGAACTGATATCCCTTTTCCTGATATTTATTCCGGATTGCGTTCAGGCCCGCCTGAAGATCGGAATCGCTGAGAACTTGTCCGTCGACGATATTAAGTTCTTTTCTGAGATCCTCGGCGCTAAATTTCGAACTTCCTTCAATAATCACCTGCTTAACGATCGGCTTTTCAACTACGGCCACGACAACTTTGTAACCGCTAGGCTGTTCGGTAAAGTCGATCTTGATATCTTGAAAAAAACCGGTGGCATATAAGCGTTTTATGTCATCGCTGATCATATCGCGCTTTAGAAACTCACCCTTTCGAGTCCGCATTTTGTTGAGTATCGTGTGGGTATTGATAATTTTATTACCCACAACTTCAATTTCTTGAACAAGGGGCTCTTTTTCAGAACCTGGGACTTGGACTTGCGGTAGCGCCGATTCGTTCGTTGCCGGCAGGGCCGGTTCTGCCGGCTTGACTACCGACGGTTTTTCTTGCTCTCTGTTGCTAACGACCGTATTTGCCCCGTCGTCTGAAAAGACAGCGCTGCCCTGTGCCATCCACAATGCAAGATATGCAGTCAGAATTATAATTGACCGGCGCAACCGTAATTTAGACAAGAATTTATATCTCTTCTACCGCTACGCCTTGACGGTGCATTTCTGGGTTTTCAAATCGAGTCCATTCACGGAAAAAGAAAAGTTGAACCGAACCGGTCGGGCCGTTTCTTTGCTTCGCAACGATAACCTCGGCTTTATTGCGGTTTTCTTCGGTTGGTTTGTAATATTCCTCGCGGTATAAAAAGATGACAACATCCGCGTCCTGCTCAATCGCTCCCGATTCTCGTAAATCCGAGAGCTGGGGGCGATTTCCTGTGCGCTGTTCAACAGCGCGGGAAAGTTGACTGATGGCAATCACCGGTACTTTGATTTCCCGGGCCAGCGCTTTTAACGATCTGGAAATTTCCGATATTTCCTGCTGGCGGTTTTCCGATCGCGAATGAGCTTGCATCAACTGAAGATAGTCAACCACAACCAGCTGAATATCGTGCTGCGATTTCATGCGCCTGGCTTTCGCGCGAATTTCAAGGACGGTACTTCCGGGCGTATCATCGATGAAAATAGGCGCTTCGGATAAACGTCCCGCAGCTTTTGTCAAAAGCGGCCAATCGGTATGCGACAAAAAACCGGTTCTGACTTTCTGCGCGTCCACTCGAGCATGAGAACAGAGCATTCTTTGCACCACCTGTTCTTTACTCATTTCCAGAGAAAAAAAAGCTACGGGCTTTTTCGTGATAACGCCCACATGCTCGCAAACGCAGGACACAAACGCCGATTTACCCATCGACGGCCGCCCCGCAATGATGATTAAATCGGACGGCTGAAAGCCTGCCGTCTTTATGTCTAATTGCTCATAACCGGTTTCAAGCCCGGTCACATGCCCTTTGTGCTGATAAAGTCGGTCGATCGTTTCAATACCGCTGTGAATCAATTCCTTCAAGGAAACGAACTGACCTTCGATCTTATCCTGGCTTATCTCAAAAATTCTCTGCTCCGCACGATCCAGAAGCGAAGCGACCTCGCCCTGCTCTTCAAAACATTCTTCGACCATCTGACTTGAAACGCTAATTAAACTCCTAAGCAAGCTTTTCTCTTTTACGATACGAGCGTAGTGCTCAATATTGGCAGACGTCGGAACCGCCGAAGAAAGCTGCGTCAAATAACTCGCGCCGCCGACGCGGTCAAGCTGCCCCTTTGAGCGGAGCATTTCCATCAGCGTCACCAAATCGATCGGGTGATTTTTCTCAAACGCATCGACCATGGCCTCGAAAATGCGTCGATTGGCGTCGTAATAAAAATATTGAGGGCGAAGTATTTCGAGGGCGCGAGGAACAGCTTCGGGATCGATGAGCATGGAGCCCAAGACGCACATTTCCGCCTCTACATTTTGAGGCGGCATCTTTTTTGTGATCTCAAGCGGTTGCTCGATGGGCATAAGCGCTGTATTCAGTCGGCTTTCCCCTATTCATTCGAGAATAGGAAAAAAGAAATTATGCGAAATAGGCCGGATGTTTACTGCTTAACTACCCAGACCTTCAATTTTGCGTCAACTTCGGAATGGAGCTTTACGGTAACGGTTGCTTGACCAAGTTTACGAATAGGCTCACCAATGACAATGTCTTTCTTGTCTATGTGAATCCCGAGCTGACTCAACGCATCATGTATATTTTGACTCGTAATAGAACCAAACAACCGATCGTTTTCTCCGGCCTGCATCTTAATCGTACAAGACATCTTTTCAATCTTTTGAGCAAGCGAAACCGCCTGTTCTTTGACTTCTGCCTGCTTCCTAAGCTGCCCCTTCTTTTTCTGCTCGGCGCGCTTAAGGATTTTCGATGTACTCAGAATGCCTAAATTTCTCGGAAAAAGAAAATTTCTGGCGTACCCGTCACGCACTTTAACGCGCGATCCGGCTTTGCCTAATTTTTCAACATCTTTAAGTAAAATGATATCCATAGGCAACTCTAAAGGTTAGGAAGCGATCAAGAAAGAAACAATGGCCGCATGCCGCGATCTTTTTACAGCCTTGGCTAATATTCTTTGATGTTGTGCGCAGTTCCCGGTAATTCTACGAGGAATGATCTTTCCTTTTTCGGTCAAAAATTTAAGTATGAATTCAACATCTTTATAATCTATTTGTTGCACGCTTTCTTGGCAAAGCCGGCAAACTTTTTTTCTGCGGATTCTTGATCTACCGCCTCTTCCGCCAAACGAACCTTCTCTATCTCGATCACCGCCGCGATCTCCCCGGTCGCGATCCCGATCGCCAGGACGCCCGGCCGACGGCCTGCGAAAATCTCTGTTTGTCTGTGATACAAATGCGTTTTCCATTATTCATCCTTTAATTAAATTTAAAATGGGACATCGCTGTCGGGAACGAGCTCTTCTTCCGAAACATTGATGCTGGGTTCTTGAGCGGTTCCGCCGCTGGTTTTTCCACCTTTGGCAGAATGAACTTGCTCTTCCGGATAGGAAGCTGAGTTATCGTGTGAAGCGGAAGCGCTTGGCCGGCCCAGAAATTGAACGCCGCTGGCAACAACTTCGACCGCGGAACGTTTCGTTCCGTCCTGAGCTTCCCAGCTGCGACTTTGCAATCGTCCTTCTACAAATACCTGACTTCCTTTTTTGAGATATTCATTACATGTCTCAGCAAGACGCGCCCACGTTACAACGCGAATAAAAGAAACATCCTCTTTCTTCTCACCGCTTGCCGCAAGATAAGTCCGATTTGAAGCAACGGTAAATGAGGTCACGGCCTGCCCGGAAGGAATATAGCGAAGCTCGGGATCGCGCGTTAAATTTCCCAACAGAAGTACTTTATTAAAACTGGCAGGCATGAATAAACTCCTAGGCTTTCACCCGTCCCCGGGTAGGTTTTTTAATAGGTCTCGCCTCTTGCGGTGGTGCGGCAAGACGTTGGTGAGCTGCGCTTTCTTTTCGTACGGTAATCATATGAGTTAATACAGAATTGTTTAATCTTAGAGAGCGAACAAATTTACTGATATCCGCAGGCGCGAAACGGCAATGAGAAATGACCAACGTTCCTTCTTTGAGTTTCTTTACTAAATAGCCCATAGAACGTCTCCCGAGCGAGTCTACTTTTACCGCTTCTCCTCCCTGTTGTTTAACTATAGAGGTAATAAGATCGACGGATTCTTTTCCGGGTAAAGCAGACGAAGGGCTTTCGTTTACAAACGCCAATAATTCATAATCTTTCATAGGGCTCATATCACCTAAGCTTGTGCACTGTTAAGACTTGCTGGAAATTTTTCAGAAGGAATTTTGTCTCTAAAGCCGCGAATTTTATCACAGGATGCTATTTTATACAACAAATTGATGTATATTACTAGATATAATTTAGAGATACTTACCGGCCAACTTTATTTCTATCGCGCCGTGCAAGTCATTAAATAAAAGGAACTTACAGAAGGCCTATTCTTCTTCGGTTTCAAGGACCCCGTTAAACTTCTGCATAGCAGCTGTGGTACCCAAACCTATCCAATAAAGGCATGCCTCATATGACGTTTTAATCACTTTTTTAATTTGTTTTAGCTCACCTGGCGTAAAGCGCTCCAATACAAATTCGACCCAATCCCTGTCTTTCGCATCCGGCGAACCTATTCCAATGCGTAAACGTGGAATAGCTAATGTATTCATCGATTCTAAAATGGATGCCAGACCTTGGTGTCCGCCGGCGCTTCCGCTTTCCCTGAATCTGATCTTCCCCATAGGAAGCGCAAAATCGTCCAGCACAATTAAAATGTCTTTCTCGGCTCTAATTTCTTTATAAAAATACATTGCTTTCTGAACAGCTTCCCCGCTTTGATTCATAAACGTCTTAGGCTTAACCAGATGAACTGTCTCTCCGTTTGATTCAAACTGGCACGTTTCGACGCTGAAGGATCCGGTCTTAAATTTTTTGCCAAACCGGGCCGCTATTTCGTCCACAACCATAAATCCCACGTTATGCCTGGTTCCCTCGTACTTCTTGCCCGGATTTCCTAAACCAAAAATAATCTTCATGGCGGAGAATTGGCTTTACAGGCAAAAACTATTCTTTTTTGGATTCTTTACCGCCGCCCTTTGCGTCCTTGGCTTCTTTCGCTGCTGGCTGCGCTTTCGCTACCGGCGCTCCCGCGGCTTTTACGTCTTTAATCGGGTTACCGTCTTCGTCGACCTCTTCTTTACCCTTCTTGATTACTTCGGGCTCAATAGCCTCACCCGGAGTTGGCTCAGGAGCTTTTTCTTCCTTAGGCGCTTTCACGGTAAAAATAACTTCGTCGGGCGTAAGCACGGACACTACGCCTTCTGGAAACGCAATATCCTTCACATGTATAGCATGACCGAAATCGAGATTTGAAATGCTAATTTCAATACGTTCGGGAATGGCCGTAGGCAAGCATTCCACTTCAAGCTCGTGATGCACGCGGTCAATAATTCCGCCCTTGCTTACGCCGGGCGATTCGCCGGTTTCGTGGAGGGGTACTTTTACTCGAATTTTTTCGGTGAGAGAAACCGCCTGAAAATCCACATGGTAGATGGCGTCCGTAACGGGATGATACTGAATAGCCTTAATAATTACGGTTTTCTCTCCAAGCTTTACGCCTGTCACCTTTAAATTGATCAGCTTGCTTCCACCGCCCTGCGAACGGAGCGCGCGGCTAAATTCGTGGTGCTCAAGCGTAAGCGAGACGGGTTCGATTCCCGCACCGTACACAACGGCGGGAATCTGATTCTGTTTTCTTAATTTCTTAACAAATTCCTTACCGGACTTGTCTCTTTTTGTTGCTACAAGTGCTACTTTTTCCATTTTGTTAATCCTCCCAATAATATTTTAAAATCCTTTAAGCTTCGACGAATTCCTTAGCGAAAAGAGAGCTTACCGATTTATGCGAATGAACCCGGCGTATTACGTCGCCCAAAAGCGGCGCTACCGAGATAACCTCAATCTTGTTGCAACGTTTGTGGTCCGGAATCGGAATGGAATCGGAAACAATAAGCCGCTCGATTTTGCTGGCCATGATTTTTTCAATCGCGTTTCCGGCGAGAACCGGGTGAACGACAACCGCAATGATAGATTTGGCGCCTTCTTGTTTTAATACACCCGCTGCTTCGGCAAGGGAACCGCCTGTGGATATTAAATCATCCACCATAACGACATTTTTACCTTTAACGTTTCCGATCAAATTCATGACTTTGGTTTGCGTATCCGAATCCCTGCGTTTATCGATAATGGCAAGCGGGCAATCCAACATTTTTGAATAGGCCCGGGCCATTTTGATACCGCCCACATCAGGACTCACAACAACCGCATTACGAACGCCTAAACGACTCAGATAAGCGCCAAATGGACGGATGGAATAAATATGATCGACAGGAATATCAAAAAAGCCTTGTATTTGACCGGCATGTAAATCCATACTCAAAAGCCGGTCAGCGCCGGCTGATACAATCAGATTGGCAACGAGCTTAGCGCTGATGGGAACGCGGGGCCTGACTTTTCGATCCTGTCGCGCATAGCCATAATAAGGAAGCACAGCCGTAATACGGTCGGCGGAAGCTCTCCGCGCAGCATCAATAAGAAGAAGAAGCTCCATAATATTTTCATTCGCCGGCGAGCAGGTTGGCTGAATAATGAAAATATCTTTGCCGCGAACATTATCCTGAATCTGAAGATTGATCTCCCCTTCCGGAAATCTCCCCACCAGTGCTTTACCAAGAGAAATGCCCAAATGATCACAAATAGCTTCGGCCAGTTTTCGATTAGCATTTCCAGAAAAAACAGCGAGATCTCTTCCAATGGATCTTCCGTTTTCCTTCCTATCTTCGTGATTAATGTTATGGCGCCTCATTACTCTATGACCTCAAGCGTAATTGGTACTGCATAATTGGTTACTATTTAAGATGAATGCGAAAACTTATTTTTTCTTCCGGATAGGCCGGGCCGGAACACCGACTACCGTTTCGCCGGCTTTTACATTTTTCCCTCTGGGAATCACTGCGCCAGCGCCGGTTCTCGCTTTATTTCCTATCTTAACCGGAGCCACCAAAACGGTGTCGCAGCCGATAAATACGCGGTCGCCGATCACGGTTTTATTTTTCGACTTGCCATTAAAATTAGCGGTTATGGTTCCGGCACCAATGTTTGTATAACTACCTACTTTGGCATCGCCCAAATAGGTTAAATGTTTCACATGGGTGTGCGAACCAATATCGGACCGGACAATTTCAACAAAACTTCCTACAACGGCGTGATCACGGATCACCGAACCCGAACGAATTTTCGAAAAAGGGCCCACGGAACAGGACTTCCCAATGATCACACCCTTCTCAATATAAGTGAAGGGATATATCGTGGTATCCGCTCCGATTTTCACGCCTTCTTCAATAAAAGTCGTGCTCGAATCTATAATCGTAACGCCCTGATCGGCTCGTTCTTTTAGTAAACGTTGATTCATAATTCGATTAGCCTCTGACAACTCGACTCGCGTATTGATACCCATGGCTTCACCAGACGATAAGGTGGCTGCCGTTTCTACCTTTAAACCTGCGCGCCGCATCAAAAGCGGAGCGTCTGTTAAATAAAATTCGCGTTGCTTATTTTCCGCATATATTTGAGTCAAATATTTCTTCAGATGCGGCCAGCTAAAAACATAGGCGCCGGTATTGATTTCTTTAATGCCCCGCTCCTCGGGAGTCGCATCTTTTTCTTCGCAGATCGTCTCAAAATCTCCTAGCGAATTTCGAACGATACGCCCGTAGCCTGAGGCGTCTTCCATGATTGCGGTCAAGATGGTTGCCTGAGCTCTCGAATGATCGTGGCGGCGAAAAAGCTCTCTGACGGTTTCTTTTTTTAGTAAAGGTGCGTCTCCGCAAAGAACGATCACATTTCCGTCAAAACTTTTCAAAAAAGGCGCGCATTTCAAAACAGCGTCCGCTGTGCCCAAGTGTTTTTTCTGCCAAGCAAATTCGGTGAGGCCTAAAAATCGGCGCTTTACTTCTTCTCCGCGGTGACCGATCACCGTAATAATTTTCCGAATGCCGAGCGACTTTGCCAAATGAATCGGATACCAAAGCATGGGTCGGCCGCAAACTTCGTGGAGCACTTTCGCAGTGGCCGACTTCATTCTCTTGCCCTGTCCGGCGGCCAAAATCAGGCAAACTGTAGCCGACACCGTAAACCTCGAATGCTTTAGCCTTTGATTCCGGAGAGTTTAATACCCTCAACAAAGAAGCGCTGATTCAGAATAAAGAGCAAAATAATAGGGGCCGTCATCATGACCGAACCGGCCATGAGAAGCGTCCAGTTTGTAGCATAGAGGCTTTGGAAATACGCAAGCCCGACCGTTAGAACAAATTTTTCTTCGGAAGTCGTTACAACCAGCGGCCACATGAAATTCATCCAGCTTCCCATAAATGTAAACGTGGTAAGCGTAGCAAGAGCCGGTTTTGAAAGCGGTAGAATAATTTTAATAAAAATACCAAAGAGCGAACAGCCGTCAATCTTTGCCGCATCTTCCAAATCGCGTGGTAGCGTCATAAAAAACTGCCGCAGCATAAACGTTCCGTAGGCCGTAAACATGCCCGGTAAAATCAGAGCTTTGTACGTATCTACCCAGCCCAAATGCCTGAGAAGGATAAACACGGGAATCATGGTCACCGCGCCCGGAATCATCATGGTCGCCAGATAAGCAAAAAAAAGCTTTTCACGACCCCAAAAATGAAGGCGCGCAAATGCGTAGCCGGCCATGGCGCTGGTACTCACTTGTCCAAGGGTCGTCGCAATCGTGACAAAGAGTGAATTTAAATAAAATTTTGCGAGCGGAACGACACGGCAGGCTTCCAGATAATTTTTCCACTCAAAATTTAACGGAAGCCAACCTTCCCACCATTTTGCTTTCACTGACCACATAGAAAAAGAACCGGGCTTCGAAAGCGACGTCGTCACCATCCACAGAAACGGAAGCACCATGGTAATCGCACCTATCGTGAGCAAGGCATACGAGACCAACTTTTTTGCCCCGGACGCCAAGGTGGCGTTCCGCTTTGCCTCACGCAAAGTCTCTGCGCCTACGTGCGCTTCGCTTCTCTCTTGACCAAACGTTCCTGACAGAACGACTGTTGTTGTTATCGCATCATGTTTCATGGGAAAGGAAATTAAGGACGATCAATAATAGACGAATTTATGGAAAACCTTCCATTTGATTATTGTGAAAAGGAAAATAACCATAAAAAGTACCCAAGCCATAGCGCAAGCGTAACCCATGTTTTGATAAACAAACGCTTCGTTATAAATTTCGTAGATGATCGTAGTGGTAGAACCGTTAGGCCCTCCGGACGTCATAATATAAGCGGGGTCAAATCCCGCCTGAAATCCCCCGATCACGCTCATGACTCCAATAAAAAATGTTGTCGGAGAAATCATCGGCCATGTCACCGCCCAAAATTTATGCCAGCCATTGGCGCCATCAATATCCGAGGCTTCGTAAAGTTCGCGTGGCACACCCTGAAGCGCAGCAAGATAGAGAATCATGTTATACCCGCCCACCTGCTGCCAAACCGACATGATAATGAGAGCCGGTTTTGCCCAATTTTCGTCGTTAAGCCAGTTCGGCCCTCTTAGCGGTATGTTTAAAATATTTCCCAATTTGGCTATGAATACATTGGCATAACCAAATTCGGTGGCATACACCAGACGCCACAGCATATAAATCGCAACACCGGCGCTAATCGTCGGCAAAAAATAAACCGTCCGGAAGAAAACAACACCGCGAAGTTTTTGATTCATGGCCAAAGCCAAAATGAGCGATCCCCCCATACTCAAGGGAATAGACGCCATGAGATAAGTGGTATTTCCGCAGTACTTCCAAAATTTGGGATCGTTAAACATTTTAAAGAAATTATCCAGACCGACAAATGTCGGCGGTCCGGCAATGAGATCCCATTTGGTAAAAGCCAACCCTAGCGAAAAAATAACCGGTATCGATGTAAACATGAGAAAACCGATGAAGTTCGGAAGCAAAAAGGCGTAAGCGGCAATCGCTTCTTTGGTGGAACCCTTCAAGGTCATGCCGAGACCTTTGTTACATCGTGATTAATTCGGATCGGTTCGATATGTTTATTCACGACATCCGGGGTGATGACGCATTCCGCAACGTCGTTGGCGGAAGGAAGGTCATACATAAGATTCAGCATAAGATCTTCCAGAATAGACCTGAGCGCCCGAGCGCCGGTTCTGCGGGACGTTGCCTGTTTGGCAATCTCTGCCAGGGCATCTTCCGTAACCGTTAGCTTTACTTCATCCATTCCAAAAAGCGTCTGATACTGTTTGATCAGAGCATTGCGCGGTTCGGTCAATACTTTGACCAACTCCGCGGGCGTCAGCTCGCTCAGGGTGGAGATAATGGAAAATCTTCCGACAAACTCCGGAATGAAACCGTATTTGTGCAGATCTTCCGCGCTAACCTCAGCCACCAGATTATCCTTATCTACCGGCCAATGCGCTGCGGTAAATCCCAACGTTTTATTCGCAATCCGGCGTTCGATAATCTTGGCCAAATGCGAGAACGTACCGCCGCAAATAAAAAGAATGTTTCGCGTGTCGATTTGAATATATTCCTGCTGGGGATGCTTGCGGCCTCCCTGCGGTGGAATATTGGCCGTCGTACCTTCGAGTATTTTAAGAAGGGCTTGCTGAACGCCTTCTCCAGAAACATCACGCGTAATGGAAACGTTGTCCGTGGTCCGGGCAATTTTATCGATTTCATCGATGTAGACGATTCCCATCTCGGCCTTACGTACATCAAAGTTCGCCGCTTGAAGCAGTCTGAGAAGTACATTCTCTACGTCTTCTCCTACATAACCTGCTTCGGTTAAGGTTGTCGCATCGGAAATAGCGAGCGGAACATCCAAAATTTTGGCGAGCGTTCGCGCTAAAAGAGTTTTGCCCGATCCGGTGGGACCGATCAAAAGAACATTGCTCTTTTCCAACTCGATGGCGTCTTTTTGTTGTTCATTCTTGTGGAGGTGCTGAAGCCGTTTGTAATGGTTGTGAACGGCTACGGAAAGTTGCCGCTTCGAACGCTCCTGGCCAATGATGAATTCATCCAACTTGGCTTTAAGCTCTTTTGGCTTTGGGGAATCAACGAAAGGAAGTTCTTTGGGCTTCGTGAGATTTGGATCTTGATCCTTGGTTAAAATATCGCCGCATATGCGTACACATACATCACAAATGTAAACGCCCGGTCCGGCAAAGATCTTTCGTACATCTTTTCGTTTATCTCGTCCGCAAAATGAACAACGTTCGCTCATTTCTTTCACCTTTGTCTCACTAGAATTCTCCACATCACCCCAGCTATTGGCTGCCCGGCGAGGATTCGAACCTCGAAGAACGGCTCCAAAGGCCGGTGTGATACCATTTCACCACCGGGCAATGTGAGAGTTAAATAAATGAGGGGTCGCGGAGTTTTTAGCCATGTCCCAACACCTCAGATTTGATATTCCAGGTTGATTGTTTTTTGCGATAAGCTTGAAGTTGATGCATTTGGATGCAAAGGCCCATGGCGGCAAA
>Ga0080064_1000223_pt1 | contig 44142 bp, 40 predicted proteins | sample Subgrocontami54m_FD_69260 | JGI IMG/M metagenome (GOLD analysis project Ga0080064, IMG submission 69260) | Subsurface groundwater microbial communities from S. Glens Falls, New York, USA - GMW46 contaminated, 5.4 m (SPADES assembly) (version 2) ...
GGGGGCAAAGATAGCCGAAAAGGTATCTTCGCTCGCCAAAAAAGTTCCCTGGCAAAAATGGTTCTTTGGCAGTGTTGCCTTCGGGCTCAAGCAGGTTCGCAGGGCGTTATTTGCGGGACTTAAGAAATCGGAAAAAATGGTGCACACCGCACAAACGCGCTCCCGGAAATTCGCAAGCGAGGGCGGTGTTGATGCGTTGCCGAAATTTTTTGACCGCATAAAAAAACGGCGCGCATTCCTGGAAGAGGAGCGGAAATTACTTGAATATGTCGGGCATCATCCCGATGATGCGGCGGCATATAAGCGCTTGGGAACGTTGTACGCGATATCGGGTAACGTAAAAGATGCGCGCGCGGCGTTCGAACAGTCGTTGCGGCTTAACCCGGACGACCAGGATATATTGCAGAAACTTGAGGAATTAGCGTAAATTATCAGTGTACCTTGAGAGTTAAGCAAATGCGCCGGAGTAGCTCAGTGGCAGAGCAGCTGTTTTGTAAACAGCAGGTCGTGAGTTCAAATCTCACCTCCGGCTCACCAGATCTTTTGACTTTTTACGCGAGAAATAAAAATGAGCGTTATGCTGGGGTACCGAAGTGGTCAAACGGGGCAGACTGTAAATCTGCTGGCTTTCGCCTTCGAAGGTTCGAGTCCTTCCCCCAGCACAAAAATTTACCCCGACCCCCGCTTCGGACACCTTCTGGTTTCCGACGGTCGCTTCGCTTCCTGCCTTCCAATACGGGGTAAATTTAAAATTTCAGCTCTTAGAAGCTGAAATTTTGTTTATAGAAAGGACGAGAACCAGAAGACGATTTTTTGTGATAAGATAAAATTGTGGTGAAATTTCTACAAGTTAGAATAAATAAGATAATGCTTTTGGTCGGTGCCATCTCCGCTCTTATTATCGTTTGGGGCGGAGTTTTTTATCTGCAACAGAAAAATCACACTACGGGAGTTTTTCAGGAACAATCTATGCTCCCAGCGGTTAAGGACGCAGAACCGAGAAGTAATTTAGAGATATTGGAAAGTGAAGAATTTCGAAGCGCGAGTATAAAAGAAGGCTCTTTAGCTGCAGTAAACGTTGAAAAACAAAATTATATTTCCAACGAAAGTGTTTTGTATAGCATAGAGAATACTTCCGATTATTCTTTATGGTTTCTGCCGTATCGCTTTTCAGTTAATTTTCATGGCTATAGTAAATTTTTGAGACAAGATAATTCGAAGTGGATCAATGTTCCATCAAATGAAATTGTTGTCCCTGAAGTTACACCAAATGTTTCATTAGTTGAAATTAAACCACAGCAAAAATTTCGTGAGGCAATACCGTTAAATCAATTGGCGTTAAGCGGTACATATAAAGTTGTCGTATTTTATACTTTTTCTGGCAGCGACCTCGAATCTTTTTTGAAGGATCCCTATGCTGCTTATTCAAATTCTTTCGACGTTAAAAAAGATGTCGAATGGCATTCAGCATGTTTAGAAGATAGCGAAATTGCCAAAAAAACATTAGATGCCGAATATTATTCACATGCACAAATAAGAGGCCCCCTGCTCATAGAAATAAGGAATAGTTTAAGAGATCAGATAGTTGCAAGCTTTCCAGTTACGGATGTAAATGACGGCATTCAATATATGACACAATTTAGAAAGTGTGGGGTATACGTAATAAGGGAATTTAATAGAGATAATAGAAAATCAGAGCAGGCTCCGGGTTTTGAGCTGAGCTTGTGGAAATTTTCATACGACGGAAGGAGTGAACAAAAACTCGTTTATTATCAGGTGACGGATAGTGAGCGTAAATCGAATTTTGAATATAATCAGCGATTTGATGTTGACCCCACAGAAAGATACATAGTTTTATCGCGCGGGTATTTGGGAGGAAAAAACGCTCCACATGAAGTGATTATTAAGGATCTGCAAACTCAGAGCGATGTTTTTAAGTTAAATGATGCTGATATTTTAAGTCGTTACCCATTCGCGGAAGGTGAAATTATACTTGATCATTGGAGCGTAGACGGTAATTATTTTTATGGTAGAACGGTATTTGCTGGTCACCACGAAGAAGATAAAGTATTATCACTTTTTAAAATAGAAAGCGAAACGTGGAAGACAGAATTTTATAAATTCGGTGAAGAGCCGAGCAATTTTTATGATACATCCGAGTAAAAAAATATTTTTTGCGGCAATAATTATAGCGATTTTAATATTCGCACTGATCTTTAGTTTATATTTTCTTTTCCTAAATAATAAAGATTTATCACCGGTTGCAAGCGAAAAAATTCAAGAGAAACCAGCGATTTCTGTTCAGGAAGATCGTGTTCTTTACTCGTTTGTTGATGAGGGGTTCTTTTTTATGCTACCCAAAACCATTTCTTTTTCTTCTTTATACCAATATCCTTTTAGCGATACGGGCTCCGGAAAGATTTTAGGAGCGTTTATCCCAGATAAGAACCATTATAAAACGCGTGAAGATAAATTATCTCCATTTGCTGTTTTTTTAAGCGTTAAATATTTTGACACAGCACAGAGTGAGGCGCAATTTGTGAATAATTTTAAATTGACTACAAAAAATTTTTGCGGACAGCTACGCTGCGCCCAAGAACCAGTATATGCTTTGTTGCCAGTTAAAAATGCGATACCGGTTTTTGATTCCTCTCTTCCGTTTATCGACAGTCTTTATGGTACCGGTAAATCAGTAACTCAACAGGCTCAGTTGTTGCGCGTTTTCCCGATTCCTGACAATACAGAAAGCGGAAAATTTGTTGGGGCGATTTTCTTAATTCCATATATAGATAATAATATTCTGCACGATTCAATGAGTTTTTTGGCGCCGTTCCACGAAATTTCAGAAGGATTTACTTATTCTGTGCAGCCCAAGGCTCATCCGGTCATTCAGCCAGCTATTCCTTCTTTGAATGCCATACCGGTTAAATATAAAAGTATGGCAGAAGTCGGTGAACTAAAGCTATATCAAAATAGCAATATTGGAATAGAATTTTGGTACCCGAAAAATATAAGACTGGAATCCAAAGAAGAGGGTGGTTTATTGGTTTGGCCAGAAGGCGCCGGAGCAGTCGTTGGAAGCAAAATCGGCACTTCTTTAGAGTTTAATGCAACAGATAATGAATATGGAAATTTTAGTTTTATCTTAAACAATTGTGCGGCAGATGGACCCGGCGGGAGTGATTTTTGTGAAGAGCCGTCTACGAGCCATATTTACAAAAAAACAAATACACATAACGTTCATTACGCAATATTTGATACCAGGGCGGTATTTGATTCAAGTGACGGGATTTCTACAAGTTATAAGGTGGGACCATATGCAATGGTGCCACTTTTCAAGCCATTTTATTTGATTTTTTATCCGCCAAACCCATTGAATGAAGAATATTCGGCGCATATCGCCAAAGACCTTGCTATTATACTTGATACTTTAAGATTCATACCTTTTGCTGATGCGGGTATCGGCATATTGTTTTCTAAAACCGCGGAAGGTATTGTCATAGAAAATATATTTAAAGATTATCCAGCAGATGCCGCCGGTTTAAAGGTGGGCGATGTGATTTTGACTATTGATGGCGTGTTGACTAAAGATATTGATGTCGAAATCGCCTCTCGATTAATCGGAGGAGATGTTGGTAGCGAACTTTCTTTGCAGATTAATCCGAAGATAGCGCAAGTTCATGGCGTACAAATTAGGCGAGTGGTTCGAAATATAGCGGACATTGGTAATAATCCTCCCGACGGCTTATTTTTTAAATAAAGTTAGAGCTTTTAAGTAAATCCGGCATATAAACACACCCGTTCTGCCTCTGAATAATAGTTCTAACGTCCCTCCTTCGCATAAGGCTACGGAAGGGCAAGGCATTCACGATACTGCATTAAAAAATACTCGGTGCCCGTTGGGGTGGGTACCGAAATTTTATTTTATGTTGGGATTGAAGATATAAAAATCTATTTGACGGGAGTGGGGCTTTTTACTATAGAGGAGGCAGGTTCTTTACAGGAGATGACGTGCCGAGATTCCTGGTCAAATTCATATACGACAAAGACCCCCTTGCGGTTGCGGCAACGCGCGAGCTGGAACTTCCGTTGAACGAGAAGGAATTCCAGCGCATGCGGCTGGACCTCGAATCGGCTGTGTTCGTGGAGGCGGGCGAGGGAGATTTCGTTCATGTGGGTGTTATCACCGCGCTGGATGATATTTCCGAGAAGAAGGTGTGCGCGGGTGATGTTGTATACCGCGATTGGGACGACCTTGACCCCAGCGGGCATGAGGCCTACAAGCAACTTGTGGATTCATACAAGCCGCTCTGGGGCGGCGGTCCCGGCTCCCAATATATTCCCGAATGGCTTCGGATCTATGGTAATGCACGTACAAATAAAAGGCGCCCGTGAGGAGCGCCTTTGTTTTTGTTTGCCCAAGGGAATGAAATCTGGTACATTTAGGCTTGTTCCGTAAAGTTCAAGTCGCCGATGTAGCTCAGTGGCAGAGTCCATGCGAGGATTGCGTTCTTTTTATAAATTTTGAGTTCGTGCCAACGTAGCTCAGTGGCAGAGCAACTCCATGGTAAGGAGTAGGTCGTCGGTTCAATCCCGACCGTTGGCTCACTGTCGGTAGAATATGAAACACAATATGCAACTTGATCGGCGTTCTCTCTCATACGTTATGCTTGCGGGCATCATTGCGGTTGTCGCATGGATGCTTTTGTCCGCGCGGCCCGCACCCGTGTCCGTGCCGGAACCCGTTGATAGCGGTTCTTCGGAGCCGGAGCCGCTTGCCGTTGCCGATGACAATATCCGCACTATTTCCGAAATATTGTCGCGTCTCCCGCAGTTGGTTCCGACGGAAGATAAAGACGCGTATGCGGCAACAAGCATATGGTTTGCATCCGGAGGGTATATATATGTAGAATATGCCAGAGCCTCGGGAGCGCCCGACCGCATGATAGCGTTGCGGGAGCCGGATGGAGCCCTGGATTCTTTTGAAAGAATAGCGGTATATTATGCGGGAGAAAACGATTGGGAGGCGGTAGACGGACAGGACATGCGTTTTGCGTATCCGCCGCGGGAACTTTATAAATTAAATGAGCCGGCGGCCCGTTGGGAAAAACAAAATTAGGCGATATACATTTATGGCACAAGAAAATCTTATAAAAATGCAGTGCACGACGTGCAAACAGTTCAACTATTTTACTTATAAGAACCGCAAGCGCGTCGAGCGGAAGCTTGAATATGTGAAGTATTGCAAGCATTGCCGCAAGCACATTAAACACAAGGAAACAAAGCGGTAAAATGCGTTCAACGCCGCCGAAAGATGAGGTGGTTTCAAAGCCGCCCATTGTGTTGCTATAATTTCTATAGCTCGGGAGTTTAGGTAAGTGGCATACCGGCGGTCTCCAAAACCGCATTCGGGGGTTCGATTCCCTCAACTCCCGCAGTATAAAAATTTTACGGCCATCCGCGCCGTTTTTTTGTTTTTCATAAAAATTTCACCTTGACGAAAAAAGCTTATATTGGTATGGTACAGGCAATAAAACCTTGAAAATCAGGTTGCATCATGAGAAAGGAGAGTCTCCTTATGAGTGGACTTTCAAGTTCCGCTCGGAGCGAGAACGTCGGGTTTTTGTCCCGAATAGACTTCGGCAGCCTCGGTTTCCGTCGAGGTTTGCTTGAGCTCGCATTCGAAGTGTTCCGCCAGGAAAAGGTTCGATTCGTCGTCCTTGCCGGCGGCCTCATTTCGTATCCTGCGCTGCGTCCGCAGCTTCCCAGGAGTGCCGAAGAGCGTGAAATCGCGATCGACGACTGGGCCAGGAATTTGGCCGAGGCGATACCGCGTCTCTATGACGAGCGCGGCAAGCCGGTCAAGATATATATCGTGACCAGCCCCGCTCCCAACTTTGACAGTTGGCTTGGCGAAGATATCGCCAGGCGTCTGCACAACCTTCGTCCCGACGATATCTTTTATCGCGGGAAAGAAGGCGCTCGTTTCCCGCTCAAGAAGCAGGGGAAAGATTTCTGGGTCATTCTTCCGACCCGTGGAGCATGGCGCGGACAGTACTTCAGTACTGTTTCCGAGCGGCTCATCGACGACAAGCAGAAGCAGTCTTCGCAGCGTTTGCCCGATCTTTGGGTGACCGGTTGCGGAGCTTCCAGCATTGTCCGTCCCAAGGGTGAAATGAAGCGCCCGTACATCTCGCTTCCCGCACTGCATCGCCTCATGGAGATCACGACGTCCGAAAACCAGATCGGTGTTCGGGTGGTCGAGTTCTTCACTGGCGGGTCGGAACCGATGATCCGTACGTACAGCTTCAAGGATTTTGTAAGCAACGAAAACGAGCGCGCAGCCATTGCGTTGCCCGAAGGGTTGCCCAAAACCCAGGTAAACATTTTGCAGGAGCTCAAGGTCAAGGGTCCCGTGACCATCGGGATGCTTGAGGATGCACTGCCTCCGGCGCGCGCTCATATCGAGCGGACCATCGGCGTTATTAACGCCGGCGGGTTCGAACCGAAGATCGTGCAGGATGAGCAGTCCGGACTGTATCAGTTCGACCCCAAGTGGTTCCAGAACGAATTGCGTTACTCCCTTCCTCCCAAGGAAGATGTGCGCGAAGACACCATGGTGGCATTCTCGTGTCTCCATGCCGGTTCCGTGTTCACGGAATACAAGTTCTTCGTGAACGCAATTCCGGAGTTCATGCTTCGCCACAACGTCAATATTCTTGTCGGATGCGGAGACTTCATCGAAGGTCTCAAGCACGACTTGAACTTGCGCGGCGAAGTTATCAACGGAACCAACTATACCGACCACGAGGCGCTTGCCGCCCGGCTTGTCGGTACGGTCATTGTGAAGGTGTTCAAGGAGCGTTTTATCGCCGAGCTTGGTAAGCACAGCGGCAGAACTCTCTCACCGGCTGCATTGACCCGTATTCTCGAGAAGGCGCTTCTGCGTTTCTTCTATATCGACGGTAACCACGACGAGTGGGTCGTTGCCCTGGGCGTTCAGTCTTTGGCGATATTCCGTCGGGACCTCATCGACTTTCTCATGAATAAGATTTCCGCCATCCTTCACGAAAAGGGTGTTTCCGCGGAAGTCGATTTTCTCCGTACCCTTATCGAAAACCATGTCGTGAAGACGAAGATTTTCCAGCTTCCTTCCACGGGCGTGTGCGTTGAGGCCTCGCATCCCCACATGGGGCGCGCGACGACGTCATCGCTCCGTACGCAGGAGATGCTGCGGAAATCCCGTTGTCATATCTCTCAGATCGGTAACTTCCATATCGCCATTGCCGTTGAGCAGTGGGATTCGGAGCTGGGCCAGCGTGTTGGCATGCAGCACGGCTCCATCGTGTGGAAAACCGGTTTCGAAGAGGGCAAGACGAAACTTCTCGACGTCGTTGTCGGATATCTCCGCGTGAAGACCACAAACCAGCGGATCTTCATGAGCGAGATCATGTACTACGGTTCTGGTGTTGAGAACCCCGACCTCAGCAAGGTCGACCCTCTCCAGGGCCTTCTTTCGGAACTTAATATCTGAAATAAAACCGCATCGTACGCGATGCGGTTTTTCTTTTGTTCATGAATCTTGCATGAAGCGGACGGCACTGCTACGCTTAGAATTAACAAATTCGAAACCTTGAAAAAGGTGGCAGAGCGTGTCGCGAACCATCAAGTTGCGGCACCACGTGATACCAAGTTCGCGTGGTGGTCCAAATGCGGAATGGAACCTGTATTATTTCCATCCTGATATGGAAATGCATGTGAAGCTGCACAGACACCTGCATACTATTTTTTCAAACGCATTGCCGTCTGAAATGATCGTGATCATCGCGGGGCAGTGGACAAATAAAGACGGGTCGCTTAACCGGCGTTTTTTTCCGGACAGAAGCAAGCGCGTACTTGCATGGAACGAATTGTTCGGAGAAAACGCAACGCCGCAACAGGCGATCGGATTCATCGAACGGGAATTTATTCCTGTAGAAGAAAAATGGCAAGCTCGACCCGGAAAGAGGAAGGGCAGGCATGAGCGAAACTAAGCTTCCGGCAGAAGGACAGGATAAGCGTCTTATTGTCGTTCGTAGCGATCCCAACCCCGACCTTGCTTCCGGTGACTGGCTGCAGGTTGAAGAAGGCGATGAGCCCGACCCCGTTGCCGATTGCCGAAGGTTTCTTTCCTCCCGTATACACGGGCAGGATCGCGCAATCGATGCGATATGCGATTCCTACGAGAAATACATTAACGGCGATTTGCCCGAAGATGAGCCTTTGGACAGCTTTTTGTTCCTTGGCCCAAGCGGTGCCGGGAAAACCGAGCTGGTGAGGTGTTTTGCCGAATTTTTGTTCGGCAACCGCGAAGCCATTAAGAAACTTGATGGCTCAATGTTCCAACATGAGGCCGACATCAACCTTATCCGTGGCGCTGCGGCCGGCTATATTCGTGCCGATGAGATCCCGCCACTGTCGCAACCGGGTCTTGAAGAACCCGTCAGGAAGATTTGGCCCAGTGAAGTTGAAGCGCGTCGTTTCGATGCCGAAGTTGAACAGCTTCGTGCGAAAGTAAAACGCCTGGAACGGGAAATAAAGAATCTCGAAGGGCGTCGCGAAGATACTTCGGACGAACACGATTACGATTCTTTCGGGGTTCGCATAGAAGCGAAACGTAACGAGCTTGAAGAGCTTGCGGCGAAGATAGACGGTCTTCAGAAAGAAGCACGAAAGGCGAGGGCAAAAACCCCCGAATTTCTGCCCAACATTCTTCTTATCGATGAGCTTGAAGAAGCCCATCCGTCGCTTCTGGGGGTTCTTCTCCAGATCCTGGATGAGGCCCGTTTCGACGTCTCGTTTCCCGGTCAGGGTATCGCAACAACGCGGTTCCACCGAACATGGATATTCATGACTTCCAATATCGGGATGAGGGAGATCGCGCAACGCCTTAGCGGGCGCGGCAGGATCGGGTTTGCATCCCTGAGCGCGAAGACCGATGATTCCGGCGAAGCAAAGAGCCAGGAAATCTATGAGGCGGCCATCGGGGCCGTGAAAACGAAACTTCCCGTGAAGTTCCGCAACAGGATCGTTCACGTCATAGTGTTCCGCCCCTTTACGAGAGGTATTCTCCGGCAGATCTGCGTTGATAATGTCAATGCGGTTCGTCAGGAAGTGCTGACCAAGTTCCTTTTTGTGCTTGAAGTTTCGGATGACGTTATCGAGTTTCTTGTTGATGAGGCGCTTGAGCATCCTGAGGAGGGTGCGCGTCTTCTTAAGAAGAAGGTTCGCTCGCGCGTGCGTCGTCCACTCATGAAGATGGGATTCCGCGACCAGTTGATGTTCGCCGACGTTGTGTTTGTAAACATCGTTACGGAGAACGGAAAACGGGACCTTCGTTTCTTTTTCAATATGAAGAACCGCGAAATAATGAAAGCGGCTCTTGAGGACGCGAAAAAGGAAAAAATTCAGGTCAATCTGTCATTGAATGCCGGCGGTGATGCCGAACTGGCGGCCGGTCAGGAATAAAATAAAAACGGGGATAACCCCCCGTTTTTTCTTTCGTGCGGGTATTAGCGCGAAAAGTACAAATGTGCGACAATATGTAAGTATTTATATGCGTATTTTTATATCAAAATTTATTCAGGCGGTTCTTCGTTTTGGGCGCAGGCAGGCGACTCCCGGGGAGAGGCGGATCATTGCCCTTAAGCACATCATTTTCGCTTCTTTCCTTATGAGCGCTTCTTTTATTGTCGGATTTGCGCTGGTGTTTTTTTGGTGGGCATTGCAGCCGCGGGATGCCGCCGGCGCTATAAGCGTTTTTACAATTGAAAAAGGCGAGACGGCGGTGTCGGTTGCGCAGCGACTCGAGGAACACGGTTTTATCCGAAGCGCGAATGTTTTCCGCATCGTTTTGTTTTGGAGGGGCGATGCCGGCGATATTAAACCCGGAGTTTTTGAGTTTTCTCCCGCCCAATTACCTGTCGAGATAGCAGCTCGTATTACCGGAGATGCAATCCCCGAAAAAGATATGCAGGTAACTATACCGGAAGGGTTTACGATAAAACAGATAGACGAGCGCTTGTCGCAGGCCGGTGCTATAGAGACCGGGTCTCTGCTGGCCGGTTCCGGAACGCTTCTCGCGTATGATTTTTTGCCTTCATGCATGAATCGCCGCACTGAAGACGATGCTGAGGTCTGCGACGTGGAATATTCCGACCTCGAGGGATATTTATTCCCCGACACATATCGTTTGAAACCGAAATCCGAAGCCGGAGTTGTTGTAGAAAAACTTCTTGATAATTTTGATACAAAACTTTCCATTCCCTTGCGGGCCGAAATAGCGGCGCAGGGGCGCAGCGTAAAAGATATTATTGTGGTCGCTTCCATAGTGGAACGAGAAGTCCGTTCAGATGTCGATAAGGCCATCGTTGCCGGCATTATCTGGAAGCGTTTATCTCAAAATTATCCGCTGCAAATAGATGCTACCGTGTTGTATGCTTTGGAGTTGGCCGGACAGGAAAAAGCAAAAGGAGAAGGACCAACTTTAGAAGACCTTAAATTGTCATCGCCATATAATACATATGTGTATACCGGTCTTCCGCCCGGTCCAATAAGCAATCCGGGCCTTGCGAGCATCGAGGCGGCAGCGCGGCCGGAATCGTCCAATTATTTCTATTATTTGTCGGCAAATGACGGGACGACGATATTCTCCCGTACGCTTGCGGAGCATAATCGCGCAAAAAGGATATATTTGCGGTAATTGTATGATGCGGACAAAAAAGAAAAAAGTTGCCGTTTTTGATATCGACGGTACCGTATTCCGGAGCAGTTTGCTTATCGAGATAAATTTACGGTTGATCCGTGAGGGGATATTTCCGCTCAAGGCCTTAAAAGAGGTTGAGCGCTCGTATCACCGGTGGCTCGACAGAAAAGGTACGTATGAAGATTATATCAACGGTATGGTCCGCATCCACGAACAGCATATTTCAGGGAAGCATGTTTCGGATATCGTTCATATAAGCCGGCAGGTGGTTCGGGAACACAGGGACAGGGTATATATGTATACACGTGATCTTATTAAGCGCCTGCGGCCCGCATATTTTATGATCGCGATATCCGGTTCTCCGATCGAAGTAGTAAAGGAATTCTCGCGGTTTTGGGGCTTTGATCTTTATTACGGAAAAGCATACGAAATAAAAGACGGAAAGTATACAAAGCGGATTATTCAGCGGCCATACGAGAATAAGAAAAAAATACTTTACGAATGTCTTGCCGGAGCCGGTCTTGGCTTGAAGGGGTCTGTGGGCGTGGGCGATACGGAGTCGGATATCAGTTTTTTGGAGGAAGTTGAGAAACCGATCTGTTTTAATCCAAACCAGAAGCTTTTGGCAACGGCGCGGCGCCGCGGATGGAAAATAGTCGTTGAGCGAAAAGACGCAGTTCACCATATCGTGTAGGGCATCTTGACGGGTTGTGAGATGCGCTATACGCTATTATCTGTACAACTGAAATGAGGCCAAAGACAGAAGGCGTCCCGCAATAGCAGGACTTAATCTCCTTCCGAGGCGACAGGAAACAAACGCAGCGTTACTGCGTTTGCGGTCGAAAACCTTGCGCGGCGGCTTCGTTCCAGAAGTCGTTTTTTATTTTTTTATATGTTGAGAAAAGAACATAAAACTAAGATCATTGACGATGTCGGGACGCGTATAGGCGCGCATCAGGCGGCATTGTTCGTCGATTTTAAAGGCATAAAGACGAAACCGCTTGAGGGTCTCCGCCATGACTTGCGTGGAACCGGGGCGTCAATGCGTATTGTGCGCAAAACCCTTCTTACGCGGGCGGTTGAAGCGCAGGGAATTGAGGATGTCTCCGGAGTACGTGCTCTCCAGGGCCAGGTTGCCGTTATTTTCGGTGATGTTCTGGGTGCGGCAAAAGCATGTGCGGCATTTGCAAAGAAAGAGAAAGCGTTCAAGTTTTTGGGCGGTATTCTTGAGGGGCGGATGCTTTCTGCAAAGGAAGCAACGTTGCTTGCGGCGATTCCGGGACGTCAGGAGCTTTTGGGACAGTTGGTGTATGTCATGTCGTCTCCGATACGCGGTCTTGCGGTGACGCTGAATGCCATTCCACGCTCTCTAGTTATCGCATTGAATGAGATCGCAAAACAAAAAACCAATTAAGTAAAAAGATTGCGAGAGGGCGAGGCGGATGTTTATACATGTGCGGCGCGCTCTCGAAAATCATAAAATTATGTCAGACAAATTCACAAAACTTATAGAAGAAATTGAAAAGCTTAGTGTTATTGAGCTTTCCGAATTGGTAAAGGCTCTTGAGGAGAAATTCGGTGTTTCAGCCCAGGCCGCAATGGTCGCCGCAGCTCCTGCGGTCGGCGCGGGAGCGGCAGCCGACGAGGAAAAGACTGACTTTTCTGTTGTTCTTGTTGATGGCGGGGGTCAAAAGATCCAAGTTATTAAGGTCTTGCGAGAATTGACCGGCAAGAGTCTCAAGGAGGCCAAGGATCTTGTTGACGGTGCCCCAAAGGCCGTTGCCGAGAGCGTGAAGAAAGAGCAGGCCGATGAATGGAAGACAAAATTAGAAGAGGCGGGCGCGAAGGTTGAATTGAAATAACCCCGCAAATTAACAAAAACCCCGCATGCGCGGGGTTTTTGTTTTTTCACAAAGAATTTATTCTCCAAGACGCATCGTATAGACGGTTCGTTCGGATAATATATAGGCGGTAGTTCCATCCGCCGAAAGAGTGAAATCGGAAGCGGCGGAGATCGTCTCGTTTACATATTGCTGCTCAATAACGCCTTTTCGGTTTATACGGGCGATACGTGCATGCTGGTCATCAAGTACATACAGAAGAGGTCCAGGACCGAGTTCAAGATGGTCGGCGTGGAAATCCGCCTGACCGCCGGAGATAGTGATGGCTTCGCTGCGCGTTCCATTGGTATAGCGAAGTATAACGTTATCGTCGCGCAATAACCACGCACTTTTTCCGTCCCATGCCGCGTCTTTGATGTGGGATATAAGATTTTTGTTTGCCTGTTTTAACCACGGACCAGAAAATTTCAAGTTATTTTGTTCAAGCGATATTTTCCATAACTGACCGCCGTTGATATCGCCGATAAGAACTGTTTTTTCGGCTTTAACGCCGAATGTAATGCCCATTTTAGTATCGTATGGAAGTGTTGAGGCAAAGTTCTCGGCGCTTTTATCATATAACGTGATGCCGTCTTTACCGATCACATAAAGATATTCTTCTCCGCCGTCAACAATATCCATGAATCCGCCCCGTTCACTCCGGAGAACAAGAGAGCCTTTTTTGTCATTAATAATGAATCTGTACAATGCCCCAACAGCGCCGTCCGTGAAGGAAAGAACCGGAGATGTTTCGCCGGATGCCCAAAAGATGCGGTCTGGCGCGAAAGGAAGGGGAGATCCCGTTAGCACAAGAAATTCCTGGACCGGCGTTTTGTGTATAAGAAAGAGTTGATTCTGTATATCTTCAATATTCGCCTCAAGCGTAGTTTTTACTTCTTCCGAGAGCGCTTGGGAAATTGTGGTAAGTGAGTTCTGTGCGCGCAAAAGCAGTATTTCCGACTGATTCTTGTCTCCATAGATCAATGCCGAACGCGCGCTATCAATATCGCGCTCTACGGTAGAAATAGTTGTTGCGGTTTCCGCGTTGCCCGCTGAAAAGTGGGATATCGCCGAGTTACCGATTTGAAACACCAAAAATCCCGCGCTAATGAGCAGAGCTCCGACAAACACGCTTTTTTTAGGAGCCGTCCAGCGTATATGCGAAATAAATCCGAAACGTTCCACGCGATCGCGCACGCGTTTCCGAAGTGTCTCAAAGGGGTTAAACGAGGAAAATGAATCAAAAATATTATCCCGCAGAAGAAGCAAACGAATACGGAACGAGCGGAATTTTTTATATGAAGCCGTGACAGAAGAAATGAGCGGAGCATTGCCGTCGAGTATACGAGCCGGGATTGTTTGTGTTGACGCATTTATATCCGGCGGAGGAATATGAATGACTAACGCACACGATGCGGAGCGTTCCGTCATTTTTTTCTGCACTTCTTTGTAAATATCTTTGATATCTGCGGCGTGCGAAACAGAAGAAAGGGATGTTGTTGAACCGGCGAACACGATATCGTTATCTTCAAGCCGTCCGCTTATCATGGATGAAAACGGAGAAACTCCTTTGGTATCCGAAACAAATACATTCGATTTTTTTCCATCCCGTATGAGCCATACGCCCACATGAGAACTTCCCGCGCGCGATGCAAATATTGTTTTGTTGCTTATGATGCAGGCGGCGAATGAGCTTGTTCCAAGCCACCCCTCGTTGCCCGACGCCAATTCATGCATCAGGACTGTATTTGCTTCTTTGAGCGCAGCAGTAAAAGCCTGTGTTGGTTTGCGGTCATCTTTTTCGTAATATGTTCTTCGCATCGTTGAGGCGATGAGATTTGGAATGCCCCAGGAGGCCCGGGGAGCGCCACGAAGCTCGGCCGCAACAAAAAGACTCCCCAAATGGTCCATTCCCTGGGGAGCTTCGAAAGAAAAAAGGTCACAGAAAACATCGCCTTCTGCGCCATTCAGCAAAAATTCCTTGATAATCTCTTTTTGTGAAGCCATGTGGTATGGTGTGCGGCGAAGGAGAGCAAGTTGAAATGCTGATGCGCAAGCCGTATAAGTGTAGTGTAGCCAAAAAATACAACCATGACAACGCTTTTGGATGGAAAACGTATCGCCGAAGGGCTTTATGAACAATTGAGGGCCCGGGCCGGGGCCCAGGGCATTTCCCCTTTAATAGACGCCGTTTTAGTGGGCGATAGTCCCGCGTCTTTGGCGTTCTTGAGAGTAAAGGAAAAAGCCGCCGCGTCTGTGGGGGCGCGATTTCGTCTTCACAGATATGATTCGGATATATCTCTTTCCGAATTGTCCCGTGAAATGAACCGGCTCGCAAAGGGAAGCGGGGATGCGTTAATCGTTCAATTGCCGCTTCCTGCGGGTTTGGATAAAGCGCGGCAATCTATTTTGCGGATAATTCCTCCCGAGAAAGACGCGGATTGTCTTTCTGAGATTTGGCAGGGGAAAATAATAAGCGGGAGGACTACCATTGTTGGCCCGGGCGGGAACGCAGAATTGGTTCCACCGGTTGTGGGCGCTGTTTTACGGATCGCCGATGAATACGGATTTGATCTTAGCGGCAAACGCATTGCGGTCGTTGGGTGGGGGGATTTGGTCGGGAAGCCGTTGGTGCCGTATCTTATTCGTCGAGGAGCCGAGGTTACGATATGTACAAGTAAAACCCGCGATCTTACAGATACACTCCGGCGCGCAGATGCCATTATAAGCGGTGCTGGGGTTCCTCAGCTCATAAATGGTTCCATGATAAAGCGGGGCGTATTTATTTTTGATGCGGGGTATAACAAGAAAAATGGTACGCTTGTCGGCGATGTGGACATCAACTCGGTGCTTGGCGTTGCCGATGCCATAACGCCGGTTCCCGGTGGTATCGGGCCGCTGACCGTCGCATGCTTGTTATATAACGCTTTTACTCTCGCGGCGGCTCACCACAAGAGTTCCGGCACGCGATAATTTGCTTGAAACAAAAGGGCGCGGGCCGTATCATAACAACACGATCATGAGTGACCAACAACAAAAAAATATCTTACAGACGCCGGCAATTCGGTATTTTTTAACCTCACAGGAAGGCTTAAGAGCTCCCAAACCGGAAGCCGATAAGCCGGGAGAAAAAATTCATGTGAGCGAAGCTATCAGCAAGGTATCTTCGTTATATGAGTATTTGCGTATTAGCGCCGAATATACTGAAGAGCATCTTATTTTCCGCAATGTCATTGAGAGAATTTTGAAGCGCCGCATTTTTATACAAATGCAAAGCGAATCAAAGGAGCTTGCGGGCGGACTTATTAAAGAACTTATTTCCGGAGGATATCTTCCCAATGACGCGGTGCATATTGATGTTGTGCGTGACGTTAGCCGCATTATCGAGCGGTATCTCGCGATCCTTGATGCCATTCAAGATCGTTCGTCGGATTTTAATGATTTTATTATCCAACTTGCGTCCGTTGAAATAGACAGGGAGTTCAATAAGGTTGAGCGCGAAAAAGAAGAAGCCTTTGCCCACTTTGCGCTTATGGCGGTACGCGATCGTATACAGTGGTCCAATATTTTCAGCGGAACAAAAGAACATAATCTGCAAATATATATTGCCGTGTTGCGGACCATCGTAAAATATGATGATGCGCAGGTTTATTTCGCTTTATTCCGCAATTCGATCTCCGGTTGGGATTCGCTGAGTCCTCAGGCGGTCGCCGAACAAGCAACCCGGGTGGAAGCATTTTGGAAAAACAGTCCCAGTTGGATGAAACATCCGTATCGCGAGACCTATTTGCGCGTGGCACGACAGCTTTATCCGGCATTTGTAAGTATTAGAGATGTCTTTAATCAGCACCCGCAGCAGATGGAGGCCGTGTTTTCCGATCCTACGCGTCTTGAGCGGGCAGTTTCGGCCGTTGCGCAAGCGCGATATGACGGCGCGAAATCTCGATTGCGAAGCCGCGCGATGCGCGCAACTATATATATATTCCTCACGAAAATGCTCATGGCGTTGGGTGTTGAAGTTCCGTATGATCTTTTGTTCGCAAAACATTTTGATGCGCTTCCGCTTGCCATTAATTTATTGTTTCCACCGGCTCTCATGTTTTTTATGGGAGCTACCACGCCGCTTCCCGGCAAAAATAATACCGAACGTATTATTAAAGATGTGCGCAAGATAGTGTATACGAGCGACAACGGAGAAATGCTTCGAATCGTTTCGGCGCCGAAGCAGCGGGGAATACTCGAGATGGCGCTGTTTGGTATTTTGTTATTGGGACTTTTTGTATTTTCATACGGTTTGTTTATTTTTCTGTTGCGTATATTGCGTTTCAGTGTTGTGAGCGGAGGGGTATTTATATTCTTTTTGACCGTTGTAAGTTTATTTTCATACCGCATACGAAGACCGGTTCGCGAATTATTCGTAAAGACCTTCGAGAGTGCGCGTTCCACGCTTTTATTTTTGGTGACGTATCCGTTGGTTATAGTGGGCTATTTTCTTTCCGACGGGGCCGCAAAGATCAATATTCCGGTTATTGTACTGGACATATTTATCGAAGCGCCGTTGAAATCTTTTTTGGAGGTCGGAGAAGATTGGCTTTCGTTCCTTAGAGAGAAGCAGGAAGAGATTGTATAGAGAATATATGAAAAAGCAACCGAAGGGCTTTTTCTCCCGATTGCTTGAGGAAGAGCGGGTCCGGCAAACCGAAACCATAGATCTTATCGCGTCCGAAAACGCGGCGTCATCGGCAGTTCGCGATGCAAATGCGTCCGTGTTCATGAATAAATATGCGGAAGGATATCCCGGTGCGCGATATTATCCCGGTAACGATGTTGCCGACCGGCTCGAAAGCCGCGTGCGGCGCCAGGCGCAGGCATTATTCAAAGCTCCGCCGGCACAATGGCGCGTAAACGTGCAGCCGTATTCGGGCACGCCCGCTAATATTGCGGTTTATGTCGCTCTTCTTGAATTTGGCGATACGCTTATGGGTCTGGCGCTTTCGCAAGGAGGTCATCTTACACACGGCCATCGAGTGAATTTTTCCGGGAAAGCCTACACGGTCATTTCGTATGGCCTCAACAATAAAAGCGGGGAAATAGACTATGAGGCGTTGGAGGTATCTGCTAAGTCTCATAAGCCAAAACTTATCGTATCGGGCGCGACAGCGTATTCGCGAAAAATAGATTTTGCCCGTATCGGGAAGATAGCCAGGCGTGTTGGAGCCATTCATATGGCGGATATTTCTCATATCGCTGGACTTGTAGCCGCCGGATTGCATCCCAGTCCGTTTCCTTGGGCAGATGTTGTGACCACGACTACGCATAAAACATTGCGCGGCCCTCGGGGCGCAATGATATTTTCAAGAAAACAATTTTCGGAACAAATAGACCGAGCGGTGTTTCCCGGCATGCAGGGCGGACCGCATCTCAATACTATAGCCGCGTTGGGGGTTGCGTTGGACGAGGCAAGGCGACCCGCGTTTGTGGTGTATCAGCGACACGTGATTCAAAATGCGCGTTCTTTGGCGGATGCCCTGAAGAAATACGGATTTACGATAATTGCGGGAGGCACTGATAATCACTTATTTTTGGTTGACGTGAGAAACAAAGGTTTCAATGGAGCTGAAGCGGAACAAATACTTGAGCGGGCGGGGATTATTGCGAATAGAAACACCATACCGGGCGATGTATCGGCCCGCGTTCCTTCGGGTATCCGGCTTGGGACGCCGTTTGTGACAACGCGGGGTATGAGAGATGCTCAAATGAAAATGATCGCGCAATGGATATATGAACTGCTCGACAGAAAAAGTTCTCCAGAAAAAATACGGCAAAAGGTGCGGGCAACAGCAAAGCAATTTTTATTACCGTAAACACAACATATGGTTACCCGGCGGAAAAATAAAATCCGTGTGACGAAGAGACGGAAAGCAAAAAAAATACGCCGTCGTCCGGCGCGACATTCTGAGAGTGGAAAACGGGGGAAGCGGATACGCTCTGCGGAGCCATCCGTGCTTGAGGGACTATTCGGCAGTTCTCCGCGAATCCGCCTCATTAATTTTTTTATAAAGACCGAAGCGGATGAAGTTCTTTTGCCCGATATCGCTGAGCGCACGCGCATACCCGGTGCGGTTATCGGGCGGGAATGTAAAGAGTTGGTGCGCATAGGATTTCTTCGACCGAGGGGGAAAACGACATGGCAACTGAATGAATCATTTTCATTCGCGGCAGAGCTGAAGAATATTGCACGTCGCACAGCGACGATCAATAAAAGCCAGCTTATTTCTTCGGTAAAGCGGCTTGGAAAGATCCGTTTGTTTCTCGTATCCGGCGCGTTCCTTAACCGCGAGGAAGCAACAGTTGATATTTTTATCGTTGCCGATAATTTGAACGAACGCCGTCTTGCTGCCGCAATACGGCAGTTAGAAGCCTTGGTCGGACATGAGCTGCGTTGGGTGGGTATGGACACCCGCGAATTTCTTTATCGATGGCGCATGCTTGATCGTTTTGTTCGGGATGTTTTAAGTGAGCCGTATGAAAAAATAATATCTTCGGGATTGCCAATGATATGAGACACGATCTTGCGCACGTTGTTATTATTCCAGACGGCAATAGGCGATGGGCTCGCGCCAAAGGACTACGTCCACACCAGGGACACGAAAAGGGATTTTCGCGCATGGAAGAACTTATGGACGCTTGTTTCGGCGAGCGCATCCGGTTTTTTTCTTTGTGGGGAGCATCTATAGATAATCTTACAAAGCGCGATGCCGGCGAGATTGATTTTTTGCTTTCGTATCTGGAACGGCGATTGAGAGATCTTGCTCACGAAAAGCGGATACATGAAAATAAAGTTCGTATCCGTGTTCTTGGATTTTGGGAAGAATATGTGCCCGTATCGCTGCAAAATGCCATCCGCGAGGCTCAGGAAGCAACGGCATCGTATGATTCGTTCTCATTTACGCTTTTTTTGGCGTATGACGGAAAAGAAGAAATGCGTCGTGCCGTGGAGACTATTGTGCAGAAAAGCGATGCGACATATGAAAGCGGCGTTTCGCCTGATACAATAAAGAAAGCACTGCTCACATACGAGCTTCCCCCGGTAGATCTTCTTATACGAACGGGAGGAGAGCCGCATCTTTCGGGGGGATTTATGATGTGGGATGTTGCCGATGCGCAATTATATTTTTCCGAGCTCTTTTTTCCTGATTTTGATGAAGGCGAATTGAAGAAGGCGATACGGGTTTATAGGCAGAGAGAGCGGCGGTTTGGCGCTTAAAAAATAGTATTTGTATTAAATTTGCGCGCGTAGCTCAGCGGTTAGAGCGTTCGGTTCACATCCGAAAGGTCCCCGGTTCGAATCCAGGCGCGCGCACATGTCCGCGAATATACTCAAAGAAATTGCGTTTTCTCAAAGTACCGTCATTGCCGGTGGATTTATTTTTGCGGTCATTGCGGTTGCCGCGGTTTTTGTTTTTAGAAGAAAATTCGGGGGAGCGTATACGCCGGCGCGATTTGAAAAATGTTTGTTTAAATTTGTTATCGCGTATTTTACGAAGCGCCGGGGGGTATGGCCGGATTATGGGGCCATAAAACAGACTCTGGACCGTCTTTCGCCCGGGCAGCGGGAACGTGAGGCCGCGCGCATATATTTTCAGATAGAAGACGCGATCCTTGAGGACAGGAAGAAGCAGAAAATTGAGCGGGATGATGTGAGGGCAAAGATCTTTTCTGCATGCAAGGCGCAGAAAGCGGAGGGCATATTGCCTGTTATATTTTTACCTGAGCATTTGCAGCTTTCGCGTCTGCATCAGCACTTTGCCGATATATTGTTTTCCAGAGCCCACGCCGCGCTTAGCGCCGACGCTTTTAATAAGGTTATGGTTTCGATCGAGCGGGGGAAATATCCGAAAAATTTTGTCGGCGATGGCGGATTCGTATGGACTGTTTTTGAGGCGCAGATGGCCGAACTTGATTATGAACACCAGCTTGAAGAAATAAAGCATATTGTTAAACAATTTGCGGCAAAATTGCTGCAATACGCCATTGCGGATGCCGGTAATGACCGGGCCTCGGCGATATTCAGCGACGCGTATCGTGATTTTAAGAATACGCATTCGTTTATCGGCATTGAGCGTGTTGCCGATGTTTTGCGTATTATCCCCGAAGGCATTCTGTCTTCCGAGCGTATCGCCATCCTTCCGAAGGCGGATCTTGAAGAAGCTGTTCGCTCTCGTACGGAGGAACTTGAACGGGCCCTCGAAAAAGTCGAGGCTCAGCGAAAAGAATTGGATCGCGCATATGAGGATTTAAGGCAAAATGACATCCTGAAAACAGAATTTATTGATGTTATTTCGCATCAGTTTCGTACGCCGCTTTCGGTTATCCGTTGGCAGACCGAATTGTTGATGGATGAAGTAATGAAATATGTTTTGCCCGAGAGGGCGGGAGAATTCCACGAGAATATCCAAACGTTGTATCAAAAAAGCGTGTTTCTCATAGAATTGCTTAATGATCTGTTTGATGTTTTGGCTATTGAAGGCAAAAAACTTATCTTAAATAAACAACCGTATCCATTATGGGAAATCGCGAGCGATGTCTGCAAAGAATTTGAGCGGGATGCGGCAAAAAAATCTATTACGCTTTCGCTTAGTAAACGCGCTCCGGTTTTCAGAGAAGCCGCGGTTGACCGAGATAAGATACGACGGGTCTTTGATATTCTTATCCGGAATGCGTTGCGATATACACCGGAAAATGGCGCCGTGACGGTAGATGTTGAAGAAACGGTTGTCCATGACAAGCCGGCCATTGCCTGTTCGGTGCAGGATACCGGTATCGGCATTGAACGCGAGGATGTCTCCAAAATATTCGGACGGTTTTTTCGTGCGCAAAACGCGATACGGACGGCTCCCGACGGGGCGGGGTTGGGATTATATTTGACAAAACAATTCATTGCGGCGCATAACGGAACGATCGAAGTTTTTTCCGAGGTTGGAAAAGGAACGCGTTTTACATTCATTGTTCCTGCCGAATAAAAACGAAAATAAGAAAAAACAGCTTCGGTTTTGCGAAGCTGTTTTGTTTATTACGGTATTGGAACTTCAAGCGGGTCCATGACGCCGTCTTCGTAGGCCTTCACCGCATCGCCGGTAAGGACAATGCGATACATACGGTTGCGGGCAAGTTCGCCCGAAACAACAGTATCTCCGAGGCGCGCTTCCAGACTTGAGCTGGGGAAGCCGATCGCGCGTAGCACGGTACTGCGCAAAAGGTCGGTTTCGCGCCATGTGTCATAGACGCGCAACTGATCGAGCAGTTTGCTCTGCATGTTTCGGTAGCCTTCCCGCTGGGCAACGATGTAGTCCTGGATGCGCCCCCAGTTTGCAAGCAGTTGCTGCAGACTGAGTTCGGGGTAGGCTTCGTGGATCGCGGCGAAAAACGCAGAATTGATCTGGTATCCGCCGTCTTCGTAGCGACCCTTCACCGTATCAAGCAAGATTTTGTTCAAGGTGTCGTTTTGGGTTTGGGCGATATTCACCTGTTCGTAGAATCCCGAGATGTATCCGGAAAGGTAGTTTTGGTTGTCGAGATACTGCGCGGTGAGCTGCCGTTCGTGTTGGATGCCCTCGTTCCTGACCCCGTTGATGTACGAGTAGATCAGAAAGAGAACAAGAATGATGCTTCCGATAACGGCAAGCGTAATGACGAGAGGCTTGTTGGTGCGTGACACGGCTTTCTCCTTTTGTTTACCGGAAGGTCCATGACGAACTGTTATCGTCCCACGGGTTGGGCCGGCGTTTTTTGTTTTTGAGCCATTTTCGTTCATCGATGATGACGAAGGCGATCCACACGAGCATGGAGATAATGAATCCGGCGATAACAATGAGGGTTTTTGCCCCGTCAGTTGGTTCTATCTCCGAATTGAGATACAGGAAACCCCCGCCGACATCGTCCGAGTCGTTCGAAGTCATTGAAACGCGTTGGAATTTCGTTGCCGGGTCATCAAGACCCCACAAGATGTTCTCAAGCGCTCCGTTGCCGTGAAGTCCTCGGACCTTTAGTTTCTTCTCTCCGTCTTTTTCCTTCCAGTAGAATTCACCACGTACCGTGCCAAGCACTGCTTGGGGAGATAACGGGGTGCCGGCGAGCCTGTTTTGGATAGCAACGAGCATGTATTCGTTGCCACGCGGCATGCCGGTGGTCGCTCGTGCCCAGGAAACGGTCAGGCCGTCTTCAGTTCCGATAACGACAATGATGGAGTTTTTGCTGATCGCTTGGTCCCCGAATGTTTCGGGGTCGGACCAATACGCCTTAAGCGCCGTGATATAGGCGTCTTTTTCAGCGGTAATGGATGCATTTTGCACCACAATAAGGTGAAGATCGCCCTGCAGTTCCGTGCCCAGTGCGGCATTGAGACGCATAAGCGTTTCCTGCCACTCGGTTTTGTTTGCGGGCGAGAAACCGACGAATGAAATTTTGTCCGCGTAGTAGAAATCGCGCACGGACGTTACAACTGGCGGTAAAAGACCCTGCTTTTTGAACGATTCGATCTTATCGCTGTATTGGCGAAGTATCGATTTGTCCGACGCGAGGATATAGTTATCGTACTGCATTCTCTTTGTCACAGGTCCCGGCGTGCCCGCATCAATCCGTTCTTTGGCTTGTAGCCAAAAAGTGGGAATTCCGGACGGAATATTTCCGGGAACTCCCTCGGTTACCCGCCAGCGGTTGGCATTGGGGTTCGTGGGGAGCCAGTGCTCCGCGATCAAATAATCGCCGATCGTTGTTGCGATGGTGAATGTCCACTCTTCCGTCGTGTAGGGACAGTCATGCCAGTGAGTTTCCGTATAGGTTTCGGTGTGGCTATTGCCGTCACTGTCCGTGACCGTGCGGGTGTGGACGTCGATGTAGGGATCACAGCTGTATTCCCGTATGCACGGGCCGTCACGGCTGCATGGTATGCGCTGCCAATCGGCACGCAACTCATAGCCGTTCCAGTATTCGTTAAAACTGAGCTTGTCGGCTTTTGCGATGTTCCATCCCGCGACCGTAGTGATGGGGGCGGCAAGGAGAGCAATGACAAGGGACCCTACACCGAATTCTCTCCACGTTATTTCGTAAGGATTATCCATGCGGTCAAGTACAAGCTTTACGGCAAGACCGGCAAGCAGGGCGGCGCATATGGCCGCAAACGCAAGGCCAAGCATAAAGTTCCTCCGTATTGTCAAAGTTCGACACGCTGATTTATTATAGTTAAATTTTCTATATTGTCAATGTTCGTGAATATTGATTTCCCTTTGTTTTTATTGTATAAAATCTGCATTCCGAACCCTTACAATATTACGCGAGGCGATGAGATGAAGATTACGAAGGATGTGCTGAATAACGGTCTTCGTGTGCTTGTTGCGCCACGAACCGATGTTGAGGGCGTAACGATCGTATTGGCTCTTCGCGCGGGTTCCCGCCGCGAGACACCCCAAAATAGCGGTGTTGCGCATTTTCTGGAACATATGTTTTTCCGTGGCGGGAAACGCCATCCCGACCAGCGCTCAACTGTGTATGCAATTGAGCGGGCGGGCGGTGAAGCAAACGCATATACCGGCCATGACGAGGTTGCGTATACCATTTCTGTTCCGGCGGGCGCCATTGCGACTGCTTTTGATGTTCTCAGCGACATGTTGCTCAATGCGCGCCTTCGGGCATCCGATATTCGTGTCGAGCGGGGAGCGGTTCTTGAAGAGCTCTCACAGCGAAATGAGAATTATGCGGGTTTGGCGTGGGAAGAATGCCAGCGCCTTCTCTATGGAGATACGCGTCTTGGCAATGCTGTTATAGGCACGGCCGGCACAATCGGTTCTTTTGCGCATAACGATTTTGTTTCGTTCCGCAAAACTATGTATAACGCTCAGGACGCCGTTCTTGCCGTATGCGGAAAAGTAACTCCCGATCGTGTGTTCCGGCTTGCCGAACGATATTTTTCCGATTTGCCCAAAGAGAGTCCGGGGCATCACATCCCCGTTGAGCCGGCAGAGCTTTGGGACGACCGGAAGATCTCCATTGTTCAAAGCGGCGGCACACAAACGCATATTTGTCTGTTTGCTCCCGCGCCCTCCGCGTCTTCACCGGAGCATGTTGTTGCGGAAATAACCGCAACCGTTCTGGGTGGCGGCATGAGCTCTCGTTTGTTCCTGAACGTTCGTTCTAAGCGCGGGTTGGCATATTCCACGTACGCGAGCTTCAACTCGGGTCCGGATTATGGCAACATCTCGATCTATGCGGGAACATCGTCTCCAAAACGTGTAGAGGAAGCTCTTGCTGCGATCATGAACGAGATTAATGTGCTCAAAAGCGCTACGGTTTCCAAAGAGGATTTGTCTTGCGCGAAAGAATATCGTGCCGGCGAAACAGTTCGGGCGCTTGAAAGTTCCATGGTTATTGCCATGGAGCTTGCGAGCAGCGAATTGCTTCTTGGTCGTACGCGAACCATCTCCGAGCTTGTTCATGCCACCGATGAGGTGAGTAGCGAAGATGTTACATCGATGGCGGGCAATGTTTTCCGGCCGGGCGCGCTGCGTCTTGCCGTTGTCGGTCCGTATCGGGGCACCGAGGAACGTTTGCACGATATCCTCGCATCATAAAAAAATCGGCTTTGATCCCTAAGGGACAAAGCCGTTTTTATTTTTATATCCGATTGACACGCGCTCTCCAGGCCGCATCCTGTTCAATTGCGAATGTGCATTTGAACTCTTCCAGGTTCAAGAGAGTAAGAAGTTCCGGATCTATATAAAGTTCTCTGCAGAGGTTGCAAAGCGCGGCGATGAGTCCGAAAACTTGCCGCTCTTCTCTGGCATTGCGCTTTTTGAATGTTGCATCGAAGCGGGAAAGAAACATCGGCTTGTCGCATCGGGGGCAAGTTTCTCTAAGCGGCCGCATAGCCCTGCCTCCAAAGAGCGAAATTCGTCCGGTAGTTACGAGTATATGAATGCCGGGCATAGTACGTCAATGGCGGGTGGGATGGGGTATGTTTTGCTATACTATAGTTGAGAAAATATCTATGCTTCGATACTTTGCCTGGCATTACGGTACGGGACTCCGCTCTTTTTTGAGAGCTGAGCAGAATTTTTTTGCATTCGGATGGTATTTCTTTTCGATAAGTGAACTTCTTCGCACGCTGTTTTCGCCGTGGCATCAGATATTGGAGAAGAAAAAAGGCGGTATTGCCTCAAGTGAATTTTGGCAATCATTATCGTTGAATCTCATGTCGCGCGTGTTGGGAGCAATGGTCCGCGCGATAACGATCGTATTCGGACTCGTTTTTGAAACAGTGCTTCTTCTTGTCTTATGTGTGCTGACAATTATATGGTTGTCGGCGCCTTTGCTTATACCCACGGCGTATGTGTCGGGCGTATTGTTATTGATAATTTCTTCATGATTACTGATTTCGAGATCAAAAATAAAGACGCGTTGTTAGCTATTCGGGTTCGTTTCTTATTCCCACGGAGCCTTCATCGACTTGCGACGTCTCTGTCGGGAGCCGCATCGCTGTTCTTTTTTGTGCTCGCATTCGTGCTCGGAGGACATACGATGTCGTTGGTTTTATTTTTGTGGTGCGGTGCCACGTTTTTGTTGCTTCTCTTTTTGTACGGATTCATAGAAACCGGGCTCAAAGGATCCTTCTTTTTTTCGCTGAAAGACCGGCTTGCCGAATATAAAACCGGACGCGCATCGGATCTTACGGTATTTTTAGATTTTCATGCCGCGGGCGCCATGAAGGATATTATTAATCGTGCCGGGATTGCGGATGTATTCCGTCTCACGGCAACGATAATGAGCGAACGGAGCGTTCATTGGGTATTTAGCCGTCTTGCTTTGGACGAAAAAGATGCCGTGAAATGGATAAAGCAGTCTTCCATCAATACGCTCGCCAAGAAAGATTTTGTGTTGAAGCTCATTGAGGAGGCGGCGACATATGCCGTAAAGCGACACCACGCGACCATTGGCGTTCTGGATATTTTTTGGGCGCTTTCGCAGGCAAATCCCGCGTTGCGGCAATATCTTTTCGATCATGCAATCGAGCCCGCGGACCTTGATGCTGTTATCCGTTGGCAGGACAGGTTGTGGCATATGAGCGACCATCGTCGCAAGTTTTGGCTTCGGGAAAACCTGTTTCGCACACAGCCCATAGGGAAAGAATGGTCTGCCGGCTATATTAACCTCCTTTCTAGCTATTCTCGGGATATTACCGATGCCGTACAGGCGAGAGGTTTGGATTTTCACGTTGTGGGGCGCAAGAAGGAAATAGATGCCATGGAGCAGATACTTGCTAAAGCAGGCGAGAATAATGTGTTGCTGGTCGGTGAGCCGGGCGTGGGACGCGAAACGATAATATACGGTTTTGCAAAACGGTTGCTTGAGGGGCGTTCGCTTCCGCAATTGAACCGCCAAAAACTTATCGAACTTGATCTTTCCGCCGCGATCGCAGGATTGAAAACAGCCGGTGAAGTTGACGGGCGCATCAAAGAATTATTTTCAGAAGCGGTTCAGGCGCGCAACGTGATCCTTATTATTCAGAACCTCCACCATTTTCTTGGCACGGAATTTTCCGGTGGCGTCATCGATATTTCCCGAGCGGTACTTCCGTACATTAAAGATGCGCACATGCAACTTATTGCCATTACGACGCATTCCGGTTTGCATGAGAAAGTTGAAAAAGCGGGGGAGCTCGCGAGCGCATTTCAGTCGGTTGAAGTTCAGGAACCGACACTTGAGCAGGCGGTGCAGATACTTGTGGATGTTATCCCGCGGTTCGAATGGAAATATAAAGTATTCATTCCGTACGCGACGATAAAATCTATTGTGCAGCTTTCGGATAAATATGTTCAGAACGTTCCGTTCCCGGAGAAAGCAATAGATCTTCTTGCCGAAATTTGCGTTCATGTTGTGAGAGATAAGAAAAAAATAATTACGATAGATGATGTTGCCGCGGTGGTTTCATCGCGCGCACAGGTACCGGTCGGTTCCGTCGGTGAGGACGAAAGAGATAAATTGTTGCATCTGGAAGATCTTATCCATGCGCGTATCGTTGATCAGGAAGAAGCGGTGAACGCTATCGCTAACGCAATGCGGCGTGCGCGCGCCGGCGTTGGAGATACTTCAAACCGTCCCATCGGTTCCTTCTTGTTCCTCGGACCAACTGGCGTTGGGAAAACCGAGACCGCAAAAGCGCTTGCGCAGGTGTATTTCGGCTCCGATGAGCGCATGATCCGTTTTGATATGTCTGAATATAACGCACCTGACGCCGAGCAGCGTCTTTTGGGTTCGCCCGTTATACATGCGGAAGGAACGCTTACGACTGCGGTGAGGGATAATCCATTCTCGCTTTTGCTTTTGGACGAGCTTGAAAAATCAAATCCCAAAGTACTCGATCTTTTCCTACAGGTACTTGACGAAGGCCATCTTACCGATGGATGGGGCAAGCGCGTTTCATTTACACATACGATCATTATTGCGACATCGAATGCAGGCGCGGATTTTATACGCCAGGCGATACATGACGGTAAAAAAGGCGACGAGCTTTCAAAAGGGCTCATAGAACATCTTTTATCGAAAAATTTATTCAAACCGGAATTTGTGAACCGTTTCGATGGCGTTATTGTGTTCAAGCCGCTTGAGCAGCAACATGTGGAACAGATCATCCGCATGATGCTCAAGAGTTTGTCACACGAGCTATTCCATGAGAAAGGCATAAAAGTTGAAGCAGATGACGCTGCGGTGAAAAAAATACTTGAATTGGGATATAATCCGGAATTTGGGGGACGCGAATTGCGGCGTATTATGCAGGAGAGCGTGGAGAACGTTATAGCCAGAAAGATACTCGGGGGTGAAATTAAGCGGGGAGACACATTCACCATTAAAGACATGGATTTGAAGTAAACCGACAATTTTTTCCTATACAAAAAAAGACGGGTTGCGGGTATTTTTTTGCCGCAACCCGTTTTTCTATAAAGGTTTTTGCCAAAAAACGATATCCACAAAAATGTGGATATCTTATGTTTTGATGGAAATGGCGCGTGGTGGGATACTAAGAATACAATGTGGTGAAATGTGGATAAGAGTGGGGATAACCTTAATTTCTGTGGATAACATTCATGTTCATCGGTGAATACCGGCACACAATCGATACAAAAAAAAGAGTTGCCATACCTGTACGGTTTCGTAAAGATATGGGCCAGAAAGTTGTTCTTACTCGGGGATTGGACACGTGTTTGTTTATTTATCCGCTAAGGGAGTGGGAGACGTTAGCCGAAAGTTTAAGTAAGCTTCCGTACGGAAAGGCGGAGAACCGCAGTTTTGTTCGTTTGATGCTTGCGGGGGCGCTTGATCTTGATGTTGATGCGCTGGGACGCATTCTTGTTCCGGATTATTTACGGACATATGCGGGCCTTGGGAAGCGTGTGGTTATTGCGGGAGTTTATAACCGTCTTGAGGTGTGGGACGAAGAGAAATGGAATGAATATAAAGGAAAAGCAGAAATGAATACGGGAGATATCGCAGAAAAGCTCGGAGACCTCGGTGTGTATTAGTCTGTTCATTGAATAATGCCTCACGTTCCGGTCCTTGCAAACGAGATAATACGGTTTTTTGAACCCCGCAGCGGACGTAATTTCGTTGACTGCACAGTTGGAGAAGGCGGGCATGCGGAAATATTATTGGCGCACGCCGCGCCGGACGGGATCGTTCTTGGGATAGATCGCGACAGAACGATACTCGATAGGGCCGAAAAGAATCTCGAACGGTTTGGCGAGCGCATCATACTGGTCCGGGATACATACGCACATCTTGCCGAAATAATCGCGACATACGAATTAAAAAATATACATGGAATACTTTTTGACCTTGGCATATCTAGCTATCACGTTGAAGAATCTGGGGCGGGATTTTCTTTCCGTTCGGACGAACCCCTAGACATGCGATTCAACCGTGAAAGTGATGATCCCACCGCTTCCGAAATTTTAAAAACATGGGACGAACAACAGTTGCAATGGCTCTTTACAACATTCGGAGAAGAACAATATGCCGCCGCTATTGCGCGAACGATCATTGATGCCCGCAAAAACGGGAAGATACTCGCCACGTCAGCGGATCTTGCAGGGCTTGTCGCGTCGGTAAAGCGGGGAGGCGGCGCGACGCACCCCGCAACGCAAGTATTTCAGGCCTTGCGTATCGTGGTGAATAAGGAGCTTGAGCAGTTGGGGGACGCGCTTCCTGATGCGGTCAAATTTCTTGAGCCGGGCGGACGTATCGCAATTATTTCATATCATTCTCTTGAAGATCGTCTTGTAAAACATTTTTTCATAAACGAAGAGCAGGAAAAAAGAATGAAGATCATAACCGAAAAACCGATAGCGCCGTCACCGATCGAACAAAAAGAAAATCCTCGCTCGCGGTCCGCAAAGCTGCGGGTAGCAGAAAAAATATAATCTCAATAATCATATGACAAAACGATATCGTACACGTTCGCGTTCATATGTCGGGGGACTCGCACTGCCCCGGGTTGGGACATTTTCTGTTCCGTGGGACGCCCGCGCCATCTCATTACCGAAAGGAAAAAAGGCGCACGCCATGTGGCTGGGAAGTTTCATGCTTCTTTTGTGCCTTCTTGGTTCGCTTGCCTGGTACGTCACGGCGCTGAGTGCTACAGTGGGTGAAGATTACACGCGGACGAAACTTGAGGATAGGATCAAGGTTTTGCAGGCGGAAAACCAGGACCTGCAGGTTGCCTTGTCGAAAGGGGAAACGCTCACAAAGATCCAGGAAAGAGCTTCGGTATTGGGGCTTATTCCGGCGGGTCGCACCGTATACGTGGCGCTTCCGGGAGGCTCGTTTGCCGCGGCATCTTCCGCCACCGCCATCCGTTAAAAGCGACGCTCTATGCATCCGGTTCGTATCTCACTTATATTTTTGCTTATTGTAGGAGCGGCTGCCGTCATCGTCAGCCGCCTTTTTTTCTTACAGGTTACGAAGCATGATTTCTATTCGGCTTTGGCGCGGGGGCAGCAGCAGGTATTTGAGGATATCCCGCCCGAGCGTGGCGACATTTATTTGATGGATAAAAAATCGGTACCGGTTCCGCTTGCGGTGAACCGCGACTATCCGTATGTGTATGCGGTTCCCAAGGATATTGAGGACGTCGAAGCGGTCGCGCAGACGCTTGCCGACATCCTGGGTTCTCCAAAAGATGAGATATACGTAAAAATATCCAAACAAGACGATCCTTTTGAACGTATTGCGGACCGTCTTTCCGATGAGCAGGCGCAGCGGATACGCGAGGCGAATATGAAGGGAGTTTCGTTGCGAACGGAACGCCTGCGGTATTATCCATATGGGGAAACCGCTTGTCACGTGAGTGGATTTCTCGGACAATCGGAGGATGGTCTTGTGGGGCGATACGGTCTTGAAGATTTTTATGAAGAAAATTTACGGGGCGTTCCCGGGAAAATTTCCGGTGAGAAGGACGCGCGCGGTACTATCTTAAAATCATTCGGGGAATTGGAAGATGCCGCACGACCCGGCGATGACCTTTATCTTACGATAGACCCCAATGTACAATCGGTCGTTGAGGATGCGCTTAAGGCCGGAGTGGAAAAGTGGGGAGCCGATGGAGGTTCCATTATTGTTACGGATCCGGTAACGGGCGCCATACGGGCAATGGCAAGCTGGCCGCGTTTTGATCTTAATAATTATTCGAAGGTTGAAGATGCGAACGTATATGCAAATCCCGTTGTGAGCCATGTGTTTGAACCCGGTTCTGTCTTCAAGCCGATCACTATAGCGGCGGGTATAGACACAAAAGCAATTACACCACTCTCAACATACGAGAATACGGGTTCGGTTCAGATCGGGAGCTATACCATTACGAATGTTGTGCAGGAAGCAAAAGGTACTCGCACAATGACAGAGGTTCTTGAAGAATCCCTTAACACCGGAGTTATTCATGTGGAAGAAAAAATGGGAGGCGAAAATCTCACAAAGTATATAAAATCGTTCGGTTTTCAGGAAAAAACCGGCGTTGATCTTTTCGGTGAGACCGTGGGAAATATAGCAAATCTTGAAGAAAAGCGCCCTATTAATTATGCGACCGCAAGCTTCGGGCAAGGAATTTCGGTAACGCCGCTTGCAATGGTAAACGCTATTGGCGTGATCGCCAACGGCGGTAATCTTATGCGTCCCTACGTGGTACAGACGGTACAGAAGCCGGACGGTGAAGAGGTGCGTACCGAGCCGAAAGTTATACGGCGAGTTATTTCGCAGAAGACCGCGACGGATGTTTCTGCGATGATGGTTGCGGTAGTGCGTAACGGTACGGGAAAACGTGCGCAGATCCCCGGTTATACGATCGCCGGGAAGACCGGAACGGCAGAAGTTCCCAATCCCGATCGTCCCGGCTATTCGGATAAAGATATTCATAGTTTTGCCGGATTTTTCCCCGCGTTTAATCCAAAAGCGCTTATTTTTGTGAAGCTGGATGACCCCAAGGGCGTTCGCTATGCGGAAGGCTCTGTGGTGCCCATGTTCAAGGATATAGCGCAGTATCTGATAACTTATTATTCCATTGCTCCCGACATTGATGGTACAAAGTAGGTGATATGAGAAATGTATTACAAGTGATTTTATATATATTCGCGCGCCTTGCTTTGATGCGCTATAAACCGCTCGTGGTCGCTATTACGGGGAGCGTCGGCAAAACGAGTACGAAAGAAGCTGTGTATGCGGTGTTGCGTGCACAATATCATTCGCGTGTGCGCAAAACGGAATTAAATTGGAACACAGAGATAGGAATGCCGCTTACTATTCTTGGTCTGCCGAGCGGCGGGAAGAATATTTTTGTATGGATAATCATATTTTTCCGCGCGTTGTTAAAGATAGTATGGGATCCGCAGTATCCCCAGGTGCTTGTGCTTGAGATGGGTGCGGATAAGCCGGGCGATATTCAATATCTTGCCCGTTTAGCGCGTCCCGCTGTCGGCGTTGTAACTGCGGTGGGCGATATTCCGGTGCACGTGGAATTTTTTGCAGGTCCTAAGAATTTGGCGCGCGAGAAAGCGCGTCTTATTGAAGCTCTGCCGATGAGTAGCGGATATGCGGTACTTAATTACGATGATGAAACGGTTCTTGAAATGCGTGAACGCACGCGTGCCCGCAATATTACGTTTGGTTTCGGTGAGAATGCGTCGGTCCGCGCAACCGCCATGGAGGTTCGTGAGGGAGAGGGCGGACCCGAAGGCATTAACTTTAAGCTTGAACATAACGGAAAAATAGTTCCTGTGCGTCTTTATAATATTTTCGGCAAAAGCGCAGTATATGCGGCGCTTGCTGGTGCGTGCGTGGGCATTGCCCTGAAAATGAATCTTGTGGAGATTGCAGAAGCATTGGCGCTCATTGAGCCGCCTCCGGGACGCCTGAGGCTTCTTAAAGGAGAAAAACAAACGCGCATATTGGATGATACGTATAATGCTTCACCGCTTGCGGTCCAGATGGCATTGGAGACGCTCGCATCGCTTGAGGCGAAGCGGAGAATTGCGGTTTTGGGCGATATGCTGGAGCTTGGAAAATATTCTGAGGCTGCACATCGTGCTGTGGGAGAAAAAGTTTTGAGCTGCGCCGATATTCTTATTGCTGTTGGTGAGCGCGCTCGGTTCATTGCGGATGAGGCGCGCGGTCGCGGTATGGCGCCCGAAAAAATATTTGAATTTTCAGCAACGACGGATGCTGCGGCAAAACTGGAGGATATTTTGCGGGAGGGTGATATTGTTCTGGTGAAAGGCTCGCGTGCAATGCATATGGAAAATATAGTAAAAGAGGTTATGGCGCACCCGGAAGAGGCCGGAAAATTGCTTGTTGCGCACTGACGGTGATGGCGTAGTATAATAGATGTATAATTAAAATCATTGTATGGGACTTTTTGGAACACCAAAATCCGTTTATCGAGAAGAATTTCATCGCATGCTGAATCACTCATCGCTACATAGCCTGCCGCATGAGGACAAGCAGCGCGTTATAGACCTTGCGGACACCTATTTTGACAGAAAAGGGGATTACCGGGGTATTCGCGAGGAAGAGAAAGCGGAATTTATGGAAAAAGCAAAAAATATGATACGTCCCGCGCACCATAATGATCTCGATGCCTTAGACAGACTCATGGATGAGGGCATTAAAGGAAATTACGGACAATAAGGGCGCAAAGAAAAATTTAGATAAAGAACCGGTTCTCGCAAACCGGTTTTTGTTTCACACAAAAGAGATTTTACTGGACAAAAACAAAAAAATAATGTATAAAATACTCATCGTTGTTTGAAAAGCTGGTGTCGTGCAATGGATAAACAGGCGTTTCAGAAGAAGCTGCTTTTGAAAATGGAAACGTTGCGCCGCCCCTCGGGCGTATTTGTAGCCGCCCCGACAAGCGACTACGATGCCTGCTGGTTGCGTGACCACGTGTATACGGTCTTCTCATATTACTTTATCAGTGATTTCGAGAAACTCACGCAGGGCATGCATGCGGTGTTCGATATCCTGCATACTCAGCGCGTAAAGATGCTAAAGCCTTCGCCTCGCAGGAATGCAGGCGAATACATCCACGCCAAATACAATGCCGGCGACTTTTCCGAGATTACCCAGCAATGGGGACACCATCAGCTGGATGCTATCGGGCTGTTCCTGCATATGGTTGCCGACCTCGAGTTTAAGCACATCCGTGTGATACGCGATTCTCGTGACCGCGAACTGCTGTCTCTTCTTGTAACGTATCTTGATTCGGTGCGTTATTGGGAAAATGCGGATTTTGGCATGTGGGAAGAGGACCCATATATTCACGCCTCATCTGTTGGCGCGGTCGTATCCGGGCTTCTGTATCTCTATCGTCAGGAAATCGTGCATGTGCCCGAGGGCCTTATCCGTCGCGGACGGGATACGTTGCACCGCCTGCTTCCGGAAGAATATCCGGGGCGAGATACGGACATGGCGCTTTTGTCGCTTCTGTGGCCGTACAACATCGTGTCGCACGAAGTTCGGGATGAGATACTTTTGCGCGTGAAAGCGAAGCTTGTGCAGGAGCACGGGCTTAACCGCTATTGGGGCGATAACTATTACCGCTCCGACAACGGGATTTCCGCCGAGTGGCCTATGGGTTTTTTCTGGCTTTCCATTATCTATTCGCAGATGAACCAGACGGACGAGGCCGAGCACTGGTTCACAAAAGGTGTCGCGCAAATTACTCGAAAGGGTGAAGTGCCCGAATTGTACCGGAACGGCTCGCCCAACGAACATCGTCCTTTGGCGTGGGCTCATGCGATGGCGCTTGTCGCCCTCGCGAAGCTTCAGGTGAAAAAAGCGCAGTTGTCGCTTTTGCTTCCCGATATTTCGGAAGAATAAAACGCATCGGAAAAAGGAGGAATGCATGCAAGGTGGACGTTCAATTAATTCCGGCGATCGCGAGCGCAGCTCGAGGTATCCGCAAAATGCGGTAGCTCGGGAGACGAGCGGCATCGGAATGGTCTACAACGTGAAGTGCGGACGTTGCGGCGACGAGCTTTCTCCGTATCCGCTTGGGCAGCCGCCCGCGGATATGCTTGAAGTGAATGTTGCTCCTGCGCGCAATATCTCATACAACCACGGCCTCAACCGCCGCGTTTCTGTGTGCGGTAAATGTGCCGAGTCCGTATTGCGTCTTCTGGGCATCACGAATTTCGACTACGGGGAGCGGTAAATGGAGATTTTCGGGTTCTTCGTGTACAGTCTGTTGGGCATTCTTGTGTATTCGGTCTTTGCGGGTCTTTTCACGGATCAGCGCGGACCGTTTCGCAGCAATCTGATGAAACTGTATCTCGTGTGGTTCTGGCCGGTTACGCTGGTCCTGACCATTGCGCTTCTGCTGCTGGTTCTTGAAGTCACGATCTTCCCCAAGAATGCGGGCTTCGGATATGGAAAGCATTAACGTGGAACTTATCGCGTTCGTTCCTCTGGGAGCGCTTGCGTATGTGGTTTTCGGGCTTCTTTTTGCGGACCACCACGGACCGTTCCACAATGTTGTGGAAAAATGGTTCTATGTTCTCCTGTGGCCGCCGCTTCTGATGCTGGCCGTCCTGCTCCGACTTCTCGATATTCTGATTCCCGATAAAAACGGGAAGAAAAAGTAAATATAAAAACGGTGCATACGCGCCGTTTTTCTTTTTTACAATTGTCAAAGTAAGCAGAATGGTTTATAACTGCAGTACTGTCAGTTTGAAAATTAAGAAAGGCGCGGTTCGTGTCCGTACGGAAGCGAATGAAAGAGCTTTTTGAACATCGCGCACGCGAAAAATCCCTTGACTGCAAAACGTCGCAGGACAAAGTGCTTTCCTACATACGCGCTTCGGCAAAAGAGCGGGCGGCGCAGCCCCGGACCGATGTTGTCGATGCGTTCGCGCACATCTATTGGTGTATTAATACGCAGTCCGCATGCGGCGCGCTCTGGTATACGCTTAAGTTCTTGGAGAAGCATCCCGTACCCGGGCTTTCCGGTGCTATTGTCGAAATCGCCGCGGATGCGGTTATCCGCAAGCGGCGCAATAAAGAAATAAAAGAGCTGCTTGCTCTTTGGGAGCCGGAAATAAACGAATTTCAGACGAACGCGCTGTTCGAAGATCTTCCGCCCGCCCCGGGCGACACTGATCGCATGAACTGAAAGGAGAAAAAGGTGGTAGACATTTTGCTGATCTTCGCCGGTATTCTTTTTGGTCTGGCCCTCTATTTTGGTATCGGGTATGGTTTCGCGATTTTTCTTGAAGAAGGCAGCAAAAAACAAAGCGCAATACAGTATCTTGTTATAACGCTTACGTGGCCGCTTTTGGTCACATTTCTGTGTGCCTGTCTCCTGACGCACGATATTCTGGAATTTCTTGCCAGGAGAAACGCATCAAAAAAGTAATAATTAAAAGCCCGTAACGTTCGGGCTTTTTGCTTGTCTGCCAACAAAATAGAATGTATAAATGACGTAGATATGCCGCCATCGTCTAGCCTGGTCTAGGACGCTAGCCTCTCACGCTGGAAACCCGGGTTCGAATCCCGGTGGCGGTACAAGATGGAATTTTATTATGGAAACACGATATACCATGGCGCAATCCCGCTTTGCGGGGGATCTGAAGAAGAAAGTATAAAACGTAGAGCAAAAAACTAAAAAGGTGAATGACTCAATAAAATTCAAAACGTAAAGCGAGAAATTAAAAAAGCGAATAACTCGGTTCCCCAAGGCAATACAAAAATCACTTTCGAAAGAAAGCGATTTTTTGTTTATTTCATTTTGACGGTAAGTGGGTACGGATATAGAATGGAGGCAGACAAATAAACGCTTTTTATGTTTACCAAACGCATAGTACTTCTTCCGGCGGCAATCGTTTTTGGCGCTTTTTTGTTTAGTTTCAGCGCCAATTTTGCTAGCGCCGCAGATTTTATAGAGGGGGTAGGAACGCATTTTGAAATCCACGATAGTGAATATCTAAATGTTGTCCTTGATAGCTCAGAAGAGATCAAAGTCCGCTTAGGTTCAGTACCGCAAATAGTTTTATTGAATATTGAAGCATCTACGTTAGCTAGCAGCACGAACCTATCACTTTCGGGCTTAGAGCCTAATCATACTTACTATAAATACCAGGACGACTATCATAATCTGACTGAAATAATAAGTAACGCTTCAGGTCAATATTCATATACTCAAGATATTTCTGCTTCGCACTTCATTTTTATCCAGCCAAGCTCGAGCACCAAGTTTATAAGCGATAACGCGACGGGTGGCGATTGTACGACCATAGGTAATTGGAATTCCATAACCAAAACTTGCACCCTTACAGGCAATGTTAACCAAACCATTCAAATTGATACTGACGGCATTACTTTAAACGGCAACGGCCACACAATCGCCGGCATGAATACCGGATTTGGGGTCTACATATACCGAAAATCCAACATTACAGTCGAAAGCACGATTATAACAGGATTTTCCAGTGGAGTTTATGCGACGTGTTGCGACCATAACAAATTTGTAAACAATACATTTTCAAATAATGCATTTGGCGTGCATAACGATCGGGCGGCTAATACCACAATTGCCAATAACACTTTTAGCACAAATAACAGAGGTATCTATTCATACATGTCTCCTGACGCTAGTGCCGCGTCAAACAATATAATTAACAGCAACCGCATTAGCGGTAGTAGGGTCGCCGGAATTCATTTGTTTGGGGTAGGCGACGCGGTCTATAACAATAATATTGAAAATAACGAAAGAGGAATTTTAGTACAATACTATCTTGGTATGGGCGCATACGCTATTTATAACAACAATTTTATTCAGAATACTGTTCAAGCCGCAAGTTCCGGCGGCATTACTTCCTTCAATCTGGATAAACCTACAGGCGGCAATTATTGGAGCGATTACGATACTCTGGCGGAAGGATGTAATGATGTAAATAATGACAATTTCTGCGATGCGCCCTATATTTTCTCAGGCGGTCAGGACAATTATCCCTGGATAGAACAGAATGGTTGGCTCAGACCAACGCTTGAGAATACAAGACAGTTTAAATCTGACGGGACGACCCAGGTGGATGAGGGTCAATCAGTAGTGGATACTGAAATGCGGTTTAAGGCAACAGTTATTTCTCCCCTCAACAATCAAGTCAAATTGCAGATTGAATTACGAAGGATGGATGAATTGAACGGCGAATTTTTAGATACGTTAACTCAAGAAAGCGCATTTGTTAATTCCGGAACAGAAGCTTCTGTTCCGGTATTTGGCTTGATCGATGGTAATTATCATTGGCAGGCGAGGGCGGTGGATGCGCAAAATAATGCTTCTGCTTGGCAGGAGTTTGGGACGGATCAGACGAAGCCGGATTTTATATTCGGGGCGATAAAGGATATACGGGTGGCGGTGATTTTGGCGAAGTCGCAAGGCGCAACGTTTACTATGCCAATTTCAAAATTTGAGAACGATATTCCAGCGCAAGTTAAAAGTTATTTCTGCGAAGTTAGTTTTGGAGAATGGTCAAATAATGAATGCGTAGGTGGCTTAGTCACTCTAAATTTTGATCTCATAACAAACAACGGTCAGCCGTTTGAATTGGGACAAACCGTACTGCATTACGGAGAAAATTTTGCTCAACCAACAGATGTTGATTATGGAACTGATGGTACAGGAATAAAAAATATTTCTATAGAAGACGTAACCGATAATTCGATGGAATTTGTCTGGAACGCGATTAATGTCGCAAATTCATTCCAGGTATCACCAAATTTTAATAATTATCAGATGGTTGTCGTTGTACACGAAGGAGCGGATGAGCATGGAATTGGTAATAATGATCAACCGTGTCTAAATTGCATGAGCGATGGCGCGCTTCCAGGCGTTTCTTTTGCGCCAGCGAATTCATCAAATGAACGAGCAAAAAACTGGATTTTGTTATCCGAATATGGAGAAGTCGGTTTGTGGGCACATGAAATGGGTCACCAGCTGGGCGTGGTTTTGAATAATAAATCCTTGTGTGATTTGTATGTTTCATTATCCGGGTGCGGCCACGTAGATCAGTTTGATTTAATGGGGTTGAGGGGGCCGCATCTCGGAAATCCTACGGGCGCCCTGCCATCTAGATTAAGTTCTTATTCGTTAGAAGAACTAGGCTGGTTCAAGGAAACAGTTTTAACAGCAGGAATACATGAAATCCCAGGTCTTTCCGGCATGTCTTTTGGAGATTCGATTAGAGAATATGCAATTGACGTAAACTCTTATTATTTGCTAGAAGCACGTACAAAAAATTCTTTATACAGCGATTGGGATCAAGGATTGCCATACGACGCTCTAGTGATTTATAGAGTAACAAATAGTGCTCGTGTCGAAAAAGACGTAGATAACGTTGAGCATTTAGTTCAGCGAAATTTCGTTAATCAGGTGGCAGCCATAAGGGCGGGGATAATACCAGCATATGCAGATCCAATTAATAACCTATTAATTGACGCTAATTCTTTTAATTACGGAACCGATTTTAGTATAACCGCACAAATTGCTACTAATGCTAATTTCCTAAATCGCGTGGTTACGTTTTTGAGACCCAATCATTCTATTTATGACAATATTATCTTTGGGACTCAAAAAGCAAATCTTGGTTTGGTTACTAGGCCTCAATTAGTCCAGGCGACCGCTATACCCCCGGTTGCAAAGCGCATAACTTCAACAGAAGCTTATAACTTAGCCTTAAAAGAAGCTTTTACTGTTAGATTCAGCAATGGCTTAATTTTAATTGTGGGTATTTTGGAGATATTTATGTCTGCATTTCTGCTGATAAAATATAGGCTGCGTAGCAAAAAGATTATCGCCTCGGCGTTATTACTTGGTGGAATATTGGTTATAGGATTATTCTTTGTTCTAATGCAGATGCGTGTTGACGAGATTAGCTCAAAAAATGAATATGAAGAAACGTTATTTTCATCTAACATAAGAACCGCGCATATTTCTGACGTTCAAAGCATGAATAATGTGGCTGATCTCGATCTCCACGCCGTAACGTCCGATGGTCTCCATATCGGCGTTAACTACGCAACGGGTGAATACGAAAACCAAATTCCCGGCGCAGAAGCGTCCGGCGATCTCATCTATGATGAGGAATGGATAGCCGTTCCCGAAGGAACACAGATTAAATACTACGTTTCATCTGAAGATATCGAACAATTCTTGAGCGAAAATCCTGATGTCGCCCAACAGTTACCGTCAACTCAAGAAACATATACTCTGACAGGTATCTATTACGATTCTTCCTCCAACCGCTATGAATCCCAGCCATTGGTTAATCAAACAATAGAACCGGGCCAGACTATTATTCACGAGCTTACAGGAACCACAGATATTGAAGTAGAACCAGGCATTGTAGACACAACAGGCCCAACAATTACTCATTCCACAGCAAACAGCCAATATATTCTAAATTCACCATCATTTAACTTTACATATTCGGCAGAAGATATGCTCTCTGGTCTCAAGTCTATTTCGGCAACTCTTGACGGCGTTACACTTGCTAGCGGCACCGATATTCTTCTTGTCCAGCCAGGAGCCCACACCATCATCATTGCCGCAGAAGATAACGCAGATAATACAACCACAGAAACTATTAATTTCGCTGTTGCATATGCCTTCGGCGGCTATCTCACGCCAGTAAAAGCAGACGGAAGCGGTCTATATAATCTCAACAGAACACTGCCGATCAGGCTCCAGTTTACCGATGCCAATAACCAAATCATCACAAGCGCCACAGCGCAGCTTTTTCTTGCTAAAATACAGGACGGAATAGTGGGAATTGATGAAGTGCCTCTTTCCACATCGAACGCAGATACGGGTAACAACTTCCGTATTGAAGGGAATCAATATGTCTACAATCTCGATACCGGCATTCTTTCCGTAGGAACCTGGCAAGTGAAGGTTGTTTTGGATGATGGGGCGAGCCATGCGGTTATTATTTCGATTCAATAGAAAATCTTAAGATAAAAATGCCGACGGCAATATCTCCGACTACTATCCCGATTTCATTATAAAGGTGTCATCAAAGGAGTATTACATAGTGGAAACAAAAGGCCGTGAGGATTTAGATGATATTGAGAAGATAAAACGTCTTGAACAATGGTGTGATGATGTAAACGCCAGTCAGAAAAACGCTGCCTATAAAATGCTTTACATAAAGCAGGAAGACTGGGAATCACAACAACAAAAGCCCAGAAATTTCCAAGAAGCGATAAGGACTTGGGCAAAATAGTATGAAAAGCAAAAAGAAAGTATTAAAAATGAAAATCACATACGAGCAATCAAAGAATGTATCCAAAGAAGAAGCCGTGCGAAGATTAAGCGCTGTCTATGATAGAATTTTTGATGAAGTAGCTAAAGGAATAAATGGTAAGTAACGCGGTAGGGTCATATCCGAAAATAGCCAACCTATCGTTGGCTATTTTGATTTATTGGTAAGAATGGAGTATAGAAATTAAGGCTATCTAAATATTATGTATACTCTATATATTGATGAATCTGGAAAGAGCAATCTTTTCACTATTGATGCACAAAACCCTAATTTTGTATTGGCGGGACTTATTGTTGCTGATTCGGATAAGGCGGCATTAAAGATAAAAGCCGATCAAATAAAATTTAAATATTGGAATCGGACGGATATTGTATTACATGCAACAGAACTACGTGGCAAAAGAGGGGTTTTTGGTCTTCTCGGTAATCGTAAGGGGGCTCTTGATATAAATGCGTTTTATAAAGACATACTTGTTTTTCTACAAGATGCAGCTGTTTATCTGGCAATTCAAGGAGTAAATAAGGTAGCGTTGTCTAAAGATCCGGCTATTGCTACTCCATTATTGAAAGCTGATAAAAATAATAAAAACGATATTTTTTATAAAACAATAGTTGGCGTTCAGAAGGGGCTCGTGAAAAAGACAAGCTACAATCTTTTGATCACTTATTTGGCGTTTTTGAAGAATAAAAATATGCCTGGACGAGTCGTAATAGAATCTACGGGAGATCCTCAAGATCTTCATGTCTTCTCTTCCTATAATGTTTTAATGAACTCCGGATATAAAGGCTTTTCAATGTCGGCAAAAAACATTAGACAATTTTTTACCTCAATTAGCTTTGTTACCAAGATTAATCATGATATTGAAACACAGATTGCTGATCTGGCCGCATATTATTTAAGTTTGGAACGAAAGGCGCAAGATGGAATTGAAACAATTCAAAAAGGATCCTATGAGGAGCAGTTAATTAATGTTTTCAGGGCCAAGGATTTTTCTGTAGTAGTGAATGCAGGAAATTCAGCTTTAAGTAGTCTTCAGATTGTTGATTCACCTATTCAATATAAATAATGCAAAAAGCCCCCTGTGGGGGCCTTTGTTAGGGAGTGAACTGGAAGCCAGCTCGTTCCCATACTGATTTTACTATATCATATAGGCAAGAAGCATTGTCAAGCCCCCAGAGTCGGCGCATCGTTGTTAGAAGGTTAGGAATCGTGAATTTATCTTTATTTATTAACGAATAGGCTATAATATCATTTACTAACCTGCGGATAAAATCTATAATTCGACCAAAGCCGTTTCGCTTTGAAGTCGTTGCCAAGATTGCAATTCCTGCACAATTTGGTTCCAGTTAACTCGCACGAAGTCTACCAGTAAAATTCAAAATTAAAGGCGAAAAACCAAAAAGAACGAATGTAGAGCTTCTTATGTCCAGAGGAGTTCCCGAAAGGAACGACGTGGGACTATCTGAAAGCGTAAAACGCAAAGCGAAAAATTAAAAAGAGCGAGCAGCTCGATTCTTAAGAATCATATTAAAAAGCACCTTTCAGAAGAAGGTGATTTTTGTTTAACACATAAATTATTCAAAAATAATCACTTATCGTTTTTCGGGGGGGGGGCTTTTATGCTAAAGTTAAAAAAGAGGCGCGTGAAATTAATTCGATAATCGGTCATTATGTCTATTGATCAAGAAAATCAGGAATCGCAGAGCGAGCTAAATCAAGAAAGAGCTCAAAAAATATTGAGGCAGAGCCAATTAATTGCGAATAATTCGTACGACGCAATTATCGGCGGAACGCTGGACGGCATCATTACAAGTTGGAACGGCGGCGCTGCAAGAATGTTCGGTTATTCTGAAGATGAGATAATAGGAAAATCGATTTTGTTGTTATTTCCTCCCGAACTGAAAGACGTATTTTTGGTATTGATGGATAAAATTAAGGCGAAGGAGGTGATCGCTGACTATGATTCCGTGCGGGTGCGCAAGGATGGGTCGAGGATTAATGTGGCTATTTCACTCGCCCCGTTCTTAACGGAGGACGGTTCGGTGATCGGTTTTTCGGCGGTTGAACGCGATATATCCGAGCGTAAGAAAACAGAAAATTTGCTGCGTCAAATTAAGATGGTCGTGGATAACTCATATGATGCGATCATCAGCACAACATTAGACGGTATCATTACGGAGTGGAACGGCGGCGCTGCAAGAATGTTCGGTTATTCTGAAGAAGAGGTGGTGGGAAAGTCGGGTTCGGTTTTGTTTCCTGCTGAAATATGGAAAGGCGTACCATTGCTGCTGGAAAAGATTAGAGCAAAAGAAGTGGTAGTTGATTATGATATCGCCGGATTGCGCAAGGATGGTTCAAGGTTTGATCTGGCCATTTCGATCTCGCCTATCGTGGGAGAGGGAGGCAAAGTAATCGGTGCTTCGGTCGTAGAGCGAGACATCACCGAGCGCAAGCTTGCGGTCGGAAAATTAACTGAAAACGAGGCGGATTTAAGAAAAGCGCAGGAAATTGCGGGAATCGGAAGCTGGAAATTTGATTTTGCAACGGAAAAAATTCACTGGTCCGATGAAATGTATGTGCTCTATGAGCGCGATAAAAAACTCGGTCCTCAGACGGTTTTAGAAGAGACAAGTTATTATGACCCAAAAGATATTCAGCGCCT
>Ga0080064_1001616_pt1 | contig 44082 bp, 40 predicted proteins | sample Subgrocontami54m_FD_69260 | JGI IMG/M metagenome (GOLD analysis project Ga0080064, IMG submission 69260) | Subsurface groundwater microbial communities from S. Glens Falls, New York, USA - GMW46 contaminated, 5.4 m (SPADES assembly) (version 2) ...
AACGACGGCAAACGGCTCGTGACACGACTCGATGAAAAGACGCTCCGCACGATCGCAGAGCAGAGCGGAGGAAAATTTTACCGCGCCTTTACCGGACAGGAGCTGGAGGGGATTTTCAATCACATCGCGGTCCGGGAGAGAGAGATCGAGGGATTAAAAAGGGTGGTCTCCTACGAGGACCTTTATCAGGGCTTTCTGTTCGGAGCCCTGGCGTTCTTCATGGCGGCCACACTCGTCGAGAGCAGAGGCTTATGGAAGAAATCAAAAGCGTTGGCCTGACCCAGGAAGAGGTTTTCTCCGCTTTGTGGCGCATCGCCCGCGAGATCAACAAGGTCGTGGTGGGACAGGAATGGCTCATCCAGAGCCTCCTGACCGGTCTCTTCTCCGAGATCCCCTATACCTTCAAGCAGGATGAAAAAGTGAAAACCGGCTATGGGCATGTCCTGTTGGAAGGAGTGCCCGGGTTGGCCAAGACGCTTACCGTGATGACTCTGGCCAATACGATCAACGCCAAATTTCAGCGCATCCAATTCACGCCGGATCTTATGCCCGCCGATATTATCGGGACGCGAATTTTCGACGCGCGGCTCAACGCCTTCCGGACCGAAAAGGGACCGATCTTCGCGCATCTGATCCTGGCGGACGAAATCAATCGCGCCCCGCAAAAAAGCCAGAGCGCCCTTCTGGAGGCGATGCAGGAGCGCCAGGTCACCGTCGGAGAGACCACCTATCCGCTGGAAGAGCCGTTCTGGATCCTGGCCACCCAAAACCCCATCGAGCAGGAAGGAGTCTACTCCTTGCCCGAGGCCCAGGTGGACCGCTTCGCCCTGAACGTCGAGGTGGGTTACCCCTCCGCGGCCGAGGAGACCGCCATGCTGGGGCTCAAGCTGGCCGAGATCCAGGTGAACCGGGTGATCGATTCCGCGGACGTCATCCGCTTCCGCCGCTTCATTGCCGGAACTTATGTCAGCGACGCTATCCTGGAATATATCGTCCGCATCGTCCAATCGAGCCGGAACCACGGGCTGGCGTGCCTCACCGTGGTCAAGGAGATGGTCCTCTACGGCGCTTCGCCGAGGGCGGCCCAGCACCTCCTGGCCCTGGCGCGCACGACCGCGTTCCTGCAAGGAAGAGATTACGTCCTGCCGGCGGACGTGAAGCGGATCGCTCCCGGCGCGCTGAGACACCGCGTGATCCGCACGGTCCGGGCGGAGGCCGAAGGAGTGACGGCGGACGAAATCATCGCCGAGATCCTGGCCAAGATTCCCCTTCCATGACGGAGGGTCTGGAAGACACATGATTCCCTTGCCGCTGATCGAGCAACTGAGAAAAATCGAGATCCAGACCCTGAGGGCGACCAGCCATCCCACGGCGGGGGAGCGGCGAAGCTTGATTCGCGGGCGCGGTTTTGATTTCGAGCAGCACCGCCCTTATCAAACCGGCGATGACTACCGCCAGATCGACTGGAACGTTACCGCCAGAATGCAACAGCCCTACATCAAGAAAAGCCGCGAGGAAAAGGAAATGACCGCGGTGATTCTGGTCGATCTCTCCCGCTCCATGGACTTTGCCACCGCTCGCCAGTCCAAACGGGAGCTGCTTCTCGTAGTGGCTGCCACGCTGGCTTTTTCCGCCCTTCACGATCACATGAAGGTCGGCCTGTTAGGCTTCACCGACCGGATCGAAATGGAGCTTCCACCGCAAAGGGGGCCGGCGCGCGCGTGGAGAATCCTAGACGCCCTCTGGGAGATCCGTCCGCAGTCGAGAGGAACCAGCTTCATCCCCGCGCTCGAACACCTCGACCGGACTCTCAAGCGAGCCTCCCTACTTTTTTGCATCTCCGATTTTATCACTCAAGAAGAGCTCTTCACCTCGAATAGCCTGCGCCATCTGGCGCGGAAGCATGACTTTGTCCCCCTCATCATAGACGACCGCCTCGAAGAAGCGCTTCCCGAAAGCCGCGGCTTTCTTCGCCTGCGGGATACCGAGGGAGGGGGCGAGATGCTCCTTCACCTCTCTCCGGGCCCAAGGAGACAGTACGAGACTCTGATGCGGGAGCGGAGAGAGGGGCTGAGGCGCTCCCTCTATCAGCTCGGTCTCGATCATCTTTTCCTGCGGGCGGGAGAGTCCTATCTCGACCCGATCATGGCGTTCTTCCTCGCCCGAAAGAGGAGAAGATGAAATCCAGGACTTGGCCCTTTTTGTGTTTGTTTCTATCTTTGTCTCTCTCCGCTTCGGCCGCGTCCCTTTCCCTTCGAGACGGCGGGTCGGCGAAAATCTCGATCGCGAGCCGCGCGGATAAAACCGCCCTCTGGCCCGGAGACCTTCTCACCTACACGGTCCAAGTGTTACACGACGCCGATGTAGAGCTTGTCGTGGATTACCTGAATCCGGAGAAGCTCTCGCTCAATCCTTTTGTCATCCGCTCCCTTGCATTCGATAAAAGAGCGCGGGGGGACAAGAAGAAGTTGCTGGAAATCACCTTCCTTCTGAGCACCTACGAAACCGGTAAGAACGAGCTGGCCATCCCGGCCTTTAATCTTTTTTATTTCAGGCGGGAACCCGGCTTCAAAAAATCGGACCTCCAGGAGTCCATTGCCCAGACGGTCCGCGTGCCGCCGTTCCCGGTGGGTTTGCGCAGCACCCTCAGCGGCAGCCAGTTGAAGCTGCGCGACTACAAACCCTTTCAGAGAACGGATCGAAGAATAGCTCAGTCCGCTTTGGTCCTGGGAATCATGGGCATGATCTGCGTCGCCGGGATAGGAGTAAAACAGGCAAGGCGGCGCTTTCGATCCGGGCGGAGCGCGAAGCCGAGAAAAGCCAGCCGGCGGAGCCAAGCGAAGCTGGCGCAGAACCGCCTCGCCGCTATCCAGGCTCTCCGGCAGGGCTCTCCCGAGGAGCTTCAGAGCTTCTACGCGGAGACGGACCGATTTCTCAGGGAGCTTTTACGGCAGCGGCTGAATGTCGAGACGGCGGGTCTGACCGCTGATGAGATTGAGAACGCCCTGAAAAACGCGCCGCCCCACCCGTTCCTCGGCCCGGAGATCAAAGCGGTGTTGGATCACTGCGACCGCGTCCGCTACGGCAAAGACGGGCTTCGAGTGGCAGGAGAGCTATCTGCCCAGGTCTCCGAGGCGCTGGAGAGAATCGTCCGCTCCGCCCGAGACTGAGGCGACGCAAGATGTCTTTCACACGGCTCGATCTGCTCTACAGCCTCGTTCCCCTTTTGCTTCTGGTGCTCGTCATCCGCTGGAGGAGGAGAAAAAACTATCTCTCTCATCCCTTGCTATTTTATTTCCGGGACCGGATCCGGCCCAGTTCCGCTCTGATCTATCTGCCCGGCTTATTGGAACTTTTGGCCCTTGGGGCTCTTGTCCTCGCTCTTTTGAATCCGGTCTCCCCGTCGCCCCAATACCGGATGCGGAGAGAGGGGCTGGATATCGTGCTCGTTCTGGATCTCTCCGGCAGCATGTTCGATCCCCTTCAACCCAGAAGGGTCCTGGGACAACCCCCGGCGCCCCCCGGGAGAGAGTCCCGTCTGGACGTGGTGAAGGAGGCGATGATCGGCTTTATCCGCAGACGGCAGAGCGATCGCATCGGCCTGGTCGTTTTTTCCCGCAACGGCTACGTCGTCGCCCCGATGACGACGGATACGTCTTACCTTATCCAGTATCTCAAGATGGTCGACAGAAGCACCTTGGCCGGAGAAGGACAGACCGCCATCGGCGAAGGGATTTTCAGCGCCGTCCAACTGGCCACTCAACAGAGTCACCACAGAAACGGAGAGCGAAGCGGATTGGTCGTGGTCTTCACCGATGGAGAGAACAATGTCGGCCGGGATCCTTATGCGGCTATGCAAGAGGCCGGCACCAAAGGGTTCAAAGTCTACTTCATGGGAATCGAGCTCGAGCGAAACCTGGACGCGCCCCGGATTATCAACGCGGTGCAGGCCACGGGAGGAAACCACTACGACGTGCGGGACAGCGACCAGATCAAGCGGGCTTACCTCGATATCGACCGGCTGGAAAAGGGGACCTTCTTCACCACCCGCCATCTGGCCTATTCTCCCCGCTTTCACCCCTTCGCCCTGGCCTCGGTCCTCCTCCTCTCCGCCGGCATCGCCCTCAAGGCTATTCCCTACTTCACGGAGATCTCCTAGCAGGGTTTGGGGGGTGAGCATGGAGGCGATTCATGGGGGTCTCATGGTTACTCTCGAAAAGCTAATTCCTATCATTTGAAAAAGCGGCATGGTGTCATTGATACCATGAAGCGAATATGTCATTTTGCCGGCGGAGGTAAAAAAAAATATGGCACGACCCATGGAGTCCTCGGCCAAACGGCCACGGATCAGCGTCGATGTGCTCCCCGCAGTTCGCCGCCGTCTCCGGCTGGCAGCGGCAAAGCGGGACGTAACGGTCCGGCAGTACGTGCTTGAGGCGATTGAAGAGCGTCTCAGAGAAGACCTCGGCGATGACCATGAGGGGATGTTGGCCTTGACCGCAAGGGCGGACCCCGTGCTGGCGGAGTTGTGGAACAACCCAAGAGATGCGGAATATGACCGTTTATAGCCGAGGCGACGTGGTATTGGTCGGTTTCGTTTTTTCTGATGAATCAGGAAAGAAGGTGCGCCCGGCGGTTGTCATCAGTTCCACCGCCTACCACCGAGCCCGGCAGGAAGCGGTTGTGGCAGCTATCACCAGCAACGTTCGCCGCCGACTTTTCGGAGACCACGCGATCGCCAATTGGAAAGAGGCGGGATTGCTTTTCCCTTCCGTAGCAACCGGAATCTTACGAACCATTAAGCAGGCGATGATCGAGAGGAAACTGGGCGCCATGCTGAAGCGTGACATGGAAGCCATTGAGCGAGAACTCCGCCGCGCTCTTGGCTTGTGATATCCGTTGACTTAATTTCCAGTTCTTTTTGCGCCTCTCTGAGAATCGAGAGGTCCACTTTGATAACTACGATGAGATTTTAGGACTCCGGGTCGAGGGAGTGAACCGATCATAAACCTATGAGTATCAATGAAAAGACACCGAAGAATGATGCGCGGCCGGTGATATCCAGTAATCGCACCGATCTTGTCTGCATTTTGGAGATGCTCGACTCGCTACCGATCGGCCGCGGGGCAAAAATTGTGGACGTGAGCTGCGGGAAGGGCGCCCTGGTCGGCGAGCTGATTCGCCGCGGATTCGACGCACGCGGCACCCGCTTCGACCAAGAGCTTCCGCCTCTCGAGGGCGTGCCGGTCGATGGGGGAGTCGATGTCGCGCGCGGGCTGCCCTATCCGGACGCGAGCTTCGACGTGGTCATCATGACGGACGTCATCGAGCATCTCGAACCCCACATCGCTATCGTCGCGTCGCTCGCGCGCGTGATCAAACCCGGCGGGTGGCTCATCCTGAGCACGGCCAACGTAATGCGCCTGGATTCGCGCCTGGCTTTTTTTCTCTCGGGCCTTCCCAAGCCCAAGCGGCGCCTGATGCCGCTCGACGCGGAAGCATCGGAGGAGCGTAGTTACCACAACCATCCGGTGTGGTTTCCGGAGATGTACTATCTGCTCAGACAAAACGGCCTCGAACTCAAACGGCTCGGCAAAAGCCGGGTTAAGGCAATTTCGCGGATCCTTTATCCGCTGTTCTTCCCCTTAGTCGCCACGAATACGTTCTTCCGGCTCCTGGTACGCGAGCGCCGCTACTTGCGCCGCCGTAGCCGCAAGCCGTCGCTCGAACTCAACCGCCAGCTTATGAAGTGGATGCTGAACCGCAGAATGTTGATTGACGATCACCTGGTGATGCTGGCGGTAAAGTCCGATGGTCCTAGCGTCGACCGTTAACGGCCAGAGGGAGATTTCTTGGGGCCGCGCTGTTCGATCTCACGCAGTGATTGTTCTAGCTCGTCCTCCAGCTCTCCGACGCTGAAGCCTGTCTGACGGGCGCCGTCGAGAATCGCAATGGAGGCCATTACTAGATCCAGGCACTCTCTGGGAAGCGCTTCGTCCTGATGAGCTGTGAGGTAGTGGTCGATCCGTCCCTTGAGAAGAAAAAAATCCTTCAAGCAAACGACCGGCGGGAGTTCCTTCAACGGTCCGGTGTTGGCCTCCGAGGGCGCGAAGGCTACGCCGCCGGGATCGGCCAGGGCGATCTGGTTTCCATTCTCAAACAGGAGAACCAGATAAGGGTCGCCGGTCTCGGGATGGATTTTCTCTTCAAAGGCCTTGACGTCGCGCCAGGGGAGAGACACGCTTTTTCCCGAAGCCACGTCCAGGAGAGTGGAGCTTTCCTCGTCGTAAAGCGCCGCGTGACGGTGCCTTTGCGTCCACTCCCTTACCTTGGCTTTGGCCTGTTCGACGGAAGACTCCATTGTCTTATTCTATCATGAATCAAAGGCACGCCAATCCGGTTGACCCAACCGGGCGCCATCAGATAGTCTCTCCCCAAAAAACGGGGTTGAAGAAAATTCCCATCCTCCGGAAAGGCCTGCGATGAGCGAAACATTCGAATATGAGAATCTTCGAGACTGGCTGAAGATCGTGCGGGATCAGGGCGAAATCGTCGATATCGAGGGGGCCCATTGGGACGGTGAGATGGGCGCCCTCACTTATCTTGCGCGTAAACGCCGCCAGGGGCCCGCGCTCCTTTTCGATCATATCCCCGGCCACGCCCCCGGCCACCGGGTTCTCGTCAACACGCTCGGGTCGTGCCGCCGCCTGGGTTTGGCGCTCGGCCTTGGGGGGGTCACGAGCGACCGGGAGCTCCTGGAAAAGTGGAAGGAGAAATGGAACGCGCTCAAGCTCATCCCGCCGGAATGGGTCCAGAATTCCCCGCTGTTGGAAAATCACCGCTCCGGCTCTGAGATCGACCTCGGCTCTTTTCCCGCGCCGCGCTGGCACGAAGGGGACAGCGGGCGCTACCTGGGAACCGGCTGCGTGGTGATTCTTCGCGATCCGGATACCGGCTGGGTCAATCTCGGCACTTATCGGGTGCAGTTGCACGGGCCCAATCGCATCACCTGCTTCATCGGCGCGACCCATCACGGCTACCTGATCCGCCAGAAGTATCTGAGCCGCAATGAGCCCTGCCCCGTGGCCATCACGCTCGGCCAGGACCCGCTCCTGCTCGTCGTCGCCAGCGCGCTCGGCGTGCCTCCCAACAAGGACGAGTACGAATATGCCGGCGGAATCAAAGGACGGCCTATTCCCGTGATCGCCGGCAAGCTCACCGGCCTTCCCATCCCGGCGAGCGCCGAAGTCGCGCTCGAAGGCTACTTTCTCCCTGATGAAAAAATAGAGGAAGGACCCTTCGGCGAATTTACGGGTTACTACGCCTCCGGCGCGCGCCACGAGCCCGTCATCGAAGTCAAACAAATCTACCACCGCACGGAACCGATCCTGATGGGAGCGCCCCCGTCCCGCCCGCCCAATGAGGGTAGCTACGTCAACGGATTTCTCCGCTCCGGTTCGGTCGAAGAAGAGATGAAGGGCGCCGGCGTGCCCGACCTACACGCGGTCTGGTGCCATGAAGTGGGCGCCGGGCGCATGCTCATCGCGGTGGCCATCCGGCAGCGCTACCCCGGCCATGCCAAGCAGGCGCTGGTGATGGCGACGAGCTGCTACACGGGGGTGCAAAACGGCAAGATAGTCATCGCGGTCGATGAGGACATCGATGTCTCCAATTTGGAGGAAGTCATGTGGGCGGCTTGCACGCGCGTGGATCCCGGGCGCGATGTGGAGATCTTGAGGCGGATGCCCGGGAGTTTCCTCGATCCATCGCTCGAGCCCGGCCACGCCCATTACCAGTCACGACTGCTCATCGACGCGACCCGGCCATTCGAGTGGCGCGACCGGTTCGCCCGGACGGTATCCGTGGACAAGAGCGTACTGGAAAGGGTCCAGCAACGGTGGGGACGCCTGCTGGACCGCGCCTAGGGGGAGAAATAAACAGCAGGATCGAGCGGCGTGATGATGAAGCGAAAGCGGGCGCCCGGCGCGTTGTAACGAGCGAAGAAGGCCGCGCGAACCTCCTCGGCGGTGTAGCGCTGGTATTCCGCCGGCGCTTGGACCAAGTCATCCAAGCTGAGCCCGCGGTAGTTGAGGACGGAAAGCCAACTCACCCAGAAGTTCGGCTCCTTCATCGTTTGGTCGAGCAGGTTCGCGATCTGTTTTTTGGCGACGACCATCTCCTCTTCGGTCGGGCCGTCTTTGGCGAAGGCGCCGTACATCTCATCCACGGCCGCGGCAAGGGCGGCGGCCTTGGCCGGATCGGTCGGCGCGCGCGCAGAAAAAAGGCCGAAGCCGGGATATTCCATCGCCGGCTGCGAGGATGCGCCGATGCTGTACACCAGCTGCTTCTTTTCCCGGAGAATGGCGTTCATGCGCGTCGACAAAATGCGCGCCGCCATCCCCAAGAGCCGCGCGTCGCGGACATTCTGGATATCCGTCCCAAAGAACCCTTCCATCACGTAGGCTTGCGGGGTCTTCGTGCTGATCTTTCGCTCGACGGTGACCGGACCGGCGGCGCGTGTAATCTTTCGAAGCCCGGCAAGCGTCTGGTTATCGATGCGGGCGCGCGCGGGGAGCGACCCGAGGTATCGCTCCACCAACCTCACCGCCGTTGCCCGATCCACATCGCCGACCACCACCACTTCGATCGGCGCTTCGGCAATCAGCTTCCGGAGCCACGCCTGGCCGGCGTCGAGAGTGATCCTCTGGACCTGATCGGCTTCAAGCGGCTTGACTCGCGGCTCATCGCTCGGATAGAGCGCCGCCGCGACGGCTTCGCTCAGCACGCCGGACGGCTGCACTTTGCGGGAGGCGATCCTCTGTTTCTCGCCCTCCTTCCACTGCTCCAACGCCGCCGGCTCGATGATGGGATCCGTGAGCAGAAGGTAGGCGAGTTGAAGGCCGGTCTCCAGATCGACGGGGTCCCCCGAGACCGTGAGCGAGAGCGTGTCCTGATCGGCCGAGCCGCCCACGGCCACTTTTTTCCCGATCATCAGGTCGCGGATCTGGATGCTGGAAAGCTTGCTGGTGGCCCGCCGGCTCCAGGCCAATGCCGCCGCGTTGGTAACCCCACGGTTCGCCTCCCTCTCTTGGATTCGTCCCCCCGCGAGCGTGATGGTGACGCTCGCTTCATTCTTCCGCTGATCCATAAAGCGGTAGTGAACCCGGATACCGTTATCCAACCAGGCTGACGTGACGCCGCTGGCGGCGTGCTCCACGCCCTCGACGGACTTTCCCCCCGCGGGGAGCCGCTCGAGCAGGGAATCGGCACGGGCGACCTCCGGCTCCGGGCCGGGCTTCACGTCCAGCGCCGCGCGGCCGAGGCCGATCAGCGCCGCTTCGCTGGGCGGGCCGCTCCCGGACGGGAGCCTGGCGATAAACGTGACGTTGACCGGATCGAAGTTGGCCGTGAAGAGCTCGGAGACTTCCGCTGCCGCGATTCCCGGCAAGAGACGCTGGAAAAGCTCCAATTGTTGCGCCGCGGACATGAAGGGCTCGCGGTCGGACACCGCGTTGTTGATCTGACGGAGGATCGTTCGGGCGGGAAGCGTCTTCTCACGCCGCACCTCCTCTTCCCCCTGGGCGATCAGCCCTATCCGAACATCCCGTAACTCGCGCTCGCTGAACCCGTGCAGGCGGGCCCTCTGGAGGTTGGTCGCGAGATCCGCCAACATCTGCCGCCATGCGTCGGGTTTGCCCGAAGCCTCGGCGGCGATCAAACGGATCGCTCTCGCCTCCTGGCGCACCGAGGCGCCGGCGCTCAGGAATGATACCTTCCCTTGCGCCAGCTGTGCGCTGATTCGCCGGTTGAATACCCGGGAGCCGATGAGCTCCACCAGGTCGCGCCGGTACTCCTCCACCGTGAGCGTCGGAGCGCGGGGCGGCTCGACCTTCACGATCGAGATCTCAGCCTGGGTCAGCTCCGGATCCGTCGCCACGATCGCGCGCGTGGCCGTTTGTGGCTTGACACCGACCTCGCGCTCCACCGGACGCAGAATGCGGGGGCCGGTGGCGAAGTGCTTCTGGATCAGGGCGACGACCAAGGCCGGGTCACAATCGCCCGCGGCGATGATCGTCATGTTGCTCGGGGCGTACCAGCGTGAATAGTACTCTTTGAAGTCTTGGGGGGCGACGGACTTAATGGTTTCTTCGGCTCCGATCGGAAGCCGCCGGCCGAATGTCGATTCAGGAGCGAGCCGCTCATAGACATATTCCTGCACGCGCTGGCGCGCCCCCGCCCGCGAGCGCCTCTCCTCAAGAATGATTTGCCTTTCGTTGTCGATCTCGGCCGGCAGGAGGCTCAAGCGCATCGCCACGTCGGAAAAGAAAAGCATGCCTTTTTCGAGGGTCTCCGGTTTGGTGTCCGGCAAGGCCAGTTGGTAGGTGGTTTGATCGAAGCTCGTAAAGGCGTTCTGGTCGCGCCCAAAGGTCAAACCCAGCGACTGGAAAAAAGGCACCAGGGAGCCGGGCGGAAAATGGGCCGAGCCGTTAAAGGCCATGTGCTCCAGGTAGTGGGCAAGGCCGCGCGTCGCATCGGTCTCGTTAAGCGAGCCCGACGCGACGTGCAGCCAAAGGTTGACGCGTCCCGCTGGGTTACCGTGCTTCTTGACGATGTAGGTGAGGCCGTTGTCGAGCGTGCCCCGGACGAGCTCGGGATGGGTCGGCAGGGACTCGGCGACGGCCCGTACAGCGCTCGCGCTGACCAGGCAGACGGCGAGCGCCGCCAGAATCCAAACGTTCCTGAGTCGTTGAAACTGCATGGGCAAGATAATCGTAGTTCTCGGAAACGGATTGGTCAAGCGACGCGCAATTACGAGTTTTTAGTTTTGAGTTCTTAGTTTTTAGTTGTTCAAACTCAAAATTTAAAATTCACAACTCAAAACTGTTCTTGTAGCTTTTCCCATAACACTTCCGCCGGGTGCTTTGCCTTTCGGCCGGTAAGATGCTCGATCTGCTGCCGGCAGGAGATGCCCGAAGTTACTAGCTCCGTGGCCGGGTCTGCTCGACGCACGGCCGGGATGAGCCGGAGATTGGCGATAGCCACGGAAAGATCATAGTGCTCCTTTTCAAAACCGAAGGAGCCCGCCATCCCGCAGCAACCCGAATCCAACTCCGTGACCTCGAAGCCCGCCCATCGAAGGGCCTCTACGGTCGGAGCGGTCCCCACCAACGCCTTTTGATGACAGTGGCCGTGGAGCAGGGCCTTGGCGCCGCGGGACTTGAAGTCGAGCGAGAGTCTGCCGGCCGAGCGCTCCCGTAAAATAAACTCCTCGAAGAGGAACGTTTGCTTCGCGACGATTTTGGCAGAGTCCTCCCGGAGCAGATTCGGATATTCGTCTCTGAACGTCAGCAGGCACGAAGGCTCCAAGCCTACGATGGCGATCCCCCTCTCGGCATAAGGCAAGAGACGCCCGACGTTCCAGGCGGCATGATCCTTTGCCTCCGCCAGCATTCCCTTGGAGATCATGGGCCTGCCGCAGCATTTTTTCTCGGCGAGAAGCACGCGGTAACCCGCCCGCTCCAGAAAGCGCGTGGCAGCGACGGCTACGGAAGGTGTGTTGAAAGTATTGAAGGTATCGTGGAAGAGGACCACCTCTCCCTTCGCGCCGTCTCCCTCGCAAGAATGCCCGCCGAACCAGTCTTCAAAAGTCTCGCCGGCAAACGACGGCAAAGGGCGTCTGCGATCGATTCCGACAAGGCGCTCGAGCAGCCAGCGGCTGGGCCGGCTCGCCGCCCACCAGTTGGATAACGGCGCCAGGCGCGCGCCCCAGCGGTTTAATTTCTCGATCCGGCCAAAGAGCCGATTCCGCAGCGGCAAACCGCGGGCGCGATAGTAATGAGCGAGAAATTCGTATTTGAGCTTCGCCATGTCCACATTGGAAGGACACTCGGCTTTGCAGGCCTTGCACTCGAGGCAGAGATCGAGCGTCTCGTAGAGCCGTTGTCCCGAGAAGTCCTCCCTTGGAACCTTTCCGGAAAGCGCGGCGCGGAGCGCGTTGGCCCGGCCGCGCGTGGAGTGCTCTTCGTCCAGCGTCGCCATGTAAGAAGGACACATGGTCCCATCGAGCTTCTTTCGACACTCTCCCATGCCACTGCACATCTCCACGGCGGCGGCGAAGCCGCCCTGGGCGCTGAAATCCAGGGTCGTCTCCGGCTGCCAGCTCCGATACGACGGCCCAATCCGCAGCGATTCCGTCATTGGCGGGGCATCCACGATCTTGCCCGGATTCATCAAATTTTTCGGATCGAACACCTGCTTGATCCGGCGAAAAGCATTGTAAAGCACGGGTCCGTAGAGCTTCTCATTGAAGTGGCTCCTGGCCAGACCGTCGCCGTGCTCGCCGGAGAGCGCGCCGTGAAACTCCAGAACGAGGTTCGTAATCTCATCTGCAATCGCCGTCATTTTTTTGACTTCGCTCTCTTGTTTGAGGTTGATCAGCGGGCGGATGTGCATGCAGCCGACGGAGCAATGGCCATAGTACCCGGCAATGGCGTCGTGCCGGGCGAGGACCTCTTTGAACCGCGTGATGAATTCCGGCAGCCTGGCCGGATCCACGGCGGTGTCTTCGACAAAGGCGATGGGTTTCTTATCTCCCTTCATGCCGAGCAATAAACCCAGGCCCGCCTTCCGGACTCCCCAAACGGCGCGCACCTCCTCCGGTTTGAGCGCCTGGGTAGCCGCGTAGCCGATGCGCCGGGCCCGGCGCAGCCGCTCGAGTTCGTCAATCTTCTCTTTGACCGCCTCCTCGGTTTCGCCGGCGTACTCGACCATGAGAATGGAACTCGGATCCCCCTGGAGGAATCCCAGTCGCCTGGATTGCACGATGTTCTTCCTTGCAAGATCGAGAACCATCTTGTCGGTCGACTCCAGGGCGTAAGGGTGAGTCTCCAAAATGGTCCGGGACGCTTCCAATGCCTCGATCTCATCCCGAAAGTGAATGACGTCGAGGGCCGTCCACTTCGGTTTTGGGACGAGACGCATCTTGGCCTCCACGACGCAGGCCAGGGTTCCCTCGGAGCCGACGATCATGCGGGAAAGATTAAAGGGTTGGGTCTTGACGAACTCATCCAGATTGTAGCCGGAAACCCGGCGCATAATTTTTGGATAGCGCGCCAGGATTTCGCCCCTGTGCTCTTGAGCCAGACGCGAGATTTCGCGGCAGGCCCGTCCTTCCAGGCTGTTCGATGCGCTTTTGGCCGCCAGGGCCTCCGGAGAAAGGTCCTTGAGCACCGCCTCGCTGCAGTCCGAGAGAAAGACGGTCAACTCCAGGACGTGATCGAGGGTCTTACCGTAGGTGAGCGAGTGGGCGCCGGCGGAGTTGTTGCCGATCATCCCGCCGATGGTGGCCCGGTTGGAAGTCGAAGTGTCCGGCCCGAAGAGAAGCCCCACGGACCGCACGTGCGCATTGAGCTCGTCCTGCACCAGTCCGGGCTCGACCCTGCACCACAACTCCTCCTGGTTCACCTCCAGGACTTTGTTCATGTACTTCGAGAAGTCGAGCACAATGGCCCGGCCCACGGTCTGGCCGGCGAGCGAAGTGCCGCCGCCGCGGGGAAGGATCGGAAGACCGTACCGGTTCGCGACTTCGATGACCGCCTGGACGTCCCCTTTGTGGCGCGGGATCACGACTCCGATGGGCTCGATCTCATATATGGAGGCGTCCGTGGCGTAGAGAAGGCGGGTGGTGTGATCGAAACGCACTTCCCCGTCGATTCGCTTCTCAAGCTCCGCGGCTATTTGCTGGTGATCCGGCTGGCGACTTGAGCCCATAACGTAATTTTTATATCACGGCTGGGGGCGAATTCGGAGCAATTTTTTGTGCAGCGTAGCGCGATTACTATGACTGGGGAAACGCGTTGTCCCCGAAGTCTAAGCGGCGGTTACGTTGAGATAGGTTCGCAAGAGAAGCTCAGAAGTTTAGCGTGATCCCGAACGGGTTTAAGCCTTAGGCGATCCGCCTTCGCAACTAGGCCGTAAATTGGACGATCTCCAATTCGGCTGCCCTGTCTACGCGGATAGTAGTTCTTCAATCCGCGCCATCACGGCGTCTTCGATCAGGTACTCAGCGCAGTTCTCGCACTGGAATACAGGCAGCTCTTTGAAAATGACGTTTGGTCATGATTTTTTGCACCACCGCTCGGCGTGACCGGGCACCCGCGAGTGTGGCGACTACGGAAAATCCGCACATTGCGCGCTCCGGCCCACCCTCAGTTTAGACCCAATGCCGACCATCTGCCAAATTCCAACTCACAACTGACATCCACCGCTCAACGTAAACTGGCTCTGGTCTCAGGCTAACTTGCGTCTTGAATGCATCCGCTCAAAAGCTGGCGAGCGTTCCTCGATCTCCCGCATGGCCTCGCGATCATAGACCTTCTCGCCGCAGTCGGGGCACTCGTAGAATTGCAAGTTAGGAACCTCGTATCTTTTTCTTTTGAAGTTTCCAATCCAATTGCGACGAACCTTTTTGATATTGTGGCCACGGCAAGACGGACAGGTTGTGATCTTAAGCATCGTCATTTCTCTCCTACAGGGCCCTCTTGGATGAAACCAGAAAGTAATAGCTCTCCTGGTTGCCATCCTTGACGAGTTTACCTTTTGATAAATGGGCAGTCCAGTCAGATTCGTGCTCTGGATTATGTAGAGTTAGCCGTTTGTGATCACGAGGTAGTTGTTGACGCTACTTCGGCGGGGTGAATGCTTAGGTATTCCCGCACCTCAAGCTGCATGCGGTCGATCTCCGCCAGAAACCCCGAAACCGCACCGTGATAATTCTCAGGGTTTGTTTCCACGCGCCGCAAATGCGCAACCTGTTCCTGAAACCGAGCAATGCGCTCCAGGGTTACCTTGAGTTCCTTATCGTTTGCAATCATGTCTGTTCCTCCACGATTTCGATGATGCCCCTGCACGTCCCGTCGCGCTTGATCTGCCACCCGGAAATAGTTTGCTCCTCGCCGTCGAGGGCTGCAAGACGGCGCAGCCAAAACACGCTTGCTCCAAAATGCGCCTGCGCCGCTGCATGGTCAAAAAGAACTCGGGCCTCACCGGTCAGTTGTCCCATGTCGAACGTGTCCTCCATCAGCAGGAACACATCCACGTCAGCCGGCTCCCTCTTGGCGCTGACGAACGACCCGAAAACGACGAACCGTGCCACATGGCCGGTGCTGACCGCGACGTGATAGATTCGTTCAAGCCGCTGGGCCACCGCGAACCGCTGCCGCGATCCCTTGGCGAAGCGGCGAAGCGTTTCCCGAAGAGTGCTACGGTAAATTCCAGGTGGAAGATCGCCATCTTTTCCGAGAGGCGGCAGGGAAGTTTCTGTCGTTTGCGCCACAAACCACTTTTACCACAGGCGCCCTGCCACAGCTAACGAGACTGTAGAAAAAATCTATTTCGAAAAATTTTGCCTTTGAAAACAAAGAACTTTCTTGCTCGAAACTCGAAAATTCCGGGGTTTTTCTAAAGGCACAACGGTTAGCGCTCAACGATGCCCACGGCCAGCCGGCCCGGGACGTTTCGACCGCGCACGACCATAGTGGACACCCGCTGCAGCGCGTTGCTTAGACCCGTTGTGGTCAAGCTCTTCAAGGTCCTCGAACCGAATTCCATGTCCAGCGCGCAGACTCGCACGTGCGGCCTCGATACGACGGGTAAACCTTGGGTCGTTCTCCAGCCGGTAGTCAAACCAATCGTCTTCTGACGCAAAACCGATCAGGATACCGGCGGCCTTACCGTGTCGGGTAATAATCACCTCTTCTTCTGCGGCCATACGCAGGTATTTCGATAGGTCGTCTTTCACCTCTGACAACGCAACTGATTTCATGACTTCTCACCTCCCTTGTCTGGCCGACTCTGTTCGGCCAACTCGTTCTCTGGCGCCGGCTTGCCGTATCCAGACAGATCAGGGAACAGATAAGGGTCACCCATTAGTCTGCTTTCTGGCTCGCACTCAGACCGTTCGTTTTTTCCTGACACCAGTCTTCCGTCCTATCTACCTCACCCATCTCATGTCCCCTTTCGTTGAACCGACCGCCGGGTTCATGCGGAGCGTTAGGCAGGCAACCCGAATTGGCGGCGAGCTTCTGCTTCGAATTCCGCGCTGTCCCGATACGTTTCGAACATCGTCCACAACTTCTGTCCAACCTCGTCCCACTGCTCATGATCAGTTTTCCTCGAACGGTAGGTGCGGAACCGGTCATGGATGAAGAGGATCACATCACGGTATGTCTTCTGCGGCACCTCAGGATACCTCTGGCGAAGGGTCTCGCTAACCGAGTTGCCAACGCAGAAGAGAGAGTAGCAGAGTTTCCCGTTATGGTGGCGCCCTGTCTTGTACAGCGCGGAAGCCACGGCGTCGATCAGCTCTGGAGGGCATGGGCCTAAAGCGCGGAGTAGGGCGTTGATGTTCCCTCGATTCGAGTCGGTCCAGGGGCCATTCAATTTGCATTGGTCACGGGTGACCTCGGCACACAGGAAGAGGGGGAGGTCGAGGGTGCGAAACTCAACGTCATCGAAGTCGGGCAGATCGGCGAACTCGGCGCGGTCGGGAAATCTCACCCCAAAAATGTCGGCATCCGTTAGCTGTCCGCCCATGCGGAGCGGGTGGAGTACGAAGTTGACGATCGTGAAGAATCCGTTGAGTCGAAAGTACCAGTAAGCCAAGTCCCCGGGCTTCATGAACTGACCCTCGTTGTGCCCTGCCTAACGCTAAGCTCAGGCGTCGCTCACAGCGATCGCTCTGAAGCGACTGGTTAGCCGGGCCTCGAATATTATTTCTTTAGTGTCCCGGCAACGTAGTTTGTGAAAGCCTAACATGCTACCAACATGAACTTCGCTTGGTCAAATGTGACGCGATCCTCATCAAGCATCGCATGTCGGATACCACCAGCGTCAGACGTATAGCCGTAAAGCTTGCTGAACGCGGCTTTGAGTGCCGGGTGCAGTTCACTTTGCCGCTCAAGCACCGATAGTAAGTCGCCTAGTGTACCCTTATCGGATTTCGTAGCCGTCTTAACCAACGCCTCAACCGCGGAAATCGATTCTTTAATAGAGTTTCGGTAGTCAGGATTTTTACGGTCGGCGAGCATCTGGAGACTTCGATTAAGATGCTCCCGGACAGGTGGAATCTTAACCTGAAGGGCATCCTCGACGGCTTCAATCTCTTCTTCAGCTACGATACGAACGATTTGCCCCCCGACAAGTCTATAGGCTGAGACCTCCCGTTCAAGGAAAACGTTGCAAGTCTCCATAAATTTCTCATTCTTGGTTTCGTTCGGATGGTTCTGAGCCACAAACTCGATGAAATCATACACCTCATGCCACCGGTACTCAAAGAAAAACTTGCGTAGTACCTTGCATACCTCATCCCAGTCGTCCGAGAGCGTGTCGAGAGGTCTCTTGAAGAAGTGAAGCCACAACCGATTACAGAGCACCTGCAGATCCCGATTCCCTGAGCTGGAAAGATGGTATTCGACGAACATTCCCGAGGACATCTGGATGGTATCCCAATAGTACATCTTTAAAGCACTCCAAATGGCATTTCTGAGTTCCTCATCAATTGAGTCCGTCTGGACAACAGTTTTGACAGGTTTGAATCCGTAGCGTTCAGAAAATCTCATAGTTCTAATTGGCTGCTACTAAGTGAGCCGCTTTAGGCAGCGACAAATGCCGGTCGGCCTATCTCCTAAGACAGCTCCGCCAATCAAATCCGAATCGGTTGCAATATCCACCCCTTGCCTCAACTTGTCAAGAATTTTCTGGCAGACAAACGCTGCCGGGTTCGGCGGCCTATCTCCCTATCAGCCCGCAGCCTATTTCTGCCCGAAACATTATCACCGACAAGCGGGTGAACCAAAACAGGGCCCCTGCTGCCGTGTGGAAAATTCTCTCCTAATTTAGACCCTTTCTAAAAGGTCCCTTGCCGACTTAAACACGCCGTGAAACATTTTCTTGGTGAGCTTCCCCGTGAAGGTATTCTGCTGGCTCGGGTGGTAAGAGGCGAGCAGGGACAGATCCTTTTCCAGCGGAATCGATCCCCCATGGCGGAACTGGGGGCGCGGCTTGGGGACGGCGCCGCCCGCTTCTTGGTACGCCTTCAGAAACGAATCGAAGGCGATCTTCCCCAACGCCACGACAACGCGCATGCGGCCGAGCAGCCGGATCTCTTGAACGAGATAAGGGCGGCAACGGTCGAACTCGACCCGGGCGGGCTTGTTGGCCGGCGGCGCGCAGCGGACCGCGGCGGTGATATAGCAATCCTGAAGCCCGAGCCCGTCGTCGCGATGGGTTGAGGTAGGTTGGTTGGAAAAGCCGAACCGGTAAAGGGCCTCATAGAGCCAATCGCCGCTGCGATCGCCCGTGAAGAATCTTCCGGTGCGATTCCCTCCATGCGCCGCCGGAGCCAAACCGACGACAAGGAGTCGCGCCTCCGGGCTGCCGAATCCGGGAAGAGGCCGCGCCCAGTAACGCTCGCCCCGGTACCGGGGCGGCGGCGTCTTCCCCGCCTGTTCGCGCCAACGCACCAGGCGCGGACACTTCCGGCAGGCCACGATGATTTGATTGAGTCGCTTTAGATCTTCCATCGAACTTTTTTGCTACCACAGAGCAACAAAAAGAGAAACCGAGACGCAGCCGGCGCCCCGCCAACCGGGGAGATCTTGAAGGACGATCCACCAGATAGAGAGTTGAATAGTCCATATTGGATCGGGCCGGAAAGAGCTTCCCGGCTGGCGGTTGAGATGTCCCCCGCTCAGCTCGGCCTGGAGGGATTTCGAAGGTCCGATGCGTCGATTGAGGGGCATCGAGCGTTTCTTGGTTTGAAGCGTAGTAAGCGCGTATCGCATCGGACCGGAGAGAGACTTCCAGGCCGACGGCATGACCCGCAAAGAGCTTCCCGGCTGGCGGTTGATATAGTCCCCGCTCCGATCCGGCAAGCAACCGTATTGACAAGGGACGCCTTCTAAGATAGTAAAAAACGATCCATCGATTTGCGCGACTGGCGTTTGCGTGGAATCAACCACGGGGGAGTGCGAAAAACGCTAAGATGGCCGAACGCCTGGGTCTCTTATAGGAAGGGGTCCAGGCTTTTTTATTGGTGCAGCGCCAAGTAACTTCGCCTAACTTCGTTTATCGCCCCTCGGCCTCCTTACGGCGTACTATCCCGGTACGCCTCAGTCGCCTCGGGGCTCGCGCCTCGTTATGCTCGCTTCTTGGCGCTGAATCTGGTTGCTATAAGAAACCATGATCAAACGCTATCTACTGACCCCCGGGCCGACACCCATTCCCGCCGAAGTTCTGGCCGCGATGGCCCAGGGGGATCTCCATCACCGGACCCCTCAATTCTCCCAGATCTTCAACGAGGCGAGGGCCGGTCTGAAGGCCCTGTTTGGAACCCAACAAGATGTCCTGATCCTGGCCTCTTCGGGCACTGGCGGGATGGAAGCCGCGGTGTCGAATCTCTTCTCTCCCGGCGATAAGGTCCTGGTCGTCAACGGCGGTAAATTCGGCGAGCGGTGGCTCCGAATCGCTCAGGCCTTCGCGCTTGAGCCGATCGAGCTGAAAGTGGAATGGGGCAAGGCGGTCAAGGTCGAGCACATCCAAAAACATCTTCAGGTTTACCCGGATATTCAAGGCATCCTGATGCAGGCCAGCGAGACTTCCACGACCACCCTGCATCCCGTCCGGGAGATCGCCGAGGCCACCCGGAACGGCCCGCTGCTTCTCGTGGACGGCGTGACCGCGGTCGGCGCCTTATCCGTGCCTTTCGATGAATGGGCCATCGATGCGCTGGTGACCGGATCGCAAAAGGCCCTGATGCTTCCGCCGGGGCTCGCCTTTATCGCCCTGAGCGAACGCGCCTGGGAGCGGACCGCAAAGGCGAAGCTGCCCCGATTTTATTTCGATCTCAAACTGGAGCGAAAGACCCAGCGGGAAGGAACCACGGCATTTACGCCGGCGATCTCCTTGATCTTGGGCCTCAGGGCGGCGCTCAAAATGATGCAGGAAGAAGGGCTGGAGCAGGTCTATGCCCGCCATGAACGGCTCGCGAGCGCCACCCGGGCGGCCGCTACCGCGCTCGGTCTCAAGCTCCTGGCGCCGGAGAACCCGAGCCCGGCAGCCACGGGAATTTTTGTCCCGGACGGCATGGATGGAGAGCAGTTGTTGGATTATATGCGGGACCAGATGGGCCTCGTGATCGCCGAAGGACAGGACCACCTGAAGGGAAAAATCGTCCGCATCGCTCATATGGGATACATGAGCGTCTTCGACGTGATCATCGCCGTCTCCGGTTTGGAAATGGCGCTGAGAAAATTCGGCTTCCCGGCCAAGCTCGGCCACGGAGTGGCGGCGGCTCAGGAAATTCTCATGGAGGCCTTCGGCCCAAAGGACGAGAAATGAAAATCCTGGTCACCGAATCTCTGGCGCCGCAGGGACTCGAAGTGTTCGAGCGCGCCCCCGAACTCGAAGTCGAGGTGCGGCTCGGGCTGAAACCCGCCGAGCTCAAGGCCCTCATCGGCGACTATGACGGATTGGTGGTCCGCAGCGCCACCAAGGTCACCGCCGATCTCATCGAGGCCGCCAAAAATCTCAAAGTCATCGGCCGGGCCGGGATCGGCGTGGACAATGTCGACGTCGAGGCGGCCAGCAAAAAGGGCATCGTGGTCATGAACACGCCCGGCGGAAATAATGTGACCACGGGCGAACATACCATTTCCCTGATGATGGCCCTGGCCCGCCATATCCCGCAAGCGGTCGCCTCGCTCAAGGCCGGCGAGTGGAAGCGGGAAAAGTTTATCGGCGTGGAGCTTTGCAACAAGACCCTGGGAGTGATCGGCCTCGGCAATGTCGGCCGGATCGTGGCCGAGCGGGCGCTCGGCTTCAGGATGAGAGTCCTCGCCCATGACCCCTTTGTGCCGGCGGAGAACGCCGCGCGCATGGGTGTGGAGCTGGCGAGCCTCGACGAGATCTTTCAAAACGCCGACTTCATTACCGTTCACGTCCCACTGATGGATGAAACCCGGGGGCTGATCAATCGCGAGGCCTTCTCCAAGATGAAAACCGGGGTGCGCATCATCAATTGCGCCCGCGGCGGGATTGTGGATGAGAAAGATCTCGTCGAGGCGCTCAAAAGCGGGAAAGTCGCGGCCGCCGCCCTCGACGTCCTCGTGGACGAACCTCCTGCCCCCAACCATCCGCTGCTCCAGCTCGAGCAGGTCATCGTCACCCCCCATCTGGGGGCCTCGACGGACGAGGCCCAGCTGAACGTCGCGATCGCGGTGGCCGAGCAAATCGTCGACTTTCTGACCCGTGGCGTGATCCGCTACGCGGTCAATGTCCCCTCGGTAAGCCCGGAGCTCTTGAGCGTGCTCCGGCCCTATCTGACTTTGGGAGAAAAGCTGGGCAGCCTCCAGGTGCAGATGCTTTCGAAGCTCCCCAGGGAAGTTACCATCGAGTACAGCGGAGAGGTGACCAAATACGATGTCGCGCCTCTGACCCTGGCCGTCCTCAAAGGGATTCTCACTCCGGTCATGGAATCCAGCGTTAATTACGTCAACGCGCCGGTGGTGGCGCGCGAGCGAGGCATCAACGTTATAGAGTCGAAAAGCAGCCGCGCCAGCGATTTCGCCAGCTCCATCACCGTGACCGCCAAAGCCGATGACCAGGAGATCGAGGTGGAAGGCGCCATTTTCGGGAGCAACAATCCCCGCATCGTCAAGATCAACAACTTCTACCTCGAGGCGGTCCCCGAGGGCTACATCCTCATCCTCCATAACCACGATGTCCCGGGAGTGGTGGGCGCCGTGGGAACCCTCCTGGGAGAAAAGGGAATCAACATCGCGGGTCTGGAGCTCGGTCGGGAGAAAGTCGGTGGAATGGCCATCTCGCTCATCCACGTGGACGGCGCCGTGTCCAAAGAAGCTCTGGAGGCCTTACGCCGCCTGCCCGCCATCGTCAGCGCGCAGCTGGTGAAACTGTGAGGAGCAAAGAAGCGATCAGCAATCAGCTTTCAGCTTCTCCACTCTGGCTGATCGCTGACGGCTGATCGCTGAGAGCTATCTAAATGGCCAACGTGGCAATCATCGGGGCCCAGTGGGGAGACGAGGGCAAAGGCAAGGTCGTCGATCTCTTCAGCCGGAGCGCCGATATCGTGGTCCGCTTCCAGGGGGGAAACAACGCCGGCCACACCCTGGTCGTCGACGGCGAAAAGACGGTCCTGCATCTCATTCCTTCCGGCGCTCTCCACCGAAACAAGCTCTGCGTCATCGGCAACGGGGTGGTCGTGGACCCGGAAGTCCTTCTGGAAGAGATCCAGGGGCTCAAAAAAAAAGGCTGCCTGCAGGACGACTCCCTTCTCAAGATCAGCGAGGAGGCCCACCTCATCATGCCCTACCATAAGGCCGTGGATCAGGCGCGCGAGAGGTTGAGAGGCAAGGGCAAGATCGGCACCACCGGGCGGGGCATCGGTCCCGCCTATGAAGACAAGGTGGCCCGCACCGGCATCCGCTTCATCGACTTCCTCGAAGAGGAGACCTTCCGCCAGAAGCTCAAGCGCAACATCGAGGAGAAGAATATTTATCTCAAGGCGATCCTCAAAGAGAAAACCATGGACTTCCGGGAAATCCACGACGCCTACTGCGGATACCGGGAAAAGCTCAGAAGCTACGTCGCCGATACCGGCCTCTTGCTCCACCAGGAGATCCAGGCCGGTAAGAGCGTTCTCTTCGAGGGCGCCCAGGGAACGCTGCTGGATGTGGACCACGGGACTTACCCCTACGTCACCTCATCCAACGCGGTGATCGGCGGAGTCCTGACGGGGACCGGGCTCGGACCGCGATCCATCCACCAGATCATCGGGATCTCCAAGGCCTACACCACCCGCGTGGGAAGCGGTCCTTTTCCCACCGAATTGAAGGGCGTCGAAGGAGAGAAGCTCAAGCAAGACGGGGATGAGTTCGGCGCGACCACGGGAAGGCCGCGGCGGTGTGGCTGGTTTGACGCGGTCGGGCTACGCTACGCGGCGCGCATCAATGGAATGACCGGCCTCGCCCTGACCAAACTCGATGTCCTCACCGGCTTCAAAAAGATCCGGGTCTCGACCGCGTATCGCTCCGGCGGCCGGCTCTACCATGAGTTCCCCGCGAGCCTCGCCGTTCTGGAAAAGGCCGAGCCCGTCTGGGAGGAACTGGAGGGATGGGAAACACCCCTCTCCGGCGCCCGAAAGTTCTCCGATCTCCCCCCCAACGCCCAACGCTACGTTCGACGGCTGGAGGAAATGGTGGAGACCGAGATCATCCTGGTCTCAGTAGGTCCCGGGCGGGAGCAGACGATCATTCTGAAAGATCCCTTCTTATCTTCTTAGAGGTCTCCCTTATTTTCTTGGGTCCGCCGCGGCGGTCGTCTTTCCTCCCTGGACCAGGATGGCCTGGACGACCCCCAGAGAATTCGCCTCCCTCAACTGATGGCCGATTCGTTCCAGAGCCTCCCGAACGCCGGGAGGAATCCCTTTTTCCACCGCCATTTCATTGGGCATCCATTGATGGTGAACGCGAGGCGACTCGACGACCTTGTCCACCAGCATCCCGAAGTCCACGGCATTGAGGATGGCCTGGAACGTGGCGCTGATGATGCGCGGCCCGCCCGAGGCCCCAACGATGAGCTCCGGCCGATCACCCTCCAAGAGAATCGTCGGTGACATGCTGCTCAGTGGCCTCTTCCTGGGCGCGATCGCGTTGGCCTCCGCGCCGACCAGACGGTACACATTGGGCACGCCCGGATGAATCGAAAAATCATCCATCTCGTTGTTCAGCACGATGCCGGTCTTCGGGACCAGCACCTTCGAGCCAAATTGGGTATTAATGGTGAGCGTGCACGACACCGCGTTGCCGCTGCGGTCGAGCACCCCGAAATGGGTCGTCCCTCCCCTTTCCCGCTGGGAAGCGGCAAGACCGTAAAACTCCGGCGGATGGGTACGGACGGAGGAGAAACGGCCGCGAATCCAGGCGACGTGATCGTTGGACAACAGTTTTTGCACCGGGATCGAGACGAAGTCCGGATCGCCGAGATATTGAGCGCGGTCGGCGAAGGCATGCTTCATCGCCTCCGCAAGGAGATGAAGATAAGTGGCGGAATTGTGCTCGAAGCGGCCGATCGGATAGGCCTCCAATGTTTTGAGCATCTGGACCAGCGCGATGCCCCCCGAGCTGGGGGGCGGCATGGTGATCAGGACGCGCTTGCGGTAGCTCGCCAGGATCGGCTCCCGCCACCGCGGCTTATAGTTTTTCAAGTCGTCGCTGGTCAGGATACCGCCCTCCTGCTTTAACCTGTCGGCGATGGCTTGAGCGATCCAGCCCCGATAAAAAATCTCCTGGCCGCGATCCGCGATTGCCTTGAGCGTCACGCCCAGCTCGGGCTGGCGGAGCTTGTCCCCGACCGCGGGGGCCGCGCCGTCCTTCAGAAAGAGCCGGGCCAGATCGGGAAACTTGCTCTGCCGTTCCAAAACGGAGCGGAGGCGGATACTCACGGGAAAGCCGTCGGCCGCATAGCGGATCGCGGGCGCCAGCAAGGATCTCCACGGCAAGCTGCCGAACCGCTTCCACACCTCCGCTAATCCGGCCACCTCGCCGGGAACAGCCACGGCCAGGGGCCCGGTCAGGCTCAAACCGGGCACAGGCTGCCCGTCCTTCATATAGAGATCCCGGTGGGCGGCGCCGGGCGCGGTCTCGCGAAAATCGAGGGCGTAGGCTTTTTTTTCTTTGGTCTGGTAGATCACCATAAATCCGCCGCCCCCGATGCCCGAGGAAGCCGGGTCCACGACGCCGAGGACAAAAGCAGTCGCGATGGCCGCATCCACGGCGTTCCCCCCGCGGCTTAGGATCTCCATTCCCGCGCGGGTCGCCAGCTCCTGATCCGAGACCACGATCCCGCCGGCGACCTTTTGCGCCGGTGACGAACCGGTCCAGAGGGTTACAAGAAAGAAGGAAAGAAGGAGCGAGAAAAAAACGGTGCGACTTTTCTGTAGTAAGAGCATATCGATGAATTGTCTCCCTCTTTAAAACTTCGCTTCCCGATTTGCAACTCAAATTTGGGACGACGGACAACACATAGAGTGATGACGGAGGACTAGACTTGCATTCGAGAAATCGCTAAAAGAAGGTGCAAGAAAGGAGCAACACGATGGCTACGCAAGAATATCGCATAGAACGGGATTCGATGGGGGAAGTGAAGGTGCCGAAGGAGGCCTATTACGGCGCCCAGACGCAACGAGCGGTGGAAAATTTTCCCGTGAGCGGCATCACCTTCCCGCCGCGATTCATCCACGCCCTGGCGCTCATCAAGCACGCCGCCTCAACGGCCAACCAGCAGTTGGGTCTGTTGGACGCCAAGATCGGCGAGGTGATCCGCCGCGCCGCGACCGAGGTGATGGAGGGGAAGCTGGATAAGGAATTCGTCGTCGATATCTTCCAGACCGGCTCCGGCACCTCGACCAACATGAACGCCAACGAGGTGATCGCCAACCGCGCCCTGGAGCTCACGGGCAAAGAGAAAGGCGGCAAAGGAGTCCATCCCAACGACCATGTCAACATGAGCCAGTCGTCGAACGACGTGATCCCGACGGCGATCCACGTCTCCGCCCTCGAGGCGATCCAGAAAGAGCTTCTCCCCGCTCTTAAGCAACTCCATGCGGCGCTCAAGAAAAAAGCCCAGGAGTACGACCGCATCGTCAAGATCGGCCGCACCCATCTCGCGGACGCGACCCCGATCCGGCTGGGCCAGGAGTTCGGAGGCTACGCTCGCCAGATCGAGCTCTCGATCGAGCGGATCCAGTCCGCATGCGGCGGATTGGAGGAGCTCGCTCTGGGAGGGACCGCAGTCGGAACCGGGATCAACACCCACCCGGAATTTCCCTTCAGGACGATCAAAGAAATCTCCCGGATGACCGGCTTCAACTTTCGCGAGGCCGAGAACCACTTCGAGGCTCAAGCCGCCAAGGACGCCGTGGTCCAGGTGAGCGGGAGCCTCAAGACCCTGGCAGTGAGCTTCACCAAGATCGCCAATGACCTGCGCTGGCTCTCCTCGGGCCCGAGATGCGGCATCGGCGAGATCGGCCTGCCGGACACGCAGCCCGGCTCCTCGATCATGCCCGGGAAGGTGAATCCGGTGATGTGCGAGTCCGTGCTCCAGGTCGCCGCCCACGTGATCGGCTGCGACACCACTATTATGATCTGCGGGCAGGCGGGAAACTTCGAGCTCAACGTGATGATGCCCATTATGACGCTCCGTCTCCTGGAGGCCATCACCTTCAGCGCCAATGTCGCCAAAGCCTTCACTGAAAAATGCGTGGTGGGGATCGAGGCTAATAAAGAGCGCTGCGAGGAGATGATCGAAAAGAGCCTTGCGATGGTCACCGCGTTGGCGCCGGTCATCGGCTACGACGACGCCGCCAAGATCGCCAAGGAGTCGTTCACCAGCGGCAAGACCGTGCGGGAAGTCGCCCGGGCGCACAAGGTCGTGCCGGAAGAAAAGCTCAAAAAGATTCTCGACCCGTGGCGTATGACCGAGCCCGGTATCCCGGAGAAGGAATGAAATCCAAACGGCGCGTGCAAATCTTTTTTGTTTATGCTAGGGTGACGCCATTAAATTCCGTAGGGGCAAGGAACCGATCCCCCTTACAAGCGAGATCCGTCTCATCGAGGATCTTAAAAACCCAGAGTTCCGATGTTAACGCATGACATTGTCCTTGTAGGCGGAGGCGGCGCCGGTTTGCGCGCCGCCATCGCGGCGGCGGAACAGAATAGCAAACTCTCTATCGCCGTCGTGTCGAAGGTCTACCCCATGCGCAGCCACACGGTTTCCGCCGAGGGCGGCGCCGCGGCGGTGTTGAGGGAATACGACAGCCTGGATTTTCATGCCAAGGATACGATCTTCGGGGCCGACTTCCTGGCCGACCAGGACGCGGTCGAGGCCTTCATCCAGGAAGCGCCCAGTGAGCTGATCCAGCTCGAGCACTGGGGTTGCCCCTGGAGCCGCGATCCCGACGGGCGCGTCAGCGTTCGCGCCTTCGGCGGCATGACCGTCGACCGCACGGTCTTTGCCGCCGACAAGACCGGCTTCCACATGCTCCATGCCCTGTTCCAGACCTCTCTCAAATACGACAACATCGTGCGCTACGACGAATTCTACGCGACCTCTCTTCTGGTCGACAACGGCAGGGTTCGCGGGGTTGCCGCCCTCAATGTCTACAACGGCCAGTTGGAAGTCATAGCGGGGAAGGCCATCATCCTCTGCACCGGCGGTGGCGGGCGTATTTTCCCCTTCACGACCAACGCCGCGATCAAAACCGGCGACGGCATGGCCATGGCGTACCGCGCCGGCGCCGCGTTGAAGGACATGGAATTCGTCCAGTACCACCCCACCGGACTCCCCGGGACCGGCATCCTCATCACCGAGGCCGCGCGCGGCGAGGGCGGTTGGCTCAAAAACAAAGATGGTTACCGCTATCTTCAGGACTACGGGCTCGGCCCCCCGACCGAGACGCCGACGCATAAAAAAATGGAGCTCGGTCCGCGCGATATCCTCTCGCGCTGCCATATGCAGGAGTACGCCAAAGGGCGAACCTTCGAGGGTCCCTACGGCCACTACGTCCATCTGGATCTGCGCCATCTGGGAGAGGAAAAAATCAACAAGAAGATCCCCTTCGTCCGCGAGCTGGCCAGCAAATATGTCGGGATCGATCCGGTCTATGAGCCGATACCGGTTCGCCCGGTGGCCCACTATATGATGGGCGGGATCCACACGGATCTGAACGCCAAGACCTCGCTCGAGGGGCTCTACGCTGCGGGAGAAACGGCCTGCGTCTCGATCAACGGCGCCAACCGGCTGGGATCGAATTCGCTCACGGAGTGTCTGGTCTTTGGCGCGCGCGCCGGCCGGGCCGCCGCCCAATACGCGAAGAGCCAACCTCCTCCCAATTCCAACCCGCTGACCGCGCTGGCGAAGGACGAGCAGCAGCGCCTGGACCGCCAGTTTCTCAGGAAGACGGGCGGGAAAGAAAAAATCGCCACGATTCGTCAGGAGATGCAAAAGGCGATGGAGGATGGAGCGGGAATCTACCGAAAAGAAGACGACATGAAAAAGAGCTGCCAGATCCTGCGGCAGCTCCGGGAGCGGTTTTCGGATATCGCCATCGAGGACCGGGGAAATATATTCAACACCCAGCTGACCGCGGCCCTGGAGCTCGATTTCATGCTGGACGTGGCCGAGGCGGTGGCCCATTCGGCCTTAAACCGCAAAGAGTCGCGCGGCTCGCACACGCGCACGGATTTTCCAAAGCGGGACGACGCGAATTTTCTCAAGCATACTTTGGCCTATCGAACCCCCGAGGGACCACGCATCGACTACTTGCCGGTGACGATCACTCGCTGGCAACCGGAGGAGCGCAAATATTGAAATATTTTTGAGTTCTTAATTTTGAATTTTGAGTTGGCAGAGACATTCTTGAAACTAATAATTCAAAACTAAAAATTAAAAATTTTTACGCGTACAGTTATCTGACTGCTGACCGCTGATGGCTATACGTGAGAGGAAGAAATGGCTGAAGAAACGATCACATTGAATGTGACCCGATACCGTCCGGGTGAAGATCGCGCCCCCAGGACTCAGGCCTACTCCGTTCCCTACCGCAAGGATTGGGTGGTCCTAGACGCGCTGAACCACATCAAGGACCAGATCGATGGAACTTTGACCTACCGTTGGTCGTGCCGCATGGGGGTATGCGGAAGCTGCGGGATGATGGTGAACGGAGTTCCGAAACTCACCTGCGCCGCTTTCCTGCGGGACTATTACCCGAAGGAAATCCAGGTAGAGCCTTTGGCCAACTTTCCGATCATCCGGGACCTCGTGATCGACATGAGCGATTTCCTGGATAAGTTGAAAAGCGTCAAGCCCTGGATCATTCGCAAGACGGAAAAGCCGACCGCGCAAGGGGAATATCTGCAAACCCCCGCGCAGTTGGAAGCCTACAAACAATTTACCCAGTGCATTAACTGCATGCTCTGCTACGCCGCCTGTCCGGTTTACGGCCTGGAGCCCGAGTTTCTCGGCCCGGCGGCGATTGCCTTGGGCTATCGCTACAACGTAGACTCGCGCGACGAGGGCAACGAACAACGCCGGGGGGTGATGGGATCCCATGAAGGCGTCTGGCAATGTACTTTTGTCGGTGAATGTACCGAGGTTTGCCCCAAACATGTCGATCCGGCCGCGGCCATCCAGCGATCCAAGTTGGACGAGGCGACGGGCTGGCTAAAATCCGTCCTGCTCCCCTGGGGAGGAAGATGAGCGCCGTCAGACCCGACAAATCCAAGCTCTACTATCCCAAAATGCCCTCCGCCTGGTGGCTCAGGAGATTGAGCTACTTTCTCTTCATGATGCGGGAGCTTTCGAGCGTCTTTATCGCGCTCTTCCTGGTAATCTATCTCGCTCAAATTCACCAACTCACCAAGGGACCCGGGGCTTACGTCGCCTTTGCCCAGAAGTTTCAGTCTCCCGGTTGGATCGCCTTCCACGTGGTGGTCTTGGCGTTCGCGCTCTATCACACCTACACCTGGTTTGCCTCCTCCGCCGTGGTCATGCCCTTGAAGATCGGCGACCGTTTTATACCCCAAAATGCGGTGGTCCTCTTGAACATCGCCGCCTGGGTGGTTGTATCAACGGTGATTGCCGCGCTCTTTATGATGTTTCAAGGATAAAAATGACGACGAAAAATATCGAACCGCTCTGGTGGGTGCTTTTTTCCGCGGGTGGCGTGGTTGCCGCCTTCCTCGTGCCCATCCATGTCATTCTTTTCGGCTTTGCCGTGCCCTTCGGCTTGATCGCGGACACCGGCAGGATCTACAGCCACTGGCTGGTCAAGCTCTACCTCTTCGTGCTCATCTCGCTGCCCCTCTATCATTGGGCCCACCGCTTCCTCTTCACTCTGGTGGACACCGGCCTGAAAGGGCTGCGCCGGCCTCTCGCGTTCCTGTGCTATGGGACCGCGATCGCCGGCACCTTAATCACCGCGTGGGTCCTGCTGCAAATATAAAAACGTAAGCTTCGGGACGATCCTGCTAGCGAAGCGCGGAAATACGCGGAGGGGTCAGATTTTTCTGAAGCGGCCGGGGGCGGGCTGCCCTTTGATCTGTAATCCCTTGGGCTTCTCGGCCATCTCTTTTTCGTGCTGCTCGAGGAGCTTGTCGAGCGCCTCATCCCCTTTGAGCCCTTCCAGCTTGACCTTGAGGCGGAGATTATTAGCGCTGTCGGCGTGGATGAGCGCCTGTTCGAGCGTGATCTTCTCCTCCTTGTAGAGAGTAAAGAGGGCCTGGTCGAAGGTTTGACACCCCTCGTAGACTCCCTGCTCCATCGCCTCTTTGAGAATGTCCACTTCGCCCCGCTTGATGATATCTTTGACCCTAGGCGTGTCCAGCAATACCTCTATCGCCGCGATGCGCTTCCCATCGCGCGATGGGACCAAACGCTGGGAAATGATCGCGCGCAAATTCAAGGAGAGCTGCATTAGAATCTGGGGATGGCGGGTTTCGGGGAAAAAGTTGAGGATGCGCTCAAAGGATTGGTTCGCGTTGGTGGAATGGAGGGTGCCGAGACAAAGATGTCCCGTATCGGCAAACGTAATCGCCGCATCCATCGTTTCCGCGTCGCGAATCTCGCCGATCAGGATGACGTCCGGGGCCTGGCGCATGGCGTTTTTCAGGGCATCCTGAAAGGAGCGCGTGTCGAAACCGATCTCGCGCTGCGTGATGACCGATTTTTTATGGTTATGGACGAACTCGATCGGGTCCTCCACGGAAATGATATGGCCCGGCAGGCTGGAATTCCGGTAGTCGATCATCGCCGCCAGCGTGGTCGATTTCCCGGAGCCGGTGGCTCCCACGACGAGGACGAGCCCCCACTTGTTCATGACGATCTCTTTAAGAATGGCCGGAAGGCTTAATTCATCGAGCGTCTGGATCTCCGTCTTGATCTGGCGGATCACCAGACCGACGTGACCCCGCTGGCGGAAGATGTTCACGCGGAAGCGGCCCAGTCCCGGGTAGTCGAGGGCCACGTTTTTCTCCCACTCCTCCTCAAATTCCTGCTTCTGTCTGTCCCTCAGGATGGAATAGGCCAGCGCCTCGAGCTGCTCGCTGGTCATCGCCGCCTCGTCTCCCGGCTGGGGCACGCCCTGGATGCGGTAAACCGGCGGGCTATCTACCGTGAGATAGATATCCGAGGCGTCCCGCTCTACCATCACTTTGAGGAAGTCGCGAATGTCCATGGAGAACTTCTCCTCACGCTACGGCACACGAAGATTCAGTGGGGCCTCGGCCTGGTCGCGGCGCCCATAGGGGCCGAGCCAAAAAGATTGGCAGCCGCGCTCTTGGCCTGGGCCTCTTCCCTCGTCACGACCCCGCGCGCCACCAAATCCAACAAAGCCATATCCATAGTCTGCATGCCGTCTTTCTGGCTCACCTGCATGGTCCCGGGGACCTGATGGATTTTGTTCTCACGAATCAGATTACGAACCGCCGTTGTCCCGGTCAGAATCTCCACGGCCGCCACCCGGCCTCCCGTTTTCTTCTTCAGGAGAGTCTGGGTGATCACCGCTTCGATGGATTCCGCGAGCTGGGTGCGGATCTGGGACTGCTGGCTGGGCGGAAAGACATCGATGATCCGGTTTACCGTATCCGGCGCGCTCGAAGTGTGGATGGTGCTCAGGACCAGATGTCCGGTCTCCGCGGCGGTCAGCGCCAACTGAATGGTGTCCAGGTCGCGCATCTCGCCCACCAGAATCACGTCCGGATCCTCTCTGAGCGCTGCCCGCAATGCATTGGCGAAAGAGTCGGTGTGACGCCCGAGCTCCCTCTGATTGATGAGACATTTATTCGACTGATGGACGAACTCGATGGGGTCCTCCACCGTGATGATATGTCCCTCATAGTCTTTGTTGATGTAATCGACCATGGCCGCCAATGTGGTGGACTTCCCTGAGCCCGTGGGGCCGGTCACCAGGATCAGACCCCTCTCTCCGCGACAGAGATCCTTCATCACGGCGGGCATCCCCAACTGGTCCAGGGTCAGGATCTTGGCGGGGATGGTCCGGAAGACCGCCCCCTCCCCCCGCCGCTGCATAAAGACATTCACCCGGAAGCGGGCGACATCGCCCATCTCGAAGGAGAAGTCCACGTCATGGGTCTCCTCGAAGGCCTTGCGGTCGGCGTCGCTCATGATGTCATAGATCATCGCATGCACGTCCTCCCGGCTGAGGGAGGCGTGTTCGAGCTTTTTCAAGTCGCCATTGATGCGTAGCATGGGCGGTTCGCCGGAGCTCAAATGACAATCCGACGCCCCCTGTTCGACGCCAAAAGCCAGCAACTGCGTAATATCCATAAATCATCTCCCTCAGTGGGTTAGAATGGGCTATGATAATACAGTCGGGGGGAAGCTGTAAAACGATAAATGGCCGCCGCTCAGAGAACCGCTCAGCCCTCTTCCTTGGCCAAGGGGGAGCTGCTCCGGCTTCGTTATTCGTATTCGCTGTTCGTGTTCGACCGAGCACCCTTCGAAAACCTCAGGGTTGGACTTCGAGTGAGGCTCAGTCGAACTCTGAGCATAGTCGAACCACGAATAACGAGCACGATCACGAGCTTCAAATTCCTTGCGTTTTGAAAACCGTCTAGGTATGCTCCATTTTCATTTGCCATGAGTCAGTCGGCCTTAGCGGGAAAAATCGCCCTGGTGACCGGAGGGGGGACCGGGATCGGAAAGGCCATCGGTAGGATCTTGGCTGAACATGGCGCTCGAGTGGCTACAGCTTCCCGAAATCCGTCTCACCTCCAAGCGGCCGCAGAAGAGTTCAAGAGCCTGGGCTATTCTGCTCTTCCCCTTCAGATGGATATCAGAAAAAAAGCGGAGGTCCAAAAAAGCGTTGCCAAGGTGCTGGAAACTTGGGGCCCGGTCGATATCCTGGTGAACAACGCCGGGCGTTCGGGACAAACCCGGATAGACGACGAGGACGATAGCCGATGGACCGATATCCTGGAGACCAACCTCACCGGGATCTATCTCGCCACGAAAGAGGTCCTAAAAAGCATGAAGGACCAGGCTGGAGGGCGGATCATCAACGTCTCCTCCGTCCTGGGAAAATTCGGAGTGCCGGGCTATACCGCCTACTGCGCCAGCAAACATGGGGTGATCGGTTTCACCAGGGCCCTGGCCCTGGAAGTCGCGGGACGGGGGATTACGGTCAACGCGATCTGTCCGGGTTGGGTGGATACGGAGATGGCCCGCTCGGGAATGAGAGAGAGCGCCGCCCACCAGGAGATCAGCGTCGAGGAATTCAAACGACAGGCCTTGGCGGCTGTGCCGATCCAGAGATATGTCGACGTCGCGGAGGTCGCCCATCTGGTTCTCTATCTCGTTTCAGACTATGCCGGCGCCATCACGGGCCAGGCGATCAACATCTGCGGCGGCCAGACGATGGTGTAAGGGATCGTGAGGAGTGAGGAGACAAAAAAGGAAACGAGTGGCAGCTCAAGACTGCTCACTGCCTCACCTGCTCACTGCTCACTGAATTAGGATGGCAACTTCAATCGATCTATTGAAAGAAAAAGGACGCCGTCTCCGTATTCACTCGCTTAGATCCACGACGGCAGCGGGGTCCGGCCATCCCTCCTCCTGTTTGTCGGCCGCGGATTTGGCATCCGTCATCTTCTTCCGCGAGATGCGCTACAATCCTCGCGATCCGCACAACTCGGAAAACGACCGCTTCGTCCTGTCCAAGGGGCACGCGGCCCCGCTTTTGTACGCCGCGTATGCGGAAGCGGGCATCCTCGAAGAATCCCAACTGGTCACGCTCCGGCGCCTCGACAGCGATCTGGAAGGACACCCGACCCCGCGGCTGCCGTGGGTCGACGTCGCCACCGGTTCTTTAGGCCAGGGCCTTTCGGCCGGGCTGGGAATGGCGCTGGCGGCGCGGATGAACCATCTCACCTACGATACCTACGTGCTCTTAGGCGACGGCGAGTGCGCGGAAGGCTCCGTGTGGGAAGCGGCGGAATTAGCCGGCTATTATAAAGCGACTAATCTCTATGCCATCGTCGACGTGAACGGCCTCGGGCAGAGCCAGCACACGATGCACCGGTTCGATGGAGAAAATTTTGCGGAAAAATTCCGGGCGTTCGGTTGGTATGCGGTTATCGTCGATGGCCACAATTACTCCGAGATCGTCGACGCCTTTGCAAAATGCAGGCAGGAAGCGGGCCCCAGGCCGCGCGCGATCGTCGCCCGCACGTTCAAGGGAAAAGGCGTTTCGTTCCTGGAGAACCTGGAAGGCTGGCACGGAAAACCGGTGCCCAAGCAGGATCTGGATAAAGCCCTCGCCGAGCTGTCACAGCCCTACGCCTCCGATGGTTTTCGCCCGAATCCTCGGCCGCGACCCCAGCGGGAAGAGAGTCCCGTCGATATCGGCATCAGCATCGATCGCAAAATCGGCGACTCCGTGGCCACCCGCGAAGCCTATGGCGACGCGCTGGCGAAGCTGGCTGAGAAGAACGACCGGATCGTCGCGCTGGACGGCGATACCAAGAACTCCACATTTTCCGAAAAGCTCCTGAAGGCGCGTCCCGACCGGTTTCTGGAAATGTTCATCGCCGAACAGAACATGGTCGGCGTCGCCGCCGGCATGGCCGCGCGCGGCATGATTCCCTTTGTCTCGACGTTTGCGGCGTTCCTGACGCGCGCCTTCGACCAGATCCGTATGGCGGGCGTCTCGCGCGCCAACGTCAAGTTCTGTGGCTCGCACGCCGGCGTTTCGATCGGAGAGGACGGCCCTTCCCAGATGGGATTGGAGGACCTTGCCATGTTCCGGCCGATTCCCGGCTCCATCGTTCTCTATCCGTGCGATGCCGTATCCACCGAGCGCCTCGTCGCCGAAGCCGCAAAGATCCGCGCCATCTGCTATATTCGCACCTCGCGCCCCAAGACGCCGGTTCTGTACGCCAACGACGAGCAGTTCCCCATCGGCGGCTCGAAAATTTTACGCAGATCCCGGGAAGACCGGGCAACGGTGATCGGCGCGGGCATCACGGTCCACGAGGCGCTCAAAGCGGCCGATGCGCTCGCCTCGGAAGGCATCCGCATTCGAGTCATCGACGCTTACAGCGTAAAGCCCTTGGACCAAGCGACCCTCTTGGCCTCCGCGAAAGAGACCGGGGCGAACTTGATTGTCGTCGAAGATCATTATGAAGAGGGCGGATTGGGCGACGCCGTTTTGAACGCCGTCGGAAATGCCGCCCGCGTCGTCAAACTCGCGGTCCGGGAGATCCCACGCTCGGGCCCGCCGGAAGCCCTGTTGGACACTTACGGAATCAGCAGCAAGCACATCGTCCAGGCCGTGAAAAGCTTGCTATGACCAAATCGGAAGACAACATTGCCGCGAAGCAATGGAAGTGGAGAAGAGATCTCCTCAGCAGATAGTGGGGCCGCCAAGAGTCTCCACGGAGGCCCCGTGGTGGTCTGGTGTCGTAATGGATTCCATCAGCGGATTCAGCGCGATGCTGGTCTTCATCCTCGGGGGCATTCTTCTGCTGCGCAGATGGAATAAAAAGCGCAGAGCGGCCAGGGACTAGGGCCACGGACCCGGAGTCCTTCGCGCCCTCCCTTCTTTCCTCACCTCTGACGGAATCCCCACATGGAAAAAATTAAAGTCTTCAGCCCCGCGGATTCCCGGAAGATCGCCGAATTGACGGTCGCGACGGCGGAAGATATCGCCCGAGCCGTCGCCTCGGCCCGCCAGGCCCAGGCACGATGGCAGGAAAAGAGCTTTGCCGAGCGGGCCGCCATCCTTTACCGTTATCGAGATCTCATCCTGGATCATAAGGAAAGTATCGCCGACCTCCTCACCCGGGAGACGGGAAAGCCGCGGGGCGAGGCATACGGGCAGGAGCTCTTCTATGTTTGCGACGGGATCGGTTTCTGGGCCAAGAGGGCGGCCGATTATCTCAAGCCGGAAAAGATCCGCCCTCACCTCCTAAAAACAAAAAAGATCGTCTCGTTGCACGCCCCCCTCGGGGTGGTCGGGATCATCGGCCCGTGGAACTTTCCCCTGGTCCTCACGATCGGCGAGGCAATCCCCGCCTTGATGGCGGGTAACGCCGTCGTGATCAAGCCCTCGGAGCTCACGCCCCTGACCGCTCTCTATGGGGTGGAACTCGCGCAAAAAGCGGGTTTTCCCGAAGGTCTCCTCCAGGCGGTCATCGGCGCCGGCGATGCCGGAGCGGCGCTGGTCGATCACGCTGACATGATCGCTTTCACCGGGAGCGTGGAGACCGGGAAGAAGGTGGCGCGACGGGCGGCAGAGAGACTCATCCCGGTGACCCTGGAGCTTGGCGGTAAAGATCCCATGATCGTCCTGAGGGACGCCGACCTGGAGCGGGCGGCCAATGCCTGCGTCTGGGGCGCACTCATGAATTCAGGCCAGGTCTGCACCTCCATCGAACGGGTTTACGTGGAGGAACCGGTCTATGGGGAATTCATTCAGAAAGTGGTCGCGGGCGTCCGGCGCCTGCGCCAGGGACCGAGCGATGGGGAAACCGAGCTCGGGAGCATGACCTCGCAAAAACAACTTGAAAAGGTCGAGCTCCAGATCCAGGACGCGGTCCGGAAGGGAGCCAAGCTCTTGACCGGCGGCCGCCGCGCTCCCGGCGCGGGCGGGCTCTACTACGAACCGACCGTGCTCGTGGACGTGACTCACGAGATGGAGATCATGCGCGAGGAAACTTTCGGCCCGGTCATCCCGGTCATGAAAGTCAAAGACCTCGACGAGGCCATTCGCCTGGCGAACGATTCCCGCTACGGCCTCGACGCCAGCGTCTTCACCGGAGATAAAACCGCCGGACGGAAGATCGCCGAGCGGGTCGAGGCCGGCTCAGTCTGCGTCAACGACGCCCTGGTCAACTTCATCATTCCCGACGCGCCGATGGGGGGCGTGAAGGAGAGCGGCCTCGGCCGCCGCCACGGGGCGGAGGGGATTCGAAAGTATTGCCGGCAAAAAACCATCGTCATGGACCGGCTCGGTTTAAAGAGCGAGTTTGTTTGGTTTCCCGCCTCGAAGAAAAAGACCGCTCTCTTTCGCCGGGGTCTCGATTTTCTATTCCGTTCCGGCTGGAAGAATAAATTTTTTCCGCCGAAAGAATCGTAAAGCGAGGGGGCTCGTGCATGCCACAGGTTGCAGCAAAGAGTCTCTTCGTCTAAGAATGAGAGCCACATCCGATCCGTAGTTCTGGAGGATATCCCATGAGCAAAGACCTCCGCGGCTTCCTCGCCCAAGAGGAGAAGAAGCGGCCCGGCTCTCTGATCCGGTTTAAGGAGCCGATCGATCCCAACCGGTTTGAGACCATCGCCTTTCTGAAGCACCTCGAGCAGCGGGGAGAAGAAAAGATGGTCCTCTTCGAAAACGTCCGCACCCTGAATGGCGAGCCTTCGCCCTTCCCGCTTTTTTACAATCCCTTCGTGACGCGCCAGCTCTGCGCGGACGCCCTCGGCATGGATGAGCTTGAATCAAACATGGAGTTGAGCCTCGAAGTGGCCAGGTTGGAGCAGCAAAAAGGGGAATTGGAAAATCTCCCCAAAGGCAGGGCCCCCTGCAAAGAGATCGTGCTCAAGGGCGCCGAAGCGGATATCGGGACCCTCCCCATTCCCATGCATCATAAGGACGACGTGGGCCCCTACTTCACCATGGCCTGCGTCATGAAGAGCCCTGAAGGCGGCTTCTACGACATCACCTTCACAAAAAATATGTACTATGGACCCCGAAAGATGAGCTTCTCCGCGCATCCCCACCACCACCTCGAAGCCATCCTTCAGGAATACGAGAAGAAAAATCAGCGCGCGCCGGTGGTCGTGATCCTGGGACACCACCCCACCCTTTTTCTCTCCACCTGCTGCGTGACTCCCTTCGGCAACGACGACTATCGGACCGCAGCGGCCTTTCTGAAGGAGCCCCTCCGTCTCACCCCCTCGGAGAGCTGGGGGGAGAACTTTCTCGTGCCCGCGGACGCCGAGGTGATCATCGAAGGCGAGGTCCCTCCCGGCGTGAGGGAAAAGCAGAACCCCTTCGGCGAGATCCTGGGCTACTATCAGGAGGAGATGAAGGTCCCGGTGATCGAAGTCACCGCCATCACCCACAGAAAAAACGGCGTGGTGCAGGATTTCTGGCCCGGCCGGATGGACCATTGGAATCTGGGAGGCATCCCCAAAGAAGGAAGCGTCTTCAACGTGATCAAAAAAAACGTGCCGGGTATCCGGGCGATCCACCTTTCCCCTTCCGGCTGCGGCCGCTCCATCTGCTATATCTCGATCCACAAGGAATTCGACAACGAGCCGCACAAGGCCGCGATGCAGGCCTTCGTGGAGATGCCGAACCTGAAGCTCGCCGTGATCGTGGACGAGGATATCGACGTCTTCAACGAGCGCGAGGTCCTTTGGGCGGTCGGCACCCGAACCCATTGGGACAAGGACTTCCAGGTCATCAACAAGGTCCAGAGCTTCCGCGGATGGCTGGGAGACGCGGTCGCGATCGTCGACGCAACCAAGCCGCTCACGGGGAGCTTTCCGAAAAGGAACGAGGTGGATGAGGAGGCGATGAAGCGGGTGAGCAAATATTTTAAATGAAGCGCTCTACGGGTAGCCATTCTGGAGGGTCAACGTGATGTCGAAGCGGATGATGTTAACGGTTCTTTTGGTTTTTGTCGCCGGCGCCGCGGCTCCGATCGCCGCTTTAGGCCAGCCCTCTCCTAAGGCAGACTGGCAAGTCCAGTGGGAACGTACAGTTGAAGGGGCGAAACGCGAGGGCAAGGTTTCTGTCATCGGCCCTGTCGGGCCAGACCGACGCGATGTCCTGGTTCAGCCCTTCCAGCAAAAATACGGCATCACGGTTGACTATCTCGCGGACCGCGGGTCCGGCATCGCACCTCGGGTCACATCGGAAAGGGGAGCAGGCCAGTATCTCTGGGACGTGATGGTGCATGGCACTCCGATTGGACTTGTCTCGCTCATTCCGGGCGGGATGATCGACCCCATGGAGCCGGCGCTGATCCTCCCCGAGGTCAAAGAGCCGAAAAACTGGCGCGGGGGGGCGCTGGAGTTCGTGGATCCGGGCCGCCGCTTTCTCGTCATGGCGCCCTCCCAGCGCGGGACACTCTTTATAAACCCTACTGCGGTCAAGCCGGATGAGATCAAGTCCTACAAAGATCTCCTGAACCCGAAGTGGAAGGGAAAAATCGTCATGGACGACCCGCGTAATGTGGGACCAGGCCAGGCGACGTTCACCTTTTTCTACCTGCACCCCGACCTCGGGCCCGACTTTATCCGTGCGCTCGCCAAACAGGAGCCGCTGGTTCTGAAAGACTTCGGCCAGGAGCTGGATAGCATCATCAAGGGGAAGCACCTGGTGCTCATCGGTGTCTCCGACATCATCGCCGAGGAGCGGATGAAGAAAGGCCTGCCGGTAACTATTATTGATCCACGGCAACTGAAAGAGGGCTCCGATATCAACCCGGGCGCGGGCGGCCTCGCGCTATTCAACCGGGCTCCCCATCCCAATGCAGCCAAGGTCTATATCAACTGGCTTCTCACTAAGGATGGCCAGACCGGCTTCGCCAGGGTCAATGGCTACATCAGCGCCCGCCTGGATGTGCCGACAGACCATTCGCCGTGGCGGGGGCCGATACCGGGCTCGATCAAGACCTATACGAAGGAAGTGATCGATCTCCAGGACAAAATAGTCGCGCTCGTCAAGGAAGCACTGGGCCAGTAGCGATTCAAGGAAACATCCATCCTCTTTACCTTCGCTGACTACCCATGGTCTCACTGCTTCCTGGCTTCAGCAACCACCTGATCGACGAGCTTTTGAATCGGCTCCATATTCATCCACTCCGGAGTCCAGCTCACGGTATACTTTGCCCGCTCGCGCCGCCCCTCACGGCCTGCTCCCACTCCACTTGCCAGGGCGCCTTGGCCTCCCCCGTGCTGAGGTCCGCACGACCAAGCAAGCTCAATAGGGAAGCAGCTAGAAGAATTTTTGCCATCATTCCGACCCCTCTATCCCAACCCAAAGTAAATGTCCATCCCCGCCTGCGGGCGGTTTTTTTCGTTGACGCGCCCTTTTTCCCGGGTAGAATAGGCGCTCATTTCCGTAAAAGGAGGAGTCTTGAATGGATCCGTATCTTCTTGGGCTCGTGGAAAGCCTCCTTCGCGTCGGCCTGGGCTTGCGCTTCTTGAGCAGCGGCCTCAGCAATCTCCGCAGATGGCCCAATCCCGTGAAAAATTCCGAGATCGTCTTTCCAGGCTATCCGCCCGGGCTGGTCACCTTCTTTGCCGCCGTCGCTGTGGCGCTCATAGTTTTTGGCGGCGCCGGGTTGGTCCTGGGCTTTCTGACCCGGGCGGCCGCGCTCTGCGTGATCATCTTTTTGATCCCGACCTTCAAGATCCACCGCCACTGGATCCAGAAACACCCGGCAATGGTCGCAGAGGTCAAGAGCAGTCTTCAAGACGACGGCGCCAAGCCGGCCTTTCAAACCCTCAACTGGCAGGCCATGCATTCCCACGAGACGGGATGGATGAACAACATCATTCTCCTGCTGGCCGCCCTGTTCTTTTTGGTGCGGGGCGCCTCCGCGATGAGTCTGGACGTGCTTCTTTTCAGATAGGAATAGACAAGGACTGGTGAGCCAACGCAAGCTAACGTCGCTCGTCATTTTGCTGGTCGTCGGCGCGGTGGTCTATCTGCTCCTCTCGCTGGTCGTGCAGCCAGGCGAATCGATCCGCTACCAACAAGCGCCGGCGGGCTTGAAGATTACCTACACCGCCAAAGAACTCATCTTGATTTTAGGCTTGCCGGTCACTGCAGCAGCGAGCTTGCTCTGGGCAAGTATCCGATCGCGCACCCTATTTTGATTCTCTTCTCCTTGCCCCTCGGAGCGCTCGCCCTCTATCACATCTATCTTGCGCTGACCCGCCTTTAGGTCTAAGGTCTTCCCAGTCCACTACGCTGAGCGCACTTTTAGATGAAGGCCTTCTTTCCTCTGTAAGTAGGCAACAATCTCGAAGAAGTTGCGCGCCTGTGGATTGCCTTTAGGACCAAGCATCCGCATAAGGCTCTTCGGCGATTTTTTGGTGACAGCGGCCAAGGCGTCAAAACCCACTGTGGCATTGATATAGTCGCGCAGGACGATTTTACCGGTTTCTACGTCCCCTGAGAGTAGGGTATCAACCGCCTCTTTCAAAAGGGCCTCACGGAATGCCGCATCGCGACGAGCGCGCTCCCTAATAGTTTCTTTAAAGTCTCTGGTGAGTGGCATCTCAATTCTCCTCTTTCTTGCGTCGTTTATAGTCGATCCATAGGGCCTGGGCGCGCCGTATGTCTTCTTGTTGTCGCTTTTTCGTCCCGCCACCGAGCAAAATCACAAGACGGTCACCGTCCCTGCCGAAGTAAATTCTATAACCAGGTCCAAAATCGATACAGTACTCATGCAGCCCGGCTCCAACGCTTTTTGCATTGGATAGGTTGCCCTGCTCAATCCGCGTGAGGGCTATCGCAACCTTAGCAGCAGCCTGAGCGTTCAGGCTGTCAAACCATTTTCGGTAAGAGTTGCCGCCGGTGGCGGCTACATATTCCCGAACCTCAATCACGACTTATGGTAACATAAACGTTACTATAACTCAAGAAGCCAAGATGAGTTTCTCTTACCCTCCCGCCGCACGGCTCTCGTCTCACTGTGATATCTTTACTTTTTTACCAAATGTTGAGTCGTAGAAGTCTGCCCGTGCACCCAACGTGCCATTCAAGAAAGATTGTCAAGATTGTCGGGCCTGGCCCCGTTGCCTCTTCGCACGCCGTTAGCCACAAAGGGGTTGGACTCCCGAGAGGGAGAGCCACCAGATCTGTGAATCAGCTACCGTTGGACAGGGCATGGTACCGACAGTTTTCTGGAGCAAGGAGACTTGCCAAGGGCGGGAAGAATTCTCTTTTAGAAATCTTCCAATGCCTTGATCCTAATGGGTGACTGGTGCGGACCAGCAGTCCGACACCGAATGAAAAGAAAACAGGGGCGCGTTACCGAAAGATCACGAACTGTGCGAGAAGAAAAGAAGGGGAAAGAAGAAAATTCTTTTCACGGGAAACGTCTGTGCTTCTTGACCTGCCTGCTAATGGGTGACTCCCTTTTCATCGCCGTCAGGCCATCAATGCAGGTTGAATATAACGAGTGTCGCGACGTTTATATTTTCCATCGTTTCTCTCTGAATGGTAGACTAGCCAGCAATTGACTGGTTTAGTTCACACGTCGCTAGCTTCCCAATCTATTGATACTTCGCTTGGCGATGTCGCCCCTATTTGAATCCACTGGTCAACTAGCAAGGCAGCACCTTGATTCTGCTGGAGGGCTACCCCTGTCAACTCATTTAAGAATGTAACCATGGAGAGAGAGCTACAATCAAAAAGTGTGGAAATAGGAAATAGGTAGGCGTACCCTTTCGTAAACCTCAAACGAAAGGCTGCCTGGGGAAACAGGCAGAGAAAGGATACGCCCGATGAGAGAAGATCACAGGGAGAAGATTGAGTCAAAGGAAATCTTGTACGCGGAGCTGGAAGAGTTTGCGCGGGAGAAGATACGCGGGCACTTGCAGGAATTATTGGAGCAGGAAGTGACCGAGTGGCTGGGGAGAGAGAAAGGCGCACGCAAACGGAATCCTACGGAGGAGTGTGGATATCGGAACGGGTACGGTCGGGCGAGGCGGTTTACGTTGAGCATGGGGACCATAGAGGTGAGGCGGCCACGGGTGAGGAATTTGGATGAACGGTTTGTATCGCGGGTGCTGCCGCTGTTTAAACGTCAGACCCGCCAGGTGCGTGATCTCTTACCGGAGCTTTACCTTCATGGGTTGGCCGGTGGAGATTTTGAGTTGGCGCTGAGGGGATTGTTGGGAGAGGGTGCGCCGCTTTCAGCTTCCTCGCTCCAGCGGTTAAAGGGGAAGTGGGAGGGGGAGTACGAGGAGTGGAAGAGCGAGCCGATTGAGGAGGAGGATTGGGCGTATCTTTGGGCAGACGGGATCTACGTGAAGGCAGGGATCGGCAAGGAGAAGGCGGCGCTGTTGGTGGTGATCGGGGCTAGGAAGGACGGGAGCAAGAGAGTGCTAGCTTTGGAGGTGGGGTATCGGGAGAGCAAGGAGTCGTGGGCGGAGGTGCTTCGGCAGCTAAAGAAGCGCGGAGTAAAGACGGCGAGGCTTTTTGTAGGGGACGGTCACCTGGGGCTTTGGGCAGCGGTCGGGGAGATTTATCCCGAAGCGCAGGAGCAACTTTGTTGGAACCATAAGATGCTCAACGTGATAGATGCGGTGAGTAAAAAGGAGCAGCCCCAAGCCAAGCAACATCTTACCGCTATGATGTATGCCGAGAGCCGCCAGGAGGCGCTCCAAGAGAGAAAGAAATTCGAGCAATTCTTTCGGCATAACCCCAAGGCGGTCAGAACCGTGGTGGAGAACTGGGATCGGCTGACCCGCTACTATGACTTTCCTCGGGAGCACTGGAAGCACCTGCGCACTTCCAACGTGGTGGAGTCCCCGTTCTCACGGGTACGGCTGCGAACGGCGGCGTCGCGGCGGTTTCAATCGCGGGTCAATGCCACTTGCCTCATCTGGAAGACGATGATGATTGCGGAGATGAGTTTTAGAAAGCTCAATGCACCGCACTTGGTGGAGAGGGTTGCTGAAGGAAGAAAATACAAAGACGGAGTAGAAGTCCAAAAAGTCAGGGTCGCCGCCTAAATCTTTTTACCCACTATTTGACAACGGCTCGGCGGATCTGCGCGACCGCGTTGAAGAGATTGTGGTGGAGTATCCCCGGTATGGTTACCGGCGGGTGACTGCGCAGCTTAAGCGGGAGCGGTGGGCAGTCAATGGACTGCGCCCCATTGACTGGAGGGAAAATCTGAGAATTAGAGGTGGGTGAGATCGGCTCAAACAGCGGGTAGGATGGACCCGAGAGAAGGAGTC
>Ga0080064_1001617_pt1 | contig 44060 bp, 46 predicted proteins | sample Subgrocontami54m_FD_69260 | JGI IMG/M metagenome (GOLD analysis project Ga0080064, IMG submission 69260) | Subsurface groundwater microbial communities from S. Glens Falls, New York, USA - GMW46 contaminated, 5.4 m (SPADES assembly) (version 2) ...
GCTGCCCCGGGGCCTGATCGAGCGCGCCGCCGACGTCTCCCTGAAGGAGAAGCGCCGGCTGGTGCTGTGCGTGCGCGAGACCCCGCTCAACCGCATCCACATCCGCAACATGGACCTGGCGGCCGCCGCTGGGGCCACCATCATGCCGCTCATCCCCACCTTCTACAACCGGCCCACGAGTCTGGAGGAGATGGCGCGCCAGTTCGCCTTCCGCGTGCTGGCGCACATCGGCCTGCCGCAACCCGGTGCCTACCGCTGGAAGGGCTGACCCAGGGCCGGCTCAAGACAGGCATTGACTGCCCCGAGCCGACCGTACTACTGTCTGCCTACACTGGAAAGGAGGTGGTCCGATGTCGATTGTTTCCGACAGTAGTCATAGACCTAGTGAGGTGGCTGAGGCTTAGGGCGCATCGCTCTAACCCAGGCAAAACTTCCTTCGGGAGTTTGGCTGTGGCCACTGATCGAATAGAGTGACCGCCTCAGGCCAATCCCAACAGACTACCGGCGACCCGCTGCCTCGAACGCGCGAGCGGCGGGTCGTTCTGTTTGGAATTGGAAAATTGCGTGATTGAGAAATTGTGGAATTGAGCCGTCATGTGGGGCGAGCCAGCCCCTTGCGAATTACCTTCACCGCTGCTTCCGCGACGCCCAAGCCCTCGAGTTCGGATTCCCGGACCCAGCGCGCCTCGGCGGCGTCGCCTCCCGCGCGGAGTTCGCCGGCGATGCGGCGGCACAGAAAATCAATCAGCACGTACTGGTAGCGAATCTTACCCTGGGCGTCCGGCACGATGCGGTCCAGGACCTCGAGCACCTCGCCGGCTTCCACCTGGAGCCCGGTTTCTTCGCGCGCCTCGCGCACCGCGCCCGCGCGCATGGTTTCGCCCAGCTCCAGCAGCCCGCCGGGGATGCTCCACTCGCCCGCCATGGGCTCCGCGCCGCGGTGCACCAGGACCACGCGGTCACCCTCCACGATCACCGCGCCCACCCCCACCAGCGGCCGCTCCGGGTACTCGCGTTTCATGCGGAGAGCTTACACCGGCGCCGTGGAGACGCTGCATGCAGCGTCTCTACAGTTCGATCCCCTTCCCCCACTCCTCGGCGAAGAAGACGCGGCCCATCGGGAAGCGACCGCCGTAGGGCTTGTCGTCCCCTTTGCGCTTGCCGATGGCGAGCAGAGCCACCACTCGCACCCGCTCGGGGATCCCCAGTGTCGCTTTGACCTTGTCTTCGGAGAAGCCCTCCATGGGAGCGGTGTCGTAGCCCAGGGCCTCGGCCATGAGCATGATGCTGGTGAAGGCGATCATGACGTGGCGGTTCACCCACACGCCTAGGTCGGGGGCGATGCCGCCGGCGCTCCCCGGCGTCCCGCCCAGAAAGTTGGTGACGTTGCGGCGCACTGCGGCGTGCTCGGCGTCGCCGCCGTAGCCGTGCTCCTTGCCCAGCTTTAGCATTTCGTCGAGGTCGCCATCGCGCCAGCCCAGCGGATCGCCGCAAGCGACGATGACCACCGGCGCCTCCTCCACCTTGGGCTGGTTCATGGCCGCGGCGCGCAGCTTCTTGCGCTGCTCCGGATCGCGCACTACCACGAAGCGCCAGGGCTGCAGGTTGTAGCCGCTCGGGGCTTCGAGTCCCGCCTGCAGGATTTTTTTCAAGTCCTCGTCATGCACCGGGATGGGTTCGTAGCTTCCCGTCGCCCGCCGCTCGCGGATCACCTCGCTCAATGACTTCTCCGCCGCCCGCTTTGCCATTTACTCCTCCAGGAACAGAGTCGGTTTGTGCCAACGATTAACAGATGCGCGAGCCGGCCCCGCGGCTCCGTTTATTCCGCGAGGGAGGAGAGACGTTGCATGCAACGTCTCTACGGGATGTCCTTCATCGCCAGCCGCGAGCCATAGTCGCGCCCGGAGGCGTCGGACGCCCGCGCCACCACGGCCGTGAAGGCCTCGCGGTATTCGGGGTAGGTGGAGACCCACCCCTGGATCAGCGCCAGGTTCTGCGCGTTCGTGGGTCCGGACTTGGAGGCATCCGCCACCTGGTGCTGGAGCACCAGTTGCAGGCCGTCGTTATCCGGCACCACGTACACCTGCGCGACCTTGAACACCTTACCGGCCGCCAGAAAGTCCACGGGCTTCTCTCCCGGCAGGCCCTGCGGCGGAAGTCCGGCCAGCTCGCTCGACATCTGCTCCAGTTGCTGGTTGCTCATGAAGGGGACGAGCAGGAGCAGCTCGCGCGCCGTCAGATAGTAGAACCAGGAGTTGCGGAACTGTTTCCTGCTCTTGTAGGCGCGCGCCTGCTCCCAGAACCAGGCGCCGTCGTGCCCGGCAATGTTGGCCAGCCGCGGATAGAATCCGGCCAGCTTCCAGGTCCGCTCCCGCTCCGCCAGAACCAGCGACAGCCGGTAGAGGTTCGCGCCCGACTGCGCCTCCAGCGTCACCATGGCGTAGCGCCCGGGCGCCAGGTTGTTGAGCACGAACAGCGTGAAGCCGGGGGTGGCCCAAACGCCGCAGTAGAACTCGGCGCGCTCCTGCGGGGTCGCTCCCTCGGGTTCCAGCAGATACTCGGCGCGGACTTGCGGCGTCTGCGCGGCCGCCCAGGCCGCGTGATTGGCGCGTACCGCGGCTTCCACGGGCGCAAAGTCCGAAGCCAGCGCCGCTGCCGCGTTCAACCGCAGCCCCACCAGGTCTCCTCGGGCCGCCATCTGGAAGTAGCTCTGGGCCGCGCGCTCCAGCGCAGCGCGGGTCGCCGCATCCATCTCCGCGGACGCGGCGCATCCGGCCCGCGCCGCAGGAGCCAGCACCACACCCGCGAGAAGCAGCAGGAGCCACCACGGCGGCTTCCTCCACCGCGGCAAATCGAAGCTCTGGCGTTCGCGACTGGGAGTCATGGCGTGGGCGAAATCACTCTCTAGTCAGATGCTAAATCTTTCGTGGAGGGCAGGGGAACTGCTTCTCGGTGCTAGACTTTTCAGGTCCGGCCATGCCCCGCAGCTCCCGAATCACGCTTTGGCTCGCGCTTCTTGCGCTGGTGACACCGGCGTTTCTTCCCGCTTCCACCCAAGCCGCCCGGAAGCCGGCGGGGAAAAAGGCAAGCGTCCCGCCCGCCGAAGCTCCGCGTGCGCCGCTTCCGCAAGAGCTGCCGCCGGTGGCGCCGACGGTCACCTACCGCGGCGGCCTGCTCACCATCATCGCGCAGAACTCCACGCTGTTCGACATCCTGACCGGGGTACGCAAGGCGACGGGCGCGGCCGTGGATGCGCCCGCGGCCTCGGCCGGCGAGCGCGTCGCCGCCCGCCTCGGTCCCGGAAGGCCCCGCGACGTGCTGACCGCCCTGCTCAACGGCTCGCAATTCGACTACATCCTGCTCGGCTCTCCCCAGGATCCCGGGGGCGTGCGCCGGCTCATCCTCTCTCCCCGCTCCGGTAGCGGCGCGGCAGCCGAGGGCTCGGGAAGCCCCCCTGGAGCGATGTTCTCGCGTCCGGCGGAGCGCGCCGTGCCACGAGATACCAGCGAGGATGAGGGCACATCGCCCGAGGAAGGCGTCGAGCCCGCCCAGGAGGCCCCGCCGGAGCCGCAGACCGCCCCGCCGCCCGAGGTCAAAAGCCCGGAGCAATTACAACAGGAACTGCGGCAGCAGGAAGAGCAACAGCGCCAGCAACAACCGCAGCAGGAGCAACCGCCGCAATAGAAAGGAAAAAGTAAAAAGAAAAAAGGAAAAAGTAGAAACCTCTTTGGTTGAGCCGCTTTTACTTTTTCCTTTTTACTTTTTCCTTTTTACTTCATCGTCAGTTTTCCGTCCGCGCCGCCAATACCGCAGCCCGGTCCGCCCGCCTCGAATTCCGCCGGAAAGGCAGCAGCGCGGCCATCACCGCGGCGTAGCCGGCGCCGATCCCCACCCCCAGCGCGGCCACGATGGTCACAAGAAGAGTTGCGGACATGAATGCGGTCCTCAAAAGTCCCCTCCGGATTCGACTCTATTCCTGGGTTCCAATGCGTGCTGCTTGATTTTCACCTTTTGCCTTTTTCCCTTTTCCCTTTTCCTTGCCTCACTTCTTCTTCTCCGCATTCCAGATCGTCCGCGACACCGCCCTGCCGCAGAAGGGACAGAAGTTGATGGGGTAGAGGCTGGGGCGCTCGGCGGGCGAGCGCAGCGCGTAATCGGAATCAATCTCGTTCAGGATGCGTCCTTCCATGCGCTGCTTGGGGGCGTGAACCAGCGCCTCGTTGTCGACCGCCTCGCCCAGCATGTCGCAGCAATGTTCGGTCATTGGATTAGACACCGGGATTAGACACCGGGGATTAGACGCCGGCCACCCGTGGTCTGCCACTGTACCGGGCATTGACCGCCTTCCGTAGTAGCAAATAAGATACGCGTGTAGCGTTGCGCCCACACGCTTCCGGAGCATCCAGAGGGACAGGGTCCTTAGTTCAGCATGGCCATCCAGAAGATCACGGTCCGGGGCGCGCGCCAGCACAACCTCAAGAACATCAGCGTCGAGATTCCCCGCAACAGCCTGACCGTGATCACCGGCCTGAGCGGCTCGGGCAAGTCCTCCCTGGCCTTTGACACCATCTACGCCGAGGGCCAGCGCCGCTACGTGGAGACGCTCTCCGCCTACGCCCGCCAGTTCCTGGACCAGATGGAGCGCCCGGACGTGGACTCCATCGACGGCCTCAGCCCCGCCATCTCCATCGAGCAGAGGACCACCAGCCGTAGCCCGCGCTCCACCGTGGGCACCATCACCGAGATCTACGACTACCTGCGGCTGCTGTACGCCTCTGTCGGCGTGCCCCACTGCCCGCAGTGCGGACGGCCCATCACCCGCCAGTCAGCGGAGCAGATCGTGGCGCGGGTGATGGCCCCGATCCATCGGGACGAGCCCGGCGGCGCCGGCAACCTGGAAGATCGGGTCATGATCCTCGCGCCCGTCGTCCGCGGCCGCAAGGGCGAGTTCAAGAAGGAGCTGGAGAAGCTGGCCCAGCAGGGCTTCTCTCGCGCCCGCATCGACGGCCGCCTGCGCAGCCTGGACGAGGAGATCGCCCTCGACAAGCGCCGCAACCACACCATCGACGTCGTGGTGGACCGCCTGCTGGTGAAGCCCGGGATCGAGCGCCGCCTGGAGAACTCCGTCAGCTTGGCCATGAAGCTGGCCGACGGACTGGTGGGCGTGGCGGTGGTGGAGGGCGAGGAGCGCCTCTACTCCTCGCGCATGGCCTGCACCCAGTGCGGCATCAGCGTGCCTACGCTCGAGCCGCGTTCCTTCTCTTTCAACAGCATGTACGGCGCCTGCCCGGAGTGCCACGGCTTGGGCAGCCGCTTCGACTTCGACCCTGCCAAGATCATCGTGGACTGGTCCAAGCCCCTGCTCGAAGGAGGCCTCGGTCCCGGCTCCGGCTCCGCCTACCTGCAACGCGCGCTGGCGCTGGCTGCCGCTGCCTACGGCTTCGACCTGGCGCGGCCCTTCGAGCTGCTGCCGCGCAAGACGCAGAACCTGGTCCTCTACGGCCCGCAGGGGAACGACGCCAAGCGCGCCGGCTTCCAGGGCGTGCTGGCCTACCTGAAGCACAACTTCGAGGAGGCGTCGTCGGAGAACTACCGCGAGTGGATGCTCGACTACATGTCCGCCTCCGCCTGCGCGGTGTGCAAGGGACAGCGCCTGCGCCCGGAAAGCCTCGCGGTGCGCGTCAACCACCTTTCCATCGCCGGCTTCACCCAGCTTTCCATTGCCCGCGCCATCGAGGCGGCGGAGAAGATCCGCCTCAACCCGCGCGAAGCGCTGATCGCCGGACGCCTGCTGCGCGAGATCCTGGAGCGCCTGAAGTTCCTGCACGCCGTCGGGCTGAGCTACCTCTCACTCGACCGCTCCGCCGCCACTCTTTCCGGCGGTGAGGGGCAGCGGGTGCGCCTGGCCACGCAGATCGGGTCGCGGCTGCGCGGAGTGCTCTACGTGCTGGACGAGCCCTCCATCGGCCTGCACGCGCGCGACAACAAGCGGCTGCTGGCCACGCTGGAGTGCCTGCGCGACCTGGGCAACACCGTGCTGGTGGTGGAGCACGACGAGGAGACCATCCGCCGCGCCGACTACGTGGTGGACCTCGGCCCCGGCGCCGGACGCCACGGCGGCGCGGTCGTCGCCTCGGGCTCGCCGCAGGACATCATGCGCGCTCCCGGCTCGCTCACCGGCAAGTACATCTCCGGGGAGATGTCCATCGCCACGCGGCCCGCGCGACGTTCCCCCAATGGAAAAGCCGTCACCCTGCTGGGCGCGCGCCACAACAACCTGAAGAACCTCGACGTTCCCTTCCCGCTGAACGTTCTCACCGTGGTCACGGGCGTCTCCGGCTCGGGCAAGTCGTCGCTGGTGAACGACGTCCTCTACCGCGCCCTGGCGCAGAAGATCTACGGCTCGCGCGAGGAGCCCGGCGCGCACAAGTCCATCACCGGCGCAGAGGCGCTGGACAAGGTCATCCGCATCGATCAGTCGCCCATCGGACGCACGCCGCGCTCCAATCCCGCCACCTACACCGGAGTGTTCACCCACATCCGCGACCTCTACGCCATGCTGCCGGAGTCGCGCGAGCGCGGCTACAAGGCCGGACGCTTCTCCTTCAACGTCTCCGGGGGGCGCTGCGAGGCCTGCCAGGGCGAGGGCCAGCGCCGCATCGAGATGAACTTCCTGCCCGACGTGTACGTCCTCTGCGACCTCTGCGCCGGCAAGCGCTACAACCACGAGACCCTGGCGGTGAAGTACAAGGACTGCTCCATCGCCGACCTGCTGGAATCCACGGTGGCCGATGCGCTGCCCCTGCTGGAGAACATCCCGCCGGTGCGCCAGAAGTTGCAGACGTTGGTGGACGTCGGGTTGGGATACATCCATCTGGGCCAGTCGGCGGTGACGCTCTCCGGCGGCGAGGCGCAGCGCATCAAGCTGGCCCGCGAATTGAGCAAGCGCCAGACCGGGCGCACGCTGTACTTGCTGGACGAGCCCACCACCGGGCTGCACTTCGACGATGTCAAGAAGCTGCTCGACGTGCTCCAGCGCATCACCGACCTGGGCAACACGGTCATCATCATCGAGCACCATCTGGATGTGATCGCCGCCGCCGATTGGATCCTCGACCTCGGCCCCGAGGGCGGCGAGGAGGGCGGACGCATCGTCGCCCAGGGCCCGCCCGAGATGGTCGCGAAGAACAAGAAGTCCTACACCGGCCAGGCGCTGGCCGCGTTCTTCTCCCGCGCACGCAGCGCTGTCCCCGTCTAGCTTCTGTCATCCTGAGCGAGGCCGGAGCCCGCCTCGGCGGGCAACGGCCGAGTCGAAGGATCCCTATAACCTTTCCCTGTTTTGCGCCGTTTCCCTTTTTCCTTTTTCCTTTTGCCTTCTGTACAGTTATCTGCGGAGCAAGAATTCTTGTCCTCGCCCGAGAATCCTGTCGTTTCGGAAGCAACGGCTCCGGCCGCCGCCCCTCTCCTGCCCACGCGCGACCCGGTGTGGACCGGCCGCGACGTGGCCGTCCTGGTCCTGGTTGCCTTCTACACCCTCATCTTTTGCGTCGTGGTCATCGGGGTTTGCGTCGCTGCCTTCTACCCAAAGCAGAAGCCGGAGGACGTTGCCGGGATGCCGGTCATCGCCATCCTGGCGCAGGCGCTTGCCAGCGCGGCCCTCCTCGGCGCCATGTACGGGATGGTGGTCCGCCGCTACCGCAGCCCCTTCTGGGCTTCGGTGCGCTGGAGATGGCCGAAGGGCAGCCTGGCGCTCCTCAGCTGCACCGCTGGAGTGGCCATGGCCCTGCTGGTGGACTTCGTCGCCGCGCTGGCGCCCATCCCCAAGTCGCTGCCCATCTACAAGCTTTTCGGGACCACTGCCTCCGCTTACGCCCTGGCGGGATACGGCATCCTCATCGCCCCCGTCATCGAGGAGCTTTTCTTTCGCGGATTCCTGTTTCCAGTGCTGGCCCGTCGCAGCGGAGTCTCTGCCGCGGTGGTGCTGACCTCGCTGGCTTTCATGCTCATCCACGTCTCGCAACTGGCCGGCGCCTGGCTGCCCCTGCTCATCCTCTTCCTGGTAGGGATGGCCTTCACCCTGGCCCGCGCCTGGAGCGGGTCGGTCGCCGTGTCCTACCTCATGCACCTGGCTTATAACGCCACTCTGTTCGCCGGACTCTTCTTCGCCACCGGATACTTCCGCCACATGGAGCGGATGGGCCAGTAGAAGCAGGGAAAAAGTAAAAAGGTAAAGGGAAAAAAGTCACAACGGAGCAGAGGCGTTTGGGGCGCTTTTACTTTTTCCTTTTTCCTTTTTCCTTTTACCTTTACTCTTTCTCCGATGCCTTCCGCGCGCGAACGATTGCTGGGGATTCTGGCGGCCAAGTCCTTCCGGCTGGGCGACTTCCAGCTTTCCTCAGGCGGACACAGCGACTACTACGTGGACTGCCGCACCACCACGCTGGACGCCGTGGGCGCCTTGCTGACCGCGCGCGTCGTCCTGGACGAGATCCGCAGGCGCGGGTGGGCGCCGGAGGCCATCGGAGGGATGACCCTGGGCGCCGATCCCATCGTGGCGGCGGTGGCCATGCTGAGCGCGCAGGAGGGCCAGCCGCGGGCGGAGGCCAGCCAAGAGCGACGCCGCGCCTTCATTCACGGCTTTCTGGTGCGCAAGGCGGAGAAGGGGCACGGCGCCGGCCAGCGCATCGAGGGCTTCCGCAAGATGGGCGCGCGCGTGGTCATCGTGGATGACGTCTGCACCACCGGTGCCTCCACCGTGCAGGCCATCGCAGCCGCGCGCGAAGCCGGCTTCCACTTGATTGGCGTCCTTTGCCTGGTGGAGCGCGAAGAGGCCGGCGGGCGCGCCGCGGTGGAGAAGGCGGCCGGCGCCGCTCCCTTCATCTCCGTCTTCACGGCATCCGAAGTGCGCCAGGCTCACCTGCGGCTCCAGCAGGAAACCGCCAAATCCGTTTTGTGAGGATTCCAATGATTGGAAAGGTCGACGATCCCGACGGCTATTACATCCAGCTCTTCCAGCCCGCTGGAAAGTAGCCCTGGCTGTTATTCTGAGAACCGAGAACTGGGAACTGCCCTTCCATGATCAAGACCCTGGAATGGACCGACGCCGGCGTGCGTTTCCTCGACCAGACGAAGCTGCCTGCGGAGGAGACGTACGTCACCTGCGCCACCTGGGAGGAGGTGGCGGACGCCATCCGCACCATGGTGGTGCGAGGCGCGCCGGCCATCGGCGTCGCCGCGGCCATGGGCATCGCGCTGGGCGCGCGGGATGCCGAGGGCGACCACGTCGCCGAATTCCGCCGCAACTTCGAGAAAATCTGCGAGGAGATGTCCACGACCCGGCCCACCGCCGTCAATCTCTTCTGGGCCATCGAACGCATGCGGACACGGTTCGAAGCCTCCGTCGAGATGCCCGTGAAGCAGATCCATCAGGCGCTCATCACGGAAGCGCAGCGCATCTACGTGGAAGACCTGGCCGCGAACGAGGCCCTCTCCAAGCACGGCGCGGCGCTGCTGCCGGCCTCCGGCGGCGTGCTTACCCACTGCAACGCCGGAGCGCTGGCCACCGCCGGCGGCTACGGCACGGCGCTGGGCGTGATCCGCGCCGCGGTCGAAGCCGGCAAGAAGCTGCACGTCTTCGCCGACGAGACGCGGCCCGTGCTGCAGGGCTCGCGTCTCACCGCCTGGGAGCTGCAGAAGGACGGCATCCCCACCACCGTCATTGCCGACAACATGGCCGGCGCCATGATGCAAAAAGGAAAGATCGCCGCCGTGGTGGTGGGCGCCGACCGCGTCGCGGCCAACGGCGACACTGCCAACAAGATCGGCACCTATACCGTCGCCGTCCTGGCCAAGGAGCACGGCATCCCCTTCTACGTGGCCGCGCCGTTTTCCTCCATCGACCTGGAAACCCCGGACGGCTCGAAGATCCCCATCGAACAGCGCGCGGCTCGGGAGGTCACGCACATCGGCGGGACCCGCATCGCGCCCGAGGGCGTGAAGGTGGAGAACCCCGCCTTCGACGTGACACCCAACGCGCTTATCGCCGCCATCATCACCGAGCGCGGCGTCGCCCGTCCGCCCTTTGCGGAATCGCTGCGCAAGCTGGCCGGATCTTCCTCCTGACCACGGGTGTAGAATCCGCCGAGGAGGTGAGGCATGCGCTCCTTGTTCTTCTGTAGATTTTTGGTTTTTCCGGCGGCGGCGCTTCTCCTGCTGTTGTCCTGCAGCAGCAGCCAGCCGCCTGCCAGCACCGCTGAAAGCAAGCCGGCTGCCGTTTCCCCTGCCTCGGCTGCTCCCGCTCCCACGGCGGCTCCCGCTTCCGCTCCCACGGCCCCGCCCGCCGGCTGGAGGACGGTGACCAACGACACCAAGACCTGCCGCCTTTCCCTGCCTCCTGCCTGGGGCGAGCAGGCCCCCGGCATGGGAATGTTCAGCAGCCCCAAGGGCCAGGAAATGGTCATGTTCGTGGACGACGAGAAGACACAGAAGGCGGGCAACTGGAACTCTGTGCGCGAAGAGATCGCGCGCAAGAAGTCCGCGGGCGCCAAGGTGGAGATTCTCGAGGACTCCCCCACCGGGATCCTATTCCAGTCTCAGCAAGGGTCCGTGCTGGGGATAATGGCGTTCCGGCGTTCGCCCAAAACCCTTTGCGTGGCTCAGATCGGCGTCCCGGCTGGGGATCTTACCCTGCAAAAGGTAGCCCGGCAGATTGCCGACAGCCTGGCGCCCGCGCCCTGAGGACGGCGGTCTAGCTCTCCATCGCCTTCAGCGCGGGACTCAGTGTCAGCTTCGCCTCGGTGGCGCGCTGCACATCGTCGGCGGTCAGCCCGGGCGCGACCTCCTCCAGCACCAGCCCCGCCGGCGTCACCCGCAGGTAGGCCATCTCGGTGACGATGGTGTCCACCACCTTGACTCCGGTCAGCGGCAGCGTGCACTTTTTGAGGATCTTGGGCTTGCCGTCGCGCGTGGTGTGCTCCATGGCGATGATCACCCGGCGCGCGCCCGCCACCAGATCCATGGCGCCGCCCATGCCCTTCACCATCTTGCCGGGGATCATCCAGTTGGCGAGGTTGCCCTGCTCGTCCACTTCCATGGCGCCCAGCACGCTCAGGTCGATGTGCCCCCCGCGGATCATGGCAAAGGAGTCGGCGCTGGAGAAATAGGATGTTCCTGCTATCTCGGTGACCGTTTCCTTTCCGGCGTTGATGAGGTCGGCGTCCTCCTGCCCCGCCAGCGGGAATGGCCCGATGCCCAGCATCCCGTTCTCGCTCTGCAGCACCACGTCCATCCCCGGCGGGACGTGGTTAGCCACCAGCGTGGGCATGCCGATGCCCAGGTTCACGTAGAAGCCGTCGCGCAGCTCCCGCGCCACCCGCTTCACAATGCGGTCGCGCTTCTCGATGTCTTTCTGCTTATCCGCCTTCGGTGCTGTCGCCATAGTCTTTGGATTGTCATCCTGAGCGAGCGCCAAGCGCACGCGCCGGCGCGAGTCGAAGGACCCCTACCCTTACCACGCGGCTTCCACGCGCCGGAACACCGTCATCGCCTCCTCAAGCTCCTGCGCGCCACCAGCCGAAGCATGCTGGCGCGCCGCCACCAGCAGGGTTCCGTAAGCGTCGCCGATCCCGCCCATAGCATGCTCATACGCGGGGGCCAGGGCCGCCATTTCCGCCGCCAGGTCGTTGAGCGTGAACTTCCCTTCCTCGTACATGCGCAGGTACATCAGCACGCTGGCGCGCACTTCCTCGAGGGTGCTGTCCGGCGCCGGCATTACGCCTGCCTTACCGTGCGCTTCTCGATGCGCTTCTCGTAATTCGTCCCCTGGAAGATGCGCTTCACGTACACGCTGGGCGTGTGGACCATGTCCGGCGGCAACTGGCCTACTTCCACCAGCTCCTCCACTTCGGCGATGGTGACGCGCGCCGCCGTGGCCATCATGGGATTGAAGTTGCGCGCCGTCTTGCGATAGACCAGGTTGCCCCAGCGGTCGCCCTTCCAAGCTTTGATGAAGGCAAAGTCGGCGCGCAGGGCGCGTTCGAGGATGCACGGCCGCCCGTCGAAGTCGCGCACCTCCTTGCCCTCGGCGATCACCGTGCCGTAGCCGGTGGGCGTGAAGAACGCCGGGACGCCGGCGCCGCCCGCGCGGATGCGCTCGGAGAACGTCCCTTGCGGGCTCAACTCCAGATCCAGTTCGCCCTTGAGCACCATCTCTTCCAGCAGCTTGTTCTCCCCCACGTAGGTGCCGATGTGCTTCTTGATCTGTCGGTTGGCAAGCAGATAGCCCAGCCCGAAGCCGTCCACGCCCGCGTTGTTGCTGATGGTAGTGAGGTTCTTGACGTTCTTGCGCACCAGCGCCTGGATGAGGTTCTCCGGGATACCGCACAGCCCGAAGCCGCCCACCATGATGCTGGCGCCATCTTCGACGTCGAAGATGGCGGCATCCGCGTTGGCGACCACTTTGTTCATAAGATTGTTGATTCTACTTTACTTCTTCCTCCGTGCCTCCGTGTCTCCGTGGTGGAATCGCCTTGCCTGATCGAACTCCTTCCTAAGCTCCGCCGTCCTCAGGTTCTCCCGCAGGTGCGCCAGTTGCTGCTCCAGCCTCAGGAGCGCCGCCTCGATGTTTGCGGAGTTGGTGAGCGCGATGTCGCGCCACACAGCGTACGGACTCGCCGCCAGGCGCGTCATGTCGCTGAGGGCCCGTCCGCTGATGCTCTTGAGCTCGGCATCGTCGCCGAACTCTTCCTCGATTGTCGCCGCCAGCGCCGTGGAGAGCATCTGCGGCAGGTGGCTCACCCAAGCGCACAGCCGGTCGTGGCGCTCGGCATCGAGCAAGACGCGCTTCGCGCCCACGCGCTCCACCAGTTTCAGAACTTCTCCGCTCAGCCCTTCCCCCACCTTCTGCCCGGGCTGCGGCGTGAACAGCCACGGCGCCCCCTGGAACAGATCGGCGTCGGCGCACTCGATGCCGCTGTGTTCCCTGCCCGCCATGGGATGCCCGCCAAGAAATCGCCGAGGCGCCGAGGCGCCGAAAACCGAGCGAGCGCGCGCCATGATCTCCACCTTGGTGCTGCCTACATCGGTCAGCAATGCCTGCGGCCCCAGTCGCGGCCCAATGCGCTCGATGAGGTCCATGATCTGTCCTACCGGCGTGGCCAGTACCACAACATCGCTTGCCGCCGCCGCTTCGGATGGATCCACGACGCCGGCGTCGATCGCCTTCATCTTCTTCGCTCGCGCCAGCACCTCTTCCTTGTCGCAGCCCACCACCCGCCCGGCGAAGCCGCTCTTTTTCAGAGCGAGCGCGAACGAGCCTCCGATCAGGCCGGTGCCGATGATGGTGATCTGCTGGATCTTCATTTGCGCCGCCGGCGCTTCGGCTTGCGCCGGATCAGGATCTCTTTCCGCTGCAGACGCCGCATCACTGCGATGATCTCCTCGAAGACTCGCTTCAGCTCGTGGCCGGGAAAGGGCCCGCGGTTGGCGCTGAGGACGTTCTCGAAAACCGCCTGCTCGCGCCTGGGCTCGTAGATGGGCATGGCGGTGCGGGCCTTGAGGCGGCCGATCTCCTGCGCCGCCCGCGCCCGCTGGTTCAGCATCCGCACCAGTTTGCGATCGAGCTGGTCGAGCTTCCTGCGCCACGCCGCGATGTCCATGTCAGTGTTTGGTCCTCAATCGAAAGATGAATTCCCCAACCGCCCTCGCTGCATCACTCCCGCCGCTGCGCTCGATGAGCTCGACCAGCGCGCTGCCCACCACCACGGCGTCGGCGAACTTGCCGGTCTCCGCGAATTGCTCCGCGGTGGAGATGCCGAAGCCCACCGCGATGGGCAGCTTGGTGAACTTGCGCAGACGCCGCACCAGGGCGCGCGCCTCCGCGGAGAGCTGCTGGCGCGCTCCGGTCACCCCGGTGCGCGAAACCGCGTACACGAATCCGGTCGAAGCCGCCGCAATGCGCTTCAGCCGGGCGTCGGTCGAGGTCGGCGCGGCCAGAAACACCGTCGCCAGCCTGCGCTTCCGCATGGCGCTCAAATAATCGCCGGCCTCTTCCACGGTCAGGTCGGTAATGAGGGCGCCGTCCACGCCGGCCAGGGCGGCAGCTTCAGCGAAGCGCTCCAACCCCATCCGCAGCACGGGATTGAAGTAGGAAAAGATGATCAGCCCCGCGCGCGGCTTGTCGCGCCGCAGCTCCCGCGCCAGGCCGAGCACGTTCGCCAGGGTGGTACCCCGCTTGAGAGCGCGCTCGCTGGCCCGCTGGATGACCGGCCCGTCGGCTACCGGATCACTAAATGGAACGCCCAATTCAATGACGTCCGCACCGGCATGGACGGCCGCCAGCGCAATCTCCCGCGTGGACTCAAGGTCGGGATCGCCGCAGGTCACATAGGCGACGAGCGCGGGGCGGGACTGGAACTGAAGCGGCATTTCTCTGTGTCTCCGTGATGAGCTAGAGGAGCAGCCCTTGGCGCAGGATGCCGATGTCCTTGTCCCCTCTCCCGCTCACATTCACAATCACAACGTCGCTCTTCCTCATCTTCGGCGCGCGCTGGGCGCATTCGGCAACTGCGTGCGCCGATTCCAGGGCCGGGATGATGCCCTCGGTCTCCGAGAGCAGCTTGCAGGCTGCGAGCGCCTCCGCATCCGAGGCCGAGACGTACTCCGCCCGCCCCGAATCTTTCAGCGCGGCGTGCTCCGGGCCGATGGCCGGGTAGTCGAGCCCGGCAGAGACCGAGTGCGTGGGCGCGATCTGCCCCGCCGCATCCTGCAGCACGTAGGAGAAGGTCCCTTGCAGGACGCCGGGCGCGCCGCCCGGAATGGCGACGCGCGCGGCGTGTTCACCCAGCTCCGAGCCGCGCCCTCCGGCTTCGACTCCGACCAGCCGCACCTTCTTGTCGCCGAGAAAGGCGTGGAAGATGCCGATAGCGTTCGAGCCGCCGCCCACGCACGCGATGATCATGCTGGGCAATCTTCCCGCGGCCTTTTGAATCTGCGCCCGCGCTTCTTTGCCGATCACCGACTGGAAGTCGCGCACCATGGTGGGATACGGATGCGCTCCCAGCACGCTGCCCAGCAAGTAATGAGTTGTGCGCACGTTGGTGACCCAGTCGCGCATGGCTTCGTTGATGGCGTCCTTCAGCGTGCGCGAGCCGGCTTCCACCGGCTGCACTTCCGCGCCCAGCAGGCGCATGCGAAAGACGTTCAGTTCCTGCCGCCGCATGTCTTCGGTTCCCATGTAGACGACGCACTCCAGGCCGAGCAGCGCGCAAACCGTGGCCGTGGCCACGCCGTGCTGGCCGGCCCCGGTCTCGGCGATGATGCGGCGCTTGCCCATGCGCACCGCCAGCAGCGCCTGTCCCAGGCAGTTGTTGATCTTGTGGGCGCCGGTGTGCAGCAGGTCTTCACGTTTCAGATAGACGCGGGCGCCGCCCAGCTTCGCCGTCAAACGTTGGGCGAAGGAAAGCGGTGTGGGACGCCCGGCGTAGTCGCGCAGCAGCCGGTCGAGTTCCTTTTGGAAGCGCCGGTCGCGGCGCGCCTGGGCGTACTCGCGCTCCAGCTCTTCGAGCGCCGCCACCAGCGTCTCCGGGACATAGCGCCCGCCATAGGCGCCGAAACGGCCCGGAGTGTTTTTCTGCACCTTAGTCGTTCTTGAAGTCATGGCCCGGTTGAGCTCTACGCTTCCCTCTTTACTTTTTTACTTTTTCCTTTTTACTTTTTACTTTTACCTTGCCTCCTCTGCTGCCCGCACCGCCGCGACGAAGGCCCTCACTTTCTCGTGGTCTTTCTTCCCTGGCTCGCGCTCCACGCCGGAGACCACGTCCACGCCCCAGGGATGCAGCACGCGGATGGCCTCCTGAACATTCTCACTCTTCAAGCCGCCGGCGACGATCACATCCACGGCGCCGCGGATGGCATCCACGAAGGGCGCGAGCTGCTTCCAGTCCCAGGTCACGCCGCTGCCGCCGCGCAGCGACGGGGTCATGGAGTCTAGCAGCATGGCCCTCCGATGGTGCGCGCCCGGCTGGGGCCGTTCGACTCCGATTCCGGCGGTCTCCAGCATCGAGACGGCGACGATGATGCGCAGACCGCGCTCATGGGCCCAGGGGAGGATTGCTTCGGCGCGGGCCAGGTCTTGGTCGTCTCCGTGGAGTTGCAGCGCCGTCAATCCAACCTGTTCCACAATCTCGCGGATCCGCGCTGCCGGATGGCCGACGAACACTCCCGCCTTCTCCACCTGCGGCGGCAGCTCACGCACGATCTTGGCCGCGGCCTCCGGCGCGATGCGCCGCGGGCTCTCCGCAAAGACGAACCCCACCGCGTCGGCGCCCGCCTCCGCCGCCGCGCGCGCGTCCTCCAGATTGGTGGTGCCGCAAATCTTGACCCAGGTCATAGGCGTGCGGATGTCATCCTGAGCGAGGCGCAAGGGAACGCGCAGCGCCGAGTCGAACCACCTCTACTCCGTCTGCGTTCTCGCCCCGGACAGCAGCTTTTTCAGCGCTTCTCCCGGCGATTCCGCCGTCATCAGGAATTCCCCGATGAGGAAGGCGTGGTAACCGGCGGCGCGCAGTTTCTGGATGTCCGCTGGCGACTGGATCCCGCTCTCCGCCACCCGCAGCGCCGGTCCGCGGATAGCCGGCCCCAGGCGCAGCGCCGTCTCCAGATCCACCTGGAAGGTCTGCAGGTCGCGGCTGTTGACCCCGATCATGTCGCAGTCGGCGGCCGTGGCAACTTGCAGTTCGCGGTGATCGTGGACCTCGCACAGCACCTCCAAACCCAGCTCGTGGCTCTTCGCGGCCAGCGCGGTCAATTGCCCAACCGGGAGCACCGAAGCAATCAGCAGCACGGCATCGGCGCCGTGGGCCCGGGCCTCCAGGAGCTGAAACTCCTCCAGGATGAAGTCCTTGCGCAGGCAGGGAAGCTGGCTGGCCGTCGAGGCCTCGCACAGGTTTGCCAGCGAGCCCTCGAAGAACCTCTCTTCGGTCACCACCGAGAGCGCCGCGGCACCCGCCTGCTCCAGCTCCACCGCCATGCGGCCCACGGGAAAGTTGCCCCGCAGCACTCCCTTGGAAGGGGACGCCTTCTTCAGCTCGGCGATGACCGCCACCCCTCCGTCCTGCGCCGCCCGCTCCAGCGCCCGCCGAAACCCCCGCGGGACGCGCTTCTCCGCCCGGAACTCGAGCTCGGCGCGGTCGGTTGCCTCGCGCCTGGCCGCCACTGCCTTTTGGGTGGCGAACAGGATTTCTTGCAAAGTGGCTGGCATGGTTGGCGGTCTGGTCAGTATAATCCCGGAAACGGTCTCGTTTCTCCGGCAGTTCCTTTCTCGGAATCCGAGTTGACAGGGAGGAAGGAGCAGCCTAGTTCCGCTGACGGCACGTTGGGGTGTGGCACCAAGTCAGCGGACCGCGGGAACCCCTTTGCGCGGGAGCGCTTTTCTGGAATGATTGGCACCGTATTCGGTAACTACCGAATCGACGACAAACTGGGCGAAGGCGGCATGGGCGTGGTGTACCGCGCCACCGACACCGAACTGGGCCGCGCCGTCGCCATCAAGACCCTGCTCACCGATCCCCACCTGGATCAGGAGGGACTGTCGGCGCGCTTCCTGCGCGAAGCCAAGCTCGCCAGCCGCCTGCAGCATCCTTGCATCGTCACCATCCATCACTTCGGAGTAGAGGGCAACACTCGCTACATCGTGATGGAGTACGTGGAGGGCAAGACCCTCAAGAAGATCATCGGCAACGAGCCCATGCCCATCAACAGCCTGCTGGAGATCGCCATCCAGATCGCGGACGGGCTGGCCATGGCGCACGAGAAGGGCGTGATCCACCGCGACATGAAGGCGGAGAACGTCATGGTGACCCCCCGCGGCCAGGTGAAGATCCTGGACTTCGGCCTCGCCAAGCTCAACGAGCCCCAGGCAGCGGCCAGCGACGATGCCGAGACCGTGTACAAGACCCAGGAGGGCCTGGCCATCGGCACCGTCAGTCACATGTCGCCGGAGCAGGCTTTGGGGCGCGACGTCAGCGATCGCTCCGACGTCTTTTCCTTCGGCGTGGTGCTCTACGAGATGGCCACCGGCAAGATGCCCTTCAGCGGCTCCTCGGCGCAGGTGACCTTGGCCCGCATCCTGGACGCCGAGCCCCAGCCCGTCACCCGGCTCAACTCCGACCTGCCGCCCGAGCTCGACGTGCTCATCCGCCACTGCTTGAGCAAGAACAAGAACTACCGGCCCAGCGCCGACGAGATGGTGGCCCGGCTGAAGAACATCCAGGCTTCGCTCAGCGCCAACCAGCTTTCCAGCGCCGAGCTCCGCGGCGCCTCGGGGAAGACGCCCGCCAGCGGGAGCCGCGTCCCCAGCGGCTCGCGCTCCGCCATGCCGGCGGTGGATTCCCGCCAGCATCCCGCATTCGCGGAGATGGCCGCCGGCGCCGCGCCCGAAAAGGAGGCGCCCGCTCCTCCGCCGCCCGGCGCCGAACGCGTCTTCCATATGCTCAAGGCGGCGCGCATCGTCGTGGCGCTGGCCACCCTGAGCCTGCCCGTGGCCTACTTCGCCTACCTCTTCATCAAAGCCGGCGTCATTCGGCCCACCGCGGTGGACGGCACCGCGCTCATGACGTTCATCAACTTGGTGGTGGTTCCGGTGCATGAGCAGGTCACCAAGCTGGTGACCGTCAATTTCATGGTCAACCAGTGGGACCTCTCGCTGGTCGGACTGGGCATCCTGGCCTTCGTGGTGCGCTACTTCCTCCTCATGCCCTTCGACTCCGCCGAATACTGGGCCAAGAAGCGCGCCGGCCTCATTGAGAAGGGCAAGTACCAGTAATCGGCAATCAGCAGGTGGCACGCAGCGCTCAGCCAACCCAGACTCACGCGTAGAGACGCCCGTCAGGGCGTCTCCCGCCCTCGGTTCCTCATCCCTCATTGCTTATTGCTGGTTTGCTGATTGCTGGTTTGCTGGTGCCGAAGAAGGGACTCGAACCCCCACACCCTTGCGGGTACATGGACCTGAACCATGCGCGTCTGCCAATTCCGCCACTTCGGCTTTAGGTAACCAAGGCAGGGACTACGTTCCCATTCTCACAAACACTCTGCGGACTGTCAACGCGCCGTAGAGACGTTGCATGCGACGTCTCTCCCCCTCCCGAGGTCCCGGCGCGCTGCTACGCCAGCTTGGCGTCCATCGTGATCTTGGCGTTGAGCAGGCGCGAGACCGGACAGCCGGCCTTGGCGTTGTTGGCGGCCTGCTCGAACTTGGCGGCGTCGCCGCCGGGGATCTTGGCCACCACCTCCAGATGCACCGCGGTGATGGTGAAACCGGCTTCCAGCTTTTCCATGGTAAGGGTGGCGGAGGTCTCGATGCTCTCCGCGGTCATGCCCGCGTTGCCCAGTTGCCCGGAGAGCGCCATGGAGAAGCAGCCCGCGTGCGCCGCGGCGATCAGTTCCTCGGGATTGGTCCCCGGCGTCTCCTCGAAGCGGGTACTGAAGGAATAGGGCGTGTTCTTGAGCACCCCGCTGGCGCTCGATACCGTTCCCTTCCCGTCTTTCAGCCCGCCCTTCCACACCGCGCTCGCCTTGCGTTGCATGGCCGCTCTCCCCGCTCTGGATTCGCCGGCCGCGCTTTCGCGCCGGAGCCCATACCATACCATCCGTGGCGCTTCGCCGTTGAACCAAAGCGCGGCAACGCGTAGGCTAGGCGCCTCTGCCCTTTATCCGGGCAGACAGCTCATCCGGGAGGCACTCATGACCGCCAACGAAATCCGGCAGATGCGCGACAAGCAAGGCGTGATCCGCGAGCAGCAGATCTACTACTACCAGATGTGGGCGCTGATGGAGATCGCCGCTCTGCTTACCGACATCCGCGACCAGTTCGTCGGAGGCGCGCCCAACTCCGGCAAGAAGGGCAAGTAGCGGCGGGTTCGGCGGATCGCTGGCCCGCGGGCTAGCGGCTGGGAGGCTTCTGCTGCCAGGGTTCTTCGCTGGACTGGGCGGCGAACACCACCATGCGCCACTCGCCCGCCTCCTGGCGCTGCCACACCACCAGATACCTTCCCTGATCGAGCTTCTTGGAGCCATCCTCCTGCGGCAGTTGGATGGAGTAGTGCCCCACGTCGTAGGCCAGGTTCCCGGCGCGCTGGATGAAGTCAATGCGCAGGGTGAAGTCGGTCGCGCCCCGGCCCATGGCCCCGCGCAGGAACTCCAGGATGTTCTTCCGCCCGTGGATGGGATTGGCGTGCGCGGGCAGGTAGAGGGCGTCCTGGGTGTAGAGGTCCACCACCTTGTCCAGCTGGCCGGAGTTCCACAATCCGGTCCACTCCTCGCTCAGCCGGCAGATGACGATTTCCACGTCTTCGTCGTTCGCTGTGGTGCGAATGGGAGCCATGGTGCGCCACGGGGGAGGAAATCGCACCTAGCATAGGACGATTCCCCCGGCGACGCAATCTCTCGTAGTCGCTGGACTTTGGTCACTCTCCCGCACCGAAGGCCGAGGGCGGGGCCGCAAAGGGACATCCCCATCCCCTCCCCTCCGGCTGCAAGTGCCTGCAAGAAAACGCTTTGTCGTTCCCTCGATATGCCCCTATACTTTCCCAGCTTCCCCAATCTAGGTAGGAGGAAAGAAAAGACGAATATGAAGAAACTTATCCGAATTGTGACTGCCACCCTGCTATTGGCGGCCTGCGTCGCAGCCGCTGCCCCGGCCACCACCAAGGCCCAGATGGGCCTTCAGGAAGGCCCGTCGCCGGTGCCGCTCTGCGACCCAAGAAACCCCAAGTGCGAGCTACCGCTGGAGAGGCCGGCCTCGGCCGCCCCGGCCCACCGGTAGACAGGGGAAACCAACTTAGAGCTTGCGGGCTGTAGGGCGGAGGGACTATCCTTTTCGCCCTGCATCCCTATATGACATCGGTCCTACTAGGATACGCGCTGTGGGTGGGTGGCTCGGCGCTTTCATTCGCCGTGGTCGTCACCATGGTGCGGCGCAAGCTGCGTCTGGAGTTCCCGTTTTTCTTCTCCTACGCCGCCTTCCAGGTGGTGTCGGCGCCGCTGCTGTGGACCTTGTATCACCGCGGCGTCTACGCGGACTACTTCTACGCCTACTGGACCATCAGCGCCCTGAGCTTCGCACTGGGCTTGGGCGTGCTCTACGAGATTTTCCAGCACGCCTTCCGCCCATACGCGGCGCTGCGCGGGCTGGGCTCCATGCTCTTCCGCTGGGCGGCGCTGGTGCTGCTGATGGTGGCGGTGATCACCGCCCTTTCCGCGCCCGCCGGCCAGAGTCCGCTCATCACCGCCATCTTGAGCCTGGAGCGCAGCATCCGCATGATGCAGTGCGGCCTGCTGATCCTCATGCTCTTCTTCTCGCCGCAGCTCGGGCTCTCCTGGCGCAGCCACCTGTTCGGCATCGCCGCCGGCTTCGGCGGTTACGCCGCCATCAGCCTGACCCTGGTCTCGCTGCGGGCGCAGCTAGGAATCCCCGGCGACACCGCCTACACCCTCATCAACAGCGGCGCCTACACGCTGGCCGCGGCGACTTGGTTCGCCTACCTGCTGGCCCCCGAGCCGGCGCGCCAGGCGGTGCGCGTGCAGCCTGTCCCCGACAGTTGGGACTTCGCCTTGCAAGGCATCGGCCGCGCCCAGGCGCCCGACAGCTTCCTCTCCAACATGGAGAAGACCGTGGACCGCATCCTCACCGAGTCCAACGGCAAGAACGGCGAGAAGCACTAACACCCCCTCACCGCGGATTCACGCGGATTCCAAGTTGCCAAAGAGGTCGGCTACGCCTGCGCGGTCGAGGGCTCCTTGGCGCCCATGATGAGGAGCCACAGCATGATGGCCAGCTCTCCGAGCATGGCGGGGAAGGCACTGTTAAAGACCGCGTCTTCGTATTGCGGCCACAACACGCCCGTTAGGCTGAGGGCCAGGTAGGCGAAGCAGTTGACCATCAGCCAGACGCCCAGGATGCGGGGCAGGAAGCGCGAGCGGTACACCAGGAGGCCGAAGGGAAACAGCCATAGTCCCCAAAAGACCTGGTTGACTACGACGCCACCATGATGCAGCCGGAGGAAGAGCATGGCCAGGGCATCGCGCTGCGGCTTGTCGAATGCGGAGAGGAAGTCGGGGCCGCGCACCAGCATCAGGGCGGCCATGTCGTTCAGCGCGTTGAGGAAGTAGATGGGAGTCACCATCAGGGCTCCGAGGATCACCACCAGCCGAGCCAGGTCCTGGTCCACTCCCTTGAACAGCCGGTAAAGCGCCAGCGTGAGGAAGATGGCCATGGTCGCGGTGAACAGGTCGCTGACGATGCCCAGCCGGAAGAGCGTCTCGTGCGCGGCGATGTTGGCGGCCGTGGCGGTCGCGTTCCCCGGCACGAACAACTTGCCGGGAATGTAGATGAGGCGCAAGGGGGCGGTCATGAGTGATAGATAGAGGAGCCCTGCGACTCTGGCGTTCCTGCTGAGCGAGGTCATGTGTTCTCCCTGTGAGGGATTTAGCCGGAGATACGGGGCAAGGGGCTAAAAGGTTCCGCACCTTGCGGCGAAAAACCGCTGGGTGCGGGGTGAAGCGGAGCCCTGGCTCGAACTGCCAAATCCCACCCTTTGCTGGCGCAAAGGATGGGCACCCGGCAATCTAGCGCCGTCGACGCCGGAGAGACGATTCGAGGACCTGTTTGATTTTTCTAACTAGAGCGGGAATGCCCTCGTTCGATTTCCCTGCCAGTAGGCCGGCTAACATCGGCGAAAACCGGGCCACTTGAGACTTCGTAACCCTATGCCATATTGGCAGTATCACCTTCTCGCCTGAGGCATTCTCGCGAGCAACCAGGCCATCGAGTTCTCGCTGTGGCCAGTCCTTCGCGAAGAACCTTGGACTTAGTATGACAACCGCAAACCGGCAGCGTGCGAGGCCGTCATCTATCTTCCTCCTGAGATTATCGCCCAAGGTCAATGTAGCCTCGTCGAACCAAACGCTGACTCGGGCTCTCTTCAGTTTCGTATAAAGCGGACGGGCAATTGCAGCTTTGTCCTCTGAAGCGTGGCAAAGGAAAATATCCTCCCTCGGCAGGCTTCGCGTTCGAGCGTGATCTCGGCGGCCACTCGCCCCTGCTCTGTGACGCGAAGGCTTGTACTCAACAGCCTTAGGTGTCCTTCGCCCCCGACGCAACCTGTCAGCACGCCGGAAGATTTCACCTCGATGCACGTAATAGAAGTTGTCCCGCTGATAGGCAGTGTCCCCATCCCGCCTAGTTTTTGTCAGAATCTGCTTGTGAACAAGCTTGACGGCCTCTTCAAGAACACGCTTCCTGGGAAGAGCCGTAGCTTCGGCGATTTCCTGAACAGTTTTTATGCGTTTCTTGCCGCTGTGTATCTCGCGAAACACGGCGCGACGTTGCGAAGATTGCCCCAATGCTTTCGCCGCTTCGTCCTTCTGGTGCTCGGCGCCGCCACGAACGTCGGTAACCGCAAGAGTCATTGTTCAAGAACTCTTTCTACGAGACTTCTTGGGCACAAAGCTTCGATACACGGGTGACGCGGTCAGTGTTGACACGCAGCAAATTCTTTATGGTCTCCCCGCCCAGGCCAGATTGAAGTGCTTGAAAGATGAATAGGTCCTGGGTTGTCTCAAGCAAGCGCTTGAGCAGCAATGGAGCTTTATCATTTTCATTCATTGGTGGTCGCCCTTCTTCCTCTTCGTGCGAAGAAGCTTAACGATGGCATTGATTTCATTCATGGAGCCCCCGACAATCTCGCGAATTTGGGCTTGACCAACATCCGCAAGTCCGAGCTGCACGATGGTCAACTTCCAGAGAAGTTCTGCGCTTCGCACACTGGGATCAGTTTTCTTGGCCATATGGTCTACACCTCGGACTTCCTCTTTTTTTTCTCCCTTAGTCGCTGTTGCGTAACGGCCACCGTTGCCGGCGAGGTACCGATTATTTCGCCGATCTCGCGGGCCGTTAAATCCGAAGCCGTCAACAATCCAATCAGCTCCATCTGACTCATCTGTCCTTTCAACTGGGCAGTCAGTAAGCGGTTGGTCGTTTTAACTTGCTTTATCAAATCGTCGATCGTTCCGGGCCCGTCTTTTCGCATCGCGTTCTACCTCGCCTTCCCCGTGGCTCGCTGGAGCGACTTCGCAACCGCGGCCTCCTTCTTGCCAATCAACTCGGCAATCTCCCTAGCAACAAAGCCTGCCCGCGCCAAGAGGACTTCGGGTTTCTCCTGATCCTCCGCGTTGGCGGTCACCTGGAGTTGCAACAAGAGCAGGGCCCTCATCAACCTCTCTAACTCCCACAGTACTTTCTCGTCCATATCCTCTCCTCTGCCTTCATGATGAACTGTCGAAGCAGCTCTTGTCAAGCCCATTACGCAACACTATTATAACACGGTCCCAAGCTACAATGGCTAGTGTCCTTGCTTGTATGAATGACCTATGGTCGCGTTAACGTATTGTCTTTAGTAAGGTGGACATCGGCGAGGCTTGGCGTAGGTTGCTGCGGGACCGCGAGGTTGCGATTGCCATATGGTGGGGAGTGCGCTGGTTAGAGCCGAAGGGGGTATCTCACATCGGTGATGTACTTCTATCTGTTTGTATATCAATTATTTACGATGATACGCCCCACTGGCTAGAGCCGGGCGAGGTCCGCAGCTCAACTCCATGGTAGCCGACCCTGAGGCGCAGAACAAGGCAGGCGAAGGGGTGAACGCTGAGCGATGGTGTCCTGACTCGTGATTACTGCATAACAGTAAGTTAAGCATAATAGTAATAGAGTCTATGTTTTAGCCAAAAATAGCTCTATAGGGTTTAGATTGGGTTGTAGTTGTATAAGACGCAATTGTTCGTCGGACAGTTGCTGCGGAACCGCGAGGTCGCGATTGCCAGGTGGTGGGGAGTGCGCTGGTCGGGGCTGATTGCAAGAGCGCAGGCACGGGGGCTCAGCACGGCGGTATCGCGGACGTTCAGAGCGAAAGGTCTGGCGGGGAGTCAGGCCTCTTGCATATCAGCAGAGTTGCTGCCGGCCTAGGGGCTAGTGTAGCCGGCCGTTGATCCGCAACTAGGGATGGGCCTCGCCCAATCTGGCTCATTCGACTCGGGCGAAGCCGTGCCCTTCCACCGTCCCCACAGCCGAGGGCGGCTGTGCCACACAGTCCTTTAACTGCACCCGCTGGTAGCGCCACAACTCCCGCATCTGTAACAGCTCCCATTCCGGGTCATGATGGCGCCGCAGACGTGGCACGAAGGCGCGTCGCCCATGTCCACCAATTCGCGCAGCGCGTCGGCGGCGTGAACATGCGGCGAAGCTCTGAGTTGAGAATTCACAGCCGAGGGCGGCTGTGCTCCATGGTCCCCGCCGTTCCCTTCTCCGTTGGCCAAGGCAGTCCTGGGCTTGAAACCGGCTTCATTTTCGGAAAACCCTGAACCTCTTGGCCTTAACCCCTCAAAAAGAAACTGCTGCTGACCGGTCAAGAAGCGCAGGGAGAGCCAGCGGAAGATGTAGTCCATGATGGACTTGGCGTGGCCGATATCGGGGTTGGTACTCCAGCCCGAGGGCTCGAAGCGGGTGTGCGAGAACTTCTCGCACAGCAGCTTGAGCGGGACGCCGTGCTGCAGGGCCAAGGAGACGGCGCAGGCGAAGCTATCCACCAGGCCACTGACGGTGGAGCCTTCCTTGGCCATGGTGATGAAGATCTCGCCGGGCTCGCCGTTCTTGTAGAGCCCGACGGTGATGTAGCCGTCGTGCCCGCCCACGTTGAACTTGTGGGTGACGGAGAGGCGCTCATCGGCCAGCTTGTGGCGGATGGCGCGGGGAGGGGCGTCCAAGTCTTGTTCCAATGGGGCTTGGACGGGCGAGTCGCCCGTCCCTACACGAGTTGTGCCAGACTTGGCGGTGGCGGTGCCGGCGGCGGAGAGTGGCTGCGACTTCTTGCAGCCGTCACGATAGACGGCCACGGCCTTGATGCCCTGCTTCCAGGCTTCGATGTATGCCTCGGAGATGTCCTCGACCGTCGCGTTCTCCGGCAGGTTCACCGTCTTCGAAATGGCGCCGGAGATGAAGGGCTGGGTGGCGGCCATCATGCGCAGGTGTCCCAGGTAGTGGATGGAGCGCGTGCCCTTGGCGGGCTTGAAGCTGCAATCGAAGACGGGCAGGTGCTCGGCCTTGACGTGAGGCGCGCCCTCGATGGTGCCGGTGGCGTCAATGAAGCTGACGATGGCGCTCGCCTGGTCGCTGGTGTATCCCAGCTTGAAGAGCGCCGAGGGCACGGTGTTGTTCACGATCTTGATCATGCCGCCGCCCACCAGCTTCTTGTATTTCACCAGCGCCAGGTCGGGCTCGATGCCGGTGGTGTCGCAATCCATCATGAAGCCGATGGTTCCGGTGGGCGCGAGCACCGTGACCTGCGAGTTGCGGTAGCCGTGCTTCTCGCCGTGGGCGAGGGCGTCGTCCCAGCACTGCCGGGAGGCTTCGTAGACCCCGGCGGGCACGTGGGCCTGGCTGATCTTGTTGACCGAGGCGCGGTGCATGCGGATGACGTCCAGGAAGGGCTCGCGGTTGATGTAGAAGCCGGGGCAGGCGGCGCCCCACTCTCTTCCCTCCTTGCCCAGCTCGGAGCGCTTGGCGGCGGTGAGCTCGGTGGCGGGCTCGAGCGGCGGGCACAGTTCGGCGATGCGCGCCGATTGCAGATAGCTCTCGCCGCACATGATGGCGGTGACGCAGGCGGCGTAGTCCCTGCCGGCGTCGGAGTCGTAGGGCAGCCCGGCGGCCATCAGCAGCGCGCCCAGGTTGGCGTAGCCCAGGCCCAGCGGCCGGTAGTCGTGCGAGTTGCGCGCGATGGATTCCGTGGGGTAGCTGGCGTTATCCACCAGGATCTCCTGCGCCGTGATGAGGATGTCCACGGCGTAGCGGTAGGCGGCCACGTCGAAGGTCCCGTTGGGCGCGAACTTCAGCAGATTGAGCGAGGCCAGGTTGCAGGCCGAGTCGTCCAGAAACATGTATTCCGAGCACGGGTTCGAGGCGTTGATGCGGCCGGTGTTCTTGGAGGTGTGCCAGCGATTGACGGTGGTGTCGTACTGCATGCCGGGATCGCCGCACTGCCAGGTGGCTTCGGCGATCTTGCGCATCAGGTCGCGGGCCTTGTAGGTGTTGACGGCGCGGTCGGGATGGAGCACGGAGCGGGTGGAGAAATCGGCGTCGCCCTCCACCGCCTGCATGAACTCGTCGGTCACGCGCACCGAGTTGTTGGCGTTCTGGAAGAAGATGGAGGAGTAGGCTTCGGAGTCGGGGGAGGAGCCGTCGTAGCCGGATTGCACCAGGGTCCAGGCCTTGGCCTCTTCGCGGGCCTTGCACTCGATGAAGTCCACGATGTCGGGGTGGTCCACGTTGAGGATCACCATCTTGGCGGCGCGGCGGGTCTTGCCGCCGGATTTGATGACGCCGGCAAAGGCGTCGAAGCCCTTCATGAAGCTGAGCGGGCCGGAGGCGATGCCGCCGCCCGAGAGTCCTTCGATGGAGGAGCGCAGCGGGGAGAGGTTCGTCCCCGTCCCTGAGCCCCACTTAAAGAGCATGCCCTCGGTCTTGGCCAGGGTGAGGATGCTGTCGAGCGAATCCTTGATGGAGTTGATGAAGCAGGCGGAGCACTGCGGGTAGCGGTAGCCGGTGCGGCCGAACTCGACGTGGGCGAGCTGCGGGTTCCAGTGCCAGTTCTGGGCGTCGGAGTTGGGCTCGATGCGGTCGCAACCCACGTTGAACCATACCGGCGAGTTGAACGCCGCCTTCTGCTGGACCAGGATGTGCACCAGCTCGTCGTGGAAGGTCTGGCCGTCGTCGGCGCCGCGGAAGTAGCCCTGGGCCTGTCCCCAGTCACGGATGGTCTCGGCCACGCGGGTGATGAGCGCGCGCACGCCGTTCTCGCGCTCTGGGGTGCCGATCTTGCCGTGCAGATACTTCGAGGCCACGATGTTGGTGGCGGTCATGGACCAGTCCTTGGGGACCTCGACGTCCAGTTGCTCGAAGATGATGTTGCCCTGGGAATCGGAGATGGACGCGGTGCGGCGCTCCCACTCCACTTCGCTGTAGGGCGAGACGTCCGCCTTGGTGAAATATCGCTTGAACGTCAGCCCGGGCGCCTTGCGCTTCCCCGGCGCTGGTTGTGCCGCGGCTTTGGCGGCGGTCTTGGGGGGGACTTCATTCTTTTGGGTCACATCCGACATCTGGGGTCTCCTGGGTGCGGTCGACATTGCTCTCCGTTCTCTATTTTAGAAGCCGGCGGGAAGCGGCGCTGGCCGCAGGTCCCGCGGGGCAAGATCTTGATTGTGCTGCGCCGCCGGCGCGGGTGGAGCTTCCAGGGCTTCCGACTGCGCCGCCAGCCATTGCTGCATCGCGGCGGCCACCGCCTGGCGCTCGCCCGCCTCGGCGATCACGGCGTAGCGCACGTAGCAGCGCGCCGCGCTCAGCCGCTGGTGATAGATGCTGTCCGCGGCGAACAAGCGGCTCAGGGAGCGGGCCAGGTCATCCGCGGCGCCCACTTCCAGGATCGCCAGCATGCGCTTGGTCTGGGCCACGCCGTCGCCGGCGGGAACAACCTCTTCCGCCAGGGCGAAGACGCCCGGCTGCTGCGGCACCAGCAGCAGGCTGAAACTGGATTCGCACGCCGACCACTTCGACCACTTCACCTGCGACGAATTCGCGATCCCGTCCATCGTCTCCTCCGCTCAGGTTGAAACTGCTTTTAAGGACAAGGGGAGCCGTCCCGCCTCAGCGTCTTTTTGTGAGACGCAGGCAGGAAGAACCTCGATTCCGATTGTCGGTTTTACCCTCAGCCTCTGGAGTGCACCCCGGGGCGGGGGTAAATGGCCACCGCAAGTTTCACGTCTCCGGGCGGTCACCTCGGCCGCCGCGGGCCTGCTGTGGGATGGGACAATACGCCCGCATATGGGGCCTGTCAAGGGGATAACACCATATATTGTACTTTTTCTCTTGACCGGGCTGGTTCCCTTCCCGTGAGCGCACTGGCGCCTATCCCGAGGTCTTTCCCTTCTGGAACTCATTTTGAGCTTGGCTGGAGGTTCCGGCTGGCGCGAACAGCTATGCCAGAAATCTACGCGGCGGAGGGCATGCGGTCAATGCCGGTTTTTGGTGCAATGACTTCAGTTGCCAGTTGCCGGTTGCCAGTGGTCAGAAAAAGCGCGAGCCGGAAAGCTGGTATCGTTTAGGAACATGGTCGAAGTCGCCAAAAAGCGCGTCCTCCTGCTGACCACAACCACGGGATATCAGACGCGGGCGTTCGTGGAGGCGGCGGAGCGCATGGGGCTGGAGGTCGCCTTCGGCAGCGACCGCTGCCACGTGCTCGACGATCCCTGGCAGGACGGCGCCTTGGCGCTGCACTTCGAGGACGCGGTGGGCTCGGCCTGGACCATCGTCGAGTACGCGCGCACCCATCCGGTGAGCGCCATCGTAGCCCTGGGCGACCGGCCTACTCCCACCGCGGCGCGCGCCTGCCGGGCGCTGGGACTGGCGCATCATCCGCCGGAGGCGACCGAGGTCTGCCGCGACAAGTACCGCTCGCGGGAGCGGCTGCGCGACGCCGGCCTGCGCGTCCCTGCCTTCTCGCGCTTCCCCCTTACGGCCGACCCACGCAACATTTTCCCGACAGGAAAACACAGCGTCGGATTCCCCTGCGTGCTCAAACCGCTGGCGCTCTCCGGCAGCCGCGGCGTCATCCGCGCCGACGATCCGGAAGACGCGGTCCGCGCCTTCGAGCGCATCCGCACCCTGCTGCGCTCCCCCGAGGTGGGTGTGCTGCGCGAGGAGACCAGCAATTCCATCCAGGTGGAGGCCTACGTCGAGGGCGACGAGATTGCCATCGAGGCCCTGGTCGAGGACGGGCGGCTGCACGCGCTGGCCATCTTCGACAAGCCCGAGCCCCTGGTAGGCCCCTTCTTCGAGGAGACCATTTACGTCACGCCCTCCCGCCTGGCGCCCGAGGCGCAGCGCAACATTATCGAGACTCTGGAGCGCGCGGTCCGCGCCCTGGGGCTGTGGCACGGGCCACTGCACGCCGAGATGCGTTTGACGGCCGAGGGGCCGTGGGTGATGGAGGTGGCGGCGCGTCCTATCGGCGGGTTGTGCGCGCGCGCGCTGCGCTTCCGCCTGCCCTCGCAGAAGGAAGAGATCTCGCTCGAGGAAGTCCTGCTCCGGCTGGCGCTCAGGATGGACCTGAGCGGCCTGGAGCGCGAGCCGCGGGCGGCGGGCGTGATGATGATTCCCATCCCCGAGGCAGGCGTGTATGAGGAGACGCTGGGGGTGGAGGAGGCGCGGGCCACGCCCGGCGTGGACTCCATCGAGATCACCGCCAAGGCCAAGCAGAAGCTGGTTCCCCTGCCGGAGGGCGCGAGCTACCTGGGATTCATCTTCGCGCGGACGGAAACTCCGGAGCAGGTGGAAAGGGCGCTCTGCGAGGCGCACGGTAAGCTGCGGTTCGTGGTGAGTGCGGCGATCCCGGTGGTGCGCTAGGTACCACCGTTATTCCTCCAGCAGAATGTCATTCTGAGCGCAGCGAAGAATCTACTCCGTGATCCATCAGGGCTTGCCCGCCCCATGTCCATCGGAGAAGTTCCTTCGCCCGCCAGGCGGGCTCAGGATGACATTCCTTGTTGACGCCGGAACTCGCTACTCGGTACTCGCAACTTTCAGTAGCCGGCCAACTGGCCGCTCGTGGGTTCCGCTCAACAGTACCAGGGCTCGGTGAGGTAAGGGATAGTGCAGCGCGCCGCGGCCGGCGGCGCGGCAGGCAGCGACTCCAGTGGTTCTTCCCTCTCCATGGCTTGATGCAGAAGCTTCCAAGCCTCTGCGAAGATGGCGCGGCGAGACGAACCGGCCTTTGCGAGGCGTGCGATCCTGGCTTCCAAATCGCGCTGCAACTGGTCCACCCGCGGGTCGGGATGCTGCCAGCGCCAGGTGAGCGCCTGTTCGTCAAAGGCGCCGGCCAGCGCCCGGACTTCAGGCAACTCCAGCAGCCGCGAGCCCGCGGGAATCAGCAGGCGGATGGCGAGCTGCACCGGCGGGACGCTCTCCACCAGGTCCAGGCGGGCGAGGGTGCGCAGCAGGTCTTCGCAGCTTTCGAGGGTGAGCCACGGAGTGAAGGCGACGAAGGTCGGCACCAGGAAGAGGTTCGCTTCCTTAATGATCCCCACCAGGCGCAGGAAGTCGGCGCGGGTGTGGCCCTTGTCGAGCAGCGCCAGCACGCGGTCGTCGAGCGACTCGACGGCGGTGATGACGAAGGCGCAGCCGCTCTCGCGCAGCACCGGCAGCTTGTCGGCGTGGCGCAGCAGATGCTCCACCTTGATGGTGACGTCGTAGGTCAGCGCTGGATGCTCGCGGTGCAGCTCGCGCACGATGGCGAGCGCGTGGGCGGGGCCGTTGAAGAAGTCGGGATCGCCGAAGGTGATGTGCTGGGCGCCGGCCGCCACCTGGCGGCGGATGTCTTCGAGCACCACCTCCTTTTGCACGATGCGGAAAGCGCCGTTGTACACGGGCACGATGGGACAGTGGCGGCACAGGTGCTTGCAGCCGCGGCTGGCTTCGGTGTACCCGACCACCTGCGTCGAGCCGTCGGGCAGGGTGAGCCGCGCATAGCGCTCGAGCGGCGGCAGGCCCTCGCGCTCGGGGACGAGGAACTTCTGCCGCGCGAGGGAGATTTCCGGTTCGATCTGCGGGCCGGCCCCATCGGCCGCCAGGCGGCGGGCCAGGCTCACCAGGCCCTCTTCGAATTCTCCACCGAGGATGGTCGCCACTCCCATCTTGCGCAGCAGTTGCGCGTTCACCGGAGCATAGAGTCCGTAAGCGCATAGCTCCGCCGACGGATTGAGCTGGCGGACGCGGGAAATCACGCCCATGGCGAGGCGCGTCGCGGTGTGCATGGGCAGGTAGAAGCAGATGAGGCGAGCGGCGCGGACGGCATCTTCGTCGAGTGCATCGCGCGAGAGGTCGAGCGCGCGGACTTCGTTCCCGGCGGCGCGCAGCCAGGCGGCAGGTGAAGCCAGACCGAAGGGCTGGCGGCCGAGTTCGTAGGTCGAGATGAGGAGAATGTTCACGGGGCAATAAATTCTACTTCGGCCGAAGACGTGTGCGACTTGCCGGCGGAACGCTGGCGTTCCCGTGGGCTGCATCGTGGCCGGCGAGACGCCGGCGCTGCCTTAGTCCTTGCTTTGCGGTGGGACGTAGCCGGGGGGCAGTACCGCGCCCTCGCCGAAGAAGAAATCTTCCATGTGCTTGACGATGATCTCCTGTGCCTCTTTGTGAGCGGGGTTGAGGCGATACTCGTTGAGGATCATCTTGCAGTGCTCCTGCCAGAGCTTCCAGGCCTCTTGCGAGACGTTCTCGTAGATGCGCTGGCCCAGGGGGCCGTCGAAGGGCGGCTCGTCGAATCCCGGCATCTCGCGCTGGAACTTGACGCACTTCACCATCCGCTGGCCGACGGTGGAAGCGGGTTCGGGCGTGGGCATGGAGCAAGGCATGGAGGTAATCCTACTAGAGCGGCGGCGGTTTGTCAGGGGTGCAGGCCTTGTCTTTACATCCCGAGCGACAGCGAGGGAACCCTACCCTGTCCTGAATGTTCGTGGTCAAGTAGGGCTCCCTCGCTTCGCTCGGGATGTAAGAAGAAAGCGCGACGTGGACAAGCCGGAGCGTGAGAAATAGACTGCTGCCCATGCGATTGGTGACATTCGAGGACGCGGGCGGACGGCAGCGCATCGGGGCGCTGGTGGCGGGCGACCGCATCGTGGACCTGCACGCGGCCTACGAGCTCTACCTGCGCGAATCATCTGCTACGGCCAAGGGACGGTTCAAGGAGCTTCCCGGCAGCGCGGTTCCGGGCGACATGCGGCGGCTCTTCGAGGCCGGAGACGAAGGACTGGAAGCGGCGCGCAAGGCGCTGGACTACGCGCTGAAGAATCCAAAAAAGGCGGCCTCGCCGCGCCGGCCAGTCTTTTTTCGCCGCGCGGACGTCAAGCTCAAGGCGCCCATCCTGCCCAAGAAGTTCTTCCACACCGCCGGCAACTTCCGCGAGCACCACGAGGAGGCCGCGAAGGCCGGCTTCTCACATCCCGTGCTGCCCTGGATCGTCTTCTTCCAGAACGTGGACGCCATCATCGGGCCGGAGGAGCCGGTCATCTATCCCAGCCACCTCACCGAGGAGCTGGACTACGAGCTGGAGCTGGCGGTGGTGCTGAAGAAATCAGGCAAACACTTTTCCGCGGAAGAGGCCAAGGACTACATCGGCGGCTACGTGATCTTCAACGACGTGACCGCGCGCGACATCCAGCGCCGGGAGATGAAGTCCGGCGTCTTCAGCTTCTGCAAGGGCATCGACACCTTCTGCCCGCTGGGGCCGCACATCGTGACCGCGGACGAGATCCCCGACCCGCACAACCTGTCCATGGAGTTGCGGGTGAACGGCGAGCCGCGCCAGCGCTCGCACACCAGCAAGATGGCGGTGAAGATCCCGGAGATCCTGGCGCATTACTCCGCCATGGGCTATAGCGCGGGCGACGTGGTTTCGACGGGAACGGTCTCGGGCGTGGCCGCGTTCTCCGGCGATCCCGAAAAGTGGTACCTGAAACCCGGCGACGTGATGGAGTGCGAGATCGAGAAGATCGGGGTGCTGCGCAATCCCGTGATCTCGTGGGAGGAAGGGCACCCACACAAGGAAAAAGGGAAAGGGAAGAAATGAAAAAGCAGATCCCTCGCTGCGCTCGGGATGACAATTCCTAGAATTCGATGAGGAAAAGAAAAGATAACGGCATCTGGGTGAGCGCGCTGAACGCGCGCGGGCGGCTGCGGCGCTCGAAGCCGGTGCGCTTCTACGACACCACGCTGCGCGACGGCGAGCAGACCGTCGGTGTGGTGCTCAGCCCGGAACAGAAGCTGGAGATCGCCCACCAGCTGGACGAGCTGGGCGTGGGCCGGATCGAAGCCGGCTTTCCGCGGGTTTCGGCGGACGACGCGGAGGCGCTGCGCTTGATCGCGCGCGCCGGATTGAAGGCCGAGGTCTGGGGCTTCGCGCGGGCGGTGAAGGCGGACGTCGAGGAGCTGACGCGCCTCGGCGTGCGCGCTGCCGTGATCGAGGCCCCCACCAGCGACCTGAAGGTCAAAGCCTACGGAGTCTCCAAGGACGAGTTGCTGCGCCGGGTGAGCGCTGCGGTCGCGTTCGCCAAGAAGAACAGCATCAAAGTGGCGTTCTTCGCCGTGGACGGGACGCGCAGCAATCTGAAATATCTGAAGAAGGTCTATGGCGCGGCGCTCGATGCCGGTGCGGATGAGATTGTCGTGGTGGACACCATCGGCGCCTGCGGGCCGGAGGCGGTGGAGTACCTCGTCCGCCAAGTGCGCGCGTGGGTGGGGCCGCGCGTGCCGCTGCACTTCCACGGGCACAACGACTTCGGCATGGCCACGGCGTGCGCGGTGGCGGCGGTGCGCGCTGGCGCGACCTGGATCCAGGGGACCATCAACGGCATGGGCGAGCGCGCCGGCAACGCCGACATCGGCGAGATCGCGGTGGCGCTCAAGTGCCTGTACGGCGTCCCGGTGGAGATGAATCTGCGAAAGATCCGCGAGGTCAGCGAGGTGGTGCGGCGGGCCGCGGGATATGCCGTCGAAGCCTGGAAGCCGGTGGTGGGCGAGAACCTTTTCATGCGGGAGTCGGGCGCGGTCGCCAGCCAGTTCCACATGCCCCAGGCCATCGAGCCCTTCTCGGCCGAACTGGTGGGCGCGCGCCGCAGCATCGTCCTGGGGAAGAAGAGCGGGCTGGATAGCGTGTCGCTCAAGGCCAAGGAACTGGGGGTGGCGGTCCCGGAGGAGAAGCGCGCGGCGGTGCTGGCGGCGGTGAAGAAGCGCGGCATCGAGAAGCGCGGGCTGGTAACGGATGCGGAGTTCAGCGATATTGTGAAAGCCGTGGTTTGACGCGCGCTCTTGCAGCGTGGAGGGGATAGGGATTCTTCGACTCAGGCGTCGCCGGCGCTCCGCCTTCGCTCAGGATGACACAGTCCCGGCTTCGTTGACTTGCCGGTGAGCGCAACCTAAGATTCGGGGCGAACGGGACTGGGGGCCTGCGGTTGTGACAGGCCAGACGATCTCCCACTATCGGGTCCTGGAGAAGCTGGGCGGCGGCGGCATGGGTGTGGTGTACGAGGCCGAAGACATTCGGCTGGGCCGCCGGGTGGCGGTCAAGTTCCTCCCTGAAAATCTAGCCGCGGACGCCACCGCGCTGGAGCGCTTCCGCCGGGAGGCGCGCGCCGCCTCGCAGCTCAATCATCCCAACATCTGCATCATCCACGAGATCGAAGAGCACAACGGACATCCCTTCCTGGTGATGGAGAAGCTGGAAGGCGAGAGCCTGAAGCACCGCATGAAGGGCCAGCCGCTGCCGGCGGAGGACGTGCTCGACATCGGGGCGCAGGTGGCGGACGGGCTGGAGGCGGCGCACGCCAAAGGCATCGTTCACCGCGACATCAAGAGCGCGAACATCTGGCTGACGCCGCGCGGACAGGCCAAGATCCTGGACTTCGGGCTGGCCAAGCTGGCGCCGCAGATCCCGGCGATGAAGGAGGGCGACGACACGCCGTCGGATTCCGAGGAAGAGCCGCTGACGGCGATGGGGACCATCCCGGGGACGGCGGTCTACATGTCTCCGGAGCAGGCGCGGGGCGAGGAGCTGGACGCGCGCAGCGACCTGTTCTCCCTGGGCGCGGTGCTCTATGAGATGGCCACGGGGAGGCGCCCCTTCCGCGGCAACAACGTGGTCACCACCCTCTACGCCATCCTGAACGACAAGCCGCTCTCGCCCCTGAGCCTGAATCCGTCGCTGCCCCCCGGCCTCGAGCCCATCCTGGGAAAGGCACTGGAGAAGAAGCGCGACCGGCGCTACCAGAGCGCCGCGGACCTGCGCGCCGACCTGGCCATCCTCAAGCGGGAATCGGACACCAAGACCAAGAACAGAATCATGCTGGTCGGCGGCTCGGTTCCGGTCACCGCCACCACCCGGACCTTCCAGCTTCCGCTGTGGCGGCGGCTCTGGGTGCAACTGCTGGCCGCGGTGGTCCTGGCCCTGCTGATGGCGGCGGGGATGGCGTTCTGGGCGAGACGGGAGCGGGTGGCGGCGCCCGTCCCCAAGAACACCATCGCGGTGCTGCCCTTCCAGAACATCTCGGCGGACGTGGAGACCGACTTCCTGCGCTTCGCGCTGGCGGATGAGATCGCGCGCATGCTCAGCTACACGCGCTCGCTGGAGGTGCGTCCCACCACCGCGACGCAGAAATACTCCGGGGCGGCGCCGGACCTGCAGCAGGCGGGCCGGGAGCTGCGCGTGGCCACCCTGCTGACCGGACATTTCATGCGCGAGGGCGAGCAGTTGCACATCACCTGGGAGGCGGTGGAGGTCCAGAGCAACCGGCTGGTCTGGCAGGGGACGCTGACCGTACCCATCCGCGATCCGGTCCAGATGGAGCAGGCGCTGGCGACGCAGGTTCGGAACGAGCTGCTACCGGCCCTGGGCGGCGCCGCGGGCGCCATCGAAGGCGAAACGCGTCCCCGGAACCCGGAGGCTTACGAACTGTTCCTGCGGGCGGCGGCCATGCCCCGCGATCCCGCGCCCAACCGCGACGCCATCGCCGTGCTGGAGCGCGTGACGCTGCTGGATCCGGGCTACGCCCCGGCGTGGGAGGCGCTGGGAATGCGCTGCTACTACGAAGGCTCCTACGGCGGCGGGGGAGCGAAGGCGATGGCGCAATCGGAGAGCGCGCTGGAGCGCGCCCTGAAACTCGATCCCAGCCTGGTGATCGCGGGGGCGCGGCTGACCCGCAATCACGTGGAAAAGGGCGACCTGAAGCAGGCCTACCAGGACGCGCAGGAGCTGGTGCGGCGCCGGCCGGAGAGTCCGCAGGCGCACTTCACGCTGGCCTATGTGCTGCGCTACGCGGGCCTGGCGCGGGAGGCGACGCTGGAGTGCGAAGAGGCGCTGCGCCTCGATCCCGGCAATGCCAACTTGCGCTCCTGCGCCTTCGCGTTTTTCCAGGCGGGCAACGCGGAGCGCGCCATGGACTTCGTGCGGCTGGATGCGGGTTCGGCCTGGTCGCGCAGCGTGATTCCGGCCATCCTGCTGCGGCAGGGGAAGATGGATGAGGCCAGACGCGGGCTTTCCCAGATGACCGCGGGCTCGCCCTGGTATCGGGAAATCCTGGGAGCGTGCCTAGAGCCGCAGCCGGGAGCGGCGCTGCAAGCAGTGGTCAAGAAGGCCGAGCTGGCGCTGCTGGCCGACCCCGATCCCGAGGGAAGGTACTACCAGGGCTCGATCCTGGCCTACTGCGGTCAGCAGGAGCTGGCGCTGCGCCTGCTCCAGAGCGCGGTGGCGCAGAACTATTGCGCCAGCGAGGCGCTGGACGCCGACCCGCTGCTCAGCAAGTTGCGCGAGGGCCCGCGCTTCGCCGAACTCAAGCAGACCTCGCAGGCGTGCCTGGCCAAGTTCCAGGAGATGCGCGGCGGAAAGTAAAAGGGCTATGTGCCACAGCCGACCTCGGCTGTGCATCGCCCGGTGGACGACCACCTTAGCGGCGGAAGTGCGGCAACACAGCTTCGCCGAAGAGCTTGGCTTGGGCTTCGCGGTCGTCGCCCCATATCTCCAGCATGATGTGGGTGCAGCCGGCGGCGCGGTAGTCTTCGATCCGCTGGATGCACTCCTCGGGCGTGCCGGCGATGGGGCAGGCTTTTTCGAGGACTTCGTCGGTGACCGCCTGGGCCGCGGCCTTGCGGCCGCCGCGCTCCATGGCGTCGGCGATGGGCTGGAGTTCCTCGAAGGTCAGCCCGGCGCACTGGAGCAGCACATCCGCCGACCCCTTGATGTTTTGGACCTTATTTGCCAAGTACATAGCGGCCATCTCCCGCGCGCCTTCCCGGCCCTTCCGGGGGTCCCGGGCGATCGAGCCCACAATCACCGACCCCAGTTCGATGCTCCCCGGGTCCCGCCCGGCTTTCCGGGCCCCCCCCTCCATATTCTTGCGGGAGTAGCGGACGAACTCGGGCGTGGTGATGGAGGCGGTCAGCAGGCCGTCGGAGTGCGACCCGGCCAGCTTCTGCATCACCGGCCCGGTGCCGGCGACGTACATGGGCACGCGGGCGCGGGAGATGTGCGCCTCCGGCTTGAGTGCCGGAGCGTGCGCCGAGAAGGCGCGGCCCTGGTAGTTGACCTCTTCGCCCGCCAGCATGGCCTGGATGATCTCCAGGCTCTCGCGCAGGACCACCGCCGGTCCCACTTCCTTTCCCTTCTCGCCCTCTCCGATCTCCTTCATGAAGATCTTCGAAGCGCCCAGGCCCAGCAGGAAGCGGCCGTCGCCGGCGAGGTCCTGCATCACGCGGGCTTCCATGGCGATCTCGACGGGATGGCGGGTGTAAGGCGAGATGATGCCCCAGCCCACCGCGATGCGTTTGGTCTCCCGCGCGATGACGGCGGTGATGGCGGTCGAGGAGCGCGCCTCGTACCCGTGCTTGCGCCACCAGGGATAGGCTTCGGCCAGCCAGAAGGCGTCGAACCCGGCAGCGTCGCAGGCACGCGCCATGCGAACGGTTTCTTCCACCGGCTCCATGGAGAGTTGCAGAACGCCGATCTTGAACGGGAGGCTCATTGTTTCCAGGAATCCTCCAATCCTTTGATCAGCGCCCACACCGCGCGATTGAGCGGAGTGGGAATGCCGAGCTTCTCTCCCCACTCCACGATGGCGCCGTTCATGAAGTCCACTTCCGTCTGGCGACGCGCTAGAACATCCTGCAGCATCGACGCTTTATGTTTTCCGGGAGCGTTCGCCGCTTTGAGCACCAGCGCCTTGGGATCGTTGTGCAGTTCGATGCCCAGAGCTTTGGCGACGGCCAGGCCTTCGTCGATCAGCGCCTCGAAGAGTTCGCCGGTGGGCGGAAAGAATGTAGCGGCGCCGTGATGCAGTCCGGTGAGCGCGCCCACGGGATTGGTGCCGGCGTTGAAGATGAGTTTGGTCCACTGCGCGCCGCGGGCGTCGGCCAGCGCGGCCGTGTTCATGCCGGCGCGGGTGAGCAGCCCGGCGAGTTCTTCCACCTTCTTCATTGGAGTCTGGGTTGGCTCGAAGGGACCGATCCAGGTGTCGCCCTTGATGTCGTACCCGACGTGGCCGGGCGCAACGATGTGCCCGGCGGGAAACGTGGTGCCGCGGATGACGTACTTCACGCGCTCGGCGAGGATCTCTTCGTTGCCCACCCCGTTCTGCACCGAGCAGACCGCGCTCGCATCGTCGAAGATGTGCGCGGTCTGCTCGATGGCCGACCTGGTATGGATGGATTTCGTGGCCACGATGCCGTAGTCGCAGCGCGGAAGTTGCTTCGGATCGGCGGTGGCGGTGAGGCGGGCAGTGAAGTCGGCCTCGCCGGAAAGGCGCAGGCCGTTTCGCTGGATGGCGTCCACGTGGTCGCGGGCCAGGTCGTAGGCGAAAACCTCAGCCTCGGCGGCGCGCGCCAGATGCGCGGCGAACAGGCTGCCGACCGCGCCGCATCCGATGACGCAGATCTTCATTGCGGAGCCTTCTCCTCCCCGGTAAAGAAGCGCCAGGGGACGTCGGCTAGGTTCTCGCCCTCGCTCTTGCCCACGCGGTAGGTATCCTGGGTATAAAGGCAGACCTTGCCATCCTGGTCCACCACTTGGGGATGGAGTGCAAATATCATGTTTTCCTTTAACTCTATGTCGGTGCGGGGGGAGCTGGCGCCGATGGAGGGATACTCCAGCATGGTGGCGCCGATTCCGTGGCCGGAGAGGTGCCCGAGGGAGAATCCGTGGCGCCGGAAGACGTCGGCCACGGCGCGATGGACGGCGGAGGCCAGCTCACCCTCCCGCAGCAGCTTGCGAGCGGCTTCCATGGCCGCGGGATACGCTTCCTTCATCCTCTCGGTGACCGGGCTGGCCTGGCCGCGGAGGAGGGCGCGGGAGAATTCCACCCAGTAGCCTTCGGCCCCGGTGATCTCCAGCGAGTAGAGCATGAGGTCGTCGCGCCCCACCACGCGGTGCGCCGGGACCTTGAAGTGCGCTTCCGCCTGTCCGCCCGAGCCGGAGAGGACGATGTTCATCATGCGCGGCCCGGCGCCGCGCGCAAAGAAGCGCTCGACGGCGGGGGCCATGATCTGCGCTTCCGTCTTGCCGGGTTCGAAGGCGCGCACCAGCTCCCAGAAGCCGTCGAGGATGATGGCCATGCTGTCGCGGACCTCCTTCAACTCTTCTTCGCTCTTCACGGCGCGCGCCAGATCGAACTGAAGATCGAAGGGATAGAGTTCCGCCGGACTGTCGGCGAGGACGCGGTAGTCGCGCACCGCCATGACGTCATTCATTCCGTAGACGGCGACGCGCTTCCAATGTTGGTTGCGCACCTGCTCGTTCAACCATTGTCCCGGCACTTCCGCCCAGACGTGTTCCCGCACCCAGGGTTTTGTCTTGTCGCCGATCCACCGAGCTTCGGCGGGAAACAAAAGTGTGGGGTCGCCTTCGAGCGGAAGCAGAACGAGAGCGTAACGGTGAACGACCTCGAAGCCGGAAACATAACGCACCGCTCCTTCGAATCCGGCGTACTGATTTCCGCAGACGATGAGAGCTTCGCACTCTTCGCGAGCCATTGCCTTGCGAAGGTTGGAGTAGCGGCGGGCGATCTCGGCAGTCGAGGGCATGAGGAAAATTAAAAATGCAAAATGCAAAATGCAAAATCAAAAACACAACGAGGGGACGGGTGAGCAGACAGTGCCCGTTTCTGTTTTTGCATTTTGCATTTTGAATTGTGCATTGCCTCTAACTCCCTCCGCACAAATCGGCGGCAGCGAGGGCATAGATTCTCGTCATCTCCACCAGCGTCTTGATGCGAAGTTTTTCGCCCTGCGCGTCGCGCGGTCCGCTCGAAGGACCGTAGTTGACGGTGGCGATGCCGTAGCGGGAGAGAACGGAAGCATCCGAAGACCAGAGCACGGTGTCGTACACGGGACGCTTGCCGGTGATACTGCGGTGCGATTTCTCCACCGCCTTCACCAGCTCGTGCTTCTCCGAAATCTCCGCGCCGGGAACGGAGACGTAGGTCTCAAACTCCAGGCCGTAGTCAGGATATTTCTTGCGCAGGTCGAGGAAAAGTTTCTTCAGATCTTTTCCCGCGCGCTGCATGGACATGGTGGGCGGGACGCGCAGGTCGAGGAAGAGATCGGTGCGATCGGGGGTGCGGCTGGCGCGCCAGGGATCGCCGCCGCGGATGCCGCCCAGGTTCAGGAATCCTTTTTTGTTTCCGTAGGCGGCCTTCTCGCGCCAATCTTCGGCCCATTCCTCGACCGCGTGCAGGACGTCGCGCATGCGCCGGATGGAGTTCTCCCGCTCCCGCCCGGCGGCAAAGGCGGTATGGACGTAGTTCCCCCGGGTCGAGATGCGCGCCCAGAGCGATCCGTAGTGACCCAGGACGATCTGCATGTCCGTGGGCTCCCCCAGGATGCACATGTCGGGCAGCACCCCGTGGTTGACCAGGTGGTGGGAGCCCACCCCGTAGCCGCGGTACTGTTTCCCCGTAAACTCTTCAGTCCATTGGGTTTTCTCTATTTCGCCTACCACGGCGGCGATGAGGACATCCCCCTCCAGCCGGACCCCGGAGGCCTGTAAAGCCTTGATTGCATGGGTGTAACAGACCAGAGCGCCCTTCATATTGTAAATACCCAGGCCGAAGATCATCCCGTCCTTGAGGACGGCCCGGGGTTTATAGCCGATACCGGTGAGGAAGGGCTCCCGGCCGGTGTTGGAGGTGTCCATATGTCCGTTGAACATCAATGACTTACCGGTGCCCGTACCGGGCAGGCGGGCGACCACGTTGGCGCGGCCGTCCTCCACCTCCTGCCAGGCGACTTCCAGGCCCATCTCCTCAAAGACGCGGCGGAGGTAGACGGCCATGCCCAGCTCCTCGCCGGTGGGACTGGGGATGTTGATGACGTCGCGGGCCATGGCGACGATTTCCTGCTCGTCGATGTGGGCGAGGATGCGGGAGGCGAGATCGGCTTTTGCGGCGCGCTTCGGCATGGTCGTCGCCAGTTGTCAGAAAACCAGGGTCAAACGCATAGATCCTTCGCTCGACAGGAAACAACAGCGCCTCGCTCAGGATGACAAACTAAATGACAAACTAAATGGTCCAAACGTCGAAAGTCACCCAGAGTTTCTTGCCGACCAGTCATGGAGACGATACCAGAGTCCGGAAGTCATCGGGAAACGAGCACAGCTTTTCGTTGCCGTCGGCGGTGATGAGGAAATTATCTTCCAGGCGCAAGCCGCCGCCGCCCTCCCAGTAAATGCCGGGCTCGATGGCGAAGACCATGCCCTTGCGGATGGTGCCGGAGCCGGCCTGGTGGGCGTAGGGCGGCTCGTGAGCGCGGGCGCCCACGCCGTGGGCCACCGGATGCGAGGGCTGTCCGGGATATCCGCCCTCGGCGATGCGAGCGCGGATGAGGCGGTCGAGCTCAGGCAGCGGCGCGCCGTCGCGCGCGTAAGCGACGCCTTCGTTGAAAACTTTCAGCAACAGATCGAGCAGCGTGTTGTACTTGGGCGTCAGCGGGCCGGGGCAGAGATTTTTCGTCAGGTCGTTCCAGTAGCCGTCCACGCAAACCCATATCTCGAAGAGCGTGGGCTCGTTCTTTTGGATGGGGCGGTCGCCGGTGGCGGTGAAGGTGGCGATGCCGGGACCGGACCATACCAGGGTGAAGGCGCGCGCCATCTCCACCTTGTTCTTGTAGCCGACGCCGACGCCGTGGACGAAGCCTTCGAACATGGCGCCCACCTCGCTCTCCTTCATCCCCGGCTTCATGTTCTGGCGGCAGTGCTCCATGGCGAGCGCGGCCAGCTCGTTGGCGATGCGCATGCGCTCGATCTCCTGCGCGGTCTTGATGGAGCGGGCTTCGATGAGCAGCGGCATGGCATCCAGCACCTGGCCGGCGACCGGCTTGAAGGCGTCGAAGTAGGGTTGGGAGTAGACGGTAGGTTCGCCCACCATGCGATCGGCGGCTTGCGTGGAGTTGGTGAGCTCGATGCCGACTTTGTCGGTGAGCCCGCGCTCTTTCAGCACCTGCAAGGCGAGGTCGAGGGCGCGAGCGTTGGGCGGGCGCGGGTCGCGGTCGTCGTAGCCCTTGAAGAGCCGGATGTCGCGCGTCCACGAATTGCGCTGGGCGTCGGCGAGCTGCGGCTCGATAGCGCAGAGAATGGGCTCGCCCTCGCGGGGGAAGATGGCGACGTCGTATCCCTTCATGCACCAGTAGTTGGTGAGGTAAACGATGTTGTCCGGCGCGCGCACCACGAGCGCGGTGAGATCGCGCTCTTTCATCAGAGCGCGGACGCGGTCGAGTTTCGCGGTGTCAGCGGGCCACGTCATTCTTTTTCCGTCCAAGCGGCTTCTTTCCCTTTTATCAGCGCGCATAGCGCCGTGTGCAGCTGGGCGGCGAGTCCGGCGCGCTTGGCTTCGCGGGCGATGGCGCCGCCCAGGAAGTCCACCTCGGTCGGGTTTTTGCGCTGGATATCGTACAGCATGGAGGGCGGGTGGTTGGTCTGGGCGCCGATCTTGTTCATCTCCCAGGGATCGTCGTGGAGCTGAATGCCGAGGCCGGCGGCGACGCGCTTCCCTTCCTCGATGAGCGCGTGCAGCAGATGGCCGAGAGCGGCGGGCGAGCGTTCGTCGGCGAAGGCGGGACAGTGCGGCAGCTCGGTGAGCGCGGAGACGGAGTTTACCGAGGCGTTGAAGATGAGCTTCGACCACTGCGCGGGCTTGCAGTCCTCCAGCGGCTCGGCTTTGAGGCCGGCGGCGATGATGAGGGCAGCGGCCTCTTTCACCAGCGCGAATGGAGTATTGGTCGGCTCGAACGGACCGAGCCAGGTGGCGGTGTCGAGCTCGTACTGCACGTGCGTGTCGCTGTGGCGGGGGGCGCTCATTAAAGGGGGGGCGCGGGGGACGGAGCCCCGGGGGGGGCGGGGGCGGGACTTTTTTCTGCCCCGGCCCTTCGTGGGCGC
>Ga0080064_1001620_pt1 | contig 43884 bp, 50 predicted proteins | sample Subgrocontami54m_FD_69260 | JGI IMG/M metagenome (GOLD analysis project Ga0080064, IMG submission 69260) | Subsurface groundwater microbial communities from S. Glens Falls, New York, USA - GMW46 contaminated, 5.4 m (SPADES assembly) (version 2) ...
TTTCGCTTTAAAGGTTCCGTCATGTTTTTTTCTCATACTGCGCATTTTACCTTACCTCCTCCTCAATTCGACAGGTAAAAACACACCTTATTGCTCTGTCTTAATTTTGGGGAGTATTATACTGCTGGACGTCATGAATCGGCTCGGCGTCGGATACATCCGAATTCATCAGCCGACGGGAGAAAGAGTGAAGAGTATTATCGGGCTTGAGCGGCCTCTAGTACATACCGGATCGCGGGAGATGAGCTGCCTGATCCCCTGTCTTCCCCTGCTCAAGGAGATCGCCTCCGCCTTGACCTACGATCGGGCGCTCAACGCCGATGAGGAAGTCCATTTTCAGATCAACGCCAAGCAGTTGAGATCGAATCTGATGGAGGCGGTCACCAACCTTGAGGTATTGGAGAAGATCAGAGAATTTCTCAATCTGATGATGTTCGTGAATCTGGTCCGAAAGGTCAGAGGAAATCAGCGCGCCTGGTGGACGGTCGGAGAGGCCGTGGAAGAGGAGTTTAGGAAGCTCCGGATGGAATTCATCTCGGCCTATGCCCAGGTTCGGGGCGTCCCGCTGATCCCGAAGGAAGAAGTGGTCCATCGGAAGGTCCATAAGGGATTTCAGATTGTCGAGGAAACGGAATACTACCCGTACCTTGTGATCGAGTCGCATAAAAAGAAAGACCTCATTCATCTTCTTCAAGGTCTTTCTCAGGAAGGTCTTCTGGGGCATCGGCTCCTGGATGATTTGGCCCAGTATTTTGCGCCGGTCCACTTCTTCGAACTGGCCGATCTCACGGAGGAGAGGGAGAGAAGAGGGGGGACCCTACGAGAGCGGGAGCGGCTCGATGAGGAGATCGAGAAAAAGAAGTCGTTGATCACGGAGATGCTGATCGACGCCTTGGGGCTCTCTTGCGAGATTGGGGAGTATGCAAAGGTGCTGGCCCTTTTAGAGGGCGATGTCACAGAGCTTCCGGCGGAAGAAGACGGCCTGCTCCATTTTCGGGCATCGATCCTCTCGACATACCCGATTTTTTAAAAGAGGTCCTCGATCTGCTCAAGAGTGTGCTGGAGGATCTGCAGGGGTCCGAGCGGTTTGCTCTCGCGGATGTGATTTCGGATATCGGCAGCGAGAACGTCGATTTGGCGCAGACCCTGGCCGAATACGGGATCATCTTCAAGGCCTCCGAGTCGGTCAATTTTCCGCTGGTCTTGCGGTTTGCAGACCGGATTCTACAGAAGCTCGGGTCGATCTTCGCCAGAAAAGAGATACAACTGACCCTCCGGGAGGAGGATGCCGATGGCATCAGGAGGATCATCGCCAAGAGCGCAAGCTTCGAGAATTTCGCAAGGAAGCTCTCCGAGATAGCGAAGGTTCATGAATCTCCGGTGTTGATCTCCTGCCGTTTCTCCCAGAAGAGTATCGCGGCGACGACCGGGGCGCTGTTTGCGGTGACAGGGGAGACGGAGAAAACAGAGCGGTATCGTATCCTGGAATCGTTCGACCACCTGGGAGAGAACATGGGGCGAGTCTTGGTGGCGACCACCCGGTCGATCATGAAGGGATTCAACCTTTTCTATGCGCAGTATGGCTGCATGTCCGAAGGTCTCGATAACGCCGAAGTGCGGATGCAGATGGCGGGGAGGCTTCGTCCCTTATTCCCGCAGCATCTTGAGGAAATTCAGCGGATGCTGGGAGTGTTGAGAAGAGAGAAGCCGGAGGCCCCGGTGATCCGGCATTTGGAGCGATTGCTAAAGAATGTGAAAATCTTCGATGTGATCTCGCCGCAGATCATATCGGGTTTTCCGGATATCCAGAACACGAAGGCGTTTCTACTCCACACTTTTTTGTTCTCCCAGACCCATCAGCGATCTTTCCCGGCTATCTTCTCCGATGAGGAGGTCTTCCACTATGTCGACACCGAGCCGGCGTTTTCCGCCAAAACGGTGGAGGCCTTCTGCCGGAAGATTATCGAGGAGGCGATCGAGGGATACATCGAGAAACTGCATGGGAAGAAGGAGATTGCGGTTTCGGAGCTGATTGCGATGATGGAAGAAGAGATTGAAGCCGTGGCCGATGAAAATATCAAGGCGTCGAGCTATCTTCCTCTGCTTCAGTCGCCATAGAGATTATCGTTTTCGAAAGGGGGTCCCTCCGGTTGGGGGGGCCTTTTTTTTGCCTTTTTTCTGGCATATTTATCCAAACCATGTGAGGGAGGAACAAATTGCAAGCCGATGAGATAGAGGACGATCCGTTCGAGGTGATCCAGGAGATCCTAACAGCGACCGATATACCATTGGGGAGAAGGAGTATATAAAATCCCAATTTGGGATGTCGGATGGTTTCTACTCCAATTTCTGGGAGGCGATCGCACACGCAGATGATGAGAATTTGGCGCGTCTGGTAAAAGGGTTTCCCGAAAACGCGGGGCGATGGCCGCAGCAATGAGCGGACATGGTCCCTAGAAGATGAGCCACGTCGCGCCCGTCCGGGTCGCTCTGCCGAATGCCTACTTTGATTCTCTGGGGCTGCCTCGATTGGCAGAAATGGGGAGCATTTAACCAGCCGAACCGCCAGGTACGGACCCGTATGCCTGGGTGGTGTGGGAGGGGTGAAGCCGCGAGGCTTCCCTCTATCCCAAGTCAAAGAGGGCCGCGATCCTCTAGGAGAGTATTTACATGGGATTTCTTTATCCATGTTTCCGTGAAGACTCGCACAAAACGCACATTCAGTAACGACTTCGCGATGACGTGAATGAATCAACGGCAAGAAACTGCTGTCCTTTCGCAAAATGTTGGTAGCTACTTTGGATTAATCCTGGTAGAAATCCATTCTGCATTAATAACTTAATCCCTGAATAGGGCTTAAATCGTATATCCAAAAAAAGTATGGCTTGGAATAAGTCACAGTCTGACGGTCAAGCAGCGATGGTGTTGTGATGGGATTACACCGGTGAACATTGGTTATTGATCAGTATCTTTTTGTTCTTGAGATGTATCTTAGAATGTACACGATCCTGGTATCTTTGATCAATATTCCTCTCTACTCTCGAATAATCCCTCTGTTTTATTTCTGTTTTATTATTGGAAAAAGTATCCTGTCTCCTCAGATTCCTTGTGGCACATTCATTGCTCAACATTAATTGATATACGTGAGGTATCAGAAGGGCTGGTTGGGAGTTCTTTACTTCTGGCGATATTCAAGACATCTTAATGACTAAATGATGTTATGTTACTCTGGATAGATTCAAGGGCCGAAAAATCTACGAGCGAACTTTACTGCTCTTTATCGAAATTATTTCAAGCTAATTATTTGGATGAACACACAAAAATTCCGGGCATGATTGTCAAAACATTTCCACAGCTTCTTTGTTTCGATTATGATTGCCCGGATGCTTTATCAATGAATGTGTTGTGGCAAACCAAGCGAACTTTCCCCTCTCTGCCTATCCTAATGCTTACCAGGTGTCATTCTGAAGAAATGGCCGTCTGGGCTTTGAGAGCGCGTGTATGGGATCTCATTGTAAAGCCGATAAAAATTGACGACCTCTGTGCTCGGATTATAGCCCTTACCGACATGGAAGCAGTACAGGCCAAAAACGAGTGGGAAATTACTTATATACCTACAGGTCCAATCCCTGTTGAGCCTCACTTCTGCAACTCGGTGGCCCCGTCACAGGTCACGGCTCCAGCCGTTTCTTATATTGAGGCGAACTATTCCGAAAAGGTCGAATTGGATATTGGTGCCCGCCTTTGCGGTCTAGGTAGATTTCAATTCAGCCGGCTCTTTAAAAAAGAGCAAGGATTAACTTTTCGCAACTTCCTCAACCAATATCGCATTAGGAAGGCTGTTGAGCTTCTGAAAAATACGAACGCATCCGTGACAGATATCGGTTTTGAAGTAGGCTTCAACAACCTTTCATGCTTTGCTCAGATGTTTCGTCGTGTTGTGGGATGTAATCCATCCATCTATCGCAACGCCTCAAATAAAAAAGTCGCTCTCATGATTGATTAAATGATTATTCAACAATCATGTGCGCTTTAAGCTCATACCGTTCAAACCGCAAAGGTTCCGATCCTGAGGGACGTCGGCTAGGACTCCCATGGGATGAGCCAACTGCTGTCTGTCGCTGGAAATCAGGCCTGTCAGATGTCAGAAACTCCTTGCCCGAAGCCGCTGGATGCTGAAGATTAATGCCATCAGCTTCCGATAATCCCTTCCGCAACGCAGCATGGGCATAAGTAGCTTACCCACGATGAGAAGCCCTCTGTGACTCCCTCCAGCAGATCATCCCAGAAAGCGCTTTTTCTCACTTCTCCCTCGTAGTAGCCGTATGCCGCTTCTCCACACCTTGATTCAGATAATCCATCCGAAAAGACGGAAAACCGTGACGATGAAACCATCCAGGGTCAATGAACCCGCCTCCTTCATTCAAAGAGGGCCGTGATCCTCTAGGAGAGTATTTACATGGGATTTCTTTATCCATGTTTCCGTGAAGACTCGCACAAAACGCACATTCAGTAACGACTTCGCGATGACGTGAATGAATCAATGTGCAAGAAACTGATGTCCCTTCGCAAAATGTTGGTAGCTACTTTGGATTAATCCCGGTAGAAATCATCCTGCATTAAATAACTTAATCCCTGAATAGAACCTAAATCGTATATCCAAAGAAAGTATGGCTTGGAATAAGTCACAATCTGACGGTCAAGCAGCGATGGTGTTGTGATGGGATTGATATCCTTTTTTGCGTTATCGAAGTAAGACGGCGACAAGGGAGTGCAGACAATGACTACGTTCGATAGGATTTCCTCGGTTCGGTATCGTATCTTTCTTCTTTTGCTTTTTGTAATAAGGGTCCAAAGCGCGTCGGCACATGAACCGCATATGGAAGAGTCAGTAGGCGAGCGACCTATACTCAAAAAGCATATCACACAGGAGGAGATCGTCAACGGCCAGATGGCTTTCGATGAGATCTTCTCTGCGGGAAAACACCTCTTCGATGCTAAATTCAACCAACTCGATGGCCAGGGAAGACCTTCCGCTACCGGCAATGGCAAGCCGACCCAACGAGTTCCCAACACAGAAATGCCGATGATTCGCACATCGGGGCCAGATGCGAACTCTTGCGCGGGATGTCATATTGACCCCAGATCTGGAGGCGGAGGTGATTTTGTCGCCAATGTTTTTGTATTAGCCCAGCTCCTTGATCCGATCACCTTTTCGGTCGAAGGAGTCTTCAGCAACGAGCGGAATACCCTTGGAATGATGGGAGCGGGTCCAATTGAACTGCTCGGGAGAGAAATGACAGCGGACCTGCTGGCCATCCGGGAAAAGGCGAAACAGAGGGCGGCTGCCTCTGGAACGTCCGTAACTTTACCCTTAACCTCAAAGGGGGTTTCCTTCGGCCGGATCACCGCACATCCGGGTGGGACGCTCGACACCTCCGGCATCGAAGGGGTCGATGCGGACCTGATCATTAAGCCCTTTCACCAAAAGGGGGTCGTTCGTTCGCTTCGGGAGTTTACTGTCAATGCCATGAATCATCATCACGGGATGCAAGCGGTCGAACGCTTCGGGATCGATCGGACCGGGACATATGATTTTGACCTAGATGGGATTGAAGATGAACTTACCATAGGAGATATCACTGCAGTCACCCTTTTCCAGGCGGCACTGAATACGCCGGGTCAGATCCTTCCTAAAGACCGCAGGATCCGGGAGGCCGTGCAGCGAGGGGAGATGCGTTTTGAAGCGATAGGCTGTGCGGGATGTCATAAACCGGCTTTGGTGCTGGACAATCCGGTCTTTTGTGAACCGTACGCTCTAAATCCAGAAGGAACCTTTTCGGATGTAACCCAATCGGTCTGTTTCGATTTAACAAAAGTTGGAGAAAAGCCTCGCATTGAGAGACTCCCGGGAGGTCGAGCCGTGGTGAGGGCCTTCACCGACCTTAAACGCCATCGAATCTGCGATGCGGAGATTGCGCATTTCTGCAATGAAAAATTAATTCAGGGAGGAGTACCCCTTGATCAGTTTATTACGAGAAAGCTATGGGACGTTGGAAATTCGGCTCCCTACGGACATCGGGGGGATCTTTCAACAATCACGGAAGCAATTCTGGCGCATGGTGGAGAGGGGAGGGTTGCCAGAGAACAATTTGCCGCCCTCTCTTCTCAGGAACAGGCGGAGGTTGTGGAGTTCTTAAAATCTTTGCAGGTATTGCCTCCAGGTCCGCATAAAGATAAGCAATAACCGCCGTGGCAAACTCTCGGACAATTTCCCTGACGAGATGGGGTAGCGACCTTTAGGAGTTTACCCGCAACGGCAGATAACAAATCGTTGCACCTGACCGCTATTCCGCTACGCTTCATAGCGGCAGGTGAGCTTTGGCGTTAGACCGAAGCAGGAGGAATGAGAAGTGCCCAGATCAATCAAACAAAGAGTGAAGTTCAAGAACGTCTCGGCAAATGAGTGGAGCCGACCGCAAACATCGTCGCATTTTCGGAGGCTCGGTTCGCGGTCGGCTCATCTTCATCGTTCGGCCACAAACACTCGCCCCTTTATGGAGGGATTTTCATGAGCACCACGACTGCCCCTTACAGTCTCGCTCGCGTGTGCTGCCACTGGCGTCCTATTATCATGGTCGGAGCCGCCGCACTCTTGCTCGGCGTGTTCTGGTTCGCCTCTCGTTACCCGCAATTGTTCAGCAAGGCCGAACATGTCGGTGAGGCTTTACCGAGCATGGCGTACAGCAGCCAGTTGATGACAGTTGCGGCTGACGCGCCCGTCTGGCTGCGTATTCTCGCGGCTATGGTCAACTGGCTCGACAGCATGAAGATCGGCATGACGTTCGGCGTGCTTTTTGGCGCACTGTTGCACACCGTTCTCCGCTACTACCCGCTGAAGATCGGCAAGAATCTGTATTTGAACTCCCTGAAAGGTGCGCTCGTTGGCGTGCCCGCCGGCGTCTGCGCGAACTGCGCCGTCCCGGTTGCGTGTGGCGTTACCCGTGGCAACGGTCGCGTCGAGGTTGCGTTGGGGTTCTTGTTCAGCTCGCCGAACTTCAATCCCGTCGTGGTGATGATGACGTTCATGGCTCTCCCGCTCGCCATGAGCCTGACCAAGTACGCAGTTCTCCTGTTCGTGATTTTGTTCGTTGTCCCGTCGCTCATCCGCTGGTTGGAGCGCGATAAACCCCTGCCCGTGTTTTCGGTGATTGACGAGGGGGCCGCCTGTGCGATCACGCTACCGCCCCCGGACGACTGCCAGGAGCGGTTCGTAAGCGTCTTCGCCGAACTCGCCAAGGACTTCGGCAAGCACGTCTGGATGCTGCTCAAGCCGACGATCACCCTTATGCTGCTGGCGAGTGTGGTATCCGCCACTCTGCTCGTCCTGATTCCGTGGGGGTATTTGTTGTCCAAGGTGACGCCGTTGCGGATGGCCTTCGCCAGCCTGATCTCTACGTTTATGCCGGTGCCGATTGCGCTGGACGTAATGTTCGCGGCTCAGCTTCAACAGCAAGGGGTTCCGGCCGGTTACGTCATGATGTTCGCCATGACGCTGGGCGTTTACAGCATCATCCCCGGCATCTACTTGTGGCGAGAAGTCTCGAAGACGCTGACTGTGTCGCTGTTCGTGTTCTTCTTGGTTGTCGGTTGGGTGTTGGGGTTGGTGTTCTGAAGCCGAGGAAGGCCGAACAAGTTGATCAGTTTATTACGAGAAAGCTATGGGACGTTGGAAATTCGGCTCCTTACGGACATCGGGGGGATCTTTCAACAATTACGGAAGCAATTCTGGGGCATGGTGGAGAGGGGAGGGTTGCCAGAGAACAATTTGCCGCCCTCTCTTCTCAGGAACAGGCGGAGGTTGTGGAGTTCTTAAAATCTTTGCAGGTATTGCCTCCAGGTCCGCATAAAGATAAGCAATAACCGCCGTGGCAAACTCTCGGACAATTTCTCTGACGAGATACAGAGTGGTGATAGCGTCCTCTTATCGTTATCGGCTTACAAGAAAGAGAGGAGATCGATCTTCAAAGATTGAATGAGTATCGGGTTCGTGCTGCTACCGACGCAAATTGTTAGTTCAAAAAGGAGGGAAATCATCGATGGAAAAAGTGGGTCGATCACGTATAGGCAAAGGGCTCGTTTTTGGGACCTTGGTGGTATCGATGTGGATGGCCGTCGCGCTGGGCAACCAACAGGCGTTCGCCGATTTTGGAATTACATTTACAGATATTGCAGCGGATGACGGCGCGGGTATCATGTACCGCAGCAGGGAAACGCCTGCGGATGCGCTCTGGGACGAACTGAAAAGAAAGCCTGTTTTCTTCTTGCAGACGGACGCTCCATTTGTACCGGGCAAGTCGCGTGGAAATCCGGGTGTCGCTCTGTTTGATTATGACCGTGACGGCGATCTGGATATTTACGTGACGAACTCGAGTCTGGTTGTTCCCAATAGTCTTTATAAAAATCTCCTCAAGGAGACCGGCAATGTGGTGTTCCAGGATGTTGCTGGCCAGGCGGGTGTTGGGGCGCTGGGGCATGGAAGTACCGGCGTCTGCTTCGGCGATATTGATAACGATGGTGACCAAGATCTTTATGTTTTGGGGGAGGGGGACAATATCTTCTTTGAAAATCAGAGCGACGGTACCTTTAGAGATATTACTTCGGCGAGCGGTCTAGGGGGCGGTGGAAAGCATGATTCATCCTGTTCGTTCGGAGATGTCAACGGAGACGGACTATTGGATGTGACGATTTCCAATTCCTATGATAATTGGGATCACCGTTTGCCGCTCATGCTATTTGAGTTTGCACATCTGATCGAAAAAAACCAGCTGTTCCTGAATAAGGGTCATAACATGTTCGAGGAGATCAGTGAACAAGCAGGGATCCAAAATGTTCAGCATATTAGCTGGGCTGTTGCCATGGTCGATTACGATCAGGACGGCGACGTCGATATTTTTGTGGCCGAAGACCAGGGGCCAAAACCGCCGGCGGTTTTTGGAGGCCAGGATGTCGGCTATGTACGGGTTTATCGTAACGACGGCACGGGCCACTTCACCGATTCTACAGAGGCGGTCGGCACCAACCGGTTCGGCGCTTGGATGGGCTTGTCGTTCGGCGACCTTAATTCAGACGGAATCATCGATGTACACGCAACCAACGCGGGGAACTATCTCACGGCGCTGATGAGAGACATGGTCGGCGGAGGAGACTGGGGCTCCGGTTGGTTTCTGGGCAGGCCTGATGGCACCTTTCACTATCCGGGGGTCGGCGAGGTCGGCACGACCCCGTTTGGTTGGGGGACCGCCATTGTCGACTACGACAATGATGGCGCGCAGGATATTATTTTTGCCGGGGGACTCGATATGGCAACGATGGTCGATTCTAACCCAGGCGCTGTGCTCCATAATAATGGGAATGCGAACTTCACACGGGATTTCAGTGCATTGCCGGCGACGCCGTATCATTTGAGACGCAACGTACAAGGCTTGGCGGTGGGCGATATCAACAACGACGGTTTTGTTGATGTGGTATCGGTGTCGGAGATGAATTGGCCGGTGAACAAACCACTCGCTTCCTATTCCCAGCTGATAGGACCTTTGGGTGGGCAATTTGACGATGCTGCATTCTGGCCTACGTTTACACCGCTCAATCCCACAAATCAGTTAGAGGGCTTCACCTGGAACGGTATCGAACCTGAGGACGGCACACTTGCCGTGATGCTCAGCAGCGGTAACAAGAACAAGTGGGTGAAGGTTATTCCTATGGGGAGTAAAGGTCTAACGGAGAATGGCCGCGTCAACCGCGACGGCATCGGCGCTGTTCTCACTTTCAAGCCCCAAAAAGGTCGAGCCGTTATCAGTCCCATTGTGAGTGGCGCGAGCCATACTGCCGCTCATAGCCTCGAGAGTCTGTTCGGTATGAGGAACAGCAATCATGGCACAGTCGAGATTTTATGGCCAGGCGGTATTAAGAACAAGCTGTACAATGTTCGGGCTAAAGAAACGGTCGTTTTTCCGGAGATTCCCTGCAGCTATACCGATTCGTCCATGAGCTTAGGGCAATACAAACGGTGCGTACGTAGGACTTTGGATGAGTTGGAGGATAATGGTGTGATCAACTGGAGGCAGCAGGGCCGTTTCATGGAAAGTGCGATTCGCGCGTTTAAGGAACATCGGCGTGAGGTGCATGCGCAGGAGGATGAAGATCACAACTGAAATACCGCTGCGCGGAAAACGACGCGATCCTATACCTCTTCTGGGCAAAACCGGAGGAGGTGTGGGGGAGAGAGGCTCAAAACCTGTTTAGACTGAGCCGTCGTTTTACAGGCATCACCTGTCAAGTCACGGCAGGTGCCTTTGCCAGCCAGAGTGATGGTTGCGATTTTGTGCCGGACGGGATGACCTCCGCCAAGGCGCTGCTCTTCTCTCGGTTATTGCATATGTAGAAAAGTGCAGGAAGTCGCGTCAGCCTGGGAAGTGGGAAGATAGAAACGAGACCGTTGAGGGTAGCCGGTATGGGTGAAACATGCCCGGGTAGGGCGGTTGTTACGGGATTAGGTGTCATTAGTCCGCTCGGCGCCCTTGTCGCGGAGTTTTTCAGAAATCTCATGGACGGACGCGATGGGATTGATTCCATTCAGGGGCTTGATGTCAGTCAGTATTCCGTTAGGATGGGGGGGCAGGTAAGAGACCTTGAGCCATGGGTCCCTGTTCCGGCGCGCGAGCGCAGGAGGCTGGATCGAGGCTCACAACTTCTTTTGGCCGCAACGAGCAATGCTATACGGCACTCGGGGTTGGATTTTGCTCATATGGATACGTCTCGGGTTTCACTGGTAACGGGGACTACCTTGGGGGGAATGATCACCGGAGAGTGGTTTTATAGGAGGTTGTTAATGAACGCGGGTAAGTCCAGTTCCCACAGGGTACGGCAGGCCTGTCCGCACGCAGCAAATGATGAAATCATGGCCTCCTGGGATCTGAGCGGCAGAAGCGTTGTGTTTTCCACCGCATGCTCAGCAAGCACTCACGCCATCGGTTATGGATTGGATTTGATAAGATCCGGCGCGGCAGATGTGGTGCTGGCGGGGGGATTTGAACCGTTCAGCGAGCTGACCCTTGCGGGATTTGGGATATTGCGCGTATTAACGCCGGAAAAAATGCGACCTTTTGATCGACGTCGCACCGGATTACTGCTCGGCGAAGGAGCGGGGATCATCATATTGGAAAATCTTCTTCATGCCCAAAAACGTCAGGCGACAATCTATGCGGAGCTGGTTGGCTATGGTAGCACCAGCGACGCCTATCACATGACTGCTCCACATCCACAGGGAGAAGGTGCCGCGAGGGCGATCCAGGCTGCGCTTCGAGATGCGCATCTGAACGTTGATGAAGTGGACTATATTAACGCTCACGGTACTGCTACGCCGGCGAATGATCTGACCGAGACGCAAGCAATCAAGACTGCTTTGGGTGCTCATGCTTATACCGTGCCGGTTAGCTCCATCAAACCGATGATAGGTCATCTGCTCGGTGCCGCCGGTGCGGTCGAGGCGGTCGCCACCGTCATGTCGGTATACCACAACCAGATCCCCCCGACAATTAATTACGTCGAGCCTGACCCGGCGTGTGATCTCGATTACGTTCCACACGCGGGAAGGGAAAAAAAGGTAAGGGTTGCCCTTTCGAATTCGTTCGGGTTCGGGGGAAACAACGGGGTGGTTGTTTTTCGTCGAATTTAATCGACGACGAGAAAAATCCCTAGTGAATCAAGAAGATTTCTCGGATATCTTCTGGAACGGAAGATCCCGGGATTTTCAACCTATAGTTTATAAAATGCCTTATCTCTGCTCGAAAGACTATAAAGAATATGAGGTTGCCCAGATGGCCGATATTGATCTTGATCCCTGCCCTACGACCGTTGTGATCACGGGAATCGGTCTGATCACGCCGTACGGCACGGGCATGCATCCATTTGAAGATGCGTTGAAATGCGGGCGATCCTGCATCAGTGAAATGCGGGCATATGATTTGTCGCGATGTACCGCGAGGAAAGGAGGGTATTTTTACGACTATCGTCCTGAGGACTTCGACGGTTCCGCCGGTTTTGCGCGGACCGCACGCAGTACGCAGTTTGCGATCATCAGCGTGGATCAGGCGCTGAAGGACTCGCAGATTGATATGGAAGCTGTTTTCAAGGATCGAATCGGGTTGGTCCTATCCAGTACAAGGAGTTCGCTGGAAAAAACGGAACGATTTTATCATGCGCTGGCTACAAAGGGACCGCGATTTGTCAATCCTCTTGCATTTCAGGAATCGGTCCACAACGCCCCAATCAGCCATATCAGCATTCGATACGGTTTGTCGGGTCCTTCTCTTGCGGTGACGAGCGGCGGCGTCGGGACGGTCCAGGCCATCGCCATCGCGGATCAATGGCTTCAATCCCGCCGCGTGGATGTAGTGGTGGTGGTGTCGGCCGAGTCGCTTAATGCGATCAGCCACGAAGCCTACAGCCACGCTCGCGGCCACGCGCCGGTCAGACGAGGTGGCACCGACGAGTGCTGTCCGTTTGATCGGCGCAGAAACGGCTTTGTCTTCGGTGAGGGAGCCAATGCTTTTGTTTTGGAGCGAGGGGAAGATGCGCGCCGACGTCATGCCAACGCCAGGGCGCGCGTTGTCGGTTACGCCGTCGTTCATGCCGCGACCCGGGTAGGGTGCTACGATCGAAGCGGAACGGCATTCCATAAAAGTATGGACGCCGCCCTGTGTATGAGCGGTAGAAGCCCAAGTCAGGTCGATTGGATTCTGGCCGACGCCAACTCATCCGTGGACGGCGATATCGCGGAAACAGCGGCGATAAAAAAGCTGTTCCAGGCCGGTTCCATCCCTCCTGTGACGGCGATCAAATCGGTGTTGGGCGAAACCGAGGGAGCGTCGGGTGGATTTGCCCTGCTTGCCGCGATCTTCGGCCTGCGCGGAAACACGGTTTATCCCACTGTGAATTACCAGGAAGAAGATCCAGAGTGTGATCTGGATTGTGTGCCGAACCGGTCGCGAAGTCGGGTCATGCGCACGACCCTCATCAATACAAGCACGTTCGGGGGAAGCTGCGGATCGTTGGTGATAGAGATATAAGCAAGTATAGGGGAGACACCATGGAGAAAGAAGAAATCAAGCAGAAATTGAAGGAAATGTTGGTCGAGCGGCTCCAGCTTAAAATTTCGCCAAGCCAGATTGCCGACGACAAACCGCTCTTCCACCCACCGGAGGGGAGCGGGGGAGGACTGGACCTCGACTCGGTTGAAGCGTTGGAACTGGTCGTCGGCATTGAGGCGACATTTGGTGTCACGGTGGCTGCAGGTGATTACAAGAATGAGTTTTATTCGATTGAGACCGTCGCCGACTTTGTGGACAACCTCATGAAGGCCAGCCTCTGATGGGTATCTTATCGGTCCACTCTCTCGGAACATCCGATATCCTGGCGCGCATCCCTCACCGCCATCCCATGGTTCTCATCGATCGTATGGAGGAGGTCCGTTGGGGGGTCAGCGGCAAAGGCGTGAAGTGCGTGACATACAGCGAAGGATTCTTTCAGGGACATTTCCCGGACGAGCCGATTTTTCCAGGTGTGCTCATTGTAGAATGCATGGCGCAAACGGCCGCCATCGTCTTGTCGGATCCAGACGGCACCCATTCAGGGCGGGGACGGATTCCGCGCTATTTGGCGAAGATCAACAGCCTTAAATTCTTGCGGCCCGTGCGGCCCGGAGATCAACTGGAGATTGAGGTCGCGATTCGTCGGCGCCTCGGGTCGATGGTGGTTGTCGGCGCATTGGCGCGCGTGTGTGGTGAGGAGGCGGCAAGCGGTGAGCTGGTCCTGGCGGGATAACGCTGGCAGGGTGGTTTGGCCGGTGCTCATCGGTGAAGGGTTCCCGCATCTGCAAGCGGCCGCCGTCTTTGTTCAGGTCGACGCGCGTAAGATCATGGTCGATTGCGGCGCGCTGGAGAATCGGGAAACGATCAAAACGAGGTTGGCTCAGCGCGGAGTGCATCCATCCGACATCGATTTGGTTCTTTTGACGCACGGCCATTTTGATCATATTGAGAATGTGGATCTATTCGATCATGCCCAAGTCGTGATCCATCGTCACGAGCTTGAGTTCTTGGAAAGATTGCTGGGGGCGCGGCCCGCGTCGCGGCGGGAAGTCATTCACCAGTACCATGCGATGATTCCTGAATTCTACGTGCGAACGATCAGTCGGAGATTGGACCAACACGCCTCCACTTACCAGAGGTTGGCAAGGGAATTAAATCGCGCAGCACAACCGATTGAAGATGACACGCGAATCGCGGACCGCGCCGCGATTATCACAACACCGGGGCATACGCGGGGGCATTTGTCCTTATGTATCGAAGATTGTCAGCCGATCTGGATCGCCGGCGACGCGGTCACATCCTTACAGAGTTGGCGCAGAGAGAGTCCGGAAATATACGCAGACTTGCCCGACTCGATCGAATCGTCCCGCCGCATCCGCCGAAGCGGGGGAGTCGTGATTCCGGGCCATGATCGTCCTTTCGACATACAGTCGGGGCAACTGGTCGCGCCGGATCATCATGGAGTCAGGTTCAATCATGAATAGAAGAAGGGTCGTCATCACCGGGATGGGAGTGCTCTGTGCCAACGGGGTCAACGTGGCCGAATTTCACAAAGCGCTGAGCGAAGGGCGGTCCGGAATCAAGGAGGCGACCTTGTTCGATACCTCGGCCTATTCCTTTCGCGGCCTCGGTGAGATACAAAATTTTGCTTGGCCGGACGCATCCTTGGACCGCGCTTCCCAACTCGCGCTGGCCGCCGCGGCAGAGGCGGTAGAAGATGCTGGTATTCATTCGGTGAATCGCGACCGAGGGCGGATCGGTGTCGTGATCGGTACCACCTGCGGCGGTGTGACCAGCCACGAGCGACTGGTACGTGCGTCGACAGACGGTCGTGACGCGGATGCTGTGCTCCTTGACGAAGTGTCCCTTCATGTAATGGCCAAACATATCGCAGATCGATACGAGCTGCAGGGCCCGGTCGCAACCATTGCGATCGCCTGTGCATCCGGCGCGAATGCAGTCGGTTATGCCGCCGATTTGATACGCTGCGGCCAATGCGACATGATGCTCGCGGGGGGAAGCGACACCGTGTCAAACTTTACCTACAGCGGGTTCTCCTCCCTGCGTGCGATGACGCAAGACCTCTGCCGACCCTTTGATCGCGACCGCAGCGGTCTGGTGCTGGGCGAAGGATCTGGCATCCTCGTCCTTGAAGAGGCGGAGCACGCAAAGCGTCGCGGTGCGCGCATCTATGCGGAGGTGCTCGGATATGGATTTTGTAACGACGGATATCATTCGACCGCGCCGGACCCGAAGGGAGGCGGTATGGCCAGGTCGATCCGGCGTGCCCTCCAGATGGCGGGAATGCGCGCAGAGGACATTGACTATGTGAATGCGCACGGCACGGGGACGCGGCATAACGACGTGATGGAGTGTAATGCATATCGGGCCGTATTTAACGATCGGGCAAAGGAGATTCCGATCAGTTCGACCAAATCGATGATTGGCCATACGTTGGGGGCGGCGGGCGCCATTGAGCTGATCGCCGCCGTGGTCGGCCTATGGCATGGTTTTATGCCTCCAACGATCAATCATTTGACGACCGATCCGGAATGTGGACTCGACGTGATACCGAATCAGGCTCGCACGAAGCGCCTCAGGTATGTGATGTCGTGTAATGCCGGCTTTGCCGGAAACAATGCAGCGGTGATTGCAGGCAAATTCGGGTAGGCAATCCGCGTTGGTCACGGTTGCAGCCGAGGAGATCTATTGGGCCGGGCGCCGTAAAACGGTGTTCCAGGCCATACCGTTGCAGTAAAAGATTCTGACAGGGGAAAGGGGATGGCAGTACAGATTGTCGCTTGCGAGCAGGTCTCGCGTCTTGGCGTGGGGCTGGCACCTTTCTCGAATGATGCCGGCTCCGCCATTCCAATCCTGGCCGGAGCTTATCCCCATGCCGGTCTGGTCCAGCAGCCCGACTTGATTCCGTTGCGGGACGTGCCTGCAAGCGGAATCCGGCAGATGGACCCGCTGACACGTGCAACGCTCTCCTGCGCCCAACGGGTTCTGACGGCCGCCGGCCTCGACGAGGCCCATCTGGATGCGGAGAAATCCGGTTTGATCCTGGGCAGTGCATTTGGATGTACTGATTCTAACGAAGCCTTTCTCCAACCGCTCGTTCATAGCGGGCCGCGTTTTGTGCAGCCGGTTGTCTTTCGGAACACGGTGTCAAACGCGGTCGCCGGTCATCTCTCGATCGCGCTCGGCTTCCGAGGCTCCAACTCTGTATTAAACAGCGGCATGCTCGCGGGAATACAGGCGCTTGCTTATGCATTTGAAGAGGTCAGCGCAGGATATTGCCAGGTCTTGCTCACGGGGGCGTGTGATTGGTCTTCTTCTGTCATGATTCAGCGTTATCTCATGCATGCAGCTTCGGAATGTCCGCCGGTTTTGCCGTTAATCGACGGCGCGTGTCTTTTGGTCTTGGCGTCGCGTGCGGACGGGGAAAGCCGAGCATGGTACCTGCGCGGCTATGGGCTCGGTTATGCGGCATCCGGCCGCTGGGCGGAGACGTTGACGGCCACAGCACAGCTGGCCATCGATCGTGCCGAGATCCCCTTCGATCAGATCGATATGGTTGTGCTGCAGGGCTATGCCACGATGTGGTGGGCGCGCCCTTCTGGTCAAGTGCGAGTATCCCTGAGCCGGTTAATTGAAACGATGCTTTCTTCAGGCCGGATGGTTTGTCGGGCGGAAAACACCGCCCTTCCGGCGATGCTGTCGTTGGTTGACTGCTTGCTGAATTTGCCGCGCCTCAGACCGCCGTCTCTCTTTTTCCGGAATGGGCCCCAGGATCAAGGCGATCGGCTGCCTGGCGCTCCGAGGGCTCTCCTCTACGCAAGCCTGGGGGCGGATGGCAGCGTGGCAAACTTGGTGCTCCAATACGAGGTGAACTAAATGGACGACCCCATCAACAAAATGTTTGAAGGAAGGGTGGTGCTGGTGACAGGCGCTTCAGGGTATGTCGGCTCCGGAATTGCACGGGTGTTTGCACAGAGAGGTGCCGCTGTGGCGGTTCATTACTTCAATAATGAGAAGGGAGCACTCGAAGTGGCGGATCGCATCGGTGAGAGGGGGGGGCGGGCCGCGCTGGTCCGTGCAGACATTGGAGATTACCAAGAGGTGAGTCGGATGGTTGACGGAGTATACCGTGAGTTCGGTCGGATTGATGTCCTGATCAACAATGCAGGGGTTGTCCGAGATAAGTTAATGGCCCTTATGACGCGGGAAGACTGGGCCGAGGTCATGCGGGTGAATTTAACAGGGACCCTGCATTGTTGCAGAGCCGTTGTTCCTTTCATGAAGCGGAAACGATATGGGCGTATCGTCAATATCGCCTCGATCACCGGTCTGGTCCCGCAAAGGATGCGCGCCAACTATGGGGCGTCAAAGCGCGCCGTGATCGGCATGACGAAATGCCTGGCGCGAGAGCTGGCGCCTCACGGCATTCTCGTCAACGCAATTGCGCCGCAGGTAGTCAATGGCGGCGTCTCCCGGTCCGCTTCCCCCCAGGAACTCAAACTCCTGCAGCGTTTCACCCCCGTCGGACGTGTTGCGGAGGCGGAAGATGTGGCGGAAGCAGCCCTTTTCTTGGCCAGTGAGCGTGTGCGCCACATTGCTGGAGCCGTTCTCAATCTAACAGGTGGGCTTGTGACATGGCAGATATAACCATGGACAGGTCCGGACGGTCTGTTGTTGCCGCCTGCAACGCCTCCAGCCCATTCGCGCAAGCGTTGCTCGGAGAGCTGGCGAAAGCAGGCATGGAGATTGTTCTCTTTGGCCATGCCTCGCGCTCGCATGAAAAAAAGGCAAAGAATGTCTCTACGAAGTCCCGGCGGGAATCCAATAGGCAGAGTGCGGAAGAAGTTGCTGCTGAGGTGAAAAACTTGGTGAGTGCGCACGAACCACTCGACGGATTTATTTATTTTTTGGATGAAGAACCGGCGATCTCGCTGGAATCGCTGACGGACGAGGAGTGGGCAAGGTGTATTGTCTCAATGGATTGGATGTTTTTGTACTACCAGGCCGTATCGCGGCAGATGGCGGCGCAGCGGCATGGGAGTATGGTCGGCGTCGGATTTGCCGTTCATGCGCGTGGAGACGGCCAGATGCTCACATGGACCGTGGCCGGCGAGGCGATGGTAGGCATGTCAAAGTGCCTCGCTTTGGAGCTTCTTAAGCAAAACGTCCGCGTGAATACGGTAGGCTACGGCTACATGGAAGGTGTTCAGTATCCACAGGCTGCGTTAGACGCCTTGAACGAATATAGCCAATACCTGGGAATCCATCGCCGCGGCACTGCGAAAGATGTTGCCGCCTCCGTCAGACATCTGATTTTGGATGACACAGACTATATGACCGGCCAGTCGGTCTATGTAAACGGCGGGCTGCTTATTTGAAGGATCGATTTTGGCACTGCTAGAGGGGAAATCAGCCTTCGTGACCGGAGGAGGCAGGGGGATCGGGCGTGCTGTCTGTATTGCGTTCGCTCAAGAAGGGGCCGATATTGCATTTAACTATGCAAGCAATGATCAAGCTGCCTCCGCATTGATGGCGGAAGTAAAGCAACTGGGCCGCCAATGTCATGCCTACAAGGTCTCCGTCGACGATGCAGACGCTGTTCAGGAGATGTTTCGGGAGGTAGCCAAGCGGCTGGGGGGCCTCGATGTATTGGTTAATAATGCCGGCATAAAACGTGACGGTTTTATGTTGATGATGTCAACTACACACTGGGATGACGTTATCGCCGTGAACCTAAAAGGAGTTTTCAACTGCTGTCGTGAGGCGGCAAAGATCATGATGCGCAGGAAAGTCGGCTCTATCGTCAATATGAGTTCGTTAAGCGGTGTGATGGGCCAGCCCGGGCAGGTGAATTACGCGGCAAGCAAGGGCGGTGTTCTCGCGCTGACCAAGTCGGCCGCGAAGGAACTCGCTAGCTATGGCATCCGTGTCAATGCCATCGCGCCGGGATTTATCGAAACAGACATGTTGAGCGGCGTGCCGGAAAATATCCTAAAGGCAAACAAAGAGCTGATTCCTCTCAGACGATTGGGGCAAGCCGAAGAAATCGCCAAGGTTGCCGTCTTCCTCGCTTCGGATTGGTCGAGCTATATGACAGGCGCAGTCCTCAACGTGAACGGCGGATTATACATGTAAATGTGATCGCGATGGAGAATACCGTGACAAGAATGAGAAAAGTCGTCATCACCGGAATCGGTCTCTGTTCTGGACTGGGGATCGGTGTCGATGTGTTTTGGAAACGATTGGTCGGCGCTGAGTCGGCGCTGCGGGCAATGAATCTCTCAAGACCGGTCGGGCGCGGGCTCGGAGCGCCTCTCCCGTCCAACGAGGAGCTTCCCGCGATGCCGAAACTGCTTTGGTCGATCGATCTTGCCCTTCACGAAGCCTTGATCGACGCTCATCTCCAGCCGGGCGATCGACTGGCTTCCGCGGCGGCGGTCGTAGGAGGAAGCAATTTCAGCGACAATCTCTGTTGGGCGAAGGGGGGCGACTTTTTTGAACCTTTGCGCCGGATCTTGGAAGAGCACGATCTGAATGGGCCCTTTTGGGGACTCTCCACGGCATGTGCGTCGGGGGTAGGAGCGATCGGTTTGGCGTGCGACCTAATAAAGTTTGAAGAGGAGCCGCTGGTGCTGGTCTGTGGCTACGACATCATCGACGAGCATAATTACCGAGGGCTTGCCAGTCTGCGTGCCCTATCACCCGATCTGATCCGCCCTTTCGATAAAGAGCGCGACGGTACATTGCTCGGCGAAGGGGTCGGTCTTCTCGTGCTGGAAGAGATGGGCCATGCCAGCGCGCGCGGCGCGAATATCTATGCTGAGGTTTTGGGCTATGGGATTTCCAACGACGGATACCACTTTACCGCACCGGATCCGAGCGGTATCGGTATGCGCGTCGCCATGCAACAGGCGCTGGCCGAGGCGCGGGTCTGCCCAGCCGACATCGATCACCTCAACGCGCACGGAACCGGCACCCTCCATAACGATCGTATTGAGGCGAAGGCCATTCACGCCGTGTTTGGCGAGCACGCGCGGTTCGTCCCAATCACTTCGAATAAATCAGCGATCGGCCATTGCATGGGTGCATCAGGGACATTGGAGACCATCGCGGCGATCTTAAGCCTGCGCGATCAGATCGTTCCTCCGATCTTAAATGTCGAGACTCCGGATCTGGATTGCGGTCTTGACTGCGTGTTTAATGTTCCGCGGTTGGCGGTGATGGAAAAGGTCATGTGTAATTCCTACGGCTTGTGGGGCTGCAACGCTTCGATGGTCCTCGCTCGCCCAAAACGAACGGGGTCCTGATGAAAAAGGCGCTTGGCATCGATGTAGTGGGGATGGGTGCGGTGACGGCCTGCGGCGTGGGTCTTCAGCCCCTCTGCGCGGCCGTTGGCAAAACGCAGACACAGAGTCGATCGAGAAATATCGAAAATCTAGACGTCGAGCGATATGTCACGCTTAGAACCAAATGTCTCGATAAAACATCCGCCTTATCGCTTGTGGCAACAAGCATGGTCTTGGATGAGGCCGGGTGGAAGACCCGCGGCGGCGATCGGACGCGGATCGGGTTGGTGCTTGCAACTATGTCCGGCAATACATCGGTCGTGCGCGCCTATCATCGTGAAGAGCCAAGCCCTCTCCGATTTTTACACACATTCACCAACGCACCTGCCGGGCTCATCTGCCAAGCGTTCGAACTGCGGGGAGCGCATGCGAACCTATGCTCAGGGCCGTCTTCGGGACTGCAAGCCATTCGTTATGCATGTCATCTGTTGAATAGTCATAAGGCCGACCAGATGATATGCGGTGGGGTCGATCGTCTTGCTCCAGACGAAGACCCGCTTCCCTTATTCTATCGCAATGATGCCTTGCCGTATGGCGAAGGCGCGGGATTCTTGGGACTTCAGCGGGCGGGCGAGCCCATTCAAGGCAAATACCACGGGGCCATTGCAAGTATGGGTTCTGCACCGGTAAACGGAGAAGCGCGCGGTTTTGAAGAGGCGATGCGGTATGCCCTCGAGGTGAAAGATCAGGCAATCGGCGGGGTTGATGCAATCGTTCTGGCGACCCACACGATGCATCCCGATGCCGATACGGAACGGAATACGCTTCTGCGCATCGGCATTGCACAAGAAAAATGGCTTGAGATCCATGAGGTGATCGGAAATGTGGGTGCCGCGCAGGCGGTGCTTGCGACCATGATAGGACTGGTTTCTCGCGGAAACGCGCCGGATGAACGACCTCGGAATGTGCTCGTCAATACAATGGAAAACAATCGATGTGTGTCGATTCTACTAAGGAGTGTCCAATGAAGCAGGTCATCCAGGAATCGAAGGAGTGGCATTTGAGCCTATTGAGAACCCTGGTCGGTATCCGCCGCTTTGAGGAGGAAGCAATAAGACAGTATGACAAGGGTAACATCCGCGGCACCATTCACGTATGCGTCGGCCAAGAAGCGGTGGCCGTAGGAGGATGCGAACCCAGACGAGCGGGTGATAAGGTGACCAGTGGTCATCGCGGCCATGGACATTTTATCGCGGCAGGCGGATCCATGGATTTGATCATGGCCGAGTTGTTCGGGCGTAGAGATGGATACTGCCAAGGTCGGGGAGGCACGCAACACATGGCATGCGTCGATGTAGGCTTTTTGGGCTCGAACGGTATCACCGGAGGGGGCATTCCATACGCGACCGGGATGGCCCTCGCGATGAAAATGCGCGGGCAAGGCAATGTCGTCATCTGTTTTTTCGGGGATGGAGCGATCAACCAGGGGGTCTTCCACGAATCCCTGAATATCGCGTCGATTTGGAAGCTCCCCATCGTCTATATTTGCGAGAACAACCAATATGCAATGGGCAGCCGAATTACCGATATGGTTGCGATTGCCAATCTTTCAGACCGGGCGGCAGGCTATGGTATGAGGGGAATGTCGGTCGATGGCAATGATGTGCTTGCGGTCGTCGCTGTAATGAGAGACGCTGTTGAGCAGGCGCGAACGGGCGGTGGGCCGGTATTGGTAGAGGCGATCACGTATAGACTGCTCGGGCATTCGCGTAATGATAAATGTCAGTACCGTACACGTGAGGAAGAGCAGAAGTGGGCGGAGCGTTGCCCGATAAATCGACTCAGGAATTATATGATATCAAATTGTTTGCTGACCGAAATTGAATGGGAAGGGTTGAAAAAGGAAGTCGACCAAAAAGTCGCGGAAGCCGTTGCGTTTGCGCACAAAAGCGCATACCTGGATGGTAATGAGGTCCGCGCGGGCGTGTTTTCTTAGACCAGGAGAGAGTATCGATGAAACGCATGGCATATAGCATTGCGATCCGTGAGGCGTTGGTTGAAGAGATGGAGCGCGACTCCGGCGTCTTTTTGATGGGTGAAGATATCGCCAATTATGGGGGATGCTTCGGTGTCACACGAGGGATGCTGCAGAAGTTTGGACGGGACCGTGTGCGGGACACGCCGATTTCTGAAAACAGCGTCGTTGGGGTTGGTTTGGGTGCCGCTCTCCTTGGCCTGCGGCCCGTCGTTGAAATTATGTTTATGGATTTCGTCACGCTCGCGATGGACCAAATCGTCAACCACATCGCTAAGTTTCACTATGTGTATGCAGGGCAGGTTCGTGTCCCGATTGTGATTCGTATGCCTTCGGGTGGCGGCAAGGGATACGGCGCAACACATTCGCAGGTGCTGGATGCGTGGTTTTTGAACGTTCCGGGCCTCAAAGTGGTCGCGCCGGCGTTTCCAAATGACGCGAAGGGCCTGCTCAAAAGCGCGATCCGGGATGACAATCCGGTGATCTTCATTGAAAGCAAATCGCTTTACAGCATGATGGGGGAGACGGATGAAGGTGACCATTTGACACCGATCGGCCGTGCCAATCTGATTCATGAAGGAAATGATATAACCCTCATCTCCTATTCGCGCATGGTTCATGAGGCATTAAAAGCAGCGGAATGCCTAGCGCGGAGTGACATTGGCTGTGACGTGATCGACCTCCGCACCCTCTATCCGCTCGATATGGCGACAATCTGGGCGTCAGTACGCAAGACGGGGCGTGCGCTGATTGTCGAAGAAGGTGTGCAACGTTGGGGGGTTGGCGCCGAAATTAGCTGCCAGATCACCGAACATTGCTTTAAACGGTTACTTGCTCCGGTCAGCCGCGTGGGTGCGCCGGATATACCCATTCCATGCGCCTTTGCCCTCGAAGAGCAGATCTTACCCAGCGCTCTGACAATCGAAGCGCGCGTGAAGGAGATAATGCAGAATACAGACCGCTTACTCTGCCTAGGAGATGCCAAATGAAAACGCGGATGGTGATGTTCTTATTCATCTCTGGATTCTTTATCATATTATGGAATATAAAGGATTGGGCTCAAGCCGGGGATGATCATCCACATCACATTGAGTCGAGAAAAGGAAGTCTTCGTCAGGGTGTGAAAGACATCGTTCAACTTGAGACTCCTAAAGAATTGGAAGCGCGAAAGCCGGCAACGCTTGTATACCGGATTAACAACTCAGATGATAAACCTGCACAGAACTTGATTCCCTCACACGAGCGGATGGTCCACATGATGATTATCAGTGAAGATTTCGAGGTGTTTTCGCATATTCACCCTGAAGATTTCGGCGAGATCACATCGAGGATGCTGGAGGAGGGGCGTTTTCCCCTCACTTATACGTTTCCCAAAGCAGGCCGCTATCTTATTGCGACGAATTTTTCCTCCGAGAACCAGGATTTCTCTAAAGAATTTATCGTCCAGGTTGGTGAAAAAACCAGAATGCAAGCAGCTAAGGATGATTTTTCACGAGAGAGAGACATTGAAGGCTACCGAATAACGCTATCCTATGCGCCAAATGTGATCACAATTGGGAAAGAAGTGAGCTTCAATTTCCATATTGAAAAAGATGGAGAACCGGTCACTAACCTTGAAGCCTATCTTTCTGCTCCCATGCACATTGCTGTTGTTTTTTCAGATTTGGGAGACTTTATTCATGCACATGGGGAATGGCCAATGGTCCCACACGGCAAAAGTCATGGAATTATTACCAATCATTTTGGCCCCAATGTAAAAACGCAGATCGTTTTCCCCAAAAGAGGGCGCTATCAACTCTTTGGTGAATTCAAGCATGATGGTAAGATTATTGTTTCAAAATTCATGGTTGCGGTAAATTAACACGCTGAGCACTGAATGAAACTTCTGGCAAAGTGATATCCGTCTTAAGGAGCGGAAGCAACGCGGCAACAAAAAGAATCCTTCGTCTTTTGGGGCTTGACTACTTCTAAAAATAGGTGTATATACACCTATATGGATTTAGGCGGGATCAAGCCCGATTTTTCTGCATGCGCTGAAGTCGCCAACGAATGCATAGCACTTCGATTGCGAAAGGCCGCTCGCGTGGTAAGCCGATTTTATGACAGGATACTGAAGCAAACCGGGTTGAACGGCAATCAATTTTCGCTCCTCGTCGCGATTCATTTATCCGAACCGGTAAGAGTGTCCGATCTCGTTGAACTACTCCTGGTCGAGCGCACAGTGGCGCTGCGGAACTTGACCAGAATTGAAGAACAGCGATTGATCACAATCGTCGCGGGAAAGGACCGGCGCACTCGTATCGTGACACTCACCAGTCAAGGTCGACGCGCACTAAGCAAGGCGCTCCCCCGGTGGCGAGATGCCCAGGCACGCCTGAGTCGAGCGCTCAACGAGGAGCAGTGGGGTCCGTTCATGCGGGGCCTTTCCAGGGTGACCACGTTCGCCGGGGAGAGACTTTGAATCCGTTTGAGACTGGTTGGAATCAAGATTGTCGGGACCTTCTGCTTGGTGGAGGAGAGCGGCATGGATCAGCAGGTTGTGCTGATTACAGGTATTTCGTCCGGAATTGGTGAGGCGACTGCGAAACGCCTGGCACAGATGGGTTTTGCCGTCTTTGGCAGTCGCAGGTTCCTATCCTCCGGCATTGATGCACATGGAATCACCATCTTTCCGATGGATGTCTGCTCTGACGATTCCGTTCGTCGCGGAATCCATTTTGTAATCGAAAAGGCAGGCCGAATCGATGTCCTGATCAACAATGCCGGTTATGCCCTCGACGGAGCCCTGGAGGAGACCTCACTGGAGGAAGCAAAGGCCCAATTCGAAACCAACTTTTTCGGCGTGGCGCGTGTCATCAAAGCGGTGTTGCCTACCCTGCGCAACCAACGCAGCGGACATATCGTGAATGTCAGCTCGGTGGTCGGCTTATTTAGCGTTCCCTTCTGGGGCTTTTATTCGGCGAGCAAGTTTGCCCTGGAGGGCTACACGGAGGGGTTGCGCTATGAACTAAAGTCATTTGGCATCCGTGTTTCCTTGGTGGAGCCCGGTTTTACCCGCACCGGCCTCCTTCATCACGGGCACCATGCGCAGGAAAGTATCGAAGCATATGGGTCTTTGAAGAAACGTGTTTTGGGCGCCATCGCCGAGTATACTGCGCAGGCGCCTTCGCCTGCGGTCGTCGCCGATGACATTGTCCGTGTTCTCACAACTGGATCGGACAAGTTGCGTTACAAAGTAGGAAAAGACGCAAAATTGATCACGCGTCTGCGCAGGTTTCTGCCGCAAACCCTTTTTGAGACCATTATCTATCGGCATTTCGACCTTCAACCTTAAAGCAATCACGTTATATTTGCGGGGGGGAAAGTGATGGCGTTCATTGAAATGCAGGCGGTGACGAAGCAGTACCGGCTCGGCGAGGCGACGATCCACGCCCTTCGTGGAGTTGATCTTCAAATCGAACCGGGGGAATTTATTGCGGTATGGGGGCCTTCCGGCAGCGGCAAAACGTCGCTCCTCAATCTGATCGGTTTAATTGACCGGCCGACATCGGGTCGGATCACGTTCGAGGGAAGGGATGTCCTCAGCTTGAATGACAACGAGAGCGCGGAGTTGCGCAACCGAAAAGTCGGTTTTATCTTTCAGACCTTTAATCTCATTCCGGTTCTCAATGCTTTTGAAAATGTGATGTTGCCCCTTCAGCTCCAAGGGCTGGAGACCCGGCAGGCCAGCGAAAAAGCAATGGAGAGATTGGAAGAAGTGGGGCTTGGACAGCAAGCCTTCGCCCGGCCCGATCAGATGAGCGGAGGCCAGCGCCAGCGCGTTGCCATCGCGCGCGCCTTGATCGCTTCTCCAGCCGTCATTATTGCCGACGAGCCGACCGCCAATCTCGATTCGGATACAAGCAATCGTATCATCTCATTGATGCGGGAACTCAACGATAAAGAGGGGGTCACTTTTATCTTTTCGACTCATGATCCGCGGCTTTTGAGTTATGTCAAGCGCAGCATTAAATTGGAAGACGGCAGAATGAAGATGGGGGAAAAACATGAACTATCTGAAGCTCGGGTTTCGCAACATCCTTAGAAATCGCCGGCGCAGCCTGGTGACACTGCTCGCGGTTGCATCTGGTTTCGCCTCGATCAATTTGTTCGCCGGCTATATTAAAAACACTTACTCGGGGTTGACCGATCAGTCGGTCAAGGGCGAACGCCTGGGCCACCTGACGGTGGTCAAACGAGGCCTTTTCATCGAGGGGAAGGTCGACCCGGAGAAGTACATGTTCAATCTGGCCGAGGCAGAGCAAGTTAAGAAAGCCCTGTTGGAAGATCCAGAAGTCGCACTTGTCACACCGCGCTTGAATGTGAGCGGCATCGTTTCCAATGGCACAGTCTCTACGATTTTTATCGGAGAAGGGATCGTGCAACAAGACGTCGACGCCATCCGGCAGGATTTCCGCGCTGATCGCAGCGGACGACTGAACCCGGACAATTCGATCGGCGCGGCGATGGCCAATGACCTGGCGGCCATTCTCAATGTCAAGAAGGGGGATGGCGCGGTGTTGCTGACGACCACGCCGAGTGGACAGGCCAACGCACTCGATATCGATGTCATTGACATCTTTAATACAGGCAATGCGCGCACCAACGACAAATATCTGTTGGTTTCGTTTGACTTTGCACAGCGGCTCTATGATATAGACGGCGCGGAACGGTTGGTGGTCCTGCTCGATGATATCCGTCATACCGAAACCGCACGAGCGAGGCTGACCGACAAGCTGCGGAAAACGGGTTTTGACGTGGAGATCAAGACGTGGAAGGAGTTGTCGAGCTTTTATACACAGGTAAAAAACATGTTTGATATGATCTTTCTCTTCATCTTCAGCATCGTCTTTATTGTCGTCGTCATGAGCATCGTGAATACGATGGGGATGGCGGTCATGGAGCGGACTCGGGAGATCGGAACCTTGCGCGCGCTCGGCATGAAACGATGGGGGATACGGCGGCTTTTCTCCGTCGAGGGAATGATCCTGGCGGTGCTCGGTTGCGTCGCTGGGGCTCTGATCACCGTTCTGGTCCGGCTTGCCGTGAACAAGGCTCATATTACCTACGTTCCCCCGAACTTTTCGGATGCCGTTCCGCTTCTTGTTGATCTTGATATTGAAACAGCGGTGATTACTTTTCTGTTTATTACTATTTTGGCCACTGCGGCGGCTTTCGCACCAGCCGTTGGCGCCTCGCGGAAGGCGATCGTCGACGCCTTGGGCCATGTATGAGGAGGGAGGAAGGCATGATCCCAGTTGGAATCAAAAAAGCCATTTTCATTGCGATTTGTTCGATCGGTATTGATTCGCTCGCTCATGCCATGTCGGCTGGCGAAATTCTGACAGGAAGCGACCGTGCACGCGGCGGCGGCGTGCCTGGCATTGTATGGACCATCCGTGCGACCTCGAACGAGGAGAGGGCGGGCGAATCCCGCACGATGGAGGTGCAGGCGACCGTCGAAAATGCGCTGGTCGAGACGCTGACCCCTCTTAAGCTGAAAGGACAGAAGATCCTGATGGTCGGCCGGAACATGTGGTTTAGCCAGCCGGGGCTTCGCAAACCGGTCCCAATTTCTCCTCGCCAGAAGTTGATGGGGGAGGCGGCCTACGGCGACATCGCTTCCACGGATTATGCCGGTGATTATGAGGCGACGCTCACCGGTGAAGAGAATATCCTCGGAGAAGATTGCTACGTCCTTGATCTGCGCGGAAAAAACAAATGGGTGACCTATGATCGGATCGTCTACTGGGTGTCGAAAAGCCGTCTGCTCGGCGTGAAAGCCGACTTCTACACGGTCTCTGGCAAGCGATTCAAAACCGCAGTCTTTGAATACGACAATCGCATCTCTTACAAAGGCGAAGAAATCCCGTTTCTAAGCAAAATGATTATCCGGGATGCGCTCCACAGCCAAAACGAGACCACGCTGGAATATATATCGATCAAGGTGAAACAAATTCCGGCCGCAATCTTTCGGCCCGAGCGCCTGAATAGCTGACTGAATGTGCCGCACCCTCTTCGCCCTGGCATACGGGGTTATCATGTTTGCCTGGATCGGCGCCGCAGCCGCTAACGAGAATCGTTCGACAATGCAATGGGATGAGTTGAGAGAAGGCTTTTCTGCCGACGCCAGTGTGCTGGCATTCGCGACACAGCAGGAGACGGTGGATGACAGTGTGTTTAATCCCAGCAATCGCCTGGCCCGGCTGCCGGCGTTTCAATTCGACCTGCAGGCGCGCCCGGATCTGCAGCTTGATTTCCGATTTTTTAGGGTCAAAGCGAAACCACGCCTGCACCTGAACAGATCTTGGGCCGAAGGAGTCGGGGAGGGAGACTCCAAGGGGACAAGCGAAACGTTTTTGAACGAATGGCAGGTTCGGCTCGGTTATCAGGACGTGCTGTTTGTTTCATATGGTAGAGAGGTCCTGCTATGGGGACCTGGCATGTTTTTATCGCCCAGCAATCCCTTTTTTTTCGACAACGGACGGTCGAACCCCTATCGGGAGCTGGGTGGGACCGATTTCGTGCAGCTTGCTTATATTCCAAGCGTTCAATGGAGTTTTTCATATATGAGGAATACCAAACAGGGCCGTAACGAGGAGCGCCACTTGGAGTTTAGGCCAATTGACGCGCTAAAGGTCGATTTCACGCAGGACACCTATGCTTTCAGTGGGATTGCCTCCAAGTCGAAGGATACCCGCATGCGTCTGGGTGGATATGGACAGATTACGGCCTCCGATTCCACCGTGCTCTACGGGGAGACCGTGCTGGGCCTGGGTAGCGAAGGACTTTATCCAAAAAAGGTATCAGGTCCGGTCGAGTGGGAGATGCGGCTGGAAAAAATCGATTCAGATGAGGTTTTTCACACAACGTTGGTCGGCGGTGCATACACATTTGACGGCGGGACGAACCTTACTGTGGAATATGTTCACAATCGCGAGGGTTATGACGAACGGGAAGCACGGGATTATTATACATTAGGAAGAGAGGTTTCTCCGGCGTTTTCGGCTGGCATGCCGACAGCCCAGCTGGCTGCATCCGTGCTTAGCAAGGCGATCGATCCAAACCTGCAGTTGCTGCGGCGCAACTACCTGTTTGTACAGGTGCTGCAGAACGACATCGGATCTGTTCTCGATCTGAACCTGCGCTACACCCATAACTTAGACGACAGCAGCGGCTTTTTCGTTCTGCTCGCAAGCCTGGATATCGGTGAACGATACCAAATGTTCGGACTAGCCGCCATTAACAGAGGACATCCGGAATCCGAGTTCGGGCGGATCCTCGACTATCAGACAATCCTCGGAATTAAGGTGATTGTACAATGATCGATCGACGGACAAAAGCAAGGTTCTTCATTTTTTTACTTTTATTATTTTTAGGTTTTGGTGAATTCCCTCTGCAGGCGGCAAATGCGCCAGACGATGGCCTCCTTGGTGCATTCAAAGGGGTTGATATCCGAGATCGGCCGGTAACGGATTCAGTTCTGCGAGGCAAAACCCTGATCATCAGTATTTCCGACCAAGAAACCGCCGACGCCGCCATTGAGTGGCAGACCCAGATCGGAGTAGAAGCAGAACTCGGCCCAGGTCGGGATGACGACTTGCTCCACCTAGCCATTGCCGACGTCAGTAGCTACCCGAGGATCGTGAAGCCTATTGTAAGGCGGCGGCTCAATGGCATATACGAAAGGTTGCATCAGCGTCTGCTGCAACGCTTCACAGAAAAGAATCACTCTCCCCCTGCGGACATGAAGGCCCGCGTCTATTTCGTGCCGGATTGGACGGGTACCTTGGTGCAAATTTTGCTTGGCGATGTGCAAAAGCAATTACCCCAGCTCATTGTCATCGATAGAGACGGAACCCTTGTAGGGCGCTTTAACGAAAATAAAGGCACATCAAATCAGCAGCTGCTTGCTCTGATTGAGAAGCTTTTAGTCCACTCAGAACTCCAAGGCGAGTAAATACTGCATTTATCATTAACCGAATGGAGGCGATAACTCCAGAGCCCTTTGCTATTTCTGAGTTTCTGCATTCTCTGAGCAGGTGTACCGGGCTAGGTATTTGGACAAACAGATATAAAGCGGATCCCCAAGGGGACATAGAGGCGTTTATTATGCTCCCTGTTACCGTACTTTGGATGAAGGCAGAACTTGACGAGGCCGTTTAACATTTTGCAGAGCTGGTGATCGAGAAAGAAACAGATTTATCTTGATCGGCGATGGGATCAAAGGAAAGGCCGAGCAAGTCTATAGGGCGTGCCCCCCAAACATATTTAAAATCCGTGGGCCTCTGAATGAACTGAGTGACTGATATTTGAATAAATCGAAAGGACCTTCGATATTTGCTGTCTGCCATGAGTCGTATCCACCAACTGCGCCCGTATCGCGTCGATGTACCTCAACTTGTAATGTGAACAATGGGAGGGGAAGTTTCTAAGCCTACGGCTTGGACTTGTTTACAACAAGCCAACTCTCTTGGTCGGGAATCGTGCTGGAAAGGCAGGTCAGGCGTGATTTTCCGATTGATGACGGACGATCGATTGTATTGAAGGGGATATTCGGACCTCCTCCTCCAAAAATCCGCCCCACAATTTCCTTCCCTCTCAGCTTGACCCGGTATGGCTAAATGATAACATGATCATTCCCGTCAGCTTCAAACGCTACGGTGTTGCGGAAGAGGCCCGCCGTATAGCGAGAGAGACCTTTTATCCAAAACTGTTTCCGGGGCTGAGTACCGATCCTACCCCTTTTCCCGTCGAATATCTCGCTGTGAACCTTCCGCAGGCCTAAAGTGGCAGGAAGCGTCTTTATGTTCCACGCTTCTCGATCCAAAACCGAATACGGGGCACGCCTGCTACAGGTACGTCCGACCTTCAATAGTGGCTGAGGGAGATCCTCAACGGATAAAAGTGGGCCGGAGTTGTCTGACGATTCGATTCTGGAGGCATAGTATCCAGACCCGTTGGAAACGGCAGAAGCGTGGAAGGATCGTCCGTACTACGTGGATTCCCTGGACGAAGGCGACCGACGCTTAAGTTTTGGAGATATCGCACGCTCATGTCAAGTCTCCAGGAATGAGAGAGTAATTTGGTAGTCCAGCCTACATTATCGTCAAACCGGGCCGGTTATATTGACTACATGATGATCATCGAGCTATTTCTTTCCGCTGGATGTGTTTCCGCGTCTTCAGCCCTAGCGTTGGCCCAAGAGGCGGTGCGGCAAGTTCCCGAAGCCCGTCTCGTCGTCCGGTTCGAACGGGAAGATCGTGCTCGCATGAAAGAGTTGGGGGTTTTCATTTATCCTACTTTTGTTCTCGACGGAAAGCCGTTGGCAATAGGCGAGCCGGATTTGGAGAGTCTGGTGGCAGCCCTAAGGGAGAAGAGCAGTAAGAATGATCGAGCGGCTCGAGGTAGTACGGGTAGGAAGAAGTAGGAATTTACTATACCTTTCTGAGATCTGCATCGCTCCTTATTTATGAGCCCTACTGCTGGAAGAGAAATAAGGAAGGAACCCAACACGACGAGGAGAATCACAATGAGAAAGACTCACTTGAGATCTGTATTGATGTTGATTGGAATGCTTTTTGCGATTATAAGCCGGGAGGTTAGCGCGGCGGAAAAGACAAGAGAGATTCCCCAGGAGACGTTGGAGACGATCGGCCCCCAGCTTGTGAATGAGTTTACTTTTGAGCCGTTCACTCCCGCGATGCCGGATCATCTCTGGATGAGATCCGATCCCGACAAAATCGTCTTTCTCCATTTTGCAAAGCCCTTGGCCGAGAAGGAGAATAAATTAATTTTTATCGGAGAGGGAATCAAAGGGCGTTTCTGCGCGGAAGACCAGCCGGCGGGCGGGAAGACCGGATTCGTCCACTTCCATGCCTCCTCCGTCGCCAAAGGCCATGAACACGGTCACGGCGGGGATAAGAGCCAGGAGGGGTACTGGCTGCGTCACATTGCGGTCGACGAATTCGATATGATGAAGATGCACTTCAAGCCCGGGGTGGCCCACAGTTTCATGCCGACCCCTCCGCCGAAGTGCAAATAGAGCAAGCCGTCTTTCCCGGTGGATGCCGGGCTGCCCGCGCGGCGGCTCGGCTGGCACTGAATTCCGAGGAGGGCGTTGAACCGGATCACTCGTTGACTCTCCAAATATGCGAGTGCTTCTTCCGCTTTCCCGGGGCGGCGATAAGGACGATTGCTCGTGAGCGCATTGAAGACATCGGCCACGGCGACCAGCCGTCCTTCCTCAGGAATCTCTTTTCCCTTGAGACCCTCTCGGTGAGACCCTCCGGATAACCGCTGCCGTCGTAGCGTTCATGGTGAGCATAGATCGCCGCGATCGCCGGGCGGAGCATTTCGATTCCCTGCAGAAGCCGCCTTCCCTCAGTCGGGTGGAATTGCATCTCATTGAACTCCTCCTCCGTGAGTGGTCCGGCTTTTCTCAGGATCCGATCTTCGCTGGTGATCTTTCCCAGATCACGAAAGGCAGCCCCCAGCTCAATTGCGGCGAGCCTCTTCGGATTCCAGCCGAGCTGGGCGCCAGCGCGACGGCATATCGGGAGACCCGCCAGGTGTGGCCGGCGGTGTAGGGGTCCCTCCCCTCGATCAGGTTGGAGAGGAGATTGAGGTATCGAGATAGGTCTGGTTGATCTGTTTTTCAGCAGACATCGAAATGATGCACCGAGTGAATTCCGACAATTGCTCTTTCTTCAACATAACAGCATGACCTTTCTCGATTTTGTAGCCCAGCATACGAAAGCAGGTTTACCCCGCGAAAACGCGTTTTCCTCCATTTTGTAGACCAGACTACATTTTTACGAATCGGAGTCGCTTAATCTCGCTTAAGGAGTATCTATAAAAGAGTCCTCGTTTTAGGCTGGCCGGCATTCGAGAATGAAAGGTGGGTTTCCCCTTTTAGCGGTGAGGAACGATTCATGAAGATCAATCTCAGAGGAATCTTGTTGATCGGCAGTTTGGTTTTCCTGATGGGATTCGACTTTTCGAAGCACAGCATCCCATTGGATGAGATTCTCTCCGGCGGGCCGGAGAAGGACGGCATCCCCGCAATCCTGAAGCCGAAGTTTATGCCGGCGGACCGGGCAGACTTTTTAAAGAATGACGATCGGGTCCTCGCCTTCGAATCAAACGGCGAGGCGAAGGCCTACCCGATCAAGATTCTCAACTGGCACGAGATCGTCAACGATGCAATCGGCGGCCGACCGATCCTGATCACCTACTGTCCCCTCTGCGGGACCGGGATGGCGTTCGATCCGGTGATCGAAGGAAAGCATTACACTTTCGGCGTCTCCGGCCTTCTCTACAAGAGCGATGTCCTGATGTACGATCATCAGACCGAGAGCCTCTGGTCGCAGATTCAGCAGGAGGCGGTGACCGGCCCGCTTACCGGGACCCGTCTGAGGCTTCTTCCGCTCGTCCACACCACCTGGCAAGCTTGGCGGGCCGAGCGCCCGAAGACGCAAGTCCTCTCAACCGACACCGGTTTCAGGCGGGATTACACGCGCGATCCCTATGAATCGTATGCCCGGTCGGATCGCCTGATGTTCCCGGTCGGAAAGGGGGATGATCGCCTTCAGCCAAAAGCGTGGGTGCTTGGGATCGAGCTCGACGGGATCGCCCGTGCCTATCCCTTCTCGGAGTTGGAGCGGGGCCCGGAATTTTTTACAGACGTGATCGGATCGAAACGGGTGGTCCTCTCGTATGATCGCCCCTCCCGGACCGCGCGGATTCAGGATCAAGGAGGACAGGATCTTCCGGCGGTGGTGGCCTATTGGTTCGCCTGGGCAGCCTTTCATCCAAAAACGGAGGTTTATCGGCACTCCTCGTCGCAAGAAGGGAGACCCTGAATGCGTCGGGAGGAACCAGCGTCATATTTTTAATAAATTCGTCAGGCTCAAAATAGAGAGGAGGTGACTTGAGTGGCAGAATTGGTCTGTTCCAAATGCGGCGGGAAGAGAGCGGTTCCGCACGTCCATGATGGCCCGAGTGTTCCGAGCGCCAAGGAACCGGGAAAGCTGGTCTGTCCAGCTCATGGAGAAGGATGCATGCCGACCGATATCCCGGCCTGCTGTGGCGCGCCGATGCAATACATGCGATCCGGGAAGGATTCGTAAGCCTGGAAATGAGTTAAACCGGAACGAGAACCTGCGCCACCCCGATGGACAGCCGATGTGCATTGGCAGGGCGGCCGGTTGGGCGATGGGATCGGTTGAATCCCAACCTGCGGCCCGTCTTCGTTATTCGCCTCCGCGAATTATCTATTCACCTTCCTGATACAAAAAACCAAAATAGAGACAAAATAAAAGCGGTATGGCCCTGTCGCGGACGGAGTGATGATGTCTTCTGAAAAACTCGTGTTATTGACACGCCCTCATCCATTCATCGTGGCGTATGAAGCAAACCAGACATCACCTATTTTAATGATATTTTTCAGAGAGGAGCAGTATGGCAGAAAATAAAATACCGGAGGATACGCGTAAGAAGATTTCGGAGGCAATGCAGAAATCCTGGGTGAAGAGAAAAAGAAAGTCTGCAAGTTCCGGGACTCCCTCCGGCCCCAAAGCGGATATTCTCAACACGATTGATCAGACGACACAAACTTTTAAAAAACTGACCCTGGAAGAGATCACTGGACTCGCCAAGACCAAAGGGGCTGAGGCAAAGATAACCGAGCTATCAGATCTGGTCTCCGACCTCAAGCATGTTGTCAAATCCCGTTCCTCATCCATATCTCAAAAAGGTTAAGCCTGTACAGTCAAGAAATGCGGCCCCCCGGCAATAATCCTTCGATGGTCTGGGGTGCGGAAGGGGATGAGTCCCACATTCGAAACAATATGTAGTCAGTTGGTGTGAAGAAGATAAAGTTAATTCGAAGTGCTCATAAAAGGAGAGCGTTAAAATACGGGGGATAGGCTAAGACGGCCCTGTCATAAAAAATCTGAAAACAGTATTTTTCGTTTTGCAGATGTCCTGTAGGCCATTGAAGTCACAATAGATGTTATTCGGGTATTCCATCAAATTTTAATTTCGGGACAGGACCATTTGACTCCTCATATTCATCTGAATTATTCTTTAAATGATCTCTGGGAAAAATCATCAATCAGGTTTGGATGATGACGCGAACCATCGTTCATGTCGATATGGACGCCTTCTATGCCTCGGTGGAGCAGGCGAGACAGTCGGAGCTTCGGGGGAAGCCGATTGTGGTCACCGGAGCGCAATCCCGGACGGTGATCCTCACCGCCTTCGACCGCGAAGACGAGCACATGTACGAGTTCCAGATCGGCGGCAAAGGTCCGAAAGGCCGGAAAGTATGTGCTGTCGATGTCGATGGATGACCCTTTTGGCGACGAGAACCCGGCCGGCGACGTGACACGCACGACGATCGGGTCGCTGGGATTGAAGCTTGGCGATGCGTTCGGGTACTGGTTCGACTTCGGGGACGACTGGTGGCACCAGATCAATGTGGTCGCCGTCGAAGATGAGGCGCCGCGAGGGAAGTATCCAAAGGTTATCAGGCGCGTGGGCGAGAGCCCGCCACAGTATGTTGATTGGGATAAGGAAAGCGCGGAATGAACCGGAACATTGAGCGCATCGAGTACCTATGTCGATCTGTCCAGGAGTCTTTCCTCCTTATTCAACATTTCAAAATATTACCATGGATATGCCGCATGAATTTTTTCACCATACAGGACGCAGAAAGAGCGCGGGACCTCGCTGGTTCGTTAAAAGGACGAAGAGCAGAGATCAAAAGGCTCTACTGGCTTTTCTTGACACTGGCGGGAACTTTTAGACCGGCGCCCTTTCCCGTTAGCAGCCAGTCAATGCTGACTCTGCCCGTTTTGGCTATCTGGACGAGCAGATCTGGAGCAGGAATTCTCCCCCGCTCATATCTGCTGATGTAGTTTTGTTTCTTCACCCCAATTGCTTTCGCAAACTCTGTCTGGGTTCGCTTTCCCCGCACCGCCCGGATCCGCTCGCCTACTGCCTCTGGAGAAACTGGTCTCATTGGTTACCCTCCTTATTAAAGAATTGTTTGTAAATACGATTTCGGTCTATATTAAAAATGTATCTGTGTGAATGTATTTGAATGGAGGATCTAAGTCAAGGAGCGGATTCTTCAATTTCTGCCGGTAGGAAAATCAGTGGAATTTTAAGCTGAATGATTTAAAAAAGATGAAAGGAGAGAATGAATTAATAAGCAACGTCAAAAAAGGAAATTCTAAATTCATTTTCAGGTAAAAGGTCCATGGGATCTCTTGGCGGCGCTCTTACTGAATTGGTATATTTTATCCCTCAAATCGTCAATGACTCTTTCCAGAGGTTCAATGTCCCCTCTTGGAGTCTGTTTTATTTTCGTGAACATCGGTTCAATCTTTGAACTATAAAAGAGTAACTTTTTCCGGTCCTCAGCTGAGAAAATAACTTCGTTTCCTTTTATTACTCCCTTATCGAGGGTTTTTTTAGCGAGCTGAATCAGCATCCTTAAGGGCCAGACCTCTCTCATCTCCGCCATTTTTAATTCCATTGTTTTTGTGGCGTTCCGATTTGACGTCTTCATCGCTCCTCCACAGTCTTCCCCACATGCCATATCGATTTCCCATTTGAAAATATAGCATATGATTTCTTATCTCGGGGACACTCCCACAAATATCTTTAAAAACATATCTTTGAGAAAATTCTTTATTCATTTTCTCAATTCACAGTTTTACTGGACAAGCCTGTGGACTACTCCTCTTTTCAACGCTTTTCAACAGTGGCATCCATCGGTTTATCATTATGCTTAAAGTTTGTGCATGGTAGAGGGCATCGTCCCTACCACCATATCCTGTGTCAAGATATTTATTGCCATCAAATAAATTCATATCACCGTGATTCGAGTGATCAGATCTCGTAAAATTATCTGCTCTTAGCTATGGTTAGCAAGAAGACCTCCTGGATAAAGAGAAAATTTTCCGAGATAGCCAGGCGGCCAAAGCAAATGGCCAAGGAATTTGTAAATGGTGAGCGGTTTTTGTATCTGGGAGAGTCCTATCAACTGCGCATTGTAGATGATCCCGGATCCGGTATCCTGCTCAACGACATGCTCTATATTTCAAAAGGTGTTTTACCCAACATCCGTGAAGACTTGATAACCTGGTACAAATCCGAAGCGTTAAAAAAATCACAGAACATTGTAACTGGTATACCGACCTGACTGGTTACAGGCCTGTTTCCATAAAGATTTCGGATGCTAAAACAAGATGGGGTTCTTGCGGGACAAAAGGCGCCCTTAATTTTAGTTGGCGGTTCATAATGGCGCCTTTGGAGGTGATTGATTTGGTCATCGTGGATGAACTTGTCTATTTGGAACAATGCAACCATTCAAAATTATTTTGGGATAAAGTCAAAAGTATTTTGCCGGATTATGAAACAAGAGAAAAATGGTTGGAAGAAAATGACCATTTGTTAAACATTCGGTGACGAGCCGGGCTAATAAATCGCTCGTATCCGCTCAGTCATCAAGCGGCTCGGATCACGTGTCGCGGTGAAAGTCCGGGTGTGGCGCGGAAACAGTCAAGCACACCGCGAGAGCATAAAGGGGACGCCGGGTGGCTAAGTTGAAAAGGTAGCGAATTTCCGAAATGGCAAGGGCTACGCGGACTGTTGCTGAAAAATATAATTCGCCACTTACACCAACAATCCCACTTCCCGGGTGCATAGGATATACTTCTTCAGGCGTTTTATTGTCTCTTGGAAATATTTGCGACAGAACCGTGCGGATCTTTCCGGATTCACATTCTTGAAGGCTGCAGAGACCTCATTTAAAGCGCCGCCAGCGGCGGCGAATGAACGCGGACGGCGCGTCGCATTGCTTCGCGATAGGTGATGAAGCGCTTCGCGCATGGTTTATATTTGCGCATTCTCCGCCGCTCAAGTCTTCGGATGCCAATCCCCATCCTGTCGTCGCTTTTTTGGGCGGATTGTCGGCGCCGCCGGGATATCCCAGATTCATTGCGGCGTTCTCCACTTGACTAACTCGATCCGGAATATTATAAAAGGGCACCTGCAATCCACCCGTCGGTAGAGGCGCCGAATCCCTTCGCGCACTGCCCGGTAGGAGCAGGGGATGCGATGCCAACATCATTAGGTCCTGGAGGCGGACAATGGAATATCTGTGTGTTCGATTCGCGGAGCAGCGTAAAGTCCTCATCGGACGGATTGCGCAAGGGGAGACGGATGGGTTGATCGAGCTGGAGCCGGGGACCTATACTGTGACCCTGTCGGGAGCCCCCAACTTCAGCCCCAAAAAACAAAAGATCGTGCTCGCCGACACGTCGCCGATCAAGCCGATGGAGGTCAGATTTGACAAAGTCTAGATCCCTCCGGATCTTTTTCAAGGGTTCGCTCTTTTTGATCGGCTTGGTTCTGATCGGCTGCGCCCAGTATACGAAGAACGCTCGGCTGGCGGAGTACGCGCCGGAAGAAGGCTACCGGTTCAATCGCTTGGCGTCGGGGACGAACACCGATTCTCTCTTCGTGGTCCTGACCTTCTCCGGCGGGGGAACACGGGCGGCGGCCCTTTCCTACGGCGTATTGAAGGCGCTGTCGGAGACCGAGATCACCTGGAAGGGAGAGAAGAAGCGCCTCCTCGACGAGGTCGATCTGATCTCCACGATCTCGGGCGGCTCGTTCACCGGCGCCTACTACGCCCTGTTCGGGGGTCGGATCTTCTCCGATTTCGAGGCCCGGTTCCTCAAAAGGGATATCGAGAAGGAGCTGAGGCGCCTTCTGTACAATCCGGTGACGCTCCTCCGGCTCGCGTCGCCCTATTTCGATCGGATCGACCTCGCCGCCGAATTTTACCATCGGACCGTTTTCGACCGCAAAACCTTCGGCGATCTTGTGGTGCACCGCCGCCCGTTCCTGGTCGTCAATGCGACAAACATGTTCCTGGGAGAGCGGTTCGAGTTCACCCAGGATCAGTTCGATCTCTTGGGCTCCGATCTCTCCTCCTATCCCATCGCCCGGGCCGTTGCCGCCTCCTCCGCCTTCCCGATCTTGCTGAGTCCGATCACCCTGAACAACCATCCTCAGCCCCCCGACTATGAGCGGCCCGACTGGATCGAGGACGCACTTGAAGATTACAACCGAAATCGGCGCCGTTACCTCCGGGCCAGAAACTTTTTAATCTACGCCGACAAAGACGACCACCCCTATATTCATCTCCTCGACGGGGGATTGGCCGACAACATCGGCCTGCGCGCCGTCATCGACTCGATGCGTGACGACGCGCGCGAGGGGGGGATCCTCCAGCTGACCAATCTTAAAAAAATCGAGAAGCTGGTCGTCATCGTCGTCAACGCGAAGACGGCCCCCCCGGAGAATATCGACAAGAAGAAGCGTGCGCCGGGGATTGCCGACGTGGCGATGAAGACAGCGACCGTTGCAATGGACAACTACTCCTTCGAAACGGTCGAGCTGATCAAAGAACTCAAGGCGAGGCGGGAACAGATCGAGAGGACCGTTCGGGACTGCCAGGCGCTGCTCAACGATCGCTGTGCCGTGGCGCCAACCGTTCCCGCCTTAAAAGAGATCAAATACCACATCGTCGAGGTTGCCTTCGAGGCGATCCCGGATTCGAAGGAGCAGGAAGAATTCCTCAGTCTCCCCACGAATTTCTCTTTGAAGCCGTCTGTGGTGGACCGGGTGATCGAAAAGGGGGGCGCGCTCCTCCACCAATCTTCCGCATTCAACGATTTCATGGAAGAGATCCGCTCCGCCGGGGCAGAGTAGGCCGGGGTGTTCGCACGAAAAGAGGGGAGCCTTCTTTCCATCATTCAACTGCTTGGCATCGGTCCGCCGGCCATGTTATGATGCCCCACTATGACAGCGATGCCGCCCGACAGCCTGGTCGTTCACTACCATGAAATTGCCCTCAAAGGGGACAACCGTCCTCTTTTCGTCCGCCAATTGATCGAGAACATCCAGAAGGCCACCTTGCGCCTTGGCGTTCAAAAGATCGTGGCGCCGTGGGGGAGGATCATTCTCTTTCTGGAGGAAGGAGCAAACGGGACGGAGATTGTCGCGCGGCTCAAATCGGTCTTCGGAATCGCCAACTACTCCCCCGCCTGGCGGCGATCGACCCGTTGCGAGGAGATCGAGGAGACGATCGCCGCGCTGATTCCGGAGAAGGGTTTCTCGAGCTTTCGAATGTCGGTTCGCCGAGGAGATAAAGGCTATCCGCTCAGCTCGCAGGAGATGAACGAACGGCTCGGCCGATTCGTTCAGGAGCAAAGCGGCGCGCGGGTCGATCTGGAGCAGCCGGAGCGGACCTTCCACGTTGAAATCCTGCCGAGAGAAGCGCTGATCTACACCGAAAAACACAAGGGGCCCGGAGGGCTTCCGGTCGGCGTCTCGGGCCCGGTCGCCGCGTTGATCTCAGGCGGAATCGATTCTCCCGTTGCTTCCTACCAGATGATGAAGCGGGGATGCACCGTCTCCTTCATCCACTTCCACAGCCATCCGTATGTCACCCGCGCCTCTTGGGAGAAGGCGGAGGAGTTGGTGGAACATCTCACCCCGTATCAGTTCCACTCCCGGCTCTATGCCGTTCCGTTCGGAGAGGTTCAGCGCCACATCGTCGTGAGCGCCCCCCCTGCGCTTCGGGTCGTTCTCTACCGCCGATTTATGGTCCGGATCGCCCAAACGTTGGCGCGTCGAGAGCGGGCCAAGGCGCTGCTGACCGGCGAGAGCGTGGGGCAGGTCGCTTCGCAGACCCTGGAGAATCTCGCCGTCATCCAAGAGGTGGCCGAGCTTCCGATCCTCCGTCCGTTGATCGGCTTCAATAAAGACGAGATCATCGCCCTGGCGCAGGAGATCGGGACCTATCCGATCTCGATCCAACCCGATCAAGACTGCTGCCGTCTCTTCACCCCGCCGCACCCCGCCATCCGCGCCCGCCTGGAGGAGATCCATCAAGCGGAGGCGAAGCTCGACATCGACGGATTGGTCAAGATGGGGGTGGAAGGGGCGGCGATCCGGGAGTTTCGCTTCGGAGAAGCATAGCCGATCTCCAATGGAACGCCGTAATTTTCCGCTTAGGGGCCTATTTTAATGGTTCTTATCTTGGACGGAGCCCTGCTCCCTCCACTTCGATCTTCCCCTCTCCGCCTTTGTCTGTCATAAAATCAAATCGGACCGGTAGAAACGAGGCCATCTCAACCCCGGGGGTCACTGGGCAGCCGGGGGCATTACGGAGTCTGGATACAACCCTCTCCTTTGAGCCATCGAAGTTCGCCTGGTCACCCGGAAACCTCGTGCCGCTGCTTCGGATGAATGTCCCTTACGGCGCGCCTCCCCAGACCGAACAACCGCCTCAGCAGGAGGTGCTGACCTATGATTGATCTGGACAGCGATGATACTCAGGAAAAATTTGCGACAGAATCGGAGCTGTTTCCCTTCTCCGAAGAAATAGGGGTGGACTTTTCAAGTCGGACAGTAAAGGAAAGGTAGATGCTACAGTCGGCCGCGGCAAAAGTCGTCAACGACCCCTTTGATAGCAAAAAAAGAGCTTCCGGCGCGCTGCGCTATTCGATTCAGCTTTCGCATCTGGGGCTCGCTGATATGAATCTTTTTAAGGATCGGTTCGAGTTGAGGTGCGACATCCTCTCGGCAGAGCGGCATGGCATACTGACTGATGGCGGGGATCCGATCGTCCCACTCGATCACCTTCAGTCGGCTGTCTTCGATCTCGGGATCGGTCTCCCAGATCACTCCAACATCGTACTCACCGTTCAGCAGGCCGGTGAGCCTGTCGTTGATTTCGACCTCCTTGATCTCCTGAAACCGGATCCCCATCCGGTCCAGCCGAGGGTAGGCCCAGTCGCGGAGAAAGTACTCCCTGTTTGCGCCAAATACAAAGTGATCAGATTGCTCAATGAGATGGCTTACTGTTGCCATGCGCCGCTCTTCAGCATCTTTCCTTCGCATGACCAGCATCTCGCGATTTTGAAAACCAATCGGAGAGAGCCACGTCAGCCCCCATCTCCGGTAGATGTCGTTCAATCGCTCGCGTCCCGATTCGGCCGTGTGAAACTCGACCGGCATGCCAGCCAGCATCATCCCGGTCCCTGAGTAGCCGATCAGCAGGTCTGTCATACCCGAACGGAGGTTCAGGAAGGCAATTAGGGTTGTCTCCTGCCGGTCCGGCTCGTGTGCGGGGATCTGATGCGATCCGAGCAGGTGGTAGACAAGGAGGGCCAGGATCACTGATTCTGTAAAATCCATCATGCCGATCTCAATGGGCGTCTCCGTGACCTCTTTGCGTCGAGGATGGATCTCAAGCGTCCTGCCGAGGGAGGCTGCCATGACGAAGAGGGCTCGCTCGTGATCGTACCGATGATGCGAGGTCTCCCTCCGGACCTGTTTGATCTCCTCCTTCACCTCCCTTAGCAACTCCACCTCTGCCCCAAACAGCTTCAGGCTTTTTACTTGCTTGAAGAGAAGGGGAAGAAAGAGGGCGAGCGCCAGGGCAATCGAGGTCTCGTCGACCTGCATCAGGCCCAACGGATTTCTGAGAAACGCGCCGAAAGGTTGGTCATTCGGAGTAATAGAGGCCAGGAGAAAAAGGAAGATCACCCCTTCGTAAAGCAGGAGAATGACCATTTCGGATCGGGAGAGGCGTCGATGCTGCATCGGATGTTTTACCTCAGTTCAGATCGACCTCAAAGCTCCGGGAGCAGGGAGCCGTATTGCGGTCGGCTACATCATACGGCTTGAGCGGTGAGAGCGTCAATAAAATTTGAGTTGTGTCCGCCACCAAGAGGTCGATCAGTCGCTGCGACCCGATGTCGCTCCATTGAAATGCAGCCAAAACTCCTGAAGGTATCAGAAGAGCGCACCTTTCCATCTCCATACTTGGTCATTTTTGCCTATTCCCCCGAAAACCGGTAGTATGACTCCGAATATAACAGCCGGTGTTCAATCGATCCTCAGGAACGGAATCTTGATGCGATATGCCATAGAAGAGAACGAGTTTTCGATTTTAATGTTAAAAAGAACTCGCCTTCCCCTGGTCTTCATTGAAATTAAGTTCCATCTGTTCATTCAAGGTGAAGTTTCTCTCCAGGTGGATTAACAATTCATCGTCGGATATTAAAGCTCCCTCACTTTTAAACTCATATCGGCCGTAAAGATTCACATGCCGCCAGGCGATGGGCGAAATTCTCCTGGTCATTTCGGCTTCCTCCATCTGGCAGGCGCTTTCTTTCCTGGCCATCAATTTGGAGAGAAAATAAGCATTATAAAAGATGATACTGTTGGCAATGAGCCGGGCACTTTCATTCTAGACCTG